>Ga0209342_10007452_pt1 | contig 11017 bp, 12 predicted proteins | sample RifCSP16_2_FD_184023 | JGI IMG/M metagenome (GOLD analysis project Ga0209342, IMG submission 184023) | Soil microbial communities from Rifle, Colorado - Rifle CSP2_sed 16_2 (SPAdes) (version 2) | ecosystem: Environmental > Terrestrial > Deep subsurface > Rock core/Sediment | place: Rifle... | reverse complement strand
GCGCAAGGAGCTTGCGTCCGCGATCTTTGAATGGATCGAGGCCTGGTACAACCCGCGCCGCCGTCACACCTCGATCGACAATCTCAGTCCCGTGGACTACGAGCGTCTGTTCACAGCCGCCGCGGATGCGGCATGATCGTCAAGAAGCAAACTGTCCGGGAAACCGGGGCAGGGTCAGACTATCCTTGATCGAACGTGTCTGGCATGCCGAAGTCGGACGAGTCCGAGTGGATAACGCTGGACGAAGTTTCCTCGTGCTCCCCCCTGGACATTGCCTAGCGACTCGTGGGCCTAGGTCTACGCAGGCGTCTCGTTAGTTCTTGCTTCTGAACGACTCTAACCCTACTGCAATCACGGAGGGTGTAATCGTGGATGTGGCTCTCACGAAGCGTTCCGTCGGCATTCTTGATGTCGCGAACCGTGCCGATATGCTGGCCCTTCTGCGTGAGAAGTTTCACGATAACACTCCTCACGCCGGGAAGGGTCGGATCACCCGCGGTGGTCACGTATGCTACAATTTCAGAGAATAGGCCGGTTGCGCGCTTCTCGGCCATGCGGTTTTCAGTCCAGAGGCGCAGTAACTCGTCAGCGGGGATAACCGGAATGGCCAATCTTCTTCCCATCAAGAGCATTCGGCGGAAGCATCTCCAGGACGCTGTCCGTCAGGCGCTCCGCTCCGGCCTTAACGTTGATGTTCTCGAAGATTTCTTGGCCAGCGTTGATTGGTCTGGCACCGATCGCCATCGTCCGAAGATTGCCGAAGATATTGGTCGACTGGAAGGCCTGAATGCCGAATACTCCGAGGGTCAGCTCACCGAGTCACAGCATATTGCTCGGTTGCTAGGCTTCCTTCCCGAAGAGGAAAGGAATAGACACCTATTTCTCGACGGCGGTCCAGTGCGCATCACAGTGGTGCTTCGTCCGATTGCAGCGGGGCGTCCGGTCGCTCGAGTGGACCAATCTGCCGGCCGACCTCAAACGGGATCCGGTGCTCCTCCTCACTTGGCGATAGGCGCATCCAGAAGTGGTAGCGTCCTGGCTGCGTGAACCAATACCGCACCTGCTCAGCTAACACTGCAGCACTTGGCCCACCGGGGCCGATGTCGAACTCCCAGCGGCCTTCCGGTCGCCGCCAAAGCATGTGATCCTCAACGTTTCGAAGTTCTATCTCAAGTTCGAAGTGACCAAGTCCCTCAGTGAAACCTATCGCCAAGATGCCATTCAAGAACGCATTGGGCGGAACGTTCGTATTTGCGGGTGGCTCGAAGAACTGTATCTGGTTGAAGACGGCTTGGAAGTTTAGCCGTCCGCGTTCGTCGGTGCGGATGCCCTCGCAGAGCAATCCGAACCACAAGTGTGGGACTAGCACTGCTTCAAATGGGTCTTTCATGCTGCCGAATTATACTCCGTTCACTCTTGGGGGTGTGTGAAAGACATTCCATTGCCGCCTTTGCGCTCAATTCTCGGATTCGGTAGACTGTATCTTTTGGATGGCCGAATTCTGGAGGTGAGTGGAAACCTTATTCCCTGAATGGCGAAAAAAGAGTCGATTGAGGTTGAGGGTACGGTAAAAGAGAATTTGCCAAACGCGATGTTTCGTGTAGAATTGGCAAATGGGCACCGGGTACTAGCCCATGCGTCCGGCAAAATCCGGATGCACTTTATCAGGATCCTCCCTGGAGACAAGGTGCTGGTGGAGTTATCTCCCTATGACCTGACCCGGGGCAGGATCACTTATCGTTTCAGGTGAGTTCGTGAAGGTCCAGGCATCCGTCCGTAAACGCTGCGAGAAGTGCAAGATTGTGCGTCGGCACGGCGTCGTGCGCATCATTTGCCCCAACCCGCGGCACAAGCAGAGGCAGGGGTAACAGATGGCTCGTATCTCAGGCGTGGATATCCCGCGCGACAAGAGGGTCGATATCTCCCTCAGCTATATCTTCGGCATCGGCCGACCCACTTCGCAGAAGATCTGCACGGCCGCCAACGTCCCCCTGGAGACGAAGGTGCGCGACTTGACCGACGACGAAGTCGGGCGAATCCGCGAATACATCGACAAGAACCATACGGTCGAGGGCGAGCTGCGCAAGCAGGTGCGCCAGGACATCCAGCGGCTGATCGAGATCAGCAGTTATCGCGGCCTGCGCCACCGCCGGGGCCTACCGGCGCGCGGCCAGCGCACGAAGACGAACGCCCGCACGAAGCGCGGCCCGCGCCGGACGGTTGCCGGCAAGCGCCGGGCGATGGCGAAGAAGTAAGGAAGGCCTGTGGCAGAACGAAAAACGCGGACAAAGCGAAGAGAGAGAAAGAACGTCCCTGTCGGGCGCGCCTATATCACTTCCACTTTTAACAACACCACGATCACGCTGACGGACCCGAACGGAGCAGTCCTTTCCTGGGCCTCCGCGGGGACGGCAGGATTCAAGGGCTCTCGCAAGAGCACGCCGTACGCGGCCGGCCTGGCGGCGGAAACGGCGGCGCGAAGGGCCATGGATCACGGTCTGAGACAGGTGGACGTGCGCATCAAGGGTCCTGGCAGCGGACGGGAGGCGGCGATCCGGTCGCTCCAGTCGGCAGGTCTTCAGGTGACTAACATTCGAGATGTGACGCCCATGCCCCACAACGGCTGTCGCCCGCCCAAGCGTCGGCGCGTATAGAGGAGAGAGTATGGCCCGCTATACCGGCCCCGTTTGCCGTCTATGCCGCCGCCTGGGGGACAAGCTGTACCTCAAGGGGGAGAAGTGCTTTACGCCCAAGTGCCCCTTCGAGAAGCGGCCCTTTGCGCCCGGCCAGCGCTCGACGCGGCGCCGCAAGGTGTCAGACCGCGGCCTCCAGCTGCGGGAGAAGCAGCGCGGTCGCGCCGTCTACGGCATACTGGAGCGCCAGTTCCGTCGCTACTACGAAGAGGCCGCCAAGCGCCACGGCGTTACCGGTGAGACGCTGTTGAGGACGTTGGAGCTACGGCTCGACAACGTCGTCTACCGGTTAGGATTCGCGGACTCGCGGGCGCAGGCGAGGCAGATCGCGCTGCACGGCCACATCGCTGTCAATGGCCGCAAGTCCGCGATCCCATCCCATGTGTTGAAACCGAACGACGTTATCAATCTGACCGGACGAGGAAGCAAGAGCGAGTATTTCAAGATCGTGAGTGAGCAGATCGCGAGCAAGCAGATTCCCTCCTGGTTGAGCCTGGATGCGGGCAGCATGACCGGCCGCATTCTGACACTGCCAGAAATGGAAGAGATCGGCGCCAAATTCAACCCGGCGACGATCGTCGAGTACTACTCTCGGTAAAGGAAGGCCATGCTAGAATCGCAGCTCTATCGCCCGGCCGGCGTACCGCCGGCCCCACCGCCCCAGCCCATCGTTGAAGAGCCTCGCATCGAGGTCGAGGACACGAGCGAATTTGGCGAGTACGCGCGCATCGTCGCTGCGCCGCTGCCGCCGGGTTTCGGCATCACGCTGGGCAACGCCCTGCGCCGCGTGTTGCTGAGCTCCCTCACCGGCGCCGCTGTTACCTCGGTGCGCATCGACGGCGTGCTGCACGAGTTCTCGACCATTCCGAACGTGAGAGAGGATGCGATTGAGTTCCTCCTCAACGTGAAGGAGCTAAGGTTGCGCGCGCTCTCGGACCGCCCGGGCACCGTTATCCTGGACATCACTGGCCGCGAGGGTCCGATAACGGCGGCAGACCTACAGGTACCGGAGCACTACGAGATAGTCAACCCGGAGCTTTACCTCGCGACCGTAGATTCTCCCGATGGGCGGCTCTACGTCGAGTTCAACATCGAGCAGGGTCGCGGTTACGTACCCGCGGGGCAGGTGGACGGCACCACTATCGGTGTGATTCCGGTTGACTCGATCTTCACGCCTGTCCGCAAGGTCAACTACAAGGTTTCCAGCACGCGGGTCGGGCAAGCCACGAACTACGACAAGCTGACGCTGGAGGTGTGGACCGACGGCACGGTCACGGCGGTCGAGGCCGTGAGCAGCAGCGCAGACGTCATTATTGAGCAGTTCCGGTTGTTCTCGCATATGGGCCGGCCCGCCCTCCCGATCGTGGAGCGTGGACTCGGCGCGGGCATTCAGCTCACGCCGGACAAGTACACGATGCCGATTGAGGACCTCAACCTCTCGATGCGGGCCTACAACTGCCTGCGCCGCAGCGGACTCATGACGATCGGCCAGGTGCTGGAGAAGAGCGAGGAAGAGCTACTGGCGCTGCGCAACTTTGGTCGCAAGTCCTACGACGAGCTGCGTGAGAGGCTGGATGAACTGGGTCTCCTGCCCGCGGACCGCGGCGACGAAGAGCTATTCGATGCCCCGCCGCTGGACGACGAGGAGACGCCGATCATGCCGCGCCGCCTGCCGGAACCCGAGCCGGAGCCGGAGATGGAAGCCGAGGCGGCGGCGCCGGCCGCGGTCCCCGCAATCGAGCCTGCCCCCGTCGGCCGGAAGAAGTCATCCCGGGCGAAGGAGAAGGCCGCGCCCGAACCTGACAGCGAGGCCGAGGGCGAGGACATCGAGGACTGGAAGCGCAAGCTACTGGAGCTGACCGGGGAATCGGACGAGGGAGAGGGCTAGTCGTTGGCGCACCGCATCGACGGCCGCAAGCTGGGCCGCCCCACAGACCACCGTCTGGCGCTCTTTCGCAATCTCGTGACAGACCTGCTCCGCTACGAGAAGATCATTACGACGGAGGCGAAGGCGCGCGAAGTGCGAGGCCTGGCGGAGCGTGTTATCACGATGGGCAAGCGAGGCGATCTGCACTCGCGCCGGCGGGCGATGGGCTTTGTATACGACAAGAAAGTCGTCGAGAAGGTATTTGACGAGCTGGGCCCGCGCTACTCCAGCCGCCCGGGTGGGTACAGCCGGATGGTGAAGCTGGGCCCGCGTCAGGGCGACGGGGCGCGCATGGCACAACTCGAGCTGATTGGGGAGGCCTAGGTTCCGCCTCCGGCGTTTTCGGGGGATCGCGGGAGCCTGGGATGCAGGAAAGGGCCGCCGCAGCCTGCGGGTACGGCAGGCGAGCGCCGTGTGGCGCTCCTTGTGGAGTACCAGGGAACCGGCTACGGGGGGTCTCAGCTACAAACGAGCGTGAAAACGATACAGGGCGCGCTGGAGCGGGCCCTGAGCAGCTTAACAGGCGAACCTATAAGAGTTGGGATGGCCGGGCGCACCGATGCCGGTGTGCACGCCAGAGGCCAGGTGGCGTCGTTCGTCACGGGCAGCCGGCATTCCGTCGCGACGTTCTCGCGCGGGATGAACGCGCTGCTGCCGGCGGATATCGGCGTGCGGGCCGCCGTAGAGGCGCCGCCGGGGTTCGACCCGAGGCGGAACGCTCTCAGCCGCTGGTACCGCTACACGCTACACCTCGGCCGGCAGCGGCCGACGCTGTTACGGCACTTCGTGTGGCACGTGCCGGCGAAACTGGACATGGAGGCGATGGCGGACGCGGCGCGCTCCCTCGTGGGCAGACACGACTTCGCGGCCTTTACGCAGCCCTCGGAGGCGAGGCGAAGACCGACAGAGCGTGTTGTGACGCGGGCGGCGCTGCGGGCGAAGGGGGAGTTGGCGCTGTTCGACATCGAGGGCAACGCGTTCGTCTACCAGATGGTGCGGCGCATCGTCGGGGCGCTCGTTGAGGTGGGCTCCGGCAAACGGACTCAGGCGGAATTCGAGATGCTCGTCAAGCAGCCCGAGCCGGGCCGCGCGAGCTTCCTCGCACCAGCGCGGGGCTTGTGCCTGATGAAGGTTCGCTACGAGAATGGGATGTTCGATGACGACACGGATGAAGACATATAGCCTGAGCGCGAAGGATATAGACAAGGCCTGGCATGTGCTGGACGCCACGGGCCAGACGCTGGGCCGCCTGTCCACGCGCGTGGCGGGGCTGCTCATGGGCAAGCACAAGCCCACGTTTTCGCGGCACCTGGACATGGGCGATTTCGTGATCGTCGTGAATGCAGAGAAGGTACGCGTGACCGGGAAGAAGCTCGACGACAAGATATACTACCGCCACACCGGCCACATGGGTGGCCTCAAGGAGACGGTGCTTGGCGATATGCTCCAGCGCCAGCCGCGCCGCGTGATCGAGCTGTCCGTGCGTGGGATGTTGCCGCGGAACCGGCTCTCGCGCCACCTGCTGAGGCACTTGAAGGTATATGCGGGCCCGGACCACCCGCATGAGGCGCAGGTGAACGAATCGAGGAAGAAGGAAGAGGGAAGGAAGAAGGCAGCGTTGACGCTGGTCTCGCGAGCGCGAGCCGACTCGGCGCAGCCGCAGACGAAGGCGGCCGCACCCGCACGTGCGCCGCGTAAGAGAGCCGCGCCCAGAGCCACCGTCGAGGCGGCGACTACGCAAACGATCGCCGCCAAGGGCGGCCGCCGAAAGCCGAAGGCCGCCGAAACCGCGGACGCAGGAGGAACGGACGAATGACGCAGGAGCAGACGGCGACGGCCCTACCGGGCGGGCAGTACTACTACGGGACTGGGCGCCGTAAGACCGCGATCGCGCGCGTACGCATCTACAGCGGCTCCGGCACGTACCAGATCAACGACAAGGGATACCTGGAGCTCTTCACCCGCCCGACGCACCAGAACAAGCTCCGCCTGCCTCTGGAGGTCGTGGAGCTGGCCGGCACCTTCGACGTATTCGCCAAGGTGACAGGCGGCGGCGTCAGCGCCTGGGCCGACGCGGTTGCGCACGGGATCGCGCGCGCCCTCCTCTCGTTCGACGAGAAGCACCGCCCGGCGCTGCGCAAGGCCGGCCTCCTCACGCGCGACTCGCGCATCAAGGAGCGCAAGAAGCCCGGTCTCAAGCGGGCGCGCAAGGCGCCACAGTACACAAAGCGCTAGCGAATCAAAGCACTGCCATCGCCTGCGATCGTAGCGCCGAAGGAGCGTCGGCATAGTGGCATGCCCTGAACAAGCACACATCATTGACGGCCTTTTAGTTTCATGCTGTAATTAGGGGCACCTGTGTGTCAGGCGATGCGCCGATGACACGTACGTTGTGTCGCCGGTTGCCTTATCGCTGCTGGGTACGTCTGCCCGCAACGGCTCCGCCTGGATGACTCAAGAAACGGCAACGTAGGTCAGATGGCTGGAGAACGGTCGGCAGCGGGCACAACTGAGCCCCCGATCCGCTATGCACGCACCAGCGATGGACTGAACATCGCCTTCTGGACGCTGGGGGACGGCCCGGCGCTGGTGCACATGCCGGGGTTCCCGGTGAGCCACCTGCGCCTGGAGTGGCAGATGGCGGCCTGCCGCGCGTACTACCGGGGCCTGGCACGCGGGCGGTCGCTTGTCCGCTACGATTCCCGAGCGACCGGCTTATCTGAGCGGATCGTCGACGACCTGTCGATCGAAGGCCATCTCCGAGACCTCGAGGCCGTCGTGGACAAGACGGGCATCGACCGGTTTGCCTTGATGGGAGTCGCGCACCTGGGCCCAGCAGCGATCACGTATGCGGCGCAACATCCAGAGCGGGTTACACACTTGATCCTGTGGTACACGTACGCCCGCGCGCCGGACCTTTCGAGCTCAGCCCGGGTGGAGGCAGGCAGGTCGCTGGTGGAGAGGGACTGGGAGCTCTACACAGAGCTTGCCGGTCAACGTGCCGGAAATGAGCTGGACGAGGCGGCCGTGCGCGAAGCAACCGCTTACGTGAGAGAGGCGAACAGCGCGCTGGGGACCGCGGCCGCGTTCCGGGCGATACGCTCGTTTGACGCGTCGGACCGGTTACCGCGGGTCACCGCGCCGACGCTGGTGCTGCACCGCCGGGGAAGCCGGGTCCTGGGCGCAGACGTGGCCCGGGGGCTTGCCGCCGGCATACCAGGATCACGACTCGTGATGCTGGAAGGCGGATCGTGGGCACCGTTCGTCGGTGATGTCGATGCGGTGCTCTCGGCGATCGAGGAGTTTCTGAGGGAGCCCGATACCAGTCTCGACGGCCTGACGCCGCGCGAGGTGCAGGTGCTGCGCCTGATAGCTGCGGGAAGCAGCAACAGAGAGATCGCGGAGGCTCTTGTGCTGAGCGAGCGGACCGTGGCGCGGCACGTGACGAACATCTACTCGAAGATCGGGGCCCACAGCAAAGCGGAAGCGACGGCCTACGCCTTTCGCCACGACCTCGCCTGATACGTATAGCTTCTACGCTATTTACGCCATTTGACCAGGAATGGCGACGGTTTGCGGCGGAAAACGTGGCGTAGGAATGGATGATTCGGCCGATGCGAGCGTATGCGCCGCCCTCGATACTTATGGTCAACCGGGGATCGCCGGACGTTGCGAGTAGCGCGCTCGGCGGCCCCCGGGAATCTCGAGGATGGAAGGTGGCACATGGCGCGCCGAATAGCAGCACTGACAAGCGGCTTGGTATTGCTCGCGTTGTTGATGCTCCACGGGCCCGAAGTGACGCGACCGGCGTTCGCGGGGAGCGACAGTTTCGCGTTGGCCACCTCGATTACGACGCCTCAGTACTCGGGCATCGTCGCGACGGCTGACACGACAGGCGCGACGACGGAGGCTGGCGAGCCGACTTTGTTCGGTGCTATCGCCGCCTGCAATTCTGTGGCGATCCCAACCTTCGGAGCGACGGCCTGGTATACCTGGACAGCGCCGGGGTTGAACGGGACTGCGGTGTTCGACACGTACGGAAGCAGTTTCGATACCACCCTCGCGATCTATACAGGGGGGGCTGTGAACGCCTTGACGGTGGTGAAATGCAACAGGGACTTCCCGTTCGCAGGCGATGCCTCGGCGGTTGCGCTGTCGTACACCGCCGGCACAACCTACCGCATCCAGGTGGGTGGCGTAGCATCGGCGACAGGCAGCCTCGTCCTGAGCATGTCGACGGGGGCGGAGATTTTCCTGAACTCGAATCAGGACAACATTACCAGCGATATCGGCCTCACATTGCGCGAAGGGATCCTGCTGGCTCGGGGCGGCACCACCGCCGCAGGCCTCAACCGCGCGCTGTCCGCGCAGGAAGCGGCGCTGGTCTTGAACGCTGCGGCATTCGGGGCCTCGAACTCAGACGTCGTACGCTTCAGCGCCGGCGCCGGCTTCGTAGCCGGGGGTCCGTTCAGCACGATTACGATGAGCACCGTCCTCCCCGACCTCAGCTCAAACGGGGATACGATTAGCGGCATAGGGGCCGGTGTGCTGATCAACGGGAACGGGCTTCTATGCGTTGCTATGAGCGGGAATCTCAACCGTATTGAGGGGCTGGACGTTCGCAACTGCTCGGGTACGGGCGCCGCGGGGGTATATATCACGGGTAACAACAACACGGTCGGCGGCGAGACGGTTCCGGCGCAGGGGATGGAGATATCGGTGAGCGACTATGGGATATTGGTTGATGGAAGCGGCGACGGATCCGCTCTTGGAAATAGGATCGTGGGCAATTTCCTCGGCACCAGCCGCGATGGTTCTCCTCGAACGGGCAACAGGACGGGAATCTCACTTAACGCGGGGGCGGACTTCACCTTCATCGGAGGGCCGACGGCGGCGGAGCGAAATATCATCTCAAACAGTACGGCGAACGGGATAGAGATCGTGAGCTCGCATGACGCCACGATTAAGGGGAACTATATCGGTACAAACGTTGCCGGAACGGCGGCTCTTCCCAACTTTGTCGGCATCAAAATGGCCAGCGCTGTTCAGCATATAATCGGTGGCTCGGCGGCGGGCAGCGGCAATCTAATTTCAGGCAACCAATCGATCGGGATATGGGCGATCCCTGGGTCGGCCCTTCCATCCAACATCGGAATTTTCGGCAATCTGATCGGCACGGATGCGACGGGGACCGCAGCGATTCCTAACGGCACGGGAGTAATCATCCAGAACGGCACGCACATCGCGATCGGCGGGCAGAGTGCGGGCGAAGGCAATCTGATTTCCGGCAACCAATTCTCGGGCATTACGGTCGCTGGTGCAGGGACGCTTGACACGCGAGTGTGGGGGAACAAGATCGGCACCAACCTGACGGGCACAGTGGGGATTCCGAACAGCAGGGGCATCCAGATAGATGATGCGTCGGGAGTGTCCATCGGCGGCGCCGGTCCGGAGTTCAGCAACCTGATCTCGGGCAATTCTTTTGGGGTTCGGATAGTTGACACTGGGAATCCGGGTGAGCCTGCGTTGAACACTATCGCGGGGAATCTGATTGGGACAAACGCGGCTGGAACTGGGGCAGTTCCCAACACTATCGGCGTCGACATAGCCGGCGGGATCAACAACACCGTCGGGGGAAACAGCGCAGGGGCGCGCAACGTGATATCCGGGAATAGCAGCGATGGTGTGCTGGTGCGCAGTTCGAACTCGCGCGGCAACAAGATCGTTGGCAACTACATCGGGCTTAGTTCAGCCGGAACAAACCTCGGAAACGGCGGCGACGGCGTCGAGATTGCGGGGGTGCCGAGTAACACTGTTGGCGGTGAAACCGCCGCCGAGCGCAATATCGTTTCGGGGAACGGCGAAGCGGGGATCAACATCAGCGGCACGCCGCGCATCGTGCGAACGTTCAGCGGAATCGCGCCGATAAGTGACCTGAGCACGATCACTCTCGATGTGCCCGTTGGATTTTCGAACCCGATTGTGGACGTGGACGTGGAGGTCGATCTGAGCCACACATGGGACTCGGACCTTGACATTTTCCTGATCCCTCCGGCTGGGCCCACGATAGAGCTGACGACGGACAACGGGGGCGCCGGTGACGACTACCGGGTGACAGTCTTCGATGACGAAGCCTCGACGGCCATCACTACCGGTCAGGCGCCGTTCAACGGCCGGTTTCGACCGGAGGCGCCGCTGTCAGTGCTGGACGGGCTCTCGCCATTAGGGACCTGGAACTTGCAGATTACGGATGATGAGGCAGGCGACATCGGCACGCTCAATTCGTGGAGCCTGAAGTTCACGGCTTCCGGGGGAAACCGGGTGCTGGGCAACTATATCGGGACGAATCCGGCGGGTACGGCGGAAGTGCCGAACCGCTGGGGGGTTCTGTCATCCG
>Ga0209342_10007451_pt1 | contig 11017 bp, 12 predicted proteins | sample RifCSP16_2_FD_184023 | JGI IMG/M metagenome (GOLD analysis project Ga0209342, IMG submission 184023) | Soil microbial communities from Rifle, Colorado - Rifle CSP2_sed 16_2 (SPAdes) (version 2) | ecosystem: Environmental > Terrestrial > Deep subsurface > Rock core/Sediment | place: Rifle... | reverse complement strand
GGCGTGGCGAGCTTGCGCTGCGCGATTTCGCCGCGCCTCGACCGAGCCGCACGCTCGTGCTCGCCTGGCGCAAGCAGTCCCCGCGCGGAGCGGGGTTACGTGAGGTGGCGGCCACGATCCGCCAGGCTCGACGCCGCCAGGGCGGCCCGCCCGGACCGTCGGCGACTCCGTGGGCGACGTCATCGTCGGCCTGAGCCAGGGCCCGCGAGCGCGCAGCCTGTCCTTCGAGGGGCCCCAACGTGTCGCGGGTCGTCCGCCGCTTGTGCGCTCTACTTCCGTCCGCAGTCGGGGGCGGGGGCGGCTGCCGTCGCCCCAGGAGGCTCGCATGTACATGTCCGCCGGCGATCGGCACTTCGGCGCCTGGCGCCTCTCCGACGACCAGGACTCGAGCGGGATCCGCTTCTCGATCTTCTTCCCGGATCGAGCGCGCGATCCCAGCCAGTACGCCGCGCAGCCCGTCGAGCCGCCGCGCGACGGGCAGGGGAACGCCGTGCCGATCGCCGGGTACGGCGATCCGCAGATCGAGTCCATCCACGTCGTCGGCGACTTCCAGAAGGCGCTCGGCCAGCCCGCGAACTGGGCCGTCCACCCCAAGAACGCGCTCAAACGCGCGGACGCCCCCTCGGGGGCGATCTGGTCGCTCGATACGAGGCCGCTGCCCCCGGGGTTCTACGAGTACCGCTATCACGTGAAGTTCCAGGGAGCGGGGGCCTCCCCGCCGATCGAGCGGGAGGTGGCCGATCCGTGCGCCCGGTACGGCGGCACCGATCCGGTCCTGCCCAGCTCCGGCGTGGTGGTCGGCAAGAGCGCGGTGCAGGCGGTCACGCCGCTCGCGGCGCGCAAGCCGCTGCGCGACCTCGTGATCTACGAGCTGAACATCGACGACTTCACCGCCGACTTCCGCGGCGCCAGCGCGCCGCTCGACGCCATCCACCGCCTTGACCTCGGCCAGCAGCTCATCGGCATCCCCACGTTCGAGACCGCGCTCGAGCACGTGGAGAAGCTGGGCGTGAACGCGATCCTGTTCCTCCCCTGGACCGCGTGGAGCGACGACGGGTACAGCTGGGGCTACACCCCGAACTCGTACTTCTCCGTCGAGCACCGCTACACGCAGGACCTCGCCCCCGGGGCGGCGCAGACGGCGCAGCTGTCCCGCCTGCGCGACCTGGTGAACGCCTGCCACGCGAAGGGCATCCACGTGATCATGGACGGCGTCTTCAACCACGTCGGCCCGGACCAGACCGCCCGGCAGGCCGGCTTCGCCTACCGCTGGCTGTACCGGAACCCGGACGCCTCGCCCTACTGCGGCCAGTTCGGCGGCACGTTCCCGGGGCTCGTCGACCTCGACTACCACAACGGCTGCACGCAACAGCTCATCGGGGACGTCTGCCGGTACTGGATGGACGAGTTCGGGATCGACGGGATCCGGTACGACAACACCACGAACTTCTGCATCCGGAGCTCGAGCGACGGCTCGCCGTCCAGCCAGGAGGGGCTCCCGCGGCTGGTCGCCGACGTCGCCACGCACGCGAAGGGCCCGAGCTTCTCCCAGACCATCGAGCACCTGGACGTGTCCGCCGCGCCCGTGGTGAACGCGACCGCCGCCACGAGTTACTGGAGCAACTCGCTCTACTCGGCCTGCTTCGACGCGTTGAGGAACGGCCGCGTGAAGCCGGACCTCCTGCGCGCGCTCGACGCGAACACCTGGCTGGCGAGCCCCGACAAGGTGGCCACCACCTACCTCTCGAACCACGACCACTCGCACGCGACCTGGAAGTGCGGCGCGAGCGACGAGCGGGGCTCGATCGCCTGGTACCGGACCCAGCCCTATGCCATCGCGCTCTTCACCTCGCCGGGCACCCCGATGCTGCAGAACGGCCAGGAGTTCGGGGAGGACCACTGGATCCCGGAGGACGACGCGAACACCGGCCGGCGCGTCCGGGGGCGGCCGCTGCGGTGGGGATACGACGGCGATCCGATCGGGCGAGCGCTGGCCGACATCTACCGGCACCTCGTCGCGCTTCGGCTCGAGTACCCGGCGCTGCGGTCGGACAACTTCTACCCGCCGAAGTGGGAGACGTGGCAGACGCGCATGAACCCGCAGGGCTACGGCCTCGACACCGAGCGCCAGGTCGCGATCTACCACCGCTGGGGCCAGGCGGGCGGGCGGACCCAGTACTTCATAGTCGCCCTCAACTTCTCCGACGCCGACCAGTGGATCGACATCCCGCTCCCCGGCACCGGCGACGGAGCGTGGAAGGACCTCCTGCCGCTCGAAGGCCCGGTGAACGTCGAGATCCAGGGGAACTGGCTGCGCAACTGGAAGGTGCCTTCGAACTGGGGGTGCGTGTTCTTCCAGCAATCCTAGGGCCCCCCCTCGCGGATGAGGCGCGCGACGTGGCTTCAGATCAGAGCAGCCAGACTATCGATGCCCGGCCGGCGCCACGACGTAGATGTAGCGCAGCTCCTCGGAGCCGTCGTTGTGCACCTCGTGCTCGGTCCGCGGGGGGATGTAGAGGACCTGGCCCGCCTCCATCGACACCGACTCCGCACCTAGCACGAGGCGCGCCTTGCCCTTCAGGAACAGGAGCAGCTCCTCGTTGCTCTCGGTGGAGTGCCGGTGCATGTGCTCACCGGGCCGGAGCACCACCCTCCCCGAGCGCATGCCGGCCGTCTGCGGCGGCCCACTGAGCAGTGGCTGCTCGACGGGGTCGGACGAGAGCGCGATGCGCTGGTAACGCAGATCGGTCCGCGCCTTCGGCGTCGCCGTGGCGCAGGCGCAGACGGAGAGGAGAGAGGCGCAGAGGCCGGCGATCTCGTGGAAGCGGCGCATGGTGGGCTCCGAGGTCGAGGGGCAACGGGCGCGAATGACGCCCGTGGTTCACTCCGTGTCATGCACGTGGAAGTGGGCGTGCTCCGCCCCTTCGTGGCGGTGCGCGTGCCGGTGGGCGAGGCCGCTCTCGACGAGCAGCTGGTCCTTTCGCAGGAGCTCGGCCGTGGGTCCGTCGAAGAGAACCCCGGGCCGCCCGGGCGCGAGGAGCACCGCGCGCGCGCCGACCTCCTCCGCGATGGTGAGGTTGTGCGTCGATGCGACGATGGTGACGTCCTGCAGCCCGGCCAGGAAGTCGATGAGCCGCGCGGAAGAGGCCGGATCGAGGTTCGCGGTCACCTCGTCGAGCAGGAGGAGCTTCGGCCCGACGGCGAAGATCGACGCCAGGGCGACCCGCTTCTTCTCGCCGCCCGACAGCTCGAAGGGCGGGCGGTCCAGCAAGCCCTCCACGTCGAACGCCCGGGACCAGGCCTTGACGCGGACATTCACGTCCACGTCGGGGACCCCCAGCTGCCGCGGGCCGAAGGCGATCTCGTCCGCGACCGATGGGTTGAAGAGCATCGCGTCCACGTTCTGGAAGACGAGGGCGACCTCGCTGCGGAACTTGCGACGGAAGGCGGCGCCGTCGAGGGCCTTGGCGTCGAGCCGCTCGCCGCCGTACCGGATGGTCCCCCGGGTCGGGAAGGCGAGGCCGTCGAGGAGCTTCAACAGGGTCGTCTTCCCGCAGCCGTTCACGCCCAGGAGCACGACCCGCTCGCCGGGCCGCACCGAGAAGGAGAGGTCCTGGAGCACCACCCTCCCCCCGATCTCCACCGTGACGTTCTCCAGCGAGATCATCAAGAGCCTCAGAAGCCTCGCGAGCGCATCGCGTCGGAGATGTCGCGCGCATTGCGCGACGAGAGAGTGAAGAGGGTGCCCGTGATTCCCCCCGCCCCGCGGAGGATGTCCAGCATTCCCGGCTTCCGGGGCATCCGGCTGCGCAGGCCGAGCAGCGATTCGGTGAGGAGCAGCCGGAGCGCGTGGATCTGCGCGAGCGTCATGACGAGCAGCCGCGTCATCGTCGGCCAGGGCGCGAGAGCGCGGAAGAGATCCACCCGCGCCAGGACGGCGAAGGTGACGAAGGCGATGAGGACGGTGCGAAGCCCCAGCGCGAGGAACGGCGCAGGATCCGGCCAGCGCCCCGAGACGAGCCGGAGCCACCCCCAGGATACGAGGGAAAGCGTGACCGTCACCGGGACGACCGAGATGAGCACGCGCCTCAGCGTGCGGCCGAATCCCTTGCGGAAGACGAGGACGGCCACGGCGCTCGCGATTCCCAACACCCGGAGATCCGAGGTGGCGGAGATCGCGAAGACCGCGACCACCCACCCGATGAGGAGCGCCCGCGAGAGCCGCGGGTCAACCGCCGATGCCACGCAGATTGGCCTTTCGGAGGAGCGACAGCGCGAAGACGGTATACAACCCCTCGACCACGCCGGCAACCGTGACGCTCGGCACCATCATGGTGGTGAAGGTCACCGCGAGCGGCATGGGGAAGTACTTCTCCGAGAGGTGGTGCTGTAGTCCGAGGGCGAGCGCCACCGCGAGAGTCGACACCTGCATGGCCGCGTAGCCCGCCAGAAAGATGGCCCATCTCTCCGAGAGACGCCGCACGAGGCGGTGGACGAGCCAGCCGGCGAGCGGTCCCAGGAGCCCCATCGCGAGAGCGTTCACCCCCAGCACCGTGATGCCGCCCGCCCCGAAGAAGAGCGCCTGGATGAGGAGCACCAGCGACTCGCAGACGAACGCGACGAGCGGGTGAAAGAGGAGCGCGAGGAGCGTCATCCCGACGAGGTGCGTCGAGGTACCACCCGGCACCGGGATCATGATCGTCTGGATGACGAACGCCAGCGCCGTCAGGGAGCCGATGACCGGCAGGGCCTCGGTGGCGGCCTGGCCGAAGTGCCGCTTCGCCGCCCACGCCCACAGGGGCGCCGAGACGGCGTAGGCCGGCACGGTGATCTGCGGGGAGAGGAAGCCGTCGGGTATGTGCATCTAGAACCTGGTAGAATAGCTCAACGTGAACGACGCGCGAAGCCTCTCCAGCCCCTCCGCCCCCTGCTGGTCGGCCTCCTCGTTGAGGTCCTTCAGGAAGGCGCGGCGCACGCCCAGCCCGGCCGAGAGCGGGCCGTAGGTGAGCCGGGTGCCGATGCCCGCGTAGATCATGCCGCCGCCCGAGGCGGTGAGGCTCTCCATGTTGCCAGCCTCGAGCTCCTTGTCTCGTTGCAGGTGGAGGCCGTTCAGCTCGCCGGCGACGTCCAGCCGGAACTTGCCCGCCCCGTACGCGCGGTAGACGAGCGCCGTGTTGACGCGGGTCTCACCGCCGAACTGGTAGCGGGTGAACGAATAGTCGTGCGGGAAGAAGTGCTGGTAGTTGACCTCGCCCAGCCAGGTGAGATCGTCAGTGAGCTGCTTCAGCGCCGCGATGCCCAACGAAGGGGACATGCTGCCGAAGCCGGTCTGCATGTCGGGCGCGAACGCTTCACCCAAGACGCCGTTGAAACGCTCGGTCGGGCCCACCGGGAGCGTCGTCGCCGCCCAGAAGGAGAAGTGCCAGTCCATGAGCTCGTCGAGGCTCTCCTTCTCGGGCACGAGCCGGAAGCCCTCGTCGTACTTGAAGCCGAAGGACAGCATGAGGCTCGTGTCCCCTACCCCGGAGTTCCGACCCTCGCCGTCGGTCGACTTCACGTTGAAGGGCTGGAACACGTATGCCGAGAGCCAGGGCCGGATCCCGAACCCCAGGGCCGCCATGTTGAAGAGAGAGTAGGTCTTGGGGCCGGGGCTCAGCCGGCGGAAGGGGACGTACTCGGACTTCGCCATCGCGAAGAACGTGCCCTGCGGCAGCGGCAGGGGCGATGTGGTCTCGAGGGCGGCGCCAGGGCCCTCGGGACCCGCGACGCTCACCGCGGCGACGCCGTGGTGGGCCCGGGCCGCTCCCGGGGCGGCGAGGAGGAGGACCGCGCAGAGGGACGGGCGAGCGAGCCTCTTCATCGCGCTGCTCCTTTCCTTCTTCGAAGGACGACGATGGCGACGAACACGGCGCCGATGACGGCCAGGCCGGCTATCGGCCGCAGGACGAAGGCGGCGGTGGACAGGGCGGAGCTGCCCTGTTCGCGGCCCGAGCCGCTCTCCCCCGGGGCGCCGACGTCGACCTGGGTGTCGAGCCCGTGGCCGCCGTCGTCCACGACCTTCACCCGCCACTTGCCTGCGGTGTCGGGCACGAACGCGAGGTAGCCGTTCCTGTCGGTCCGGCCCTTCTGCATCGGGATCTTCGGGTCTGCCGGCGAGAAGACCTCGTACTGGGTGTAAGCCATCGCTTCACCATCCGCGAAGTACACCTTCACCGCCACGGCCTTGCCCCGCTCCACGTCGCGGAGGACCTCGTGCGCGGACGCGGCGAGCGGGAGGAGAGCCAGAGCCGCCGCCAGGGCCGTGAGCTTCACCGGGTTCACTTCACGACCTCGAAGGTCAGGCTCGCCTCGAGAACGATCGCATCGGCCTCGGGCGTCTTCTCAGCGCGCCGGACGGAGGCGCTCACCGACTCGACTCCGGCGGCGCGCAGGCGGATGCGGGCCTCGCCGGAGCTGTCGGTCTCGCCCAGCGGCTTGTGGTCGATGGCGATCAGCGCGCCCGCGACCGGTTTCCCGCGGGAGAGCACCTTAAGCGTCACCTTGTCTCCCTGCCTTCGCGTGGAGAGGTCGGTCACGGGCACGATCTCGAGCTCGTCGCCGAGCGGCGCGGCCGCGGCGGGCGAACGCGCGTCGACCCACTTCGCGAACTGGCGCGACTCCCAGGACTTCACCGCGTTCTCGACCTTGTTCCTGGGGAGGTTCACCTCTCCGTCCGGCGTCAGGGAGTAGAAGCCGCCGTGGTAGAAGACTGAGAGGGCATCGCAGCGGGCGGCGACCTTCGCTTCTCTGGGGGCGAAGCTGGCGGCGGCGAGGACGTCCTTCGCCGCGCCGCTCTTGTCCGCGCACCGGATCGCCTTCACCTTGCCGCCGTCGATGGGGAGGACCTCGCCACCGTGGTGACCGTAACGGGCGGCGAACCCCTCACCGGCCCGCTCCACCCAGAAGTCGTGCGCGAGAGCGGCGCTCGGCACGAGCAGCCCTGCGATGGCGACGGCGAGCAGCTTCATGGCGACGTCCTCCTCGTCGGTATTAGCACGAACCAAGGATGCGTGTTACCCCGTCGGGGCCCCGAACGTCAAGCGGCTCGCGCCGGGCCTGCGTCGGCTGGCCCGTCTCCCAGCGGCGAAGCACATCGCCGGCATCCGCGCCGTCGAAGGCGATGCGCCCGCGCTCGAGCAGGAGGAACCGCGTGAGAACTGCGTCCAGAGCGCCATTCGCGTCCCGCGCTCCCTGGCCGGCTTCGCGTCCTCCGTCACGGTCAAGTTCGCCATCGGGACGGATGGAAGGAGGCGGGCTGTCGCGATCCGTACGGCACCCCAAGTGAGCTGCACGTACCGTGACGAGGGTGGCCGGCTCTTGGCGAGCAAACCCCGGCCGTTTCTCGCGAGCGCTTCAGGTCACCGAGCCCGGGCGGAAGGTGCGGCGACAGCCCGCGGGGTGGGTACCGTGAACCGGGACCCCAGTGGGGGATCTACGCGCCGGAAAAGACGAACGACAGCGCGATTCGCGACACCAGGGAGATCGCGAATCGCAGCTGTCGTTCGGAGGAGGCGGGGCGGCCGGGCCCCTCCACCTCCACCTGCCTCATGCGACGCCGGAGACATACGTAGCACGAAAGCGTGCTACAGCCATACCACGCGAGGTCGCCGCCTGGCAAGCGCCTCCTCGCGCTCGCACGGACATCCTCTGTCCGCGCGAACCCTGTCGCGTCTCAGCGGAGCGACTGCCCCGTCGTCGCCGGCAAGAACTTCGCGAACCTCACGCGCTTCGTGCTGACGAGCCCCTCTCCCAGCGGCAGGAGCCCGGTCGGGGCCTCAACCGAGTGACTGTCCCGTCGTCGCCGGCACGAACTTCCCGTACTTCACGCCCTTCGTGCTGACGAGCCCCTCGCCCATCGACACGACCTCTTGCGCGCGGCCCCGCAGGACGAGGACCTCGAGGCAGTTGTGCTCGTCCATGTGCACGTGCAGCGCCGAGACCACCGCCTTGTGGTTCTCGTGCTGGATGTGGGCGAGCTTCTGGGCGAGGCTCGACGAGTCGTGGCCGTAGACCAGGGTGACCACGGCCACCCGCTCCTCCCGCCCCTTCGATTCGGACCACTCCCGCTGGACGAGCGCGTCTCGTATGAGGTCTCGGATGGCCTCGGAGCGGTTGACGTAGCCCTTGTCGGCGATGAGCTTGTCGAATTGCGAGAGGAGGTCGTCCTCCAGGGAGACCCCGATGCGCTCCAGCACATGTCCTCCACGTTCCCCGGGGTGGGATCGCTACCCGGAGACCGCGGCCGGCGAGGCGGGCGCCTTCGCCACCGCAGTCCCCAGGGTCGCCCGGAACAGGTTGGGGATCCCGAAGTCCTTGCTGCCCGCCCCGTAGCCCACCGCCTCCACGACGAGCGGCGGCAGAGGGCAGAAACCGGCGCAGAAGTGGCGCAGGAGCGCCGCCCCCGTGGGCGTCACCAGCTCTCCGCGGATCCCGTCGGAGTAGGAGGGCATTCCCTTCAGGAGCTCCAGGGTCGCGGGGGCAGGCACCGGCAGCACACCGTGGGCGCAGCGCACCGTACCGCACCCTACGTGGATGGGCGAGCACCACGCCTCGTCGGGCGCGATCTGGTGAAACGCCGAAGCCGCCGACACGATGTCGGCGATGGAGTCGAGCGCCCCGACCTCGTGGAAATGGACGTCTTCGGGCGAGACACCGTGCACCTTGCCCTCGGCCACCGCCAAGAGCTCGAACACAGCAAGGGCGTGCTCGGCCACGGGGGCAGGGAGCGAGCTCCCGCGGATGAGCTGGCGAATCTCGCGCAGGCCGCGATGTTCCTGGTGGTCGTGGCTGTGGCCGTGATCGTGGCCGTGGTCGTGACCATGCCCGTGGCCGTGACCATGCCCGTGGCCGTGGTCGTGACCATGCCCGTGGCCGTGGCCGTGGTCGTGACCATGCCCGTGGCCGTCATCGTGACCATGCCCGTGGTCGTGGTCGTCATGATGCCCAGGTTCATCCACCGGGCGGCCGCTGGCAGGGTCGAGCACGTCGAACTTCGTCCCCGCGATGCCCCTGGTGAGCACCTTCCGCGCTCGGAGCTCCATCCCCCCCACGCCGAGGGCGGCGACGTGGCTCCGGATCTCGTCCAGCTTCGCTCCCAGATCCAGGAGGGCGCCCACGAACATGTCGCCGCTCACCCCCGCCGACGCGTCGAAGTAGAGGATGCGCTTCACGTCAGCTCTCCTTCCGCGCCCGGGCGGCCAGCTTGTTGATCATGTCGGCCTGGTAGGCGGCGCCGAACCCGTTGTCGATGTTCACGACGCTGATGCCCGACGCGCAGGAGTTGAGCATGGCGAGGAGCGCAGTGATCCCTCCGAAGCTCGCGCCGTAGCCGACGCTCGTCGGCACCGCGATCACGGGCGCGTCCACGAGCCCGCCGACGACCGAGGGCAAGGCCCCCTCCATGCCGGCCACGGCCACCACGCAGTTGGCCTTGCGGAGCGCCTCGACGTGGGCGAGGAGGCGGTGGATGCCCGCGACGCCGACGTCGTAGAACCGCTCGACCCTGCTCCCCAGGACCTCCAGGGCGATCGCCGCCTCCTCCGCGACGGGCAGGTCCGACGTCCCGGCTGCGGCGACCGCCGCGCACCCCACGGGCTCCGCCGGATCCCGCCGCAGCTCCACCAGGCGGCAGAGCTCGTGGTAGGCAGCCTCCGGCACCCGCTTCTGCACGGCCTCGGCCGCGGCCGCGCTGGCCCGGGTGCACATGACGTTGGGGTTGTGCGCCGCGAGACGGAAGAAGATCTCGGCCACCTGGCCCGGCGTCTTACCCTCGCCGTAAATGACCTCGGGATAGCCGTTCCGCATGCGCCGGTGATGGTCGATCTTGACGAAGCCCAGGTCCTCGAAGGGGAGCTTCTGGAGCTTCCCGAGGACCTCGTCGGTCGTCATCTGGCCGCCGGCGAGGCGCTCCAGGAGGTGGCGGATCTGGTCGATGTTCACTGTGGAGGCGCTCCCTGGAGCCGACCTGGTCGGCGGTGTCTACGACCTCAGGACCTTCAAAGCTTCGTTCATGGCGCCGGTCCGATACCCCTGGAGGTCCAGGGCCACGTAGGTGTAGCCCGCTTCCTTGACCCTCCGGACCACCTCGTCCCGCAGGCCGTCGACCACCCGCTCGAACTCGTCGGGCCCGAGCTCCAGCCGGGCGACGTCGCCGTGATGGCGCACCCGCAGCGTCCGGAGGCCCAGCTCCCGGAGCGACTCCTCGGCCCGACCCACGACGCTCAGGCCCTCCAGCGTGATCTTGGTGCCGTATGGAAAGCGGGAGGAGAGGCAGGCGAAGGAGGGCTTGTCCCAGGTGGGCAGATCCAGCTCCTTCGAGAGCTCGCGGATGTCGGCCTTGCTGAGCCCCGCCTCGTCGAGCGGGCTCCTGACGCCGAGCTCCTTGGCCCTCAGCCGGCCCGGGCGATAGTCACCGCGATCGTCCGTGTTGCCCCCGTCGACGACGTAGGGCAGGCCCTCCTCGGCCGCCGCCTGGACGAGCCTGGTGAAGAGCTCGTTCTTGCAGTGGTAGCAGCGGTCCTTCAGGTTCTCGGCAAAGCCGGGGTTCTTCAGCTCCTCGTAGGCGATCACTCGGTGTCGGCCGCCGATCTTCGCCGCCAGCTCTTTCGCCTCGCGAAGCTCGCGCTCGGGGAAGGTCTCGGAGCTGGCCGTGATCGCCAGGGCCCGATCGCCGAGGACGCGGTGGGCGAGCGCGAAGAGGTACGTCGAGTCCACGCCTGCGGAGAAGCCGATCACGCACCCGCCCATCTCGCGGAGGAGCTCGACAAGCCTCTGCTTCTTGATTTCCAGCGCTTGATCCATGACTCCTGCTCCGTGAGCGAACCGCTCCAACAGTGAAGGCCCACGAGCGACGGGACCGCCATCTTACACGAGGTCGGCCGGCGCCCGCACGCGGGCGCGGAGGGCCCAGGCCACGGACGGCGGATGCGCCGGCGGCTGCGCCTTCGGCGCAAAGCAGGCCGCCGGCTTCGCCGACATC
>Ga0209342_10007449_pt1 | contig 11020 bp, 15 predicted proteins | sample RifCSP16_2_FD_184023 | JGI IMG/M metagenome (GOLD analysis project Ga0209342, IMG submission 184023) | Soil microbial communities from Rifle, Colorado - Rifle CSP2_sed 16_2 (SPAdes) (version 2) | ecosystem: Environmental > Terrestrial > Deep subsurface > Rock core/Sediment | place: Rifle... | reverse complement strand
ATCTGTTATCCACACATAGCGCACTATACCCGTTTTGTCTAAGATGAAGATGGCACGCTTCGCAGTCGTGTAACCTTTGAGTCCCGAGAAGTCGAAGTTCGATGCCGTAGGTTTGGATGATTTCGCGCTTGTAATCGCTCAATATGGGAAACGGAAGCATGTTTTTCTCGGCGAAAGCCTTATTCGAAAAAGGGGCCGTCACTGCTATGCCGACGATTTGGGCTTTAAGATTGGTTAACCTCGCCATTGAAACTCGAAAAGCACACATCTCTTTGGTGCAGACAGAAGTGAAGGCTCCGACAAAGAAGGCGAGTACGGTTTTGTTGCCTAGAAACTCCTTTAAGCTCCGTGGCTTCAACTCAGTGTCTGGCAGAGTGAAATCGGGCGCCTTATCTCCAACCTTTACCTTATCGGTCATCATCTAAAAATCCTCATGTAAATTTTAGCGTCGACTGCTTATTAAATTGGGAGGTTTCTTAGCCGAAGGTGAAAGCCGATGGGCAGATCTTGTTCAGTGCACAACCCGCGCAGTTCGGCTTCTTCGCTGTGCACACTCGTCTGCCGTGGAAGATGAGGAGGTCGGTTATTCTCATCCATTTGTCTTTGGGAACGATTTTCATAAGGTCCGCTTCAATCTTGTTCGGGTCGCCCTTCTCAGTTAGCCCGAGCCTTTGGGCAAGCCTGCCAACGTGGGTGTCCACAGCAACGCCTTCGACGACGCCGAACGCGTTAGCTAATACGATGTTGGCGGTTTTTCGTCCCACGCCTGGAAGCTCAAGCAGTTCATTCATTGTTTTGGGAATTTTGGAATGGAATTTTTCCACGAGTGTCTTGCAGCAGTTCTTTATGTTCTTGGCTTTGTTGTGGTAAAATCCTGAGGATTTGATATATTGTTCCAGCTCTGGCAAGTCGGCGTTTGCGTAGTCCTTCGCGATTTTGTACTTCTTGAATAACTTGGGCGTTATCGTGTTGATTTGTTGGTCGGTGGCTTGTGCGGAGAGGATGGTGGCGATGAGCAGCTCCAGCGGGTTCGTATATTCTAGGGCAATCTCGGCGTCTGAGTACTCTTTTTCGAGTAGCTCTATGACCTTTGATGCACGAGCTTTGGGTTCAAGGTACACTTCAGGTTTCTTCACGATTCGCAGCCTCAACTATAGGTTAGGTTTTGGATACAAAAACTTTTACTGTCAACTAGCTGAACAAATAAAGCGAGGTGACGCTGAATGGGACTAAAGATGAAAGTGGACGACAAGGAAATCCCGCTCAACGAGTTCGTCGAAAAAATCCTGAATGGCATGATAGTTGGTGCGGTTGCTTCGTTGCGGGGAATCCAAGAGGATTGGGAAAAAATCGAAATAGAAGTAACAAAATAGAAGCGGGAAAGATGTTATCCTAGGAAGTCTATCCGCGTTTTTATTTCCTTGAACATTTCCCTTTTTGCCTTGCAAATCGGACAAACGTACGGTGCATCTTCCCTGAAGACGACGTAGCCGCATTGAGAACAGTACCACAGTTTCGGCTCAATTCCTGACGGGGGTGCAGCTTTTTCTGTTGGTGTTGCCGCAGGTTTTCCCTCTGCTCCCGCTGCCGGTGCTTGAGAAGCGGTTGCGGCGTTAAAAGTTCTAGCTTGTTTCTCCATTGGTCTGCGTTCGGGAACGGTTGGTAGTTCGACTTTTTTCTCGTAGACGGCTTGGTTCACGTATAGTCGGCAGTAGCATGCGCCATATTCTGCGACGTCGGGGTCGCGGTAGTCGCAGGGGCAGATTATGTCTCTGTCTATTTCGAGGTTTCCTGAGGCTAAGCGGCAGGGGCATGAGGGGTATCCGTAGCGTTCTTCGTTTGTTTTTAGTCCTTCGAGGAAGCCTTGGAGGAGGTCGGGGTCAGGAACTAGGTTATAGCCATAGGTGTTTGCGTCTGCTTGGGCGCGGGCGCGGACTGCTTCGATTGAGATTGGGGTCATACTCCGAGAGTCTCCTTTAATTGGTCTTTGCGGAAGCCCGTTATTACTGTTTTGTCGTCGACGATGGTTGTGGGGTAGTTGAGGTTGCCGCCTTTGCTGAGGATTTGCTGGCGGACCTGTTCTTTTTCTTGGGGTTCGCACATGTCGACGTCGATGTATTCGAATTCGATGTCGTTGTCTTTCAGGAATTGTTTGGTCATTTTGCACCAGACGCATGTGCTGAGGGCGTAAACTACGACCTTGTGCGAGTTGTTTTTACCTTGAACTTTTGAGAAAGGCATGGTGATTCACTAGGGTATGGTTTACTTGCGGGTGGGTATTAACTTTTTGGAAGGCTTGTCTTGGTGTTTGAGAGGCTGTGGGGTGGGGGTTGAGTGTTTATACAGTTTGTTTATACAGTATGTAGATATGTTTGGTGTATGATTTTTTTTGGATTGTAGCTCTCTTTTAAGGCAGGCTGGATTGAATTCTGAGACTCTTCTGTTGGTTTCTGGATTGAATTCCGAATATGATGGCTTGTTTCCTGTGTGTTGGGTTGTCGCGGAATAGCCGTGTCGTGTGTTAGGCTGCTTCGGTTTTCACGTCCCATGGATTTTACCGAGAAATACAGAAGAAGGCTGGCTTATATGATCTGTCGCGAAATTTACCAATCTAGAAATTTACCAATTTACAAGCCTACTATAGACTGCCGTCATTCGTAAGGCTTCTTATGAAACTCGACAACGGCATTTTGATTTTATATAAAAAAGGAAGGGGTGTTGTGTATGCAGCTATTTCCCTGAGAAATTCGGAATTTTCCTGATGCTTGTGTAAATGTATAAGTCTTCTTTTGCTCTTGTTATTGCTACATAGAACAGTCTTCTTTCTTCTTCTTTTTGGTCTTTAATCCCATTGTCTCCTCGAGCAACTTCAAGAATCGCGGGGTCTTCAATTTCACTTGGGAACCCGAACTCACCTTTAACAACGTTTAAAACAAAGACAACTTTAGCTTCCAAGCCTTTGGATTTATGTACTGTAAGTAATTTGATTGCATTATTCTCTTCTGCGTGGTCAACTGCTACCCTGATGCCATTGAGTTTTGCAGAATCCAAAAATGTCCGAATAATTTTATAGAACTTGGTTCTGCCTTCAATCTTAGTCCGCATGTATCGAGTGAGAACAAGAATGTCATTTGCAGCATTCCCAAGTTTCCATATTATTCGATATTGGAGCGAATCGATACAGAGTTAGGAACTACCATATCATTTGTATACGTTCATCCAATATAAAACTGCACAGAATTAACTCTCGTGACTGTGAATAAAAATTGTTAAAATGTAAACCTTAAACTTGTCTTGCAAATACAAACCTAAGTGTGGGAAATGGCAACAAGAGAATCGTTTGTTTCGTAAAAAAAATGTTGCCTGTCATCAAATTCTTGCTTTACGCTGGGCGCAGGTTGCCGAAGGCTTGCTGAACAACCTCTGACAATGCGGGGTGTATGTGCATGGCTCTTACGATTTGTTCGTAGCTTCTTTTTTCGGTTGCCATGGCGTTCGTTATCTCCTGTATGAGGCTTGAAGCTTCTGGACCGATGAGGTGGGCGCCCAAGATTTTTCCTGTTTCGTTCTCGACGATGACTTTGACGAAGCCTTCTGGCTCTCCCATGGCGCCGCCCATCGCCGTGTCCTTGTAGGAGGCTTTGCCTACGAGGATTCGGTAGCTCTGCGCTCTCGCTTCCGCCTCCTTCAAGCCGACTGAAGCCACCTGCGGATACGTGAAAACCGCGTGCGGCGCCGCCGAGTAATCCATCTCCACCTTGTGGTCGTGGACGGCGTTGTGCCAAGCAATCCCCGCCTCGTAATTCGCCACGTGTTTGAACATTTCTTTGCCGATGGCGTCGCCGAAAGCCCAAATGTTCTTCTTGCTTGTCTCGAGTTGCTCGTTGACTTTGACGTAGCCGTGTTCGTCCAGTTTGACGCCTGTTTTTTCAGGATTCAGCAAGTCTGAGTTTGGCACGCGCCCCGCAGCAACCATCAACGCATCCGCCTGAAACTCCCTCAGGCTGCCGTCGTCACGGTTTCTCGCCACCACAATTTTCACGTTGCCTTCCCGTTTGACCTCCACGACTTCGAAGTTGGTGTGAATTTCCATCCGCTTTGCCATTTCCTTCTTGAGCAGTTCAGAAATTTCAGGTTCCTCCTCAGGCACAAGACGCAGGTTCCGCTGAAGCAACGTAGTTTTCGCGCCGATGCCTGAGAAAAAGTGCGCGTACTCTGCGCCCACGTAGCCACCGCCGATTATTATGATGCTTTTGGGCGGAGACTCCAACTTCAAAACCGTGTCGCTCGTCAAGTAATCCACCGCTTCGATGCCCTTGAACTTTGGAACGGCTGGTCGCGCCCCAGAAACGATGAAAACCTTCTCCGCTCGAATCGTTTCGCCGCCTATCTGCATCGTGTAATCCGACACGAATTCGCCCTGCTGGTTAAACCATTTCAGGTTCGGCGTTTCACGAACTGCGTGCGCCTGCTGACCCGAATCGTGGTTCACGAGCTCATGCATCCTATTCACGATATTCCTGAAGTCAATCGAGTATATTGTGCCGTTCACGCCAAGCCGCTGCGCCTCCCTCAAAACCGTCACGACATCAGCCGGGTAAATGAGCATCTTCGACGGGACGCAGCCCACGTTGAGGCAGGTTCCGCCCATGGGTCCATTGTCGACGATGGCGGTTTTGTAGCCGTTCTCCACCGCTGTCGAAGCGATAATCATTCCTGAGCCAGAACCGATAACCAGAACATCAAACCTTTCCATATAGAAACCCTGTCCAATGTAGAGAAGGGTGAGGTTGCCAAATAAACCTTTCAAGAAGCCCACTTTTTCCATGTTTGGAAACTCTTTTATGGCGCGCTCCGAGAATAATTAAACCAGTGATAGTTATGTCCAAGGTTAAGAAGGCAGAAGAGGAAAAGAAGAAGAAAGCATACTACGCGAAGAAAGAGAAGAAAGCCGCCGAAGTCAAAAAGAAGTAGGCTTCCCGCGCAGAAACCGTGGGGTGCATCTTTCGTCGGTGACGGGGTCGAACCGAGGCAACTCGCCTTTCTCCAAAGGAAGCACTCTTCGCGAAACCAACCCATGCAAGCTGTAAGGCAGGCGAATTAGGCGCATCTCGCCCACGGTAACCCACTCGTCGATAGCGAAACCCTTCTTCTTCACGACACGCGCGATTTCGCGCCTCTCCTTTTCTTTCAACCTGTAAGCGTCTTCGTTGAAAACATGAATGTGAAAGCCCCTCCCAGAATAGACAATTCTCAACTGCGAAAATTCTTTCTCCAAATACTCATACAGGCTCAGAGCTTGCGACTTAGCCATTTCCAACTCTAACCTGCAGAAGCTTAAGCCTTGCCCACGCTTCATCTTGTCCGCGAGGTCTCCGTGAATCGGACACGTTATGTTTTCAGGGTCAAGGTCAAACGCAAGTTCCTGACCAGTTTTGCGGTCGTTCGCGTCGTAAACGTTTCGGTCGTAATAAGCGGATTCGGGCAGAAACTCGACTATTTGCTCGCGCACTTCGCTCAGGTTCTTGTATTCGTCGATTATTATCGTGGTGTCAGCGTCTTCTCGGTATTTCTCGGGGAAAACCCGTGTGTGCCTGCCGATTATGACCGCGAATTTTAATCTGCTTATTCGGTTTCCAAGCCACTCCGCCACTTTTTCGAGGTCGAACTCTTCAGTGTAAAACTTTCTTCGCTCTTCAAGAGTGGCGTACCGCATGCCTTCGGGTAACTGGTATTTTTCCATACAGACCAGCTTTAGAATAGAGCGCTGTTTCCAGAAATGTCTTTTGGATCAAAAACCAATCCATAATGCGAATTAGCAGAAAGCCTAATATTTGCCCGTTCATCCCGATTATTGATGGTGAAATATTTTTGCCGATAGACCCTGATTTTCAGAAGAACAGGCAGGTTGCTGGCGAACACAACGGACACAAAGTCTGGGGACCCGTAGACCCCCCAACAAGGCAAGGCATACATGGAACGAACGTAGCTGTCGACTGGGACGTGTGCGTCGGAGACGGCGTATGCATCGACGTCTGCCCAGTATCGCTCTACGACTGGGGAGAAGCAAAAGGACACTCAATGTCGGAGAAGAAGTCTGACCCCGCACGAGAAAAAGACTGCATACAATGCTTAGCCTGCGAAATGCAATGTCCAACCCTAGCGATAAAAATCACGCCACCCTAAACCCGAAGCGCTGACTAGACGGCGCTCTTCTATTTTTTCTAATAAGCCAGATTAATCACTGAACTTTGACTATAAAAAAAGAAGTGGCGGTTGAAGCTACTTTACGAGCTTGTATATTTTGTTGACGTAGTCCCAGTTGACGACGTTCCAGAAGCCATCCACGAATTTGGCGCGGTCATTCTTGTAGTCAATGTAGTACGCGTGTTCCCAGACATCGAGAACCATGAGCAAGCGGAAAGCGGGGTACACGTTCACGTTGTGTTTCTCAATCTGCATAATCAACGGTCTATCAACGCATTGTTGCGTAACTAGTGCTGCCCATCCTGAGCCTTCGACGCTGGCGGCGGCTTTCGTGAACTCCATCTTGAACCGTTCGAAGCTTCCGAACTCCTTCATCAACGCATCAGCGATTGCTCCTCCTGGTTTTCCTCCGCCCTTGCCCGCGGGCGCTATGCAATCCCAGAATGTGCTGTGCAACAGGTGCCCGCCGACGTGGAACGAGAGCTCCTTAAGCGTGGCTTTCATGTCTAGCTCAGTGTTTTCTTTGCGTGCTTTGTCGAGTTTCTCGAAGATGGCGTTGGCGCCGTTCACGTAAGCCAAGTGGTGCTTATCGTGGTGAATCATTAGTTGCTGCTCGGATAAGAAGGGGGCTAATGCCGTGTACGCGTATGGCAATTTCGGCAAACTAAAAGATTTTACTGCTTCCATTTTATCTCACCAAAAACTAAAACGTTTCAGAGCAAGAAACGACTAATATACTTTGCCGTCAACGAAAATAGAGTGGCTTATGAAGGCGGCACAGCAACGCTTAGCATTGGCTGGATGTTCAGCTTTTCTGCTACGCGCCCACCCAGTTCTGCATCTGCTTTCGTGAGATTTTCAATCATCCGTTTCTGAATTGGCATGTCTGCCTTGCCCAGAGAATCAGCGATGTTGCCGACCAAGTGATCCTGATCCATCTTGCTGAGCGTACGGTATCGTTCGCCTGCTTGCGCAAAATCATTCGTTAGGCTGATTTTCCTGCGTTCCATCTCTCCCTCAACGTAAGCTTTGACAGTAGAAGTAGGTTGTGCCTCCTTTGGCATTCCGCCGCCTAGCGTGTTTGGTTCGTAGTTGACTGTTCCTCCACCGTAAGAAGCGTGTTGCTGCATGGCTCCATCTTGCTGATCATTATTGACTGGAACCAGCGGTCGATTAATGGGCAGTTGCAGGTAGTTTGGGCCTACTCGGTAGCGTTGAGTGTCTGCATAAGAGAAGACTCTACCTTGCAGAAGCTTGTCAGCTGACAACTCGATTCCTGGAACAACTGAGGCTGGACAGAAAGCAGCTTGCTCAACTTCGGCAAAGAAGTTCTCGGGGTTTCGGTTGAGCACCATTTTGCCCACAGGCATTAATGGGAATTGGTTTTCGGGCCAAGTTTTTGTCGGGTCAAGTGGGTCAAACGTTTGTTTCAGTTCGTCGGCGATGTCCATGGTTTGAACGTATAATTCGAATTCGACCGTTTTTCCAGAAGCGATTGTTTCGTGCAGATCTCTTGTCGTAGCGTCGGGGTCTTCGCCTGCAAGGCGCGTGGCTTCGTGACGGTCAATTGTTTCCAGACCAGCCTTCGGTTTCCAATGGTACTTGATGTAGACAGCTTTGCCTTCCGCGTTCACCCACACGTATGTGTTTACGCCGAACCCTTCCATTTTCCCGAAGCTTCTCACGGTACCCCTGTCAGAAAAGAGCCACGTAATCATGTGGGTTGATTCGGGAGTCAGCGAAATAAAATCCCAAAAACGACTGTTCGCAGACGAGCTTGTGGGATAACCGGTGTCAGGGGCAGGCTTGAACGCGTGCACCATGTCGGGGAATTTGATGGCGTCGCGAATGAAGAAAACTGGCAGGTTGTTTCCGACCAGGTCGTAGTTGCCTTCTTCTGTGTAGAATTTTACGGCGAAGCCTCGGGGGTCGCGTGCCGTGTCGGCTGAGCCTCGCGCGCCCACTACTGTGGAGAAACGGACGAAAACAGGTGTTTCTTTCTCGGGGTCTTGAAGAAACTTTGCAAACGTGAACTCTGCCATACTTCTGTAAACTTGGAAGTAGCCATGGGCGCCAGCGCCTTTTGCGTGCACCACGCGCTCGGGGATACGTTCGCGGTCAAAGTGGGCTAGTTTCTCAATCAAATGCACATCCTGCAACAATACGGGACCTCGTTCGCCGACGGTGAGTGAACTCTGGTTGTTGGAGACAGGGATACCTTGGTTGGTGGTTAATCGTTTATTTTCCATACAAAACACCTTGTTTTTCATGAAGAAGAATCTCTACGATACGTGTGAGGTTCGAAGGCTTATTTAAGACTTATTATTATCTAATATTTCACGTATGAGCGACTCCAAAAAATCCGATATCCAAATAATTCAAGCTCTGCGCAACAAGGGCTACAAGGCTACTCCGCAGAGGATAACGATATGCAGATTTGCATTGTCCAGCAGAGAGCATCCGAGTGCTCAGAAAGTTTATTCAGAAGTCAAAAAAATCCATTCGACAGTGAGCTTATCTACGGTCTATAAGACTCTTCAGGTTTTGAAAGAACTCGGCATGTTACAGGAATTAAGTTCGTCGCTCAGCCAAACAAGATTCGACCCTAACGTGAAACTCCACATAAACTTGGTGTGCTTGCAATGCAGCACAATCGAAGACTTGGATGATCCCGTCGAAAGAGAACTAATCAGAAGGATTTCGGGTTCGGCAGAATTCACCGTTACAGAGCATCATCTTGACGTGTACGGCGTCTGCCGAAAATGCAAAACAAAGGCTAAGGCATAGCCGTTGAGGCAGAACCCGAAGTAGCACGGTCACCAGTATTCCTTATAACTAACCTCTGGAATTACTGTTCTTAGGAGATGTTTTGTTATGCCAAAAACTGATGAGAATTTGAAGGCTGCTTTTGCAGGCGAATCCCAAGCGAATAGGTTGTATTTGGCGTTTGCGAAGAAAGCCGAGGAAGAAGGCTATGTGCAAGCTGCTAAATTGTTCAAAGCCGCCGCTGAAGCTGAAACCGTGCATGCTCTGAACCATGTTCAGATAACTGGCCAAGTCAAATCAACCTTGGACAATTTGGGCACCGCAATCTCAGGAGAAACTTACGAGTTCAAGAAGATGTACCCTGAATTCTTAATCACCGCGAAGCAAGAAGCGAATAAGCAAGCATCATGGAGTTTTGATGTCGCAAGCAAAGTTGAGCAAGTCCACGCCAAACTATTCCAGAAAGCCCTCGACGCCATGAAGGCGAAGAAGGATATGGAGAAAGTAGACTACTACGTTTGCAGCGTCTGCGGAAACACTGTTGAAGGTTCACCGCCAGAAAAATGCCCAGTCTGTGCTTCACCGAAGGAGAAATACTTCAAACCAGCATAGAGGTTATTCAAAATGGGTTGCTGGAAATGGTTTAACGGCGTCCTGCAGGAAGCGAACGTTACCATCACGGATAAGAACAAAGCGAAAATCGACGACGTAATCCACAAGTACATCGGTGAACAATCCAGCTACGGCAACTGCTCCGCAGACTGGAAAAAAGCACGAGTGCAAATCAAAGAAAGCTCGAAGATGAAAGCGGAACTCATCGCGAAACTCAAAGCACTCGCTTAAGCTGCGTCACACACCAAAACTTTTTCTCCTTCCCAATCACGAAACCTCTGGGCAAACTTGAACTCATAACTTTTTCCAAAAGAGGCGAAACCCGCAAAAGTGAAGTATAATCTCATGAAACAATGTTTTTTTTAGGAGGTGAATTTTTGGCAAAGAAAAAAGTTGTGAAAAAAGCTGAAGAAATCACTAAGAAAACAAAAATAGTTGTGGAAAAGGGAGCAAAGAAAGGAACTGAAGCGGCAAAAAAAACCGGAGAAACAGTGGAAAAAGCATTGGAAAAAACCGCGGAAGTCGTTGAAAAAGGTGCAAAAAAGACTGGTGAAATTGCGGAGAAAGGCGTGAAGAAAGGAACAAAAGTCGCCAAAATAGTTGAAAAACAAATAAAGGAAACCGTCAAGAAAGGAGAAGAAAAATTCAAAAAGAAAAAGTGAAGAATCCCTGTTTCATCAGCAACCCTAAAACATGGCTCATCGAAACTAAGTCAAAGCGAGGTTCAGAAAAATGAACAAGTTCCCACTCTTTTGAAAGATTTATATCCCCTTAAGCGTATGAGCCTTGTTGACCGTCTATGGTTTTAAGCAAAATCAGAAAAAGAGACGGAAGCATCGTCGATTTTGACCCCGAACGAATCAAAGACGCAGTCCACAAAGCTTTCCTCGCGGTTGAACTGGGAAACGGCGAAAGAGCTGAGACCGTAACAAACGAAGTCGTCAAACTTTTAGAACAAAAATTCCCAGAAGACATTCCATCAGTGGAAGACGCACAAGACACAGTCGTGGAAGTCCTGCAGAAAGGCTACCCGAAAGTCGCAGAAGAATATCAGGATTTCAGAAACAAAAAACAGGAACTCCGCGTTCTCCGAGAAAAAATCGGGTACGAACCCAAGCTCACCGTTAACGCGATGGAAGTCCTCAAAGCCCGATACCTCTTAAGAGACGAACAGGAAAACATCACCGAAAACCCAACCCAACTCTTCCAACGTGTAGCCAAAGCCATAGCCAAAGTAGATGCCATTTTCAGCGAGGACCAAGCACAAACCGAAGAAACCTTCTTCCAAATGATGGCAAAGCTCGAATTCATCCCCAACACACCCACACTCTTCAACGCAGGAACCCAAATCGGACAACTCTCAGCCTGCTTCGTTCTACCAGTCCAAGACTCACTCGAACACATCTTTACCACAGTCAAAAACATGGCGCTAATC
>Ga0209342_10007448_pt1 | contig 11020 bp, 9 predicted proteins | sample RifCSP16_2_FD_184023 | JGI IMG/M metagenome (GOLD analysis project Ga0209342, IMG submission 184023) | Soil microbial communities from Rifle, Colorado - Rifle CSP2_sed 16_2 (SPAdes) (version 2) | ecosystem: Environmental > Terrestrial > Deep subsurface > Rock core/Sediment | place: Rifle... | reverse complement strand
CAGCTACACGCGGCCCGGCACGCCGCGGTTTTATTTCGAGGGGATCACTTTTGCCATTCAGGAGGGTGCGCGCTTCGTCAACGCCAAGGGAGAGCGATTCATGCCGCGTCACGAGCCGATTTGGGGTGACGAGGCGGACGTTCCCCGCATCGCCCGGGCGATGGCGATCGAGCGCCAGCAGGGCAACGACCCGCTGTATCTCGACATGTCGTTGGTGCCGGAGTCGATTCGCGAAACCTTCATCAAGAGCAAAGTGAAATGGATGGAGTACTTCTACCGCAAGCTCGGCAAGGAGACGCAGACCGAGATATTCGGCTCGACGCCGTACTATCCCCAGAACCAGATGACCAAGATGGGGATCCGGACCGACGCTGCTTGCCGCTCCGACGTTCCGGGACTGTTGTCGGCGGGACTCGCGCAGGCGGGGGCGGCGAACCATTTTGCCGGATTCCACATCGGCATGTGCATCGGCACGGGCTGGATTGCCGGCCGCAGCGCGGTCGAGGATCTCGGCCGGCTGCGGGCGCCCGTGCTCGACGCTGCCGAAGTGCGTGCGCTGCACGCGGAGATCGATCGCGAGCGCAACGACGCGGAGGAGGCGGCGAGCGACCGCGTGCTTCGCGATCTCCAGGCGCTGATGTTCGCCTGGGACGTCTCGGTATGGAAGCATGCAGCGCGGCTAGAGCCTGCGCTCGATCGCCTGGCGACGATACGCGAGAGGTTCGGCGCGCTCGCTGCGCCCCACACGCATGAGCTCGTGCGGCTGAAGGAAACCGAGGCGATGCTGCTTGCTGCCGAGATCATCCTGAAAGCGTCGCTGTACCGGACCGAATCGCGCCTGTCCCATTTCCGCGAGGACTGCGACTTGCGCGACGACGCAAACTGGCTCTGCTGGGTCGACATTTGTGACGGGCGCGGAGCGCCGCAGTTTTCAAAGACACCCATCCGGACGCCGATCAGCGCACCGGGCGGGCCCGAGGGGCGAGCGGTAAAACGAGCCGTCAAGGGAGCTGCATGATAAGAGGCCATTGTCTGAGCTCCGGCTTCACTTCCAAAGGAGAGAAATGTGATTGTTGATTTTCAGCGCCATTATGTTCCGGAGGAACTTGCCCGAAAGAGAGGCCTCTACTCGGAAAAGACCTCGTTCGCAAAAGACGGAACAATGCCGCGTCTAACCATGCACTCGAAGCTTTACGATGCCGAGGCGCAGCTGCGGGATATGGATGAGGCCGGCATTGACGTTTCGGTGCTCTCCTGCCTGCTCGGATGGGATGCGCCTTTAGAGGACTGCCAGTATATAAATGACAAATTCTCCGAACTCCAGGAGAAATTCCCCGGCCGGTTCGCGGCGCTGGCGCACGCCCCGGTGCTTGAAGGCGAACCAGGAATGAGGGAACTTGACCGGGCGATAAAGCACCTGGGCTTGCATGGAGTCACAATCACCTCGCAGGTAAAAGGTCTCTCGCTTGACTCGCCGAAACTCTACGAGCTCTACGCAAAGGCGAGCGAATTGGACGTGCCCGTCTTTGTTCACCCGGCCATGTTGCCTCGAGGCTATGAGTTTCTTACTGACCTTGACTTATCGCGCATTCTCGGAAGAGAGGTGGACCTCTCGGTCGCCACCACGCGAATCATCGCCGGCGGAATCCTCGATCGCTTCCCCACGCTCAAATTCGTGATCGGTCATTTCGGAGGAGGTATCTCCGCCGTCAAGGACCGGCTGGTCGCGAAAGCCTACCGGTTCGGGACCCTCAAGCGTCCTTTCAATGACTACTTCGATATGCTCTACTTCGATCTTGGCGGTTTCGAAGGGGGGCTTACCGCCCTAAGGTGCGCTCTGTTGGGCATCATGCCAGAGCGGCTGGTCTTTGCCTCCGACTATCCTCAGGATTTTACGGGTGTGAGCACCGACACCGGCAAAGGAATGGGATCGCTGCGGGAATATATAGCCGCGGTGAGACGCCTTGAGATCAGGGAAGAATTGAAAGAAGGAATTCTTGGCGGGACAGCGATGCGGCTGCTCAAACTCCAGGACAAGCAGTCATGATTAGTCGGTTACGACTCCAGTGTCGACAGATCTGGCGAAGATTGTGGGTCGGTCTCCCGATTTCGGGAAGTTGGAACTTCCAACTTCCAAAAATCGGGAGATGATGAAAACCAAAAAGGACGGCCTGAATGCTTTTGATCAGCGACAGTGAGGTAAAGCAGGTTCTCAAGATGCCCGAATGCATCGAGGCCATGGAGCGCGCCTTTGCTGAAGAGGCACGCGGTATCGCGGTAAGCAGCCCGCGGGTACGCTACAAGGTCCCGCCGGATCTCGACAAGCCGGGATACATGGCGAACATCATCCCCGGAGCCGTGCCAAGCTTTGGCGTCGCAGCGCTGCGCTACGACTCCACGATAGTCCAGGAACGCGTGGTCGGAGGCTCGAAGAGGATGGACTTTCGCTATCCGGCAAATCGGAGCTGGGGGTTCTTCATGCTCTTCAGCCTGGAGAGCGGCGAGCCGCTCGCTCTGATACATGATTTCGGCCTATCCGCGATCCGGGTCGGGGCGACCACAGGCGTCGCTCACCGCGTCCTGTCGAGGAAGGATTCGCGGGTGGTCGGGCTGCTCGGCTCGGGAAGCGAGGCGCGGAGAAATCTGGAGGCGATCTGCTGCGTGCGAAAAATCGAGAAGGTCAGGGTCTACAGCCCCGACAAGGCGCACCGCGAACAATTCGCGCAAGAGACCTCGAAGTGGCTTGACGTCGAGGTTCAGCCGGTCGCCGGTCCCGAGGCCGTCATCAAGGGCGCGGACATCGTCATGTCGGCCACCAACTCATCAGAGCCCGTATTCGATGGCAACTGGCTCGAACCGGGCCAGCTCGTCACCACCATCGCCAATACGGATGGCGTGCACCGCAGGACCGAAGCGGACTCTGCGACCATGATCCGAAGCGACTTCATCGTGCTCAACAACCGGCAGACCGCGATCACGAACCAGCAGCGCGAACTCCTGGATTTGATCGAGGAGGAGAAATTCGATTGGGACAAGGTCTGCGAACTGGGAGAAGTACTGATCGGAAAGCATCCGGGAAGAACCAGCGCGGAGCAGATCATTTTCTACAAGAGCAACACCGGTGTCGGAATTCAATTCGCCGCGGCAGGCGCGCTGATCTACGAGGCGTGCAGGAAAGCCGGTCTCGGGCGCGAGCTTCCGACGGAGTGGTTCGGAGCCGATTTGAGCGAGTGGACCGCCAAGGGTTTCCAGCCCGCGCCGTGACCGGCGTGCATACCCGATGCACCGAAGCGCACCGGGTCAGTAACCGCCACCCGCACCTCCTGCCGCGCCGAAGCAGCGGGGGCGGCGGAGGTCGTCAGGCTGCGTCCGGTGCCCGCCTCTGTCCCTTGCCGCGCTGCCGCCATTCCCAGGCGATCAATGCGGCCACGACGGCCGCCCCGACGAGGTTGAACTCCCAACTCATCGCGATGGCCCCGCCCGGCGGGATCAGCAGCGCTACCGCGCCCGCCGTCAGCAGCACGCGCACACCCCAGCCGAGGTTGCGGAACAGGAAACCGGTGAAGGCGATGCCCAGAATCACGGCGCCCGCGATCGCGGTGACAATGCCCAGCGCGATGGTCAGGGGCGGTCCTTTCAGCAGCAATGCGGGCGAATAAACGAAGATGAACGGCACGATATACGCAATGACACCCAGCCGCATCCCATGCAACGCGGTCTTGAGATGGTCGGCGCCGGCGATCGATGCCGCAGTATACGTCGCGAGACAGACCGGCGGCGTGATCATCGACAGCATGCCGAAGTAGAAAATGAACATGTGCGCGGCCAGTGGCTGCACCCCCAGCTTCTCCAGCGCCGATCCGACCAGCACCGCCAGCAGAATGTAGACCGCGCCGGTGGGCAGACCCATGCCGAGAATGATGCCGGTTACGGCCGTCAACAGCAGCAGCAGAATGAGGCTGTTTTCTCCGATGCTGACGATCATGTTCGAAAAGGTGAATCCCACGCCGCTGATCGCGATCGAGCCGATGACCAGACCGACGGTGGCGCCGATCGCGCCCAGATCGACCATGGCGGCGCCGGTCGATTCCAGTATCTGGAACAGGCGGCGCAGACCGGGGCGGGTCTCGCGGCGAAACAGACTCATCACGAGCGCTGTAGCCGCGCCGGCGATGCCGCACTTGCCGGCCTCGAAATTGAGGAAGAACAGCGTATACACCACGACCGCGAGCGGAACGAGGAAAATCCATCCGATTCCGGCGATCTTGGCCACTGACGGCAGTTGCTCCGTCGGCAGGCCGCGCAGGCCGTGCCTGGCCGCCTCGAGATCGACCTGGGTAAACAGCGCGATGTAGTACAGCAACGCGGGCACGATCGCTGCCAGCGCGACCTCGGCATAGGGAATGGACAGCATTTCGGCCATCAGGAACGCGGCGATGCCCATCACCGGAGGCGCGATCTGTCCTCCGGTCGAGGCCACTGCCTCGATGCCGGCGGCAACCTCCGCACGGTAACCGGATTTCTTCATCATCGGAATGGTGACCACGCCTACCGTCGCCACATTGGCCACCGCGCTGCCGGAGATCATGCCGAACAGACTGCTCGCGACAATAGCCACCTTCGCCGAACCGCCGCGGAATCGTCCCATGATCGCCATCGCGAAATCGGTCAGAAACTGTCCACCGCCGGTGAGGAAGAGCACCTGGCCGAAGGCGATGAAGGCGAACACCATGGTTGAAATGACCAAGGTCGGCATGCCGAGGATGCCGTCGGAATCGAGGTAAAGAGAAATCGCGAGCTTCCCCCAGGGGGCGCCGGTCGCAAGGAACGGTTCGGGCATGTAGTGGTTGAAGCGTGCGTACAGCAGGAACGCCAGGGCCACGATCACCAGCGACCAGCCGACGGTGCGGCGGGTGGCTTCCAGCGCCACGACGATGGCCAGGATCCCCAGGACCAGCTTGTCGGTCGACGGATAGGCGACCTCCATGATGAGTCGAGGGTAGAGGATGGTCACGTATAGCCCGACGACCAGTGCCGCGGCACACAGCACCATGTCGTACCAGGGCACGCGATTGCGAACGCTTCCCTTCTTCGCCGGAATCGACAGGAAGATGCTGCCCAGGGTGAGCGCCAGGAACAACCCCATGTACTGCTCCGTATACATCGAAATCGACAGATAGGACTGAACGTCGAGGACAAACAGGATGCCGGCAACGGGTATCCCGAGACGCAGGATGCGCAGGATCCAGCGCGCGACACCGGTCAGTTCGCGCAGTTTTGTGGCGGGAGTCTCGTCGTCGGCCATGATGTGTCTTGCTTCAACGAAGGATGTATCGGAGGGACGGATTCACTGAAATGCCGCAAAGGGCGTCAGCGTCGACAGGGCCCTCCGTGCCTGGAGGGCCCTGTCCGGCACAACACCATTGGTGAATCTCAGAAGAAACGGTCTGCTTCCTGCGGTTCCAAGCGGCTGCCTCTAGCTGCCGGCCAGCAACTTTTGCTGATGTTTTTCCGCCGCGTCGTTCCAGACGCCGATCTCCTTGTAGAAACGCACGGCGCCCGTGTGGAACGGCGCGACCGAATTCACCAGGTTTTCCGTCATCTTCGCGTGCGTCCATTGCTGCGCCCAGGGGTGCACCCCTTTATACTTGTCGTAGCTGTTCCACACAGTCTTGAGGATCTGGTAGGCGGCGTCGTCGCTCATCTTGGTATTCGCGACCATGTTGATCGGCGAGGCCATCAGTGGCGTGTCTACCTTGACGCCCGTCACGGATCCGCCCTTCACGTTGATGACCCGATACCCGGTAAAATTCTCCGCGATATGGCGTGCCTGCTCGTCATTGAGTGCGGCCGGCAGGAAACGGACGCCGCCCAAGCGTACGTCTGCCTCTCTTATTTGCGGCATTGCCGGCGCTCCCCAGGCGGCATCGACGCGGCCTTCCATCAGCATCTGCGGTGGCTGCACGACGTTGGTGACCGGCACCACGATAATGCCGCTCTCGGGATCGACCCCGGCCGCCCTCAGCTGCGCCTCGGCGCCGTCGCGTGAGCCACGCAGGACTTTGTTGATGGTCACGCGCTTGCCCTTCAGATCGGCCAGCGTCTTGATCGGCGAGTCGTCCTTGACCGCCAATCCCAGGAGCAGGTCGGTCCCGACGCTGAGGGTGCGCACATTGGGGATCTTCTGGTAGGGATCCTTGCCTTTCACCGCGAGCCCCAGGTCATAGCCCGTCGCGATGCCCATGTCCACGTTGTTGCGGTCAAGCTCCGGGAACCAGGCCTGGAAACCCGAGAACGGCCGCACCGAGGCCGACAGCGGCAGCGCGTCGCTGAGCACCTTGGCGAACCCGGAGCCCAGGACGTAGTAGGCCGCGCCTTGCGGGTGGGTCGCGATCCGCAGAGACTTCGGCAGAGCTGATTGCGCGACAGCGCTCGTCGGCAAATAGCTGCCGAGCGGCAACAGCACAAGCATCGCGGTCAAAATCGTTCGAGTCAGGATTGCCTTTCTCATGTTCTCTCTCCTCCGTTTAAGACAATATTGGCTATGAACGTATAACAGACGATCGCGGGCGGGTCAACACGGAGGCCTGTCGCATGTCTGCAACAACAGCTTCCCGACGGCCATGGCCGGTCTGCGGGCGCAGATCGATGACTTGGCGCTCGATCCGCGCCGTGCAGTCACGCACACCGTATCCTCGTTGGACATCGATAAACGATGTGTGATAATTTGCCGCTTCGGCTCGGCAACGCAACCGAGAAACACGGCGAACCGGCGCTTGCGCTGCCGCCCCGGGAACAGCTCGACCGGGTCCGTCAGGATGGAATGAAGCACGGCTTTCGCCGGCCCGGTACCCATGGGCAGCCTTCGAACAGGATGCGATGAGCGCGCATCGGGAATGAGTCGACTTCAAGAATGAACGAACTTCGGAAACTGGGGCTCATCGAGTTCATCGCGAGCCCCGTCGTGACGGGCGGCGTGCTGCACGGATCATTTGCCCGCCAGGGACTGGTGATCGAATCCGAGCAGACGCACAGTTCAACCGAGCAGATGAAAGGCCTGTGCGCCGGCACGTGGCATATGGCGTCGACCGCGTTCGACAACGTGCTTGCCTGGTCGGGCCGCGAGGGCCATGAGATTGTCGCCATTGCACCCGCGGCGCAGGGCGTGGCCCTGCCGGTGATCGTTCGCCCCGAGATTCGAAGCTGGGACGATCTGCGGGGCAAACCGCTCGCGGTCGACGCGGTCGACACCGCGTATGCACTGGTGCTGCGCCGCATCCTCCAGGCGCATGGGCTGGAAATGGACAATGGCGACTACAGCCTGGTTCCGGCGGGCGCACCCCCGCAGCGCTACGAGTCGATGGCAAAGGGCGAAACCTTTGCCGCCATCCTCAATCCGCCCTGGGACCATCGCGCGGTCGAGGACGGCATGACGCTATTCGGTGATCATCGCGAAGTGCTTCCCGACTACCCGGGCGCCGTCTATGCGGTGACGCGGACCTTCGCCGAATCGAATCGCACATGGGTCACCGGTTTCCTGAAGGGCTTGGTCGATGCGACGGGCTGGCTGCTCGATCCGGCAACTTCGGATCTTGCGGTGCGGCAGATGTCGGCTGGCGAGGGAGGCGGTGAGAAGCCGGTCAGGGCACGCCTGGCACGCGTCCCGCGCGAGCTGACCCTGAATAGGGACGGCCTGAGGGTTGTGCTCGACCTGCGCGTGCGATTCGGAATGACCCCTGGCCTGGGGAGTGATCTGGCGACCTACGTCGACACGTCGTACGCCGAGGAGGCGATGAAAACGATGCGCTGAGCGCTGGTCTTGTGGCATTCAAGAGAAGGAAGGGTCCGATGAGCCGCATCAAAGAACTATCGCCTGCCGACATGACGCAAGACCAGCTTGAGCTGTACGAAAGTACGCGGGCAAGCGGCGGACTCCTCGGCGGTCCGAGCATCGCATTTCTGCGCATACCGAAATTCATGCGTCTCAGCCAGGCGACGGTGGGGTATCTGCGCAGCAATTCCCTTGCGCCCCGCTTGCGGCAGCTCGCCATACTGAGAACCGTGAAGTTCTGGGGAGCAAGGTTTGCGTGGGCCTACCACGTTCCTGCATCGCTCAAGGAGGGCGTCGAGCAGGAGATAATCGACGATATCGAACAGGGACGGGAACCGGTCCGCGCTTCGCCCAAGGACAAGGCGGTGCTGCGCATATGCACGGAACTGCTTGAAACCCGCAGACTGAGCGAAGAAGCCTACCAAACCGCGATGGACATGTTCGGCGAAGCCGGCTTGGCCGACATCGTGGCGACCTCGGGTTATTACTGTTTGATCTCGCTGACACTCAACACGTTTGAAATCGATCCGTCCGCCAAATGAATCGCGGTTTCGATACCAGCCGCGTGCGCGAATAGCGCAGGATCGAATTTCCTGATCGCGGCGCCGGACAGGCGGGCGCTGAACGCGCGCGGGCGGCAATGCGGCGGTCGCGGTAGCATGCTGTCCATGCCGAGAGATGCGTGGAGCAAGCTGCCTGCGAATGTCCGCGGCGCGCTGCTGATTGCGATCGGGTCGCTCTTCTTTGCGGCCAACGACGCAATGGTGAAATTCGTCGGCAGCGACGTCCATCCCGTGCAGATCGCCTTGGTCCGGTATTCAATGGGTATCCTGCTGCTGTTGCCGATGTTCGTGCGGCTCGGATTGTCGGGGCTGAAGACGGGGCGCGCCGGGCTGCATCTGGCACGCAGCTTGGTCGCGGGAATCGGGCAGGTCGGGGTGTACTACGCCGTCGTGAATCTGATGCTCGCGGACGCCACCGCGATCTCGTTCTCGCGGCCGCTGTTCATCACGGTGCTCGCCGTGTTGCTGCTCGGCGAGGCGGTCGGCTGGCGGCGCTGGAGCGCCACTCTGATCGGCTTCGCGGGCACGGTCGTGATGGTCAGGCCGGGTCACATGGGTTTCACCCCCGCGTCCATGGTCGCCGTCGTCTCGGCGCTGCTGTTCGCGCTGTCGCTGGTGCTGATCCGCAGGCTGTCGGGCACCGAACCGCCGCCACGGATTCTGTTCTACTACCACGCATTCGGCACCCTGATCTTTCTCTGGCCGGCGCTCCGGCTCTGGGTGATGCCGTCGGCGCTGCAGTGGCTCTTGCTATTGCTGATCGGTGTGCTGACGACTATCGGAATGGTCTGTTTCGTCCGCGGATTTGCGGCTGGCGAGGCGAGCATCGTCGGGCCGATGGAATACACGCGGCTCATCTATGCAGCGCTGATCGGCTATTTCGTGTTCGCCGAGCTTCCCGACGCCTGGACCTGGGTGGGTGCGGGGATCATCGTCGGGAGCACGCTTTACGTGGCGCGCCACGAGGCGATGAGCGGACCTCGTCCCTTGGCAGGCTGACAGCGGGCGGGTCACGCCGGCGCGGTCAAAGCGGGCTCCATGTAACTGACCGGCTACTACAGCGCCGGGCTCGTGGCAGCCCGCTGGGCGCGGATTGCCCACCACATCAGGAACGTCGCGCTCTTCTTCGCGGCCCCGTTCGTTGGCTTGGCGTACGTCGTCGCCTTCCCGTTCGTCGGTTTGGGCGCGCTGGTCTACTTCGGGGCAAGAGCCGCTCGTCGATAGCATCCTCCCGCAGCCGGTTGAAGCGGCTCTTCGGGGCCGCTTCTCATTTATGCGTCCGGCATGGCGCGTTCGGCGGCGCCTCCGTCAACGGCCGATGCGCCGCCCCGCGCGTCCTGTGGCGAGCACGGTCACTATGGTGAACAGCGCCACCACGCCGCTCGCCCAGAAGACTTTCCTCGGATCGGAGTGGTCGAGCAGCCAGCCGTACATGACCGGCCCGATGATGCCGGCGACGGCATGGCCGCTGGAGACGAAACCGAACACCTTTCCCATTTCGCTGGGCGGCGCCATGGCGCGCACCATCATGTCGCGCGGCGGGGCGAGGAATCCGTTGAAAAAGCCCGCAATACCGAGCATCACGCCGATGACCAACAACGGCGGATCGAAGGCCGCAATCGAGAAGATGCACCCGGCCATGATGAGTATGCTCGCAGCGGCAACGATGTCGTGGCGCGAGATCCGGTCGGCCACGTACCCGCCCGCCAGGACGCCGATCGGCGAGACGAACAGGTACACCGAGACCACCAGGCCCGCTGCGCCGAGCGAGGTCCCGTACAGCTCGTGCAGGGCGGAAATGCCGAAGGTCCTGATTCCGCCCCCGGCGGTGGACATGGTGGCGAAGAACAGCAGTCCCATCAGCACCGGCAGGCTGAGGATCAGCGCCAGGCCCCGGCGTCGCGGCTCGCCCTCGTGCGCCTCGGCCTTGCCTGGGGCGTGCCGCGCGTGCGTGGCGTCGACCAGGAGTTCTGCATTCATCCACATCAGGCCCGCCACGATGATGCCCAGGATGCCGCACACGAATAACGCCGTGCGCCAGCCGAGCAGACTGGCGAGAAACAGCACCGTCGCCGGCGCGACTGCGTCGCCGAGGTAACCGGTGAACGTGTGAAACGAGAACACGCGCCCGATGCGCGCGTTGTCGACCGTGGCATTGAGGATCGCGTAGTCGGCCGGATGGAACACGGAATTGGCCAGGCCTGCGGCGATCATGAGCGTGACCAGTGCGCCGTAAATGGGGAACACGCCGATGAGCGAGATCGCGATGGATTCGCTGAGCAGGCCCCAGATCAGGAGTTGCCGCGCCCCGTAGCGGTCGACCAGGAAGCCGACAGGAATCTGGGTGAAGCCGCTGGCGATGCTGAAGGCGGCGATCGCAAAGCCCAGTTCGGTGAAGCCCACGCCGTAGATGTCGCGCAGCACGGGGAACAGCGGCGGCACCACCAGAAGGTAGAAATGGCTGATGAAATGCCCGGTGCAGATGAGCCCGATCACCTTGGTTTCGCGCTGCGGCGCGTTGAGCCTGAGTGCCCCGAATTGCATTGGAAGCCGATCTCCTCGCCGTGTCCGGCCGTCGCTCGCCTGTAGGAGGAGGCAGGCGCGCGCGCGGAGGCGAAGCTTAACA
>Ga0209342_10007447_pt1 | contig 11022 bp, 10 predicted proteins | sample RifCSP16_2_FD_184023 | JGI IMG/M metagenome (GOLD analysis project Ga0209342, IMG submission 184023) | Soil microbial communities from Rifle, Colorado - Rifle CSP2_sed 16_2 (SPAdes) (version 2) | ecosystem: Environmental > Terrestrial > Deep subsurface > Rock core/Sediment | place: Rifle... | reverse complement strand
CCCCCTCCTTGGCTCCGCTCGGACGCGTGGGCAGGTAGACGGCGTCCAAGAAGAGAGACAGAAGCTCTATCCCGGCCAGGCTGCGAGCGCAGAAGGCCCGGTAGCGAAGGTTCTCACCCCCGTCGGGACCTCTGGGCGCCATCCGCACCGTCGCCGCTCGCCCGCAGGTAGATGAGCCGACGGCGGCAGGCTAGCCAGCTTCGGTGCATCGAGTCCGCGATGACTCTCGGCGGGAGGTGTGCGACGGCGAGCAGGCGTTGGTCCTCTGCCTCTGTCCAGGGTGCCCCCAGGCGTTGGCGCGTCTGATGCTGCTGTTTGATGACCACGTTCTTCTCCTCTCGATGCCGATCAAGCTGCTGCTGCGCGACGGCTACTGACTGAGCGGTTGAGATATGGTGCAAGCAGGTCCATGAACCAGATGTTGTCGACCTTGCGAAGATCAATCTCGTACGGATGGTCGCGCACGAAGTCGATAATTGCTTCGTCCGTGATCAACCAGCTGTCGCCGCCTTGTTCGGGCTTGCGTTCCGTCTGCCGGTGTGAGGCGCGCAGTCTGCCGGAGCGGATGCGGGCGAGCACCCAGTGCGGGTCGACACCGAGCGCCTGCGCCAGCGAACAGGCCGTATAGCACTCGTCGTACTTGCGCAAGCCGAGGCGTTTGGCCTTCAGCCTAATCGCCGTTGTCGACCTCCCGAACCGGCGAGCTAGCGCTTTGACTGAGATATGGTGGAAGTTGGCTTCCAGGTAGGCCTCGTCCTTGGCCGACCAGGGCCTGTCCTTGGGCCGGCTCAGGCCCAGCGCCGCGGCCCTGCGGTTGACGGCCCACCGCGGCACCTTCAGCCGGGCGGCGATCTCCTGCGACCTGCCTCTCACCGTCGGGTCGTACAGGCGATGCAAGAGGCCGTCAGCGATGTCGTTCCAGAACCACTTCTTGTTGGGCATACGATGTTCTCCTCTGATGAGATGAATTTGCAGAGCCCGGTTGCGGACTCCCCGTTCGCGTGCCCCGCCACGGTGGCTGATGCGGGCCCGGCGGGCGTCAAGGGCGAAAGTGAATTGAACCTCCCTTCGATGCGGGGCTATAATCTTGCCGCCGAGGGAGGTGTGCAATGCCCTTATTTGGCCCACCCAACATCGAGAAGCTGAAGGAAAGGCGCGACATCGAGGGGCTGACCAAGGCAGCTCGGTACAAGCAACCGGACGTGAGGGCGAAAGCAGTGATGGCACTCGCAGAAAGTCACGACGTCAGGGCGCTGGAACCTTTAATTGCTGCGATTGATGACGCGAGTTTATTGCATGGGGTGGTTTATTCAGCGTTGATCGCAGTTGTGGAGCTGGGCGGCGGCCAGTCTTTCGTACCCCTTATTAGGGCCCTCCGCCACAGGTCTTGGGGTGTGCGGGCAGACGCTGCTCGGTTGCTTGGGCGGCTGAGAGACGACCGCGCGCTTCGGCCCCTAATAGGAGCGCTCGATGATGAGGAATCGGAAGTGCAGGTTGCCGCTGCGGAGGCTCTGGGTGAACTCGGAAATCCGGTAGCCTCGGTGCCGCTTATCGGCGCTCTGAGATCGCCCCTATGCCGTAGGAAGCAGGCGGCAATCGCAGCGCTCCGCAAACTCCGGAGTCCGCTGGCTGTCGAGCCCCTTATTGAGGTGGTGGCAGCCAAAACTGTCGACGGTAGGATGTCGGATACCGATCGCCAGGATCGCGTACTCGCAGCGCATGCCCTCGGAGAGCTGGGTTTCCTGGCCGTAACACCTTTAATGGTCGCGTTGAAGCAGGCGGAGCCCGAGGTTAAGCCGTATATCGTACAGGCGCTGGGGCTGGTCGGTGGGCCGGAAGCAGAGCAGGCGGTGGAGACCCTCACCGCCGCCCTCAAGGACGAAGAGCGGGGCGGGATTGCGAGGCCGGCGGCGGCGAAGGCACTGGGGCAACTCGGGGACGCACGGGCCGTCAAGCCACTCCTCGCTGCCCTCAAAGATAACAAATGGTCGTGGTCATCGCGGCTGCGGGAGACAGCGGCGGAGGCGCTTGGCAAGCTGGGCGATGCGAGGGCGGTGGAGCCCCTCATCGCGGCCCTCAAGGACAAAGAGCTGTCCGTGCGGCTGGCGGCGGCGGGGGCGTTAGGCGAGCTGGGCCACGCGGCGGCCGTGGAACCGCTCGTCGCTGCCCTCGAGCGTACTTCCTCGCCGCTGTGTGCCACAGTGGCGGAGGCGCTTGGCAAGCTGGGCGATGCGCGTGCGGTGGAGCCCCTCATCGCCCTCTGGCACACAATACTTTCTTATCTCGGAGGCGACTACACGGACGCGCTCAAGGCGACGGCAAGGGCCCTGGGAGCGCTGAAGGACTCGCGGTCAGTGGAGCCGCTTATCGCGGCCCTCGGCCGCGACTACGACGACTTGGCTATGCAGCGTGCGTCGACAAGGGCCCTGGGAGCGCTGAAGGACTCGCGGTCAGTGGAGCCGCTTATCGCGGCCCTCGGCCGCGACTACGACGACTTGGCTATGCAACGTGCGTCGACTGAGGCGAGCGGCCCCACCGGGCCTGGGCGGCCGCAGCAAGAAGTGCTGATTCGCAGCTCGAAGTTTTATTACGCTGACATCCGCCGGTATGCGGCCGAGGCACTGGGCCAGCTCGGGGACGCGCGGGCGGTGGAGACCCTCATCGCCACACTTGACGACATGTACGAGCACGTCCGTGTGGCGGCGGCGGAGGGGCTAGAGCGCATCGGCGGGCCGGAGGCAGAGCGAGCTCTGGCGGAGTACCGCGCACGGCAGGAATAACAGGAGAGCTGCGGCCTCACAGCAGCCTGAGCTGCTCCCCCTCCGCCGGCGTCTCCTCCGCACCGCCGCCTTCCTGGCCTGCTGGTGTGACGGCTGACGGCTCAAGCGTCGCGACCTCGTCGTCCGCACAGGGGCTCTCAGGACTGGCTCCGTTGCCCGGCGGCGGCGCGGCAGCCGCCGATGCGAACAGCGGCAGTTCGATGAACTCCGTCAGGTCTGTCGGTTCCTGCCCCGGCATCGTCCAGGGCACCGGCGTCGGCCCGGACTCGAACTCCTCTGGGGCCAGGTCGTCGGGCCGGAGGGCCGCCTCCACGTCCTGCTCCGCGTGTCGTACTCCGGCGAAGAGGCCCTCCAGGGAGTCCTCGCTGGCCTCGACGCGCTCCGTCAGGCTGCGGGCCAGGGCCAGCAGCAGGTCTTCGCCCTCGTCGCCGTGGGCGGCCAGCCCCTCCTCCACCAGCTCTCCCTCCACGGCCAGCGAACTCTTGAGTTTCTTTGCGACGAGGGCGAGTGCCTGGGCCTGCAGCGTGCCGGAATACGCGAAGTAGATAACTCGCACAGGCAGCCGTTGGCCGATGCGCCAGGAGCGCCTGCTCGCCTGGCGCATGGTGTAGACGCTGTATTCGACCTGTAGGGTAGATCGCCAACGAGGTGCCCGCCTCAGGCGGGCCCTTTTCCAACGATCCCCCTCCGAACCGGGCATGCGCCTTTTAGCGCACCCGGCTCTCCGGTGGTCTTATGCCGAGAGTCTCCGGCCGTCGTACTTTCCCGCATGGATTAGGTCATGGCACGTGGCACAGACCACGAGGGTCTTGCGCTTTCGCTTTGCCATTGCCTGCACCCATTCGGGTTGGGACTGGCGGCCTTCGCTGTTCAAGTCCTTCAGGCGCCGAATGTGATGTACCTCGACGTTGTCGGTCGAATCACACAATTCGCATCTGTCAGCACTGAGCCGCTGTAACAGCTCGGTGCCTTCGGTTCGGAACAACGTTGGACTCCGGTCAACAAGGACGGTTTCCCGCCGTCTCCGAAGAGGGATGCCTCCGAACTGCGCGACCAGCGGTGGCTTTCCACCATCACGTTCGGCAGCCACCTGAAGGCACGACCTCGGCCCATGCTCAGTCTGCACCGTCGTTAGGTACTTGTGAGCGATTACCTTGGCCGATGAATCGTGCTTGCGTGCTAGCGTTCGGCACAGCGATTGCTGCATAACCCACTGCAGGGCACCGAAGCGAGACACGTTGGTGGCGAGAACGTAGTACTGGACGACTCCCCGATATTCCGCCTGATAGCGGCTCATGATGGTGAAGTCATCATCGTGGAGCATTGCAGGCCGGTGAGCCGGTTTGCCGTTGCGCAGATAGAGAGCAATCCGCTTTCGGATAACATCTGTAGGGACACGCAGGCCGATTACGCCGTTGACCCGACGCCGACCTCTGCGGTCGAGCTGGTCATCGGCATGCTGGGCCATAACCTCGTAGCCGAGGAATCGAGCGCCTTCGCTGGCGTGTGTCACCAGCGTCTTTTCGTCGGAAAGTTCAAGCTTGAGGTTGTCACGCAGGAACTCGCCGAGTTGACGCTTGATTCCTTCAGCCTCGGCCTTTGGCCCAATGAAGCCAAGCAGGAAGTCGTCGGCATACCGGACGTATTGGAGGCGGCGAAACTGAGGGTCATCCGGGTCGCCGGAGGGCAGTTCACGCATCTCCTTGCGGAGCGCGTGTGCCTGCTCGCGATCGCCCTTCTTTTCCCAATATCGCGCGCGTACTTTCAACGTCGAGTGCCGGTTGTTTCTGCGCCGGGCCTGGCCGCGTGTTTGCGCTGGAAGGAGCAACTGTTCGACAAATTTGTCCAGCCTGTCTAGGTAGATGTTCGAGAGGATAGGGCTGACGACGCCGCCCTGCGGTGTTCCGCTAAGGGTTTCGCCATAGCGCCAGTTCTCGAAGTATCCGGCCCCGAGCAGGTTGGCTATCAACCGGATAAACCTGTTGTCGTGGAGCTTCTCGCGGAGGATTGACAACAGGACCTCATGGTCGATGTTGTCAAAGCACCCCTTGATGTCTCCCTCGACAAACCACTTTGTCCCTGTCCACCGAGTTCTTACCTCGGTCAGTGCCGTGTGGCAGCCTCGTCCGGGGCGGAAGCCGTGGGAGCGGTCGGAGAATTGCGGCTCGTAGTAGGCTTCCAGGATCATCCTGAGAATCTCTTGGAGCAGCTTGTCCGGCCACGTCGGGATGCCGAGCGGGCGCTTCTTCCCGCCAGATTTGGGAATGCGCACCCTTCGTGCGGGCGTCCACCGATAGCGCTCATGACGGAGGGCGTCGATGATCGCGTCGATTTTCGCCAGCGCCATCCCATCCACGGTCTCCGAGGTAGCACCAGGCGTCAGCGCCCCCTGATTTGAGTACAGGTGAGCGTAGGCCATCAGGTACAGGTCTCGGTTGTATAGTTGCCGGTAGATGTCTTCCAGCGGCAGTCCTTGCTTGCCGCGCTCTCGGATTACACCAAGTACAGTTTCGGCGTTTCTCATCTCGAGTACCTCACTGGTTTGGAGTTAGACCACCTGCCCTGCCCATCCTTGTCTAAGGGATAGGCTCTGGCCCTCCTTCGAGGGCTGCCCCTTCGCCATGTGCCAGGCTTTCCCTGGCTCCGACTACTACGGGGGCTCCGTCGCCATAGGACTCGCGTCCCGTAGGCGATCCCGCGTTCCGTTGGCATAGGACGTGATAGCGCGATTTAGGTGCCCCGTCCGCTCCCTTGAGTAGGCTCACTGCCCATCACCTCACGCACCGGAAGTTGCGCAGGCGGCACGAGGTTCCTGCGCAGTGCGTGACACCGGGCTGGCCGGTGAGAGTCGTCGTTGCTCCGGTTGGGAACTGGGGTTCTGGCAATTCGGCCTTCACCATGTCGCGCGGGTCTCGCAAGGCTAAACCTCGCTTCGACGGCATGCTGTTGTCCCTTCCGGGTTTCCCCGTCCGGTTAGCCGTTGACCCAGGAACATGCTTCCGAGTTCCTCCCAACTGAATTGGGAATCCTATGACGCGTGACGCGGCGCACCGTACCAGACGATGGTCGGGAAGTCGACGAGGTCTAGGCCGGTCTGCACGAGACGCGGGTGCACGAGCAGTACGTCGAGTCCCTGTTTCACAGTTCGCGCTACCCACTCCTCGCGCCGATCTGCGGATGTTGTGTCCGACTTGAGGGTGGACACGCGGTAGCCAGCCTCCCGCAGGAAGGATTCCAAACGAGGCGAGATGTCGCGGCTGGCTGTGTGCGTGATGTAGACGAGCACCCGACGGCCCTGGCGCCGCTCTTCTCGGACCAGATCGACGAGCGCCTGCTCTTTCGGGTAGAGGCGGTCCAGCGGCAGTGGCGGAACGGCGGCGACCACCTCGCCATCGCGAGCGTCGAGAACTGTCTCGCCCTTCGTGCAGGCGTCCGGGTAGGCGAGAAGGCTCTGTAAGTATGCGGCGAGCAGTCGCTTGGAGCCGGCGGCGAGTGCGCGGACAACCGCCGCGTGCAGCTCGTCGGCGAGCTGGTGATAGTAGGACGACTGTGACGGCTTGTCCCGGTCGTTGCCGGCTTCGAGCGCGATCAGCCTCACTTCCTCGCGATATTCCGGTAGGCTGGCGGTGACGTCGGCGAGCCGCAGGAACGCAGTGTTGCCGATCAGGTGGAAGAGGACGGCAGGAGAGACGCCGGGCTTCTCAACCACGCGGGTGCGATAGCCGCGTCGCCGGCTCACGCGCCCGTCCTCGTAGGCGTCGTCATCGCCGCCCTTCTTCGTGATCCGCTCGACGATGCCGTAGCGCGCGACCCAGTGGGGCTCGTCGCGATGCGTGAACTCCTCGCGGACCGCTGGTGAGAAGCGCCAGAGGAGATGGAACAGCGTCGAGGCGTATCCGCCCATCAGCGTGCCGGTGAGCGTTAGGGTGCGTCCGCAGGCTTCTGCGAGAGTACCGGCGGCGAGGCCTTGGGCAGAACCCCTGGCCTTGTACTCGTGCTGTTCATCGACGATAAGCAGGTCGAAAAAACCGGGCATCCGCCGCGCGACATAGTCGGCGAGAGGGAAGCGGCGCGGCCCGGACCGGTCCGCCTGCCAGAGCGGACTTCCGCACGCCAGACAGCGTCGCTTCTTGCGCACCAGGTCTTCGAGGGTCAGTGGGACGCCGTCGTCATCGGCGATCTCCGAGAAGCACGCCGGACAGCAGATGCGGCGCACGGGCTCGCCGTCCTCGCCACATATCAAGGCGCCATCGCTGACCGCGACTCGCTCTACGACTGCCGGCAGCCAGCGGTACGAGAGCTTCGCCCGTTCGCGAGACAGGACGACGAACAGTGGTGCGTCTTCCGATCGACGAAGCCGTCCGAGGTCCGAAACGCTGGTGACGATGGCCGTCCTTGCGAACGGGACGGTCGCGACGATCTCGCGCTGCCACTTGCGAACGAGATGGGGAGGGCAAAGGACGAGCACGCTCGTGAACCCGGCGAGGTACGCGGCCCCGGCCGCAATGGTCGTCTTGCCCGTGCCCATCTCGCCGACGAGGTTGGTGCCCCTGTGCCGCCGCAGTGAGACGGCCACCGCTCGGATCGCATCGCCTTGGGCGCCAAGCGGGCGGCGTCGCAGCTGGTGGAGGTCGAAGCCCCACTCGTCGCGGTTCCGCGCGGTATATACCGGCGGGTAGGTCCGCAGGACTGCCTGAGTGATGGCGTCCTGGTATGTCTCGATGAACTGGGCTAGGTTCATAAGGCAGAGGCTCGAAAGGACGTAACGGTGAGTGTCATGAACATCTCCTTGGTCGATAGCAAAGGGCGATAAACTCAGAGACGTGGACTTCATCGAGTGGTGCGACCAGGTGCTCGGCAAGGTGATCGAGATGACTGCCGCCGATGCCACGGTTCGCAGCATTGGAGCAGACGTTGAGCAACAGATTGGACCCGCGATTTTTGGGGAGGAGCGCGCGCGGAGCGCGGAGTTCTGGAATTCGAAAGAGCGCTTGGGAATCTACGATGCACTCAACCAACTTGTCGGATTAGGTCTCGTCGAAGATCGCCACGAGAAGTTCTTTCGACCAACGAAGCTTGGGGAAGATCTTCACGTCGACATGACACCCCTCTGGGAAGTGCTTTGCGGCGAAACCTACAAGGCTGACCAAGAACACGTTCTGCGCGCTGTCAATCGGCTGAGTCCACACGCCGCCGATGACCATTCCTGGGTCGAGTCGGTGGAGCACGATGGGCTGCTGATCGAGCTCGGCTGGGAAGACGACTTCGACTTGCTATGGGCCGTTTCACAGGAACTCGAGGAGCGGCAAGTTGTGCGAGCCAACCGTCGTATTGGCGCAGTGGGCCTGGAAGCGACCTACCGCGGCTTGGTATGGGAACATCGGCGTGGCATCACGCTTGAATCCAAATTCATTGACCAGCTTGTCGGTGAGTGGGAGACGACCAGCGTCGATTTCAAGCGTGAGCTGCACACGAACACCGCCGACGAGAAGGCGGAGCTGATTAAGGATGTGATCGCGCTTGCGAATACTCAGGCGAGCGGCCGGCGGCTCTTAATCGTGGGATTCGAGGACAAGACGCGACAATATCACGGCCCACCTGACGCCAAGGTAACGCATGAGCATCTGGAGCAGTTGATGTCCCAGTACGTGATTCCGGTCGTGAATGTCCGCTACGAAATAGTCGCGTACCGATCTGGAACGGTCGGCAAGCTGGAGGTCCTACGTGATCCCAGCAAGTTGCCGTATCGCGTGAAGAAGTCTATCGGCGATAAGAAGAGAATCGAGCAAGATGATGTGTTCGTGCGCCACGGCTCGTTAACTGAGCCACCCACAGAACTGGAGCTAGGGGCGATAGAGGAGGAAGGAGAACGCGCGAGACCGTCCTAGAGCCGAGACGACCAATTCTGGAGTCAGTGCTCGATCACCTCGAACTTCCCCGACCTGAGGTCCAGCGCGACGACTGACGTGCGGCGCACCTCGCGCTCGATCTCGACGTCGGGGTCGTCGGACTCGACCGGGATGGTCTCCTTGTAGGTGCGGCCCTTGACCAGGACGCGGCGGCCGGCGGCCTGGAGGAGGATGTTATTCAGGAAGCCAGCGGCGATGAGAACCGCCAGGTGCCCAGGACGCAGGGGCATGAGGGGACAGACGCGCCGTTCCCCGGCCGGCCAGAGGCGGTCCGCGAGAGCCTCGTTCGCCCAGAGGCCCGAGCGCCGCGCCTCCTCCGCGGCGACTTCGGGATCGAAGATCTGGGACGCGAACAGGATCGGGCCGCCCGGCAAGTGGGGCAGATCGTACAGCGGCTCGACCGAACCTGACGATGGTATCTCCGGGAGCGCCTCCGCAGACCAAGCCTCGATCTTCAGCTGATCGTCCTTGTGCCCAACCGCGCCCTCGCGTTTGACCGCGAGCAGGACGATCTGCGCGGCGACCGAATACTCGGGGTCCGGGAAACGATAGCACGCGAGTCTTGCATAGTGCGCGGCGAGGTAGCGGGCCGAGACGGCCAGCCGCCGCTGCGGGACGATGAACACGAGCACGCCGCCCGGGCAAAGCGCTCGGGTCATCGTCGTCGGGAACGCGTGCTCCAGGCGCTTCGACTCGTCGTCGTAGTCGTACGGCGGGTTGAGCCAGAGGCACGAGAACGCCCCGTGCGCCAGTCGCACAGCGAACGAGCTCCCGCAGATCAAGTGGTCGAGCGCGGCCTGCGCCTCGTCGGCGCGGTCGCGCGCGATCTCGATTCCGTACGTCTCGCCGCCAATAGCGTGGGCGAGCTGGCGCAGCGCCGCTCCCGTCCCGCAGCACGGATCGAGCAGTCGCAGCGCCTGCCGCGGCGAGTGCCGCGCCGGACGAATCAGTGCCCCGACGCGCTCGACGACAGACGACGGCGTCGGGTAGTAGCCAGCTTTAGCTATGCCCTCTAGTCTCATATTCGCTCCTCCGTTAGAATGGCTTTGTAGAACGTCCGCCTAAATTCAGACGACAGACTTTGGTTGACAAATTGCCCCCGATCGGGTACTGTCGAAGACGATGAACGCTTCCTCTGCCGTCCTTGACATCACCCCGCGACAGGCCCTCGACACGCTGGAGAAGGCGATGGGCATTCCCGAGGAGGAACTCGCTCAGGCGTTGAACAGCAACCGTCGTACGCTTCAACGTTGGCGCGCAGGTGCGGCTCATCCTCAGCAGGCGGCACGTAGCCGGTTGGCCGCCCTCCTTCACTTACAGCAGCGAGTACGCGAGACGTTCACGTCATCGGACGCGAGTCGGCGTTGGTTTCACGCGCCCAGCCGCTACCTCGGCGGCATCACCCCGGCTGAGGCGATCCGCGTTGGACGGCTTGAGAGGGTCGAAGCGGCGCTCGAAGCACTACACTCTGGCGCCTTCCTGTAGGATCCTCGCCGAGTGACAGGACCCGCCAGTTGGGATGCCCGGACGGCATTGACTGGATACCGGGCCCAACCCTGGCGAGGCCGAGTGTGGCGGGCACACTGGCGCATCTATTCGGCGACCGACCATGGCGGTTCGCTGCGATTCTCGGGACGCTACAATCGTGGATCGGACCAATTTCCCGGGGATCAGACGTGGGCCGCGCTCTATCTTGCTCTCAGCGCTGAGGTGGCGCTCGGCGAGATTCTTCGCCACATCTCACCCGAACTCCTTGCGAACTTGAACGAATACCGAGTCAGCGAACTCGAGGTCGAGATGGAGGCCGTCTTGGACTGCCGCGAAGCAAGGGCGCTCGGCCTCCACTCCGACGACCTTGTCCACGACTACGAATTCGCGATAACGCAAGAACTCGCGGCAGCAGCGATCGCCCGGGATGCAGAAGGAATACTCGTTCCCTCCGCCACCCGGCTGGGCGATAACCTGATCGTCTTTCCGGATTGTCTGCGCACTCCGTCGCAGATGGTGGTCATCGACAGCCAGGACCCCCAACTTTACGTTCCGCGCTAGGCGGCCTCCGCCAACTCTTGCTCATCCGGCACCGTCAGTCGGCCACGCCGCACGGCATCGCCGATGTCTTCTTCAAGCTGCGGGACGTCCGGGCGGCAGCGGTAGGCGTGGATGCCCGCAGAGTCTAGCGCCTCGGTCTCATCCGCGGTGAAGCCCCGGTCCCAGAGCCACTCGGCCCAGGATTCGTGCAGCGGCAGATCGATCCGCCGGTTGAGGAATCGGTAGTGTAGCGCCGGCGCTTCGTCCTCGGTTCGAGCGAGCAGCAGGAAGTCCTGCCGCTCGCA
>Ga0209342_10007446_pt1 | contig 11022 bp, 8 predicted proteins | sample RifCSP16_2_FD_184023 | JGI IMG/M metagenome (GOLD analysis project Ga0209342, IMG submission 184023) | Soil microbial communities from Rifle, Colorado - Rifle CSP2_sed 16_2 (SPAdes) (version 2) | ecosystem: Environmental > Terrestrial > Deep subsurface > Rock core/Sediment | place: Rifle... | reverse complement strand
CGCCTCTGAGATCCAACCTTCGGAGGCCAGGCGCGAAGCGAGCGTGGATGCATTCTCGCCCTCGGCGATCGTGAGCGATCCACCCTGCACGTTGGGTGACGCCCGATTGAGCGCATCGCTTCGCATGCCGAGATACGTACCCAACGCCAACCGTTCGACCAGCGCGAGGTCCGCTGCGGGCGAACCGATGCGAGCCGGGTCCAACGTGCGCGCCGTCAGGCCGCAGGCGAAGATCCCCGCACCGAGGGCAAACCCCGCCACCAGCAGCAGGCCCAGGGCTCGCCATGCTCCGCCGCGCGCGGTGGGCTTACGCTTTGCCGGCATGGGTGTCGAGATACTCCTGGAGAAGGAAGGCCGCTGCTGCAGCGTCGATAGCTTCTTTCTGCTTGGCTCGAGTGGCGCCGCGGGTTCGTCGCGCCTGGGCGGCTGCCTGCGTCGAAAATGACTCATCGCAGTATTCGACCTGCAGGTCCGATTGATCGCGGATGGCTTTCATGAGGCGCAGGCCCTTACGTGCCTGAGCCCCAGCCTCGCCTTCGGAATCGAGTGCCACGCCGACGAGGACCAACCCGGCCGAATACGCTTTGGCCAAGGCGACGATTCTCTCAGCATCTTCGCTCAGGCTGTGGTGGGGCAGGACGAGCAGTGGGCGGGCGACGGTGCCCGTCTCATCGCTCAAGGCGATCCCGATGCGGCGTGCCCCAGGATCCACCGCGAGAATTCGCGACGTCAGGGTCATCATTCAGGAGTCCCCGCCAACCACGGCACGCGGCACCTGCGGCGACACGGCCGCGGGCAGGCTTTGGATGTGAATGCGCATCGGAAAGGCAGGCAGGAGCGGCCACCAGGCAGGCGCGAGGCGGATCGTGGTGTGGCTGTCCGGAAACAGGCCGGCGATGACGCGCTGTGCACCGGCCGGAGTATTGTTCGCGAGACGAGATGCAAGCTGCCTGGGAATCGACGACTCGATCTCCTGCACCGAGAAGAGGATGTGGAGTGCCCCCTGCGCATCCTGTTCGACCCGCAGCCCAGCCAATTGCGGGCCGTCGGTATTGTCCGCGATACCGAGTGCGCGCCGCGCACGGGCGAGGACAACCTCTTGAGGAATTACAAGCGACTCGGCCGTCGCTTTGAGCGTTGCATGGACCTCGTCCACCGCGCTGCCCGCGGAGGCCGAGAAGGTTTCTTCTTGACTGCGGATGACAATGCTTCCTTCGACGATCAGCCATTCCTGGGCAGTTGCCTCGCGCTCAAGGGCCTCGTGGAGACTCTTGACAAGCAAGGCCTCGGTCTGAGATCGCACCGAGGCAACATCGGCCGCGCTGACAATGGCGCGGGCCGCGGATTGCCCACCGGTCGTGGACGAAAGCTGTCGGACTTCAAGCGATTCGTGCGCGGATCCGACCACTTCCCGAATCCGGCCGGGAGGCAAGTTGCTATTCGGCCCGGGTTTCACCGCGCGGATGCGCACCAGCGCGCTTGCCTGCGGGTCCAACCATTCGCCGGTGAGTGCCTCGAATTCCGTGTTGGAGGCCGGATCGCGAAAGCGGGTGCCCGGCGCAATGGCCACGACCCGCGATGAGCGATTCGTCAGACTCAGGTTGCCCGCGGCGAAGGCGGTTGGGATAAGCGCGTTGCCGGTTGAGATGATCGCGCCGTCTGCGACGGCGTCGACGGTCATGGTTGTCACGTCGCTCGCATCGAGTAAGAGAGTCTGAGGGCTTACATGGGAGGGAAGGGCGATGTCGACCTCGGCTGACGGAAGAAGAAGGAGGGCAGTTGAGACGAGAAGCACGAGGGGGGTGAGAAAGATCGCGTCTCGCAGGCGGCGGTTTAAAGGCCCGGGTGTGGTCAGTCTCTTCTGATCCAGGTCCTTGATTTCGCTCGCGCTGCGCATAGCCACAAGACCATCGCCTAACGGCCTCGTGGAGAGACGTTCGTCGCCCAGCTTGCTCTGACCGACAAACCGGGCGTTGGAGCGCCACGGTTGAGGGAGCGGGACCGATGTCTTGAGGTGGTTTTTTTCGACGGCAAGCGCTTCGTCGAGTGTAGGGAACGAGGCAATTCCTGCCTGGGAGGCGGCCCGCGCGAGATACGCATCCGATGAGACCAGGCATAGGCTGGCGCCCACGGCGGCGGCCCAGCGCTTGCAGAGGGCAAGGTCGAGCCGGCGCAAGGACGAGGGACTCGCCGGGAGGAAGAGTATCCGTTCTGCCTGGGTGCGCAGGATCTTGTCACGCAGTGAGGCAAGGTCGTCGTGCGGCTCAACGGTGATGATTTGGTCTTTCACGCGCTGCCGCTATCCTGGCGGCTGTGCTCGCACGGCCGGGGGCTGCTCAGGAGAGCGCGCCCGCAACCATCTGGCTGACGGCCTGGAGCGCCTCAGCCATGCGTGACGGATCGGTGCCGCCGGCCTGGGCCAAGGTGGGCCGCCCGCCCCCGCCTCCGCCAAGGATCTTCGCCGCGGCGCGTGCCAGATCCGCGGCGTTCACTCCGCGTTGAATGAGATCCTCGCTCACGGCCACCACCAGGGTTGGCTTGCCCTCGGGCGCGGCCGCCACGGCCACCACGCCGGATGGGTAGCGCTTGCGGAAGGCATCTGCCAGCAGGCGCAAGGTGTCGGCATCTGCCATGGCCACCGATGCGGTGACAACGGGGACGCCGGCAATGGACTGCGGGTGGTCCATCGCTCCTTCGAACTCGCGCCGCGCCATTTCTTGGCGCTGGTGCAGGACCTCCCGCCGCGTTCGATCAAGGTCCTCAATCACTTCTCGAACCTTCTGGTCGAGTTGGTCCACGCCCACGCCGAGGTGGGTGGCCGCGTTCTGCAGGGTGCGATTGCGGTCTTGCAGCAGGTCGACCGCCGCGTGCCCCGTTACAGCTTCGATGCGCCGCACGCCAGCGGCCACACTGTTCTCGCTCACGATGAGGAAGGGTCCGATGTCTGCGGTCTGGAAAACGTGCGTTCCTCCGCACAACTCATGCGAGAAGATCTCGGGCTCGCCGATGGCGATGGTTCGCACGGTCTCGCCGTATTTCTCTCCGAAGAGCGCCATGGCGCCTTCGCTGATGGCCCGTTCGCGCGGTTTGAGTGCGGTGCTGACGGAGTAATTCGCGAGGATGGCCTCGTTGACAAAGCGCTCGATACGCTCCAAATCCTGCTGGCTGACCATGGTGGGATGGGTGAAATCGAATCGCAGGCGGTCGGGTGCAACCAGGGAGCCGGCCTGCCGCACGTGATTGCCGAGAACGAAGCGCAGTTCCGCATGCAGCAGGTGAGTGGCGGTATGGTTGCGCATGATGTCCCAACGCCGCTCTTCGTCAACGGCCGCAGTGGCCAGGTCGCCTTGGCGCACCCGGCCCTCAGTCACCTCACCCGTGTGAACCATCATCCCGGCGGCAGGGCGGCGCACGTCGCCAACGGTGACCTGCCATTTGACCTCCTCCGAGGCCGGGTTGTTGGAGCGCAACTCGCCCGAGTCGGCTACCTGCCCGCCCGCTTCGAGGTAGAAGCAAGTCCGCCCCAGGACGATCTCCACCTTATCGCCGACCACGGCCTCGCTCACTCGCAGACCACCCTTGAGAATGGCCAGGATCGGTTCAACAACTTCGAATCCAGAATACGGGTCGTATTCCACCCCACTCTCCGGCAACACACCCTCGGCCACCAATTGCTCACGCAGGGTGCGGTAGATCGCCACATCCTCCCCGCCCAATTCGCCCATGGCCTGTCCTGCGCCCGAGGCTTCGCGATGGCTGTCCATTGCTCCGCGGAACCCAGCCTCATCCACCTCCATCCCGCGTTCGCGGACCACATCACGCGTTATCTCCAGCGGCAGTCCGTAGGTGGCGTACAGGCGGAACGCATCCTCGCCCGAAAGGGTCTTGGTCCCGTGCACCTGGTAGGTCTTGAGCGTCTGCTCGAGGTTGTCGATGCCCACGTCCACCGTGCGGCGAAAACGATTCTCCTCAAGGGTCAGAGTGCGGCCGACCACCTCTTGCGACTTCACGATTTCAGGATACGCCTCGCCGAACTCGCGGATGACGCTCTCTGCAACGCGCGCCAGGAAAGGCTCGGTGAACCCCAGTTTCGATCCGAAGCGTGCTGCTCGCCGAATGATCATGCGTGCCACGTAATTCCGACCCAGGTTGCCTGGCACGACGCCATCGCTGATGAGGAAGGTCGCAGCGCGAGCGTGGTCGGCAACGACCCGGTAGGCGGTCGTCATCGCCTGGCGTTGTTCCCGTGTATGGCCCGCCATTCGCTGGATGCTGTCGAGGATCGGCGTGAAGAGATCGGTATCGTAGGTATTGGATTGCCCCTGGACGAGCATTGTCAGACGCTCGAGCCCCATGCCTGTATCCACTCCCGGCGCAGGCAAGGGCGTCCGGCTGCCATCCGGGGCTTGATTGAATTGCATGAACACCAGGTTCCACACTTCCAGAAACCGCCCGTCGGGGTTGTCGTCCAGGTGATACAGCAACTCTGCGCCATGCAGCAATCCGCGTTCGGGGGTGAAGTCGTAATGGATCTCGGAGGTCGGCCCGCACGGCCCAACGTCGGCCATCTGCCAGAAGTTGGTTTTGTCGCCCATGCGGGCGATGCGTTCCTCCGGGACGCGAATATCGTCGACCCAGATGCGATACGCCTCATCATCACTTTCGTGTACGGTGAAGTACAGCCGCTCGGGTGGGAGCTTGTAGACCTGAGTCAGGCACGCATAGGCCAGGCGAATCGCGTCGCGCTTGAAGTAATCGCCAAACGAGAAATTGCCCAACATCTCGAAAAAGGTATGGTGGCGCGGGCTGGGGCCGACGTTCTCGAGGTCGTTGTGTTTGCCCGAGACGCGCATGCAGCGCTGGGCGGTGGTCGCGCGCGTGTAGGGGCGGTGGTCCTGGCCGAGGAACACGTCCTTGAACTGGACCATACCGGCGTTGGTGAATAGCAGCGTCTGGTCGCCGCCAGGCACCAAGGACGAGGACGGGACAATGGTGTGCCCGTTGTCCGCGAAGAACGCGAGGAACGCACGGCGAATTTCCGCGCCACTCATGGGTGTGGCACCCTTGGGCGTGGTAGAGGCGTGCGTTGTTGGCTTCGACTTGGGCATCCATCCTCCGGACCGAGTGGGCAGATTATAAGCGATGGGTTGAGGGAAATCAATTCTGGACACGTCGTTCCACATTCTCAGACGCGGCACGGCTGCGCGCCATGCGTCTACTTGATCGCAACGATGCCGCCGGTCGCGATTCATATCAACTTCGTCGACGGGCAGGCTGCCAAAGGGCGATGAGCCGGGTTCGGGCGAGGTGTGGATAGGCGATTCGCTCGGCCGTTGGCGAAACCGCCCTGCGCGCCCGGTGTTACCTCTTCTGAGGCAGAGTCGGTTCATCCATTGGCTGCCAAGAGGTCTCATGATCGATCGTGTGCTGCGGGCGATTCGTTTGGATGCCAAGCTTTTCCGGGAGGCGGCCGATACGCCGAGGCTGTCGGGTGAGGCGGCGATCATCGCCATCGTGGTCTCGCTGCTGGCCGCGGTGGGAAGTGCGGTTGGCACGGCGCGCCCGGTCGTGCACCTGCTGGTTGAATGGTCCAACGGCTTAGTCTTCGGTTGGCTGTTGTGGGCGCTCATCTCGTACCTGGTGGGCACGGTTTTGGGCGGCAAGAGCGGAGTGGGGGAGATGGCGCGGGTCCTGGCCTATGCGAGCGCGCCTCGCCTGCTCTCGCTGTTGGGGTTCATCCCGTGCGTTGGCTGGCTCTTCCGCGTCGCGGGTTGGGTCCTTTCGCTTGCCGCGGGCGTCCTGGCCATTCGCGAGTCCATGGAGTTTGGCACCGGCCGCGCCCTGGTGACGGCCGTTATCGGGTGGTTAGTGTACATCGCGGCCACCGTCACTCTGGCTGTCGTCCTGGGCGGAGCGCTGGTTGCGCTGGGGCACTACCTGCCGAACCTCAGTCAATAACGTCGCTCCGGAACTCAGGCTGCGTACTCGGCGTTCATCGGGAGACTCCCATGGTCAAGATCATTACTGACACCACCGCCGGCCTGCCTCGGGACCTCACCACGCAGTTGGGGATCCCGGTGTTGCCGCAAATCGTCGTGTTCGGCGAAGAGTCTTATCGCGACGACTCCGAACTCGACACGGCGACCTTTCTGCAGAAGTTGCGCGCGGCACGCGAACTGCCCAAGACGGCTGCACCGCCGCCGGCTCTTTTTGCGCCATACTTCAAGCGATTCCTGGATCAGGGCCACTCGATCATCTGTCTTCATCCGTCGGCCGAGGTCTCTGGAACGGTGCGCGGCGCGACAGTGGCCGCCCAGGATTTCCCCGGCGCGGACATCCGTGTCATCGATACGCGCAGCATCGCCGGCCCGATGGCGGCCATGGTCCTTCAGGCGCATGCCTGGGCGCACGCCGGGCTTGCGGCGGCCGAAGTGGAGCGCCGGGTACGCGAGATGATTGGGCGCCAGATGATCTACTTCCTCGTGGACACCCTCGAGTATCTGCAAAAGGGCGGTCGCATCGGCGGCGCTCAGGCATTGGTCGGAGGGCTGCTTCAGGTCAAGCCGATCCTCACGCTGCGTGATGGCCGGGTGGAGGCCTTCGAACAACTGCGTACCAAAAGGCGCGCGGTGGGTCGCCTAGTCGAGCTCGTCGCCGAGCTCTGCCCGCACAGCACCGAGAGCCACCTGTGCGTGATGCATGCCGATGCTCGCGCGGGTGCGGAAGCCATTGCGGCGGACCTGGCGGTCGCGCAGGGCATCCAGGTAATCCCAATCTACGAGCTGCCGCCGGCAATTGTTGTGCATGGCGGTCCGGGGGTCCTGGCGGTCGGCTTCTTCCGATCGGCCGCCTGAATCGTTTCTTGTCTTGCGGAGCCTGCGCCGCGCACCGCTCTGGCCGCCTGTGCCCGCACCCAAATCCTCGGCGCCTCACAGGGGCGGCTGATCAGCCGCCCCTGTGTGTTCATTTCGGCTCGGGATGTGTGTGCGGCTGCACATGCCTTCTGGTGACGGCGGCATTGCCAGTTGTGCGTGGGATACAATGACGCCGGCGACCAACCCCGCTGAAGTGCAGCATTCCTCGCGCAGGAGGTGGGATGATGAAGCGCATACGACCAGTGCCCGCGAAGGTCCCGGCACCGGGCCAGAATCTCGACTCGCTGCGCCAAGCCGCGCTGGCAAACCCCCGCGACGAGGCGATTGTGTTGCACCTGGCGTGGGCGCTTTACGCTGAGCACCGATTTGCTGAGGCGGAGACCTCCTTTGGGCAATGCGCTTCTTTGGCGCCGGATGACCCGGAGGGCACGTACGGCCTGGGTATGGCGCTGCGCGCGCAGGGCAAACGAGAGGCGGCGATTCCTGCGTTCGAGGAGGCGGCGCGATTGGCGGAGCGGCTCAGTGATCGAACGCGCGCGCAAATGCTGCACCGCCTGGCGATTGCCCACGTGCATTACCTGCGCGACGGCGACTGGAATCTCGAGCAAGAGGTGTGGCGCCGATGAATTTGAGCCACCGCGAGCGTCTCCAAGCGGTACTGAAAGGCGAGGCGCCGGATCGAGTGCCGGTGGCCATGTGGCGGCACTTCCCGGTGGACGACCAGGACCCGCAGTGGCTGGCCCGTGCGGCCCTGGCCTTTCAGCAGGAGTACGACTTCGACCTGATCAAGGTGACGCCGGCCTCGAGCTTCTCGGTGCGCGATTGGGGCGTCACCGACGTATGGGAGGGTGACGCGGAGGGCGTGCGTCGCTACATAACGCGGGCTATTGCGGCGCCGCGCGATTGGGAGCGATTGGCGGACCTCAACGTACGGCGAGGGGCTCTTGGCGCGCAACTCGATTGCCTCAAAACGATCTGCCGCTCGTCGGGCGGCACCACGCCGGTGCTGCAGACCATCTTCAACCCTCTCTCGCAGGCGCGCCATCTCGCCGGGGGCGCGACCCTGCTCGAGCACCTTCGTCGCTGGCCGGAGGCCGTGGCCGCCGGCCTGGAGACGATCACCCGCGTCACCTGCGAGTTCGTCGGTGCATGCTTCGAGGTTGGGATGGATGGCATCTTCCTGGCGTCGCAGCACGCCTCGTTTCAGGTGCTCGCGGGCCAGGAGTATCAGGTGTACGGGCGACCCTTCGACCTGCGCGTGCTGTCCGCGGCCAGCGCCGGGTGGTTGAACATGCTCCACTTACATGGACAGGCGGTGATGTTTGCCGAGCTGAGCGACTACCCGGTTCAGATTGTGAACTGGCACGACCGCGAATGCGGACCCGCGTTGGCGGACGGCGCGCGCATCGCGCGCAAGGTTGTATGCGGCGGGTGGGAGCAGTGGCAGACGATGGTACGCGGCGATCCCGCACGCGTGCGTGATCAAGCTCGCGATGCGATTCAGCAAATGTCGGGGCGCAACCTGATCCTGGGCACCGGATGCGTTGTGCCGATCGTTGCTCCGCGTGCCAACCTGCTGGCGGCCGCCCGGGCCGGCCTGGACGGCGGCTGAGGTCCTTGCTCTTGATGCACGGAGCGAACGAGTCTCTCAGAACGCACACTCCCAGCAATGGGCCGGATGGCCGGGAGCTCGGGCGTGGCCAAGGCCATTGCGGTTGGCGGCCATTTCTTGGCGCGTTCGTAATGCGCGCCGGCGTCCTGACCGCATTGCTTCTCAGCGCATGCAACTCCGCAAAGGCGGAGTCATCTCAAGCTCCCACAGCGCTTGCATCAACCCCCGCATCGAGCCAGGTGGTGCCGACGCAAGTGCAAGCGCTCCTATTGGAGCCCACCAGCGAAAGCGATTTCGGCGAGGAGCCTGCAGGTTGCCGGGCTCCAGCAGATGACTACACGCGAGTCAGAGTCAATGGCAAGTGGATTAACCGGCGGACGCTGACCATGCTGGAGTACGCGCAATCCCTATACGGAGGCCCGATCGATGTGCGCGGGCCCGCGCTCACCCAAGGCAGTTACAGCAACAACGGTCCCGCCTCGTTTGGCACGCACCTCGGCGGAGGCGCGGTCGACCTATCTGTCATCCGCCCGGGTGGGTCGGGCGTACTGTACAGCGAGATCGAGCCGCTGGTTCGGGCTTTGCGCGTCGCCGGATTCGCGGCCTGGTTGCGCGACTGGGGCGAACTGAGCGAGGGCTCGGGGATTCACATCCATGCTGTTGCGATCGGTGATCGCGAGCTTTCGGATTCGGCGCGTGAGCAACTGACCGGCCCCTTCGGCTACTTCCGCGGGTACTCGGGCCTGCCCACCGCCAGCGCGATCCCCGAACCTGACCACCACGGTGGGCCGATCGTCTGTCAATGGATGCGAAAGCAGGGATACGAGGATTTGCGCCCGCAAGGCCAAACGTGGCCAGCCGACTGGCCTCGCCCGGGATGGAGAGACCGGCTGCCAGCCGCCGCGGCCACGTACTTGGCGGAAGACCAGGCTCAGGCCGTCGCTCAGGCGCGCCGCATCGACTTCCTGCAGGGCGGGTACGAGGATCCCTCGAACATGTGCGGTCCGTTGGCCGGGGCGATCCTCCGAGATGCGGGCCTCTTGCCTTCCCGCATCGGCCCGCTGAACGACCTGCATAACTACTGGTTGGCCAATCCATCCACGAACAAGCGACCGTGGTCGCTCTTTCCGCCGCTGCAATACGAGGTCTTCGCATTCCATGAGAGCATCCGTACGTTCGATTTCGGCGCGTGGCCCTTGCAGGCCGGCGACTTTGTCTACACTCACGCCGGGCGCGCCGAATACGACCATATGTTCATCGTCACCGAAGTGGATGGTGTCGGTCGCGCGTATACCGTCACCAACCAGCAGCAGCCGGACGGCAACTATCGTATCGAACGATTCATGCTCTATGATCCGCAGGACAAGGCACTCGGGGTGATGCGGGATTTGTGGGTGCGCAGCGCGCGCTTGGGGCGCACCGGGCTGGCGGGATTCGAAGTGCTGCGGCGGGTGGGGGTGAGCCAGGCGCGAGGTTCGGCCTACCGGTACACCGTTGAACCGGGAGACACGCTTGCCCTTGTCGCCGCGAAGTTCGACACTACCCCGCAGGCGATGGAGCACGCCAATTTGGACCTAGCGTTCCCGCTGCGAGTCGGTCAGTCGTTGACCGTGCTGGTCGGGCTCGGCGGGTAGTCGGTGAACGGCAGCGGGGGCGGCGGGTATCGTGAGTGATTGGGCATCAGGTGCCCCATCGATCCGCCGTGAGGCGAGCGTGGTTCCGTGCTTGTTGTGAACGCCGAGCGGGGCAAATCGCGGGCGGCGTGATACCTTGCACAGCGGCCAGCGACAATATACACTCCCAACGCCGCATACAACCGTGCTAGGCTCACCAGAGGGCGCGAGAGCAGATTGCTCGCCGCCGTCGTACAACCGTGTGCATCCGTCGCGGCCCAGGCGAGGCATGGGGACGCGTCGAGAAAGTTGTGAACCCCCCGTCCAATAGTCCGAAATCCTCGCATCAATCTGGGGAATCCATTCAGGAGGCAACATGACAGCGAGCATCATCGATGGCAAGTTGATCGCGGAACAAGTCCGCGGGGAGGTCGCCGAAGAGGTGACCAAGCTGACCGCGGCGGGCATGGCTCGCCCGGGTCTCGCGACGGTGTTGGTAGGCGACAATCCTGCGTCTCACGTGTACGTGAAGTCGAAGCGCAAGTCGTGCGAGGAGCTGGGCATCGAATCCTACGGGTTCGAGCTGCCGGCCACGGCGAGCCAAGAGGAACTGGACAGCCTGTTGGTGAAGCTCAACGCCGATCCGAAGGTCAATGGGATCCTGGTGCAGTTGCCGTTGCCCGGCCATCTGGACGAGGAGCGCGCCCTGAGTCTGATCAGCATCGATAAGGACGTGGATGGATTTCACCCGGTGAACGTCGGTCGCCTGGCGATGAAGCGACGCGACCCGATCTTTGTGCCCTGCACGCCCGCGGGGTGCATCGTGTTGCTGCAGCGCTCGGGGTGCAAGTTTGAAGGCAAGCGCGCTGTCGTGCTCGGCCGGTCGAATATTGTCGGCATGCCGGCCGCCCTCCTGCTGGTG
>Ga0209342_10007444_pt1 | contig 11023 bp, 10 predicted proteins | sample RifCSP16_2_FD_184023 | JGI IMG/M metagenome (GOLD analysis project Ga0209342, IMG submission 184023) | Soil microbial communities from Rifle, Colorado - Rifle CSP2_sed 16_2 (SPAdes) (version 2) | ecosystem: Environmental > Terrestrial > Deep subsurface > Rock core/Sediment | place: Rifle... | reverse complement strand
GTTCGGGATACAGCGTTCGATCGCGAGCCTCGCCTCGCGCTCGACCACCTCGAGAGCGATGGCCTCATCGGCGCGGAGATCCACTTCCAGCCACGCTGAGCGCGCTCGGGCGTTGATCGCCTCTCCGCCCGCGATCCGGCCAACATTGACCGACGTTCTGGCATGGGCGTGACGAACATCGGCAAGCGCAGAGGTGAGACGAGCTACAGCGTGAACCGCGCTCGGCATCTCGGACGCCTCCCAGGCGTGCCCTCCCGGGCCACTCAACTGGATCCGCCACCTGGTCGAGCCCACCCCCACCGTCGAGACGCGCCCGTAGTAGTTCCCTTCCACGGCCAGGAGTGCACGGATCCCACCGTCAGGGGGGTCGTCGAGCAGGCCACGGATACCACGCAGGTTCCCCACCCCTTCCTCGCCGACGGTCGCCACGAGCAAGGCGCCCATCCCCGCCTTCGCAAGGAGCGAGCCGACTGCCGACAGCGCTGCGACGCCGACCGAGTCGTCTCCCACCGAAGGCCCGATCAGTCGGTCGCCGACACGCCGGGCGCCGTGCGGTTGTCCTTCGTCGAAGACCGTGTCGAGGTGTGCGGCGAGGACGACGGCCGGGCCTCGTGGGTCTCCGACGCGAGCGCGGACATTCCCGATCGGATCGATCGCGACGTCCGCCCAGCCGTCCCAGCGCCACCAGCCCGCAACTACATCGGCCCGATCGCGTTCGAGGCCGGTCGGCGCGGGGACCGCGGCGAGCTCGATCGTCCGTTCGAGGACACTCCCCTCCAGCCCGTCGGCGGACGCAGCCATCACGCAACCACCGCCGTCCCGCCGGCGATCAGCCCGTCGATCTCGCCCGCTTCGATCCCGAGTTCCTGCAGCACTTCGCGGGTGTCGGCGCCAAGCACCGGCGCCGGGCGCGCGACCGGCAGCGGTGATCCGTCGATCCTGAGCGGCGCGCCGACGATCCGGTAGGGGCCGACGGTCGGATGCTGGAGCTCTTGAACGGCGCCGAGGGCGGTCGGCTGAGGCCCGGCGAAAACGTCGCGGATGTCTCTGATCTGCGAGGCGGGGACGCCGGCCGCGTCGAGCAGGTCGAGCCAGTGCCTGCTCTCGGCGGTCTCCAGACGCGCCTCGATCAGCTCCGTGAGCTCATCTCGATGATGAACGCGCGACGAGTTGTCCGCGAAGCGAGGATCCTGCAGCAGTTCCTCGACACCAAGGGCCCGACAGCACCGGATCCACATGTCCTCCGAGCCGGCCCCCGCGATCACGATCGAGCCGTCAGCCGTTCGGAACCCGCCGTATGGAGCGAAGGTCGGCGAGTTCGTGCCGAGAAGACCTGGTACTTGCCCTTCAGCGAAGTACGCGGCTGCGAGCGTGCCGAGGCTCGTCAGCGCGAACTCGAGGAGTGAAGCCGTGACGTGGCTGCCAACGCCGGTCCGCTCGCGCTCGACATACGCGGCGAGCAGACCCAGCGCACAGCTCACCCCCGCCCCGACGTCGAGCACCGGGACGCCGATCTTGACCGGACCGCACTCCGACGATCCGGTGACGCTCATGACTCCGCTGTCCGCCTGCAGGATCAGATCGAACCCTCCCCGGTCTGCCTCGGGTCCAACGTCTCCGTACCCCGAGATCGACCCGTAGATGATGGACGGGTGTCGGGTATGCACGGAATCCCAATCCAGGCCGTAGCGAGCTAGCGCTGCAGGCCGGGAGTTTTCCACGAGGAAGTCCGACGAGCTAAGCAGCGCGTCGACGATCGGGGCCGCGGCCGGAGCGCGGAAGTCGAGCGCCAGGCTGCGCTTCCCGGAGTTCAGCGACAGGAAAAGGGCCGACTCGTCGCCGATCCATGCCGTGCCCTGCTTCCGGTAGGGGTCGCCCTCGGGCGGTACCTCGACCTTGACGACGTCGGCGCCGAGCGCGGCGAGCAAGGCGGTGGTCTGCGACCCGGCCACGAACCGCGTGAGATCGAGAACGCGCACACCATTGAGGGGGCCATTCACCACGGGTCCGGCTCCCGGAACTCACCGAACAGCTCGCGGAACACATCGCTCATCTCGCCGAGGGTCGATCCGGCACGCGCGGCGTCGATCAGTGGCGGCATGACGTTTTCACCGGCGCGTGTCGCCCGCTCGAGGGCTCGGAGCGCCTTGCCGTTCGCGACCCGATCGCGTGAGGCGACGCGCGAAGCGGTCCTGGCGATCTGCCGGTCAACGATGCCCTGATCCAAGGCGAAGACCGATGATCGTTCGGTCGTCTCCTCCGCATCGGCGTACAGATTGACGCCGACTTTCTTCCGGTGTCCGGACGCGATCTCGCGTTCGGCCCGGTACGCGGACTCGGCGATCCACCGCTGCGGGATCCCGCGCTCGAGAGCGGGGACGACGCCTCCCTCTCGGTCGATCTCAGCAAGCACCGCGCGAGCACGCGCCTCGAGCTCGTCCGTGAGGGATTCCACGAAGAAGGACCCACCGAGGGGATCCGTCGTCCGAGTCACGCCGGACTCGTAGGCGATGATCTGCTGCGTGCGCAACGAGAGCGTCACGGCCTCCTCGGACGGGATCTCGAACGCCTCGTCGTAACCCATGACATGGATCGACTGCGCGCCACCGAGGACGGCTCCGAGGCACTGCAGCGTCGAGCGGATGATGTTGTTGAGCGGCTGCTGCGCCGTGAGCGTCGTGCCGGAGTTCCCGGAGAAGAAGCGGAGACGCCCGGAACGTTCGTCCTTCGCGCCGAAGCGCTCGGTGGCGATCGAGTACCACAGGCGGCGTGCGGCGCGCAGCTTCGCTACCTCTTCGAAGAGATCGAGGGTCGTTGCGAAGTGGAACGATAGCCTCGGCGCGAAGGTGTCGAACTCGACGCCGCGAGCCACCAGCGCGTCGGCGTACGTGATCGCGGACGCCATCGTCAGGGCCAGCTCGTGAACGGCGTCGCATCCCGCCTCCCGAGCGTGGTACCCGGTGACCGAGATCGGATTGAATCGCGGAAGGTGATGGGCGCAGAACTCGATGACGTCGGCGGCGAGGCGGATCGATGGCTGGGGCGGGAAGATGAACGTCTTTCGGGCGAGGAACTCCTTGATGATGTCGTTCTGCAACGTTCCGGTCAGCGACGCGTGGTCAGCCCCCTGACGTTCGGCCGCGACCAGATACGTAGCGAGGATGATAGGCGCGGTGGCGTTGATCGTGAGGTTGACGGAGATCTCCTTCAACTCGAGGCCCCGGAACAGGTCGACCATGTCCTCGGCGGTGTCGATCGCGACGCCGACCCGGCCGACCTCGGGACGGGCAACCGAGTGCGACGAGTCGTAACCGAGCTGCGTCGGCAGATCGAACGCGACCGACAGCGCCGTCTGGCCGCGCTCGAGGAGGAAGCGGAACCTCGCGTTGGCGTCCTCCGGCGAGCCGAAGCCAGCGAACTGCCGCATCGTCCACAGCTTCCCGCGATACATCGAGGGATAAGGCCCGCGGGTGAAAGGCGGTTCACCGGGCACGCCGAGACGAGCCTCGAGGGCATCGAGGCCGCCACCCAGGTCCGACGACGTGTACACGGGAGCGACGAGCAGCCCAGCGTCGGTTCGCAGATCGACTCCGTCCGGCGTGGTCGACCGCTCGCCGGAACCGCTCTCGGCAGTCATCGGCGTCGCTCCCCGGCCACGCCCAGGATGATCGAGACGGCATCATCGAGATCGGTACCGACGGGCACGACAGCCGCGACTCCGAGCTGGCGGAGCTCCGCCGCGTCTTGGGTCGGGATCGTCCCGCCGACGACGACCGGGAGCTCCCCGACGCCTCGCGATGTGCGCTCGTCGAGGAGCTGCTGCACGAGCGGACGGTGGGCCCCGGAGAGCACTGAGACACCGATCACGTCCGCATCGTCATCGACCGCCGCCTGCACGATCTCGGCGGCCGTCCGCCGCAGCCCGAGGTAGATCACCTCTGCACCGGCGTCCCGCAGCGCCATCGCGATCACCTTGATGCCGCGATCGTGCCCGTCAAGCCCCGGCTTGGCGAGAACGACCCTCGGCGGCCTCACACGAGCCTCCCGGCGGCCATCACGGGCCGGCCATCGAGCTCGAGGGTCGCGTCCTTCATCACGCAGTCGAGATGCGCGGCCGCGTCCACGGTGCCGCCGTACGCGATGGAGTTCCCGAGCGCGATGTGCGCGGTTCCGAGGGCGGACTCGGTCTCCATCGGCACGCCGCACACCCGCCCGGCCGGGTTGAACGCCATCGAGACCTCGGCCAGGTTCCGCATCCGAGGGTCGTCGCCGCACCTTGCGAGCATCTCGAACAGGCGCTCGGCCTCTTCGCCCTCGATTCCGACGATCTCACCGTCAGTGACCGTCAACACTACCGGATGCACCAGCGGCCCCCGCCCCATGAACAGGAGATCCGCATCGATCACCGCGACGCCGTTCGCCGACCCTTCCACCGGTGCCGTCCCGGCCTCGATATCGGGCGGCGCCATGTACGCGCCGGCTTCCCGGGCGAGCCCGTGGAGCACACGACCGGGCCGGCCAGCCACGGACCCCGAGAGGTCGGTGCCGGCAGGCGTCGTGAGCCGGAACCGCTCGGCGCCGCTCCACGCCGCACCGACAGACTCGGCGTCGCCGCGGATCCGATCGAAGTCGACGGCAAGCGGGCCGTCGTCCCGGAACGTCTCGACGCGAACGCCCGGCATCGCGACGTATCTCGTTCCTGCTTCGTTGGCGCGCCGGCGTGCCTGGTTCGAACCTATGAACAGGCTGGTGAGCTCGATAACGACGTCGGCTGCCCGCATCGCGTCGGCAACGGCGCCGGGGGGCTCCGATCCCGGCATCCGAGGCATCGGGATCTGCGACACCACGGGCACCGCACCCCGCGTTGCGATGGCATCGACGAGTGCGTCGACCACGCCATCGTCCGAGCCCTCGTCGGTCAGCAGCATCACTCGCTCACTCGATCGGATCGCCAGACAACGGTCAAGTAGGTTGGTGAGGCCGAAACCAAGACCAGTCGACACGGGATCCCTCCTACTTGGACAACGCCAGAGCCGCGAAGACCGCATACGCCTTCGTCGCCTCGTGGATGTCCTCGACGGTGAGGTGCTCGTCCGGGCAGTAGACGGGCGGGCCCCCGGGACCGAAGATCACGGTCGGAACCTTGTCCCCGAAGCTGGCCGTGTCGCCGAGCCAGCTCTCGGCTCTCAGAGGCGGTTCCACGCCCCGGATCTCGCGTACCGCCGAACACATCAGCCGCACGACCTCATCGCCGGGCCTCGCCAGGTAGCCGGACTTCACGTCGGCGACCACGACCTCGGCCCGGAAGCGTGGATCCGCTTCCGCGGCTCGTGCCAGGCATCGGTCTATCTCCTCACGCACCTGCTCGATGCTCACTCCCGGCTGAGGGCGGCAATCGACCCGGATGACACATTCGTCTGGGATCATCGAGGGTCCGCCGGGAGGGAGGCCTCCGTAGATCCGACCTGGGACGACGTAGGTTTCCGGACCGAACAGCTCGACGACCCAAGCCTCAAGATCAGGTTCGAGATCTGACGCCTCCAGCGCAAGGACCGCGTGCGCCGCGAGGACGTTCGCGTTGATCGCGGCAGGCTTGTGGCAGGTGTGGGCCGAGCGTCCGAGGGCCGTGACGTCGAAGTAGTAGCGACCGCGATGGCCGAGGCACACCTCGTTGTCCGTGAGCTCACCCAGAACCGCGAGATCGGCCGGATGCGCGTCGAAGTAGGCGATAGACCCCGTCTGGTCTCCCATGTGATCCGACACCGCAGCCATCGCCACGCTTCCGTGCAGATCGAGCCCACTCGCTCGCAGGGCCTCGATCGCCACGATCTGACATGCGAGCGCCGCCTTCATGTCCATGACACCGTGTCCGTACACGGCGCCGTCGACGAGCGCACCCGAAAACGGGCTGGTCACGGTCCAGCCCCGCGAAACCGGTTTCGTATCCATGTGACCGGTCATCACGACGCGGCGCCCTGGAGCGAAGCCCACCTCACCGATCGCATTCGGTCGGTCGGGAATCACCGGCTGAAGCTCGACCGCCTCGAAGCCGGAGTCCGACATCACCGAGGCCAAGAAGGCGGCGAGCTCACCCTCCTCCCCGAGGACAGACGGGATGCGGCACACCTCCTGAACCAATCCCACGACGCGACCGGTGTCGACGGCGTCGATGACCCTGGCGGCCGTCTCCGACGTCGTGGCCTTATCCACCTCGCACCTCGATCGCTTCACGCTTCATCTCGGGTCTGCCGCCCCTTCCGGGCAACCTCCGCCAGAGGTCAGCGCTTGCAGTGGTATCTGATATCTGGAGCATCGAATCGCGGCTGGGACCCTAACCCGCACTCGAAGGCGCGGTCAAGCGCGGATCGGGCACCGAGAAGAGGAGATCCACCGAGTACGGCTCGGTTGCTGGACGGATCCTGGGGCCTCGCGTGATCCAACGGGCGGTCGGTTCTTCCCGGTCGAGGACGAACCGAAGCGTCGCGATCGCGAGCTTGCCTCGATCCAGGGGGAACGGTGCGCAGGTGGTCCTTCCCCATGTCGAGGAGCCAGGATCTCCGCTCGCCCGTGGACGGTCACCCCGAGTCCCCACCTCGCGGGTGCGACCACAGTCCAGCAGTTGGCATCTCACACGCATGGTGGCGCGAGTTCCGACACGCTCGCCGCCGTCGTTCAACGTCTCAGTGTGATCATTTGACAACCGACGACATTCGGTATCCCATATCCGTCATGACATCCGTCGCACGAGGGAACAGATCCATCCTTGACTCGTTCTCTCGCCACCCGACGCCGCGCGGTGACTAGCCGCCCCACCGAAACGCCCACTGACGCCGTCCCAGCCACCGCTTCGGCGATCGAGATCCGGGGGGTACGGCACGACTTCGGAGACGTTGTCGCGCTGGCAGGCATCGACTTCGCGGTGGCCCGCCACGAGCGGCTCGGCATCGTCGGTCCTAGCGGGTGTGGCAAGTCCACGCTCCTATCCGCGATCGCGGGTCTCCTCGAGCCCGTCGAGGGGACGATCACGATCGACGAGGCCCGATCCGCGAACGAACGGCTCGCCCGCTGCGCCCTCATGCCGCAGCGCGACCTCCTTCTCCCGTGGCGGACCGCGCTGGCGAACGCGGCCATCGCCCTTGAGAATCGGGGCGTCTCGAGGCGCCAAGCGCGCGACCGAGCGCGGCCACTGTTCGAGCGGTTCGGGCTTGCCGAGTTCGAAGAGCGCATGCCGTCTCAGCTCTCCGGAGGCATGCGTCAGCGGGTCGCCTTCCTACGAACGCTGATGGCCGAGAAGGACATCCTCCTGCTGGACGAGCCGTTCGCCGCCCTCGACTCGATCACGAGGGCCGGGATGCAGGAGTGGCTCCTCGGGGCTCTGGCGCAAGAGCCTCGGACGGTCATATTCGTGACTCACGACGTGGACGAAGCGCTCCTGCTGACCAACCGCCTGATCGTCATGTCGGCCAGACCTGGAAGGATCGTCCGCACGATCCAGACCGACCTCCGCCGCGATGCTCCTCGTCGTGAGGTCGTGACGTCACCCGAGTTCGCGGCGCTGAAGGAGATAGCGCTGGAGGCGCTTGAGTTGTGACCAACGACAGCCCAGGGATCGCCGCCCCGAAGGGCAAGCGGTGGAAGCGGTCTCGCAGCGTCGTTCTCACCTACGCTCCCCCGGCGCTCGTCGTGATCGCCACGATAGGGCTCTGGGAGCTGCTGATCCATCTGCTGGATGTCCCCACGTACCTCTTGGCGCCTCCCTCGTTGATCGCTGAGACGATCGGTGAACGCGCCCCGGAGCTGTGGAGTCACTCCGGCGTCACGCTGCGCGAGACGCTCGTCGGCTTCGCGTTTGCCGTGGGTGCAGGCCTCGCGTTCGGACTCTTCCTGCACTTCTCCACCATCGCTCGCCGCGCTCTCTACCCCCTTCTCATCGCCTCGCAGAGCATCCCGACCGTCGTTCTCGCGCCGGTCTTCGTCCTCCTCCTCGGTTTCGGCATGTGGCCGAAGGTGGCGATCGTTGGCCTCTTCTGCTTCTTCCCGGTCGTCGTCGGGACGATCGACGGACTGGCCGGCGTCGACCCGGAGTACATCCGGATGATGCTCACACTGGACGCGTCCCGGTTCGGGATCTTCCGCCGAGTCGAGTTCCCTTCAGCGCTGCCACAGATCTTCACCGGAACGCGCGTGGGCGCAACCTACGCGGCTATCGGAGCTGTCTTCGGGGAGTGGGCGGGATCGGAGGCTGGGCTAGGCTGGCAGATGATCCAAGCCAAAGGGCGACTCGACACGGCGCTCGTGTTCGCCGATATCGTGTTCATCACGGCGATGGCCCTAAGTCTCTTCGGGCTCGTTTCTCTCGTCGAGCGCCTCACGATCCCATGGGCCCGGAGAGGGGGGGTCATGAAGTAACATGCTCTGCCGAGCAAGGCCGGTCAACCATGAGACAGACAGGGGGTCTCTCGTGAGTTCTATCGTGCGAACAAGACGTTCTCTCGCGCTTCTCGTGGCCTTCGTGCTGGGGGCCCTCACGCTCGCGGCCTGTGGGAACGATACGGAGACCGCCGCTGGTACGGGGCCCACGGGAGCGACCCAGGCCACGGGAGCGACCCAGCCCACGGGAGCGACCCAGGAAGCGCAGCCAGCGACCATCCGCGTCGCCCTCGATTGGTTCCCGAACCCAGATCACGTTGCCCTCTACTATGCGCTCGACAAGGGCTACTTCGACGACCAGAACCTCACCGTCGAGTTCATCACGCCGTCCGATGTCACCGCGGGGCTGAAGCTCGTCGCGACGAACAAGTTCGACCTCTCGATCTTCTATGAGGGCGACATGTTCTTCGCCGCCCAAGAAGGCCTTCCGGTGATCGCCGTCGAATCTCTCGTCCCACAACCACTCAACTCACTCATGGCGCTGGCGACATCCTTCGTCAAGGGACCTGAGACGGTCAAAGGCGCCACGATCGGCGTAGCCGGACTCCCCTTCGATGATGCGATCCTCCAGACGATCCAACAGGATCAGGGCCTGAGTCCGGACGACATCACGAGCGTCAACGTCGGCTTCGACCTGGTCCCCGCCCTCCTGTCGGAGCAGGTGGACGCCGCCATCGGTACCTACTTCAACATCGAGGGGATCCATATCGAGTCTCAGACCGGCCAGGCGCCGACGATCGTGAAGATGGAGGAGCTGGGCGTTCCTCACTACGACGAGCTTATCGTCGTTGCCAACAGCGAGCGGCTGGACAGCGATCCGGCCTACGCGGACGCGGTGCGTAGATTCAACACCGCCCTGGTCGCAGCGACGGCGGCAGCCCAGGCCGACGAGGCAGGCTCGCTCGAGATCATGAAGAACGACACCGAGTACACGGACGAGGAGCTGGGGGCGATGGTCCCCGACACCCTCCCCCTCCTCACCTCACCGAAGGGCCTCCCCACTGGATGCTTCGACCTTGAGGGTTGGAACACTTTCGGTCAGTGGATGATGGACAACGATCTTCTGGAGGAGCCGGTCGACCCCGCAACGATCGCGACGAACGATTATCTGGAAGGCTGCCCATAGGCGGGCGGGGCGTCGCATAGGCAACGCCTGGGTCAGGACGGCGACTCAACCCCCTGGAGGTCCGGCCACTGCTCCAGCGTGTAGGCCATCTCCCAGAACCCTCGTTCCAGTCGCGAGCTCGTCGCGAAGATCTGGCCGAGTTCCTCTCGCTTCGCGATCCCAAGCCCCCCCTCAGCGACGAGCATGTCGAAGTCGCGACACATCGAGGCCACCCTCTCCACGGTGGCCGGAAGCGTGAAGTACGCGATCCAGTCCGCGTACACCGCGTGATCCGAACCGGCCTCGTCCGCCAGCCTCTCCGCGATCTCCACGTAGCTCCATGCGCACGGCAGGAGGGCGGCCATGATCTCTAGCGGCCCTCCGCGCAGCGCCAGGGCCTGCATGTAGCTCGTGTAGGCGACGTTGGCCGGCGCCATCATCAAGGCGCCCCCGCGGTCTGCCGCGCCCATCTCGCTCACGCGCGCGAGAAGGTTGCGGTTGCTCGGAAGCTCGCTGTCGAGCACCTGATTGAGATCGACAGTGAAGTAGCGGAGCTCGGTCTCGTTCTCCGACTTCGCCGCGCCCATCGCGAGGCAGCGCACGTAGTCAACGAGGTAGAAGATGTCCTGCTCGAGGAAGAAGCGGAACTTCTCTAGCGCGAGCGTGCCGGCAGCGAGCTCGCGGAGGAACGGATGCGCGTGCAGTCCATCCCAGATGTCTGCGCATCCGGCCCGCATCTCGTCACAGATCGATTCCCCCGTGCTCATCACCTCCTCCGTGGTCATACTGGCCGAAGCCTACTCCCGCAGCATGACGATCTCCTCCGAGGTACAGCCTGACTACGCTAGTTGTTCCTCCGCGCCTGCGAACGCCATGTCCCAGAACATGACCTCGTAGCGGGTCGAAACCTCGAAGATCCAAGCGAGCTGCCCCAGACGAGCCTCGTCGGCGGGATCGACTCGTACTCCTGGAACGCGATCTGGATACCCAGGGTGCTGCCGCTGATGATGTAGCCGTACTCCCGGCCGTGGTGCCGCATCAACGACTGATCCCGCGTCGACGCGCCACCCACCTCGTATATGGCCTCGGGGAAGTCGATGCCGTCCTCTTGGCCGAGGACCGTCACCTTCGGCTTGAGGAGCCCGCTGAAGAAACGGACGATCCACGGCTTGGCCGCCCGGAATCCGCAGTCCGTTCCGTTCACGGTCGTCGCGTGAACCTCAACGAGCACCTCGTGGTCCCCGGGCGTCGGCGTCTCGACGTCCGCGATCCGGACCACTTCCGGCGGGCCGTACCTCATCCGCACCGCGGCCTTCATCGCGGGGATCGTACCGACGGCATCGGAGCGGCAGCGCCGACGGCGGGTTACGGGAACGCGATATTGCGCCCTACGCCCTGGGCCAGCGCCCGCTCGTAGCACAGGGCGCCGAAGGCGACGTCGTCCATCGCGATCCCCATGTTGAGGAACATGCGACGGCCCGATGCCGG
>Ga0209342_10007443_pt1 | contig 11023 bp, 10 predicted proteins | sample RifCSP16_2_FD_184023 | JGI IMG/M metagenome (GOLD analysis project Ga0209342, IMG submission 184023) | Soil microbial communities from Rifle, Colorado - Rifle CSP2_sed 16_2 (SPAdes) (version 2) | ecosystem: Environmental > Terrestrial > Deep subsurface > Rock core/Sediment | place: Rifle... | reverse complement strand
TGTGGAGTAAAAAGCTGGCAATCCGCATGCAATAGCCCCCAGCAATATGATGATAGGACAAAGAAGGTCTGATTTTAACTGGGTTTTGTGTTGGTTGACTTCATAGCGTAAGGCAGAATATTTAAGTTTTTCTTTATTGCGATGGGACAATTTTGTAGCGGTCTTCTCTCTATCTTTATCTGTTGAGTTGTTATAATGCCATATACCATAGTCCCATGATACTATTTTTTCAACACTGAAACGCTTTAAATATCGTTTTTCTTTCAATGAAAACTTTTCAGATGAGAGGCCTTCAAATAGTTTGGAGGGAATATAAATATCCTCGAACTTACCTGATATCAGTTCCCAGTGTTTTCTGCATAGGTAAAATGTAGCATCAAAACCGCCCATGTACATTAACAGCATGGCGGGAATAAGACCCGCTATTGTAAAAGCTATTTTTTCCTTGTGGATATTTTCAGGGCGAGAGTCGTTTTCCAATATTCGAATATGCTTGGATAGATTTTCTAAAGCATAGTTAATAAAATCGATATCTTTTGTTTTATAGAATAACGGATCATCTTTATAATTTTGACACAGACAATTAAAGCACAAACGTTCTTCCGAGGTCAGTATATCACGTGCGCGGGCTGCTTCTTGTAACCGTTGAACATCTTGCCACGATATATTGCGTTGTATTGATGCAGAATCAAAATTATTAGACGATAGAGAGATTACAAAGGTTAGTACGGTGAGGTAAAGTAAAATTTTCTTCATTTGCATCGCCGTTTTTCTTCTTCTTTAAGAAGATCGTAGATTTGTTTATCTTTTTTTAATTTTTCGTTCGTGGTTTCTTCATAGCAGAATGCCATATGAAAAATATAGCAGCCAAGTGGAATGTATGCCACGGATAGGATAGCTGGGCTATCAAAAATTTTTCTGAATATAAACTTAGAATGTCGTTGATAACATTTGTAGATGGCATGAGAAATAAGAGCTGCGCTGATTGCAATTGGAATGAGTCCAGCCATTACAATATTTCTCTTTTCCTCCCAGCTGTTTTCTGGAAGCATTTTATTATTTAGTATTTGTATCTGCTTTTCGAGAGCTCTTAAATATTGATCAAGCCAAAAGCTATTATATGTTTTATACAATGATGAATCTCGTTCATATTCTTTGCGTAGGTTGTTCAATAATTGGTAATCAGTACCACTCACGACAGGAAGCTTTTTATTTTCATTTCCGGAAAATAGATATGAAGCGGATATCAGGACTAGGAATAATAAAATTTTCTTCATATCAATATAGTTCATGGGTTACGCAGAGCTCTTATAGCTAGCAAACGACGATTGTTTCGTTCTTCTCGTAGGAGCTTAGAGAGGTGTCTATCGCCTTCTAAGCGTTTTGCAAGATGTTCCGTATAATAAAGAGCTTTATAAATTTGGGGGTATGCGATGGTAGCAACCACCAGTAAGAGCAGAACGGCTGCAGCACCAATCAGAGTCTTTGCCTGATTTAATGCTGTTTTACGGGCAAGATATTCTAGATTTTTTGCAGCAGAAGGAGATAATGCATTAATTTCAGATTTCCAAAAGTATTGCTCATATATGTTCTCACATAAAATTGTTATTTTTTTTACATCAATAAGGTCCAATTTCTTTTTTTCAGATCGCGTGAACTTTAGTGATGGTAATTGTGCGATCATAGAATATGGAATGGTTGCATTGTAAAACTTACCTGTTGAAAGGCTATGCCAAATGGGATAGGTTAAACAACTCAACCCAGTAGTTAATATTCCTGTTACAGCAAGGCTTATTTTCAAAGACTTAGAAGACCACCCACTTTTCTTTGTACGAATTTTATGTTCTATGATTTTTACATGCTTTTCCAAGACATCCAAGAAATAGTCAAAATCTATATCGCCTTCTTTTTCAAATAAAGGAATCATTGCTGCAACGGTATAAAGAGCTCTTAAACGATCACGTTCAACGGGTGTCAATGTAGTGGGTGAGCTGACTGCATCATTGGACAGTGCATGTGTAGTTGTGATGAGGAATGCTATGCTCAGGAAAAATTTGTTCATATTTATCCGGAATTATATAAAAATAGGAATGCTACTAAATAGTATACCCCATTTGTAATTTTTCTACAAATGGGGTATTGCATATCGTGAACAAAAAAATACTTCTTTTGAAGGGGTCCCCATGCATAATGAGCCTACTTCGCATAAAGCTACGAAGGCCGCGAATAGAGCGTGGGGTTAAAAAAGAAGTCAGCTTTTTACGCTGTTCTTGTTGCCGCAGCAACTTTTTTAGCTAATCTGCTGATTTTGCGAGCGGCGGTATTTGGATGCAGAAGGCCTTTGCCTTTTGCGCGAGCAATTTTGCTTTCTGCTGCAACTAATAATGCTTTTGAAGCTTCAACATCATTCAGCTCAAGTGCAACAACAACTTTTTTGATTGCTGTTTTGAGGGAAGATTTTCTTGCTTGGTTGCGAAGTTGGCGTTTTTCTGTTTGAAGAACGCGTTTTTTTGCTGATTTAATATTTGGCATAATCGATTAACCCTGATTAATATTAGAGAACTTTTTTAATTTTGCCTGCTTTTACACATTTTGTGCAGACTTTTGAACGATGAACATGATTGTCCGCGTCACCAGTTAAAGTGTAGCGTACGGTATGAACGTTTGGGTATACCCAGCGTTTTACTCTGTTGTTTGCGTTACTTACTAAATTTGCTACCTGTGGGCCCTTTGAGCACACTGAACAGATTCTAGACATGATGCGTACCTTCCTTAAAGCCTATTTACTTACTTTTAACATAACAAAAAGATAAAAATTTACAAGAACGTTTACACAAATTTATGAGCTTGGCGGGGAGTTATGGCCAGTAACTCATAAATTTCCTCTGCATGCAAGGTCTCTTTTTCGATCAATGCATTGGCGAGCAGCTCAAGCTTGTCACGGTTTGCTTCCAGCAATGTGCGCGTTTGGTCGTGATACAATGCCGTCAATCGTTGAACTTCCGCATCAATTTTTTCAGCCGTTTTTTGAGAATATTCAAATTCCCCATGTTGCTGGCTATAAATAATGGTGCCAAGCTCTGGCGACATGCCATAGTGGCACACCATGTTACGTACAACCCTATTTGCATTCTGGAAGTCGCTATATGCGCCGGTTGTCAGTGAATTGAAGACGATCTCTTCTGCAACTCTACCACCAAGTGCCGACATAACTGTAGCTTCCATTTCTTCTTTGGTGGTAATATATTTTTCACGTTCTGGCAAAAAGTGCGTCACGCCTAACGCAGAGCCACGAGGAATAATAGTAACTTTGTGCAATGGATCAGATGTCTCTGGTAATAAAAGACGCACAAGAGCGTGTCCTGCTTCGTGATACGCTATGAGCTTTTTATCTTCAGGCGTAAGCATGATGGTTTTTGTTTCTTTACCAAGCATAATTTTGTCGCGTGCTTGATCAAAATCGTGCATTGTTACCATATCTTTTTCTTCTTTTGATGCAATGATTGTTGCCTCGTTGACCAAGTTTTCCAGGTCTGCACCAGAAAATCCTGGTGTTCCCTGCGCAATTTTTCTCAGATTAAGTTCTTCTTCCGCAACTATGTTTTTTGTGTGTACCGCCAAAATGGCTTCGCGGCTTTTTAAATCTGGGTATGGTACAATAACGCGACGATCAAAACGTCCTGGACGTAATAATGCTTTGTCCAAAACATCAACTCTATTTGTTGCAGCAATTACAATGATAGGAGAGGGAGAAACTTCAAAGCCATCCATTTCAGCAAGAAGCTGGTTGAGTGTTTGTTCGCGTTCATCATTGCCACCACCCATACCGCTCCCACGATGGCGACCAACTGCGTCAATTTCATCAATAAATATAATGCTTGGTGCATGTTTACGTGCTTGTGCAAAAAGATCACGAACACGTGCGGCACCCACACCCACAAAAACTTCAATAAAGTTTGAACCACTTATGCTGAAAAAAGGACAGTTAGCTTCACCCGCAACAGCGCGTGCTAATAATGTTTTACCGTTGCCTGGTTCACCAATAAGCAGTACGCCACGGGTTATTTTAGCGCCAAGGCGTTGGTATTTTGCTGGGTTTTTAAGGAAATCAATGACATCGGCAAGTTCTTCTTTTGCCTCATCTGCTCCTGCAACGGAATTAAAATTTTCTTTGATACTCGATGGTAGAAACATGCGAGCGCCACTTTTCCCCATGGTAAAAATATTGCCGCCACCGCCATTGCTGCCAGCATTGCGAGAGCGAACAAAGTACCAGATTGCCCATATTGCAACAAAGAGGCATGAAAAAAGAAATAGATACCAAATTCCCAGTTGATTACTTGGAGAGATGACTGAAAATTCTACGCCATGTGTGCGCAGACGGTCCCAATCGCTCGCATTATTACCAATGACGGTTTCAAAGCGGCTGCCATCGGCAAGAATACCTTCAACATCTTGTCCTGAAACATATACTTTTTTGACAAGATCCTGATCTACTTTTTCCAAGAATGCTGAATAGGAGATAACTTGAACGTTTCTTCCCAGTTCTGTCAGCTTATGAAGAATAAGAAGGATTCCTGCAATCATAATAATTGCAATGAGTCCATTCTTTATATTTTTTGGGCTAGGGATCCACGAGTTATTGTTTTTAGGTTTTTTCATACAATATCATCTACTTTTTGAGGTTTATAAGCACATTACACAATAAAAAGGTCTCTTTTTGATACTTTTATTGTAGCATAACCATAAAACTTGTCGATTTTAAATTAATTTGTTTATGTCACCACAGGAAACGTTTGATAACAAGGGGACCAGTGTGGATAACTGCAGTAATCGTGTGCGCTTGTCAGATATTTTCTTTTGTTCGTTAACAAATTAAGGGTAGCCAAGCGACTTTTATCACAAGCAACTTCATGGCTGAAAAGCAGATATGTTCCATCAGGCGACAAGCTTGCTTCATGTTTGTTACCCGGATCATCAGTCAATTGTGTATGGCTTTTGGAACTGAAATCATACATCATTATTTGCATGGTACCTTGAATCATCTTATGATAAGACATTTTATTTGTTATAGGGCAGTAAGCAGGTGAGGTACAATAGCCGCCTTTAGTAATTCGTTGTAAGTGTCCGGTTGTAATGTTGCCAATATAAATTTGAGGATTTCCTTTTTGAAAATCAGAGCACAAGCCGATGCGTTCTGCATCTATAAAAATGGGTGATGTGTTGTTACCGGTATTTCTGGTACATCGTTTTAAATTATTATCTTTGTTGAGGTAGATTTGACAGCTACCATTTCCGCGTGACGCACAATAGACATAATCGTTACCGTTTTGCGCAAATGAGGCAAGCATATTGATCCCCTCAAGCGCTGATATAATCTTTTTCTCTTTTTTGAGAGAGGTAGACATAAGACAAACATTGGTGTCTGTATATTCGGAGTAAGAAAGTTGAGGTTTTTTTGTGTGCCAGCGGGGAGCAATGGCAATTGTTGGAAGGTCAACAAGTAGTTCTTCGTTACTTCCATCAAAATCTGCAATGTAAATTTTGCTTGTTTTCTGACCGTTAGGGCCGCGTAAATCTTTGCAGTACGCTAATTTAGAAGAAAAAAACCCATCATTTCCGGTTAATGTTTTCCATGTTCCATCAGCAATCGCATGTGCCCATCCGCGAGCAACGGTACCCTTTTTTTTGTATTTTTTGCCTTGTAACATGGTGCATTGCATTGTGTCATATAATCTCCATTCAATCACGTGCGAAGATTGAGCGTTAATGCAGAGTGCAAGCGGAGTGCCTGCGTGTGCTAATTGCTGTACTTTTTTACTCAGCTCTTTTTTTGATAAATGAGTATTATATTTTTTGATGCATGGTGCAAATTGATCGGTGAATTGTAAATCTTTTTTTATAATGTTGGCTATTGCGCTTAATTCATTGTTTGTTTCATCAAGGACTAGGATGGCAATTGGCATTTGTGCTTGTTGTGCGCCGGAAATAGATAATTCAATATTGTCTGCGTGGATAAATGTTGTGATGAAGGTGAGGAAGTATAATTTTTTCATGAGATTTTCCTGGTTTGTGGTTTTGTTTTTTTCCGCATCCTTCGATACATTCTTCTTCGCCAAGGCTACGAAGAACACTCAGGACGAGCGGTGGATGATTCATTTCTTCCGCTCGCCCTGAGTGTTTTGTCTTCAAAAAGTATCGAAGGGTCAGGACGAACGGGTGGAGAATACAATTTCCTAAAATTAACTTCACTGTTTAAAACTAATTATGAGTGGTTTTCCGTGTGTCCATTGCGGCATTTTCATTGAAAATAATGCTTGGCGTGCCGAAATATCAAACATAATGACGCCTGAACTTTTTACCATTTTTAAGTTTTCTACTATTCCCTTTTTATTCACAAAAAAAGATATTTCGCACGTACATTCTGGCGATACCCCTATTGGCGGTTGCCATTTGTGTACCAATTCTTTTTGAAGTTGTGCTCCGCGGCGTAGTGCTTCAACTTCTCGAAAATTATTGGAAATACGTGCGTTTTCTGGCACATGCACAGCATGTCCTCGCCCGTTCATCCTGAGCTTGTCGAAGGATATTTCTTTTGTTGGTTGTGTTGGCACAACTGATTGCTGAATATCAAGTGCTTTTGCAAGGGGTTTTGCTTCTGTTTTTTTTTCACTTTCTTTTTCTTTCCGCTCGTCCTGAGTGCCCCGTAGGGGTATATCGAAGGATATATCTTTTTTATCTGCTTGTGCTATTGCAATCTTTTCTGGTTGCTTTGGTTCTGGTTTTGCGATAGCGAGATTTTTTTTCTCAATAACGGGAGATGTTTTTGGTACTACCGTTATTTTCTCTTCTATTTTTTTCACGTTTGTTGCAACAGTTGTTGTAGTTGGTTGTTTCACCGCAGGTATTGCTTTAGGTATTGGAGTGGTTGTTGTGATTACTGTTTTTTTCACATCCGCTTTTACAGCGGGTGTGCCCTTCGTCGCTTTACGAGAGTCCTCTGACTTGTCCGCCGAAGCCTTGGCGGAGGAGGAAGCTTTATACGAAAGAGGAGCGGAGTAGGGTTGAGTAATAGGAGGTTGCTTTATTGCAACTTTTGTAACCGTAGGTGTGCCGAGAGGCACAAACATAATTGGCGCAGAATAATCTACATTTTTGTTTATAGAAAGTGTATGCATGTAGGTGTTATCTTGATGCACACAAAATATCCACAACAAAAAAATAAGGTGCAATGCAAGGCAAAAGCCAACAATTTTAAGCCACAGAAGATGTTTTTTGTGAATGTTTTTGCGTTGCAAGAGCCACATATTTTATACCGCCAACAAATTTAATGTCATCAACCAATTCAATTACTGTTCCGTAGGATATTGCTGTATCTGCTTTTACATACACTGTTTTTTCGTGATCATTACCAACGGCTTTTTTTATTTCCGCAATCAGTTCTGTTTTTGCAACTTTTGTATTGTTAATATAAAAATCGCCTTGTTTATCAATAGAAACAATCAGTTCATTTGATTGTTGTGCAGCATCTTCTTTTGCGTTTCCACGCGGCAATGTTACTTTGATTGCATTTTGTAGTATGGGTGTTGCCATCATAAAAATAATGAGTAGCGTGAGCACTACGTCAATTAATGGTGTCATGGAGATATCATGGAGGCCAGTTTTTTGCTTTCGCAAACGTCTGTTAGTGCGGCGCATATCATTACCTTTCACGTAGTTGTTGCAAGATAAATGTGACTCGATCAGCCAGAACGATAAGATTGTGTTCGAGTGCGCGTGTTTTTACGTGTAAATAGTTGAACATAACAAGTGCTGGTATTGCAACAATTAATCCTGCGAGGGTAGTAATTAATGCTTCTGCCATACCAGGTGCAATGGTTGCGATATCGGCAACTTGTGTTTCACTAATGCGCATAAAAGAATGCACCAATCCCCATACGGTACCAAAAAGACCTACTAATGGTCCAACTGCTGCGCATGATGATAGAATTGGAATATATTCTTCATTATGGAGAACCAGTGTTTCAATAGTGTTATCGATATTTCTCTCTAAAAGTTCCCATTCATGAATACCAAGTTTTTGAGCAAAAGTATGTTGTGTTAATTCTTTTACAAATGAAAGATTTTTAGCAATAAAATAACCGGGCGCTGTTTTGCTTGCAGCGGTAGAAATTTCGGCAAGATCGGAAAGAGTTTTTGCTTTTTGTACTTTGTTATTTATGTTTTTCAATTGTCGTTCTTTTGCGTAGAGTAGCGCAAGTTTGCCAATAAACACTGCCCAACAAAGGACGGATAAGCACAGTAATAATAATAAAACACATTTACTTACGGTGTCCGCTTGCACCACAAGTTGCCAGAGGGAATTACCTGCAAAAAGATTCATAATAATATCTTTCGTGTAATAGTAGCTTGTTACGATTTAAAAGGTGATTCGAGCTTAGCAAAAGTTAAGGTTTTTTGAAAATAAATCATTAAGAATTGATTTATTGCTATTTTGAGGTTGCTCAATTTATCGTAAATGAGAATTGTTTTTGTGTAATTCAAAATTGAGGAAAATATATATGAAAGCACCAAAATATTTTTTTAATGAAGACATTGTTGAGTTGACACTCAATAATACGTTTTTTAGAAAAGAAATTTTTACCGGGAATCATAGTCAAATAGTACTCATGAGTGTATCTCCTGGACAAGAGATTGGAAAAGAAATACATCGTGTAGATCAAATCCTTTTTTTTGTGGATGGTCAAGGAATTGCAATTCTTAATGATGTTACTTCTGAAGTATTTCCGTATCACATGGTATTTGTTCCATCGGGAGTTGAGCACAATTTTAAAAATACTGGTCCTAGAGATATGAAGATATGTACCATGTATGCTCCTGTAGAACATAAACCAGGAACAGAAGAAGCAAAATCTGAATACTAAGGCTATAGTATTGATTAATGTTTTTGCTCTTCGTTTTCTCCACCAAAAGTAAACACATATGCTGTAACACCTTCTTGGCATTGGAGTGTGAGTGTATGGCGTCCATAATCATCTTGTAGATTAACAAGCTCATACATGCGTGGTTCATGTACCACAATTTCCCCTACATCATTCATATCGCGTGTACGGTATTTTTCCGGAATTGGTTTTCCATCAAGCAAAACCGTAAGTTGTGTTGGTTTATCAGCCTTCATAACAAGGTAGACGTGATTTGCAATAAAATTCAACTCTAAAACATTGTTATCGGCATTGCTTTGTAGTAAGTCAGGCGTAACTGTCCAGTTTCCTCTCAGACCGATTTGGTCATCGCCAAGCATGCCTAGAGTTTGATATGTGGTCGGAATGTTTTGCTGTATACGTAGAGATGGGTGATAACTACCGCCGCGTGCAAACCCAAGATACGTTTCAGGAGTAAGTAGTTTGTCAGAAGGACATTCTTTTGTTTTTCTGCATGGTGGCATATTGAGCAGTGCACGTATTGCATCTTCCATTTCTACATAACCACCTTCACCAAAATGTTTTTTTACAATTATACCGTTTTGATTGATAAGATAATGTGCTGGCCAGTAGTGGTTATCATAAGCTCGCCAGGTTTGGTAATCATTATCAAGAGCAACAGGGTATGTAATGTTGAATCTTTTTATGGCATCTTCTACATTTTTTGTACTTTTTTCGAATGCAAATTCTGGTGTGTGGACTCCAATAATTTCAAAACCATAATCTTTGTAAGATCTGTACCATTGTGTTACGTGTGGCAAGGTGCGAATGCAATTAATACAGGTGTATGTCCAAAAATCGATAAGGACAACTTTGCCACGTAGTTGTACAAGTGTTAATGGTTCTGAGTTAAGCCATTCAGTGATACCTACAAATTCGGGAGCATCTGACATTGTTGCAATTCCTTTGGATTGTCTGAGCATGTTTAGTTCTTCTTCTATTATTTTGCTTTGTTCAATGGTAATTGTTGGGAACCAACGTGCAATTTTTTCCTGTACCATTACGTCGACGTGAAAGACAATTGCCAAAGCGCTTGCAATAACAATAACGCCAAATATTTTTCGTACGGCATGGGTATAGGGTTCTATAGCACTTGCTGAGCGTAGAATTTTTGAGCCACCAAAACAGATAAGTAACATTGGTATTGCGGCACCAATGGTATATGCAAGTGTTATAAAAATTGTGGCGAGAGTAATACCTTCAGTAGCTGCAAGAGCTGTAATTGTTGCTAAAATAGGTCCTGCGCATGGTGTCCATAATAAACCGAGTGCAATGCCGAGAACAAATCCGCTCACAAACTCTTTTTTTATGTTAATTGAGAATGTTTGTACAATGCTGCCTAGACGTGCTATCTGTCCGGTAACAGCAATAAATGCATTTTCAAAAGATGGAACAATCATGGTCAGGCCGAAGAAAATAATGACACACAATGCGATGTAGCGAAAAATATCAGGCGATATACCGGTCGCTTGTACAATTGCGCTGAGTGCAAGGGTAAAAAATGAAAAGCTTATGATTAATCCAGTGATAATTCCCAATGGTTTGTGGTGGTTATGATTTGCCCCTGCAGTAAGAAGAATGGGAGCAATAGACAGTATGCATGGAGAAAGAATAGTGACAAAGCCTGCAAGAAACGCGAAAAGAATGAGTAAAAACATTTTGATCCTTTTATCTTAGGGTAAAATCATGGCATTTTTTACCACGAAATGGGTATGTTCTATAATTTTTTCCTAAAAATGGTATTCTAAAAAGAGATAATATCTGAAATATAGCATGTGTTACATTAGCTATTTATAGTCCAATCTACACTGCCTTCCGATTGGACGCCCTTATGAAACAACGTGGGATCCAAGTGTAAGTTCTTGATTGGGGTCCCCATACGTAATGAAATGTAGTATGGGGTATAAGAAATGGGGTATAAAAAAATGAAGAAAATGAAGGTTGCTGTCCTTGTTTCAGGTGGTGTAGACAGTTCTGTTGCGCTACAATTGCTGAAAAACCAAGGGCACGATGTAACCGCTTTTTATCTTAAAATTTGGTTG
>Ga0209342_10007441_pt1 | contig 11028 bp, 15 predicted proteins | sample RifCSP16_2_FD_184023 | JGI IMG/M metagenome (GOLD analysis project Ga0209342, IMG submission 184023) | Soil microbial communities from Rifle, Colorado - Rifle CSP2_sed 16_2 (SPAdes) (version 2) | ecosystem: Environmental > Terrestrial > Deep subsurface > Rock core/Sediment | place: Rifle... | reverse complement strand
GCGGCGGCCGCGGCGCCCACCCTGGTCGCCGCCATGGCACTGTGGACGGCCGCATTCACGCTGGTAGCGCTGCTTACACGCGCCGCCTCGCTCGCACGCAACGCGCGCCTCAGGCCGAAGTCGACGCTGCAGACGGCGATCGGGGTGAAGCACCCGCGCATCGCGCAAAAGTCCGAAGGTTTCATGGGCGGCTCGTTCAACACGCGCGAATTCTTCCACGCCAGGTCGTTTGCCTGGCTGCGCGCGGTGAAATGGGGATTCCTGCTGCTGGCCTTCCCCGTGCCGCTGGCCCTGCTCGCCGCCGGCGTCGCACTGTCGGCCTGGCCGGTGCTAGCATTGGCGTTCGCGCTGCAGTACCTGGGCCTGCTCGCGGAGCGCTGGTTTTTCTTCGCCCAGGCGAGGCACCCGCAGAACCTGTACTACCAGGCGATTTCCTGAGATTATCGGCTGCACCGGCGAAAATGGATGCTGATCACCAACCACCAAGGAGGAAACGACCATGAATTTCGACAAAGACCTGGATGCCCGCGGTCTGAATTGCCCGCTGCCCATATTGCGCGCGAAGAAAGCGCTGACCGACATGCAAAGCGGCCAGGTGCTGCGCATCGTGTCGACCGACCTCGGCTCGGTCAAGGATTTCCAGGCTTTCTGCAAGCAGACCGGGAACGAATTGCTGGGGCAGACCGAAGCCAGCAACGAATACACTTTCTTCCTGAAACGAAAATGAGCTGAGCGGCTGCGACCGCGCAATCATGCGGCAACTGCTCAGCCTGTCGAGGGCGGCGCGGCTCGTGGGGGTGGCGCGCGGCGCGCTGCAGCAAAAAATCCAGAGCGGCGAGCTGCCGTCCTTCGATGGCATGCTCTCCGCCGAAGATCTGCTGCGCCTCTATCCGGCGCTCGAACTGGAGAGCGATATCGGCTTCGAGCGGGTCGAGAAGATCAAGGAGGAAGCGTTCGGCCTGCGCCTGCGCGAGCGCCTGCTGCCGAGCCAGGGAATCCTCGCCCAACGCCTGTTCGAGCAAAGCCGCGAGCTGGCGGACCTTCGCGCGCACCTGCAGCGCTATCACGCCATGGTGGTCGAACTGCGCGAGCGCCTGCACGACGAGGAGGCAAGGGGGGCGGATGACGCGCGCGCGAGCGCCGCGAAACTGGGCGAGCTGCTCGACCGCGAGCTGGAAGCCGTGCTGGGCGGGACCGCGGCGCCGAACGCCCTCGCCGTAATGGATGATATGCTGCGCGTGATGTCCGCCCATGTCGTCGTCCGCCCGAGCCGCCACGAATTCTTTGTCGATGGCGCCGATACCATCCTCGATGCCGCGTTGCGCTCCGGCCTCGCACTGAATTACGGCTGCAGCAACGGCAATTGCGGACTGTGCAAGGCGCGCGTCGTCTCCGGCGAGGTGCAGAAGGTCCGCCACCAGGACTACGTGCTCTCCGAGGCGGAGAAGCAGCAGGGCTATACGCTGCTGTGCTCGCACACGGCGGTAGGCGATCTGGTGATCGAAGCGCCCGAGTCGGCCGAGGCGAGCGACATTCCGCCGCAGCAGATCGTCGCGCAGGTCAAGGCGATGCAGCCCGTCGGCGACGATCTGATGCTGCTGCACCTGCAAACACCGCGCACCAATCGCCTGCGTTTTCTGGCGGGGCAGAACCTCACCCTGACGGCAGGCGCAGGCTCGGCGCAGTTGCCGATCGCGAGCTGTCCCTGCGACGATCGCAACCTGCATTTCCATGTCGTGCGCAGCGCCGAGGACAGTTTTTCGCAGAAAGTGTTCGGGTCGCTCAAGAAGGGCCACGCCGTCACCTTGTTCGGTCCCTGGGGCGATTTCGTATTGCGCGCAGACTCGCAGCGCTCGATTCTGTTCCTTGCCTGCGATACCGGTTTTGCGCCGATCAAGAGTCTCATCGAGCACGCCATGGCGCTGGAGGCGTCGGAGCGGCTGTATCTCTACTGGCTCGCCACGCGCCCGGCCGGCCATTACCTCGACAACCTGTGCCGCTCCTGGGCCGGCGCCCTGGACAATTTCAGTTACGTGCCGATCGCCGCGGAGCAGGGCGACGCGCTGGAGTTGGTCCGGCGCATCGGCGCGGACCACGCCGATCTGAACGCGCTCGACATCTATCTCGCCGGGCCCGAAGCGTTTGTCGCCGCCGCCTCGATGGAACTGCTTGAGCAGGGTTTCCCCCGGGCGCAGTTCTCTGCCGCGATTGTCTGACCATGCCCTACTACATTTACAAGGTATTCAGCTTCCCCATCCGCAGGCTGGAGAAACTCGATCAGCATGCGGCTTTTCGCGATGCCTCCGTGCGCGCCAAGGCCCTGCGCGCGACATTGAACCCCGCCGAGCAGGGTTCGATCAAGATGATCCTCGCCGACAACGAACTGCAGGCCGAAGATCTGCTGTCGCAGCAACGCGCGCCGCAGCCCAACCCCGACGACGACTGAGCGCCCAGCATGGACGAATCGGCTTTCCGGCGGACGCGGGGCGCGATGAATCCGCAGCCCTGTGCGTTCGAAAAGGCAATGCTCGCGCACTGCTGCGCTTGCTCGCTGGCGGAACGCCGGAACATCGCCGAGCGCGAGGCCGTCGCCTGCGGCTCGCCGCCGGCGCGCGAGCAGTGTGCCGCGCTGCGCGTCTTGCTGCGGCAGAATTCCGCGTTCGCGCTGAAGCTGGCGCATGTGGACGGGCCGCTGCCCCATGCGAAGGAGATGAAGGTGCAGTGCGGCGGTTTGCAGGGCGTGCAGCTGGCGGTCGAGCCGGCAGTCGCGGTCGCCGGCTCCGCCGTGGCGCTTGCATCGGGCGCGCCGGACGTTCCATCAGTCGACGACGTGCATGGGCTGGTGGTGGCATCGCGGGAGAAGTTCGGCGATCTGGCCAACCTGCCGTACTCCGCCATAATCCAATCCGTCGTCGCCCACCAGATCCGGCGCCGCCGACGGGTGCAATGATGCCCTTGTCCAATTTCCCGCAGCTGATTCAAAGCGTGCAGCGCAACTGCCACATCGCCGATGCGCGCCATGCGCGCGAGATGACGCTGTGCAATTACCTGCTCGAAATGCGCGAGTTCTACCGCTGGGAGCACGAGGTCCCGCTGGCGCGGGCCTTGCCCAGGCAGGAACTGGGAAGCTGGATTTCAGAGCGCGAGGCGCTGTGGGACGGGCTGCAGGCCGACGACCTGGAGCCTCTGCGGGTGGGCGCGCAAAGCTATGACGCCTTCGACGTCGACGCGATCAACGCCGCGCTGGTGCCGCTGGGCCTGGTGTACGGCGGCGGCTACGGCCGTTTCGGCAAGCCGCATTTCTTTCTGGCGGAGTTGGCGCGCCATGAGCGGCGGCAGGGGCTCTGCCTGTTCGTCTCCGGCTGCGAGTATGCGCGCGACATTTCTGCTGCTCCCGCTGCCCTGCTGGACGGGACGGTGTTCCTGCGCCAGGACGCGCTGCGCCGCTGGCTGTGGGAAAAGGTGGAGATCTGGGGTGTGCGCAAGGCCGACGGCGCGCTTAAGTCGGCGCTCGAGTGCTATGGCTTTGCGGCAGACGCGGAGATGGGGCTCGAACGCATGGCCGAGCACGAGGCCGAGACGCTGATCCTGCACGAACTCGGCGAAGCGATGGCTGAGCCGCTGCTCGGCGCCGCCTGGCGCGATCTCGTCGCTTCGTTCACCGGCCGGCGCGCCGAAGTACTGGCGCGCGCGGTGCGCGACAACCTGGCCGACTGCCTGTCCACCCTGCCGCGCCTGATCGAGCGCAATGCCGTCTGCTCGATTCATTTCTATTTCGCCAATTTCGACGGCGTGCGCGCGAGCTTGTTTCCGTTGCTGGATCGTGCCTACCGCCGCTGGCGCGATACCGGGAATCTCGAACCCTTGCGCGAGGCCGCGCTGGCCGGCAGCGCGCACTGGCACGAGGCCGCGCTCTCCTTGCTGCGCGCGCATGAGGGCGATCCCGCCGCCGCCGAGGGTATTATCGCCGCCTGGACCGGGAACCCAGCCGCGCTCGTGCTCTGAACCGGGTTTGCCTTCGCCCACCAATAAGCGAACAGCCGGCCTTTCTCCACCTCCGCTTCGAACTGCTTTTCCATCACGCGGCGAGTGCTTGCGCAAGCGAGCGCGTCAGATCGGGCGCCGCGGCGCGCAGTTTCGCATCTTCAGTCACGAGTTTCGTACCCAGCGCATCCGCCGCCGCGAGAAAACGGGCATCGTAGGCCGACACCGCAAAGCGCTCTGCACAGCGCAGGGCGCGCAAGTTCGGGACGCTCGACAACTCACGCACGCGGCTCGCGGCCTCGGCAAGCAGGGACTCGGTCTGCTGGCTGCTCAGGGCATGCATGCGCCGGTAGGTCGTCAGTACGTTGCTGAATTCGACCAGGAGAAAGGCTTCGCTGCGCCAGTCGGAATCCTTCGCATACAGGGCCTGCGCCTGCTTGGTGCGATCGCCTTCTATCAGCAGGTAGGCGAGGATATTCGTATCGACGACGACCATTCGGTGGAGCCGGCTAATCGCGGCCGGCGGCTATGGCGGCTTCGATAGCGTCGATCGTCAGCGGAGCCTGTTTCTTCAGCCGCACCGGTTTGGGTGGACGCGCCTGCGGCTCGGCGGCCGGCAGCGCTGCGATGCCGGCCTCCAGCAGTTGCGCGACCGCTTCCTTCAGTTTCTGGTTGCGGTGAACTGCGCGCAGCTTGACGCGGCGCATCAATTCGTCCGGCAATTCAAGTGTCGTTTTCATACGACCCATATTACCATAAAACCGCTTTTATGCGAAAATCCGGGCCTTAATGCTGCCGCCGTCTTTCGCTACCAGTACGCGAGCAACCGGTCCTTCTCCACCTTCGCTTCGAAGCGCTTCAGCGGCTGGGTTCCTTTTTTTACGCAGGCGCCGGTGGCGAGATCGAATGCCCACTTGTGTTTGGGGCAGGTCAATTCAAGGCCATCGATGGCCAGGTGCGGGATGTTGGTGACCTGATGCGGGCAGCGGCTGTCATAGACGCGATAGTCCTTGCCCTTGCGGTAGACGAACAGTCCGCGGCCGTCGCAGTCCAGCCGCGCCGCTTTGCCATCGCCGAATTGCGCCGCCGGCGCGATGTCGTGCCAGCGCGCCGCGGCGCCCATGTTCTCCGGGCGGAATTCGGGCAGGTCGAGCGCGAGAATCACGTCCACCGCCCAGACGATTTTTGCCAGCCCCAGCGCGGGAAATGCCATCATTATCGCATCGAGCACTTCCATCGGACTCTCGCTGTCGCGCAGCGCGCGCAGCAGGTACTGGCGCAGGCCGGTTTCGGTCTGTGAATGCACCTTGGTGATGACCGAGATCAGCGCCCGCGTCTTGGGATCGAGGTGCTTGCCGCTTTCCTTGAGAAATTTGAAGTAGTGCGGAATTGCGTCCGGCCGCACTTTGATCAGGTAATCCAGAGCGTCGCTCATGGCGTTTTGCCTATGGTAGAAAAAAGAGAATGCATTTTACCCGCGACCCCTAGCCCGCGCTGACCCGCTGGTAGTAGCGCGCGCGGTAGATCAGCCGCTGATGCCATGGCGAATCGACGAACGGCGTGCGCGTGTGCAGCACGTTGTTGCTCACCAGCCCCATGCCCGGCTCGAGCCGCCCGCGGAACATCCAGGGTGAAGCAGCGCCGAGGATGTCTTCGAGCGCTGCGAGCGCGGCTTGGGTGGCGGCATCGTTCTTCCACTCTATATTGACCGCGCGCATGGTGTAGCGCATATGCAGGAAGCCGCCGGTATCTACCGAGAACACCGGGCCTGCCTGTGCCGCGCGCTCGATGCGCCCGTCCTCGATGCGCGCCGGGACGGTCATGGCGTCCGGCGCCATCAGCGCGCGTATGTGTTGCGGATCGCGGTCGCGCAGCTGGATGTAGGCGATCTCGTGGTCGAGCAGGTCGTTCTCGCCGCCGCTTTCCGCGCGTTCGACGCAGTGCAGCAGCACGGCGCGCACGGTGCGCTCCTCCGGGTTGTAGTAGCCATCGGTGTGCCACTTGATACCGCGGTTGGTGTAGGGGATGAATTCGCCGCGCGTGCCGCGCTCGGCGACCGCCAGCGGTGAAATGCCGTCGTCGTCGGCAAGGTAATTGCTATCGAGGTCGCGCAAGCCGAGTTGCAGGCCGAGCCGGCGCGGGATCTCCTTGTCCGGGTCGCCCCCGGCGGGACTGGCATAGATCGCCATGTTGGCGCGCGTGCAGCGCTCGAGCAGCGCTTGCCTCTCACCCGCGCTGAGCGCGCGCGGATCGCGCACTTCGACCACGAGTTCGGCCAGCGTTTTTGGAGAACGCGCGAGCTTCGTAGCGCGCCAGGCCTGATACGCAGCCTCGTCGGCAAGATCGAAGGCGGCGCCCGCGCGCGCATCCGTGCGCGGGCTCATTCGCCGACGTTGCGTTCACGCCGGGGCCGGCGCTCCTCGCCCGGGGGCGCGAACAGGCCTGCGAGCGTGCTCTCCAGCGCCTTCACCGCCTCGGGCGCCTCGATCTCCATGATCTGGTCGATCACCCAGGAATGGTCCTTCTCGGGCACGATCTCGAGCAGCCGGCTGCCGAAAAAGCGGCGGAAGCCGAAGTCGGGCCCCTCTCTTTCGTCATAAGCGAAATCGGCGTAATCAGCGCCGCGCTCGTTGGCGAGGTCGATGAAGTGACGGCGACAGCGCCCGGGCTCGGGTTCGGCGATCAGCATGTCGCGATTGTCCTCGACCACCTCGGCCAGCTTCAGCGCGAGCGCGGTGGTGAACGCGACGCGCTTGTCCGCATCGAGCGCCCGATAGGCGAGGCGGTCCGCCGCGTGCAGCATGAATGCGAGGTACTCGCACACGAAATCGAAGTACTGCGTGCCGATGTCGATGTCGAACTGCGCCGCGCGCATGCGGCGGATGGCGTCCTGCGACAGCTTCCAGCCGAGCATGGCGATGACGCCGGCGAGCTCGGGCATGGTGCGTTCGCCCGCTCCCCGGTGGAAGTGGCTGCGGATGCGGATGGCCAAGGGGGCGCTGTTCTATCAGGCCCTAGTACCCGCCTTTTCCGAACGGTTTGGGCAAGCCGGCGACGCGCGCGCCCTGCTTGGCCGGCCCGAGCGGAAACAGGTCGTAGAGCGCCTTGCTGTCGCACCCCGGCATCAACGCGGCGATGTCTTTCAGCATGGTGCGGAAGTTCGGCGTCTGGCCGTGTTCCTTGTACTGGTCGCGCAGGTATTGCACGACTTTCCAGTGATCGTCGCTCAGCTCAATGCCCTCGGCCTGCGCGATCACGCGCACTGCCTCCTCGCTGTACTCGGGCGCGAGCAGATAGCCTTCCACATCGGTCTCGAGTTCGGCGCCATTCACCACATAAGCCATGTTGCAATCCTCCGTATCTCGTCAATCGGCTGGTCTATGTTTTGCGGATAAAAAACTCGTAGGTCCCGGGCGCCACTTCCTGCTTGGCGAGAAGTTCAAGCCCGGTCGATCTTGTCCATGAACTGACGTCGTCGGGCGAACCGGGGCAGTTGCTCACCAGCAGCAGCACTTCGCCCGTCTTCATTCCGTCGAGCAGCTTTTTCGCCTCGACGATCGGACCGGGGCAGCTGACGCCGATCATATCCAGCGTCACGTTCGCCGTTGGCCGCACCGCCGTGCTCGCGCCGCGGCGGATGTTGTATGCCACCTTGAGTCCGCCGAGCTTGTCGGTGGCGATCACCTCGTTGCCGGTATGCCGGCTCCAGGCGAACAAGTCGTCCGGCGTCCCCGGGCAGTCCGAAATCAGCTGCATCACCTGCCCCGGCTGCAGGTCGTCGACCACGTGCTTGGCGCCCAGCAGCGGCGCCGGGCAATTCAGGCCGCACAGATCCAGCGTGACCAGGGGTTTGTCGGAATTCTTTTTTTGCGTGCTCATCGAAACTCCTCTCGCTTGCGCGAACATGCCGGTGTTGAACCCGGCGCCCATCATGCCCCTACCGCCGCGGCCGATTTGTGCGGAATGAAAATTCCGCAGCCGAGCTTGCGCCCCGTGCCCAGGCCGGTTGCCTGCAGCCTGAGCGAATGCTCGGGTGAGATTTCGTGCAGCATCAGGCTGAAGCCGACGATCTCCGCGCCCTGCGTTTGCGCGCGGCGCATCCTGCCGCAGATTATTTTGCACCCGATCCCGGCCAGCTCCAGCTCTGCGCTGGCGTCGCGCTGGAATCCGGCCTCATCCGGCGTTCCCGTAGTGACGAACTGCGAATACAAGGTGCCGTGGGCGAACAACGGCCGCAAATGCGCGCCGCCGACTTCGACCTCGTTGCCGAGATCGAAGCGCGCTCCCGACAGCGCAAATGATTGTTGCGCACGTTCCCGCGGCAGCCGCAGCATGAGCCGGGCGCGGGCGCCGAGGTAGATCTCGCCTGCGACTGCGCGCGAGCCGCGGATCGGATGCACCCCGGCATCCGGCTCGGCCGCCAGCCAGTCGAGTCGCTCGGCGAGCAGCCGGAACAGATGCCAGCCGTGATCCGCGGGAATGGTACCACCGCGCAGCGAAAATGCCACGTCGACCATATCCATGGTTTTAGCTTTTCTCCTGCGTCTCGCACCAGGCGAGCAGCCCGCGGCCCCAGCGTTCCGCCGTGCCCGGATCGATCTCGAAAACGGTGAAACGAGCGCCGCGCTCGCGGATGCGCAGGCGCAGCAGCGGCATTCCGCCGGCCTCGTAATCCACCTGGACCAACTCAACCTCCTGGCCTCCGAACGGGCAGGTGAACTTGTCCAGACTACGGGTCGTGTCCATGCCGCGCGCTCCACTGAATTCCGGCACGCACTATGGCACCCGCCGCGCGGGATGCAAATCACCGACTTGGATAAGGGCCGGATACTCCCTTCGGGTAGGTGCGGCATCACCCGTCGGAGTGCACGCGCCCCCCTGCACGAGTAATGGCCGATCCCGGCGCCGGGAATTAGTATGCTCAAAAGAGCAAGCTGGTCTTACCCTGAATAAGTTGCCTTCACCCTGAACGGAGGAACACAGATGGCGAAAAAACCGCATGACACGCCGAACCTGGACGCGCTCGAAACCGGTCCATGGCCTAGTTTCGTCTCCGGCCTCAAGCGTCTGGCCAAAGACAAGGATGCCGTGGTCGACCTCCTCGGCCATCTGGAACATTCCTACGCGACGAAGAAAGGTTACTGGAAAGGCGGCACGCTCGGCGTCTACGGTTACGGCGGCGGCATCATCCCGCGCTTTACCGAAATCAAGGACGAGAACGGCAAGCCGACCTTTCCCGACGCGGCCGAATTCCATACGCTGCGCGTCATGCCGCCGGCGGGCATGCATTACAGCACCGACATCCTGCGCAAACTTGCCGACATCTGGGAGCGGCACGGCTCCGGCCTGATCGCCTTCCACGGCCAGTCGGGCGACATCATGTTCCAGGGCGCGACCAGCGAGAACGTGCAAAAGGCCTTCGACGAGATCAACGAGGCTGGTTTCGACCTGGGTGGCGCCGGGCCCGCGTTGCGCACCTCCATGTCCTGCGTCGGCGCGGCGCGCTGCGAACAGTCCTGCTACGACGAGGCCAAGGCGCACCGGATGGTGATCAATAGCTTTCTCGACGACATCCACCGCCCGGCGCTGCCATACAAGTTCAAGTTCAAGTTCTCGGGCTGCCCGAACGACTGCATGAATTCGATCCAGCGCTCCGACCTGGCGGTCATCGGCACCTGGCGCGACAACATACGCACAGACGAGCCCCTGGCGAAGAAGTGGTATGCCAAGCACGGCATGAACGAGTTGGTGAACGATGTCGTCGCGCGCTGCCCGACCAAGGCGATCCAGTTGAAAGAGATCAAGGACGTGCGCAAAGGCGCGGCCATCTCGGCGGTCGCGCTGAACGACACGCACGCCCTGGAGATCGACAACAGCGACTGCGTGCGCTGCATGCACTGCATCAACGTGATGACCGGCGCCCTGGCCCCGGGCAAGGACAAGGGCGCCACCATCCTCTGCGGCGGCAAGCGCACGCTCAAAATCGGCGACCAGATGGGCACCGTGGTGGTGCCGTTCCAGCGCCTGCAGAGCGAGGAAGACTACGAGCAAATCGTCGAGCTGGGGCAGAAGATCATCGACTTCTTCGCCGAGAACGCGCTCGAGCATGAGCGCACCGGCGAGATGATCGAGCGCATCGGCCTGGTCAACTTCCTCGAGGGCATCGGCCTCGAGCCGGACGCCAACATGGTGGGCGCGCCGCGCTCCAACCCCTACGTCCGTACCGACGGCTGGGACGAGGAAGTGGCCAGAATCAAGGCCAAGCAGGCAGCCGCCTGAGTCGGCCCCCTATAGAACGCCTGGAGAAAAGCTATGGCTGAACCTCAACAGCAGATGCGCAAGCCCAAGGAAACCGGGGTCCCGGACCACAAGCAGTACATGCACCCGACCCTGATCGCGAATCACGGCAACTGGAAATACCACGACCGGCCACGCCCAGGCGTGCTGCACCACGTGTCGCACTCGGGCGCGGAAGTGTGGACGGTGCGCGCCGGCACCCAGCGCCAGATGGACGTGCACACCATCAGGAACCTGTGCGACATCGGCGATAAGTTCGCAGACGGCCATGTCCGTTTTACCATCCGCTCCAACATCGAATTCATGGTCGCCGACCAGAAAAAAGTCGCGCCCCTGATCGAAGCGCTGGAGAAGAGCGGCTTTCCCGTGGGCGGCACCGGCAACTCCGTGTCGATGATGGCGCACACGCAGGGCTGGCTGCACTGCGACATTCCCGGCACCGACGCCTCGGGCGTGGTGAAGTCGCTGATGGACGAGCTGTACTACGAGTTCAGGCATGAGGAGATGCCCAACCGCGTGCACATGTCCACCTCCTGCTGCGAAATCAACTGCGGCGGGCAGGCCGACATCGCCATCATCGTGCAGTACACCAAGCCGCCGAAGATCAACCATGATCTGGTCGCGAACGTGTGCGAGCGGCCGGCGGTGGTGGCGCGCTGCCCGGTGGCGGCCATCCGGCCGGCGCTGGTAAACGGCAAGCCCTCGCTCGAAATCGACGAGAAGAAATGCATGTGCTGCGGCGCCTGC
>Ga0209342_10007440_pt1 | contig 11029 bp, 10 predicted proteins | sample RifCSP16_2_FD_184023 | JGI IMG/M metagenome (GOLD analysis project Ga0209342, IMG submission 184023) | Soil microbial communities from Rifle, Colorado - Rifle CSP2_sed 16_2 (SPAdes) (version 2) | ecosystem: Environmental > Terrestrial > Deep subsurface > Rock core/Sediment | place: Rifle... | reverse complement strand
TTCAGGCGGTGATAAGAACGATGGCATGTCCCATGCCTTTTTCTTCCCAAGTATTGTCATATAGCTTGTGGTGCATTTCCCTTCAATTGGAAAACCTGTCGTTTCATAATTCGGAAAAAGTTTTTTGATAGACCTCGGATTTGATACAGCTCCACTCAACACATGAGAGCCAAAATCCTTTCCCTTTTCAAGGATGGCAATACGCAGGGAGAGGTTATTTTGCCTTGCAAGGTCAACCAGCCTGTGAGCCGCACTAAGCGACGAAATGCCGCCGCCTACAAACAAAATATCGTATTCAATTCGTTTCATCTTTATGTACCTGTTTTATCCCCTTTTCGTTGATGTAAATAAAGGGGACGGTTCTATTTATTCTTTTTTTCCTTATTTGCATTATTTTTCATTTAAATAGAACCGTCCCCTTTATTCTGTGGCTAATCATGTCTTTGTTCGTTATTTTGATTAATGCCTTTTTTAAAAGTGGAACTACCTGATAGAGGTCACCAACTATGCCGTAATGTGCAAACTTGAATATTGGCGCATCAGCATCCTTGTTAACCGCTATGATGACCTTTGAATTAGCCATACCAACCCTGTGCTGTATTGCACCTGATATGCCAAGTGCGATATAGATGTCAGGCCGCACGGTCTTGCCGGTCTGCCCTACTTGATGGGCATATCCTATCCAGCCGCTATCAACTGCACGTTTGCTTGCCCCTACGGCTGAATTCTTAAAAGCCGAAGCAAGGTCTTTTACAGCTTCAAATCCTTCAGGACCACCGAGCCCGAAACCGCCGGAAACTATCACTTTAGCCCCTGTAAGATTTACCGTTGCCGAAACATCGCGAACTGTTTTTAGCACTCTCAACCTGAAATCTTCCTGTTTGAAATGGACAGATAATTTGTGAACTGCCCCTTTGCGCGATGTATTGATGGGTATTGCCTGCATCACGCCTATGCGAGCTGTAGCCATCTGAGGGTTTTTCCATGGCCCAAGTATTCTCGCCTTTAAGCTTTCGCCGAAGCTTGGGCGGATAGCATAAAGGATGTTTTTAAATGTTCCTGTCTTTGCCGGGTCTGCCTTCCCTATATGTTCATAATCGCCTATATCCAGTTCCGTGCAGTCCGCTGTAAGCCCGGTCTCAAGATATGATGCGATGCGAGGTGCAAGGTCACGTCCTATAGTAGTGGAACCCATAAGGACGATTGGAGGAGGGGTTCCAAGATTTTCAAGGATTCCGATAACTGCTCGTCTATATGTAAGGGTTGCGTATTCTCTTAATTGCGGGTCATCTATAACAATGACTTCATCTGCACCATAATGGATAAGCCTTTCGGCAAGCGGTGTTATTTCATGTCCCAGCAAAAAACATGAAACTCCTGTCCCCAGCTTTTCAGATAGGAATCTCGCTGCACCTATAAGCTCCAGTGTTATCTGCTGAAGGTCTCCCTGAAGCTGTTCAGCTACAATTACGACATTGTTTGTTTTAGGCATTTATAAACTCCTCAATGCCTTTGCCATTAGTGTGAAGCCTCTCTATCAGTTCCTCAACCTCGCGCTCTATACTTTCCCCCTTGAAGATAACGCAACTGCCTCCGATTTCCCCCAGTTTCCATGTTTTCCCAACCACTGTCGGGCTTCCCACAAGGCCTGTGCGGGATGGGTCAGCACCGATCGTATCAAGAGATACATTTTTTATTCGCTTATCTCTCTCTTCAGGGTGACGCATGAATTCCTTGACCGCTGCTACATCGGCAAACCGCTTGTAATCAAGGGGAGTGGCAGAGTTTGCAACAGTTATCAAAACCGGTAGATTGACTTCCACTTCCTGATGCCCCCCCTCTACAACGCGGCGGGCTCTCAAAGTCCTGCCTGTGATGGAAAGTTGTTCGCAATAGGTTATTTGCGGCAAGCCAAGTCTTTCCGCAATCTGTGGACCAACCTGTGCAGTATCACCGTCAGTGGTTTGTAGTCCGGTTAGGATGATATCAGAATCACCAAGATAATGGACTACCTTGTGGAGGGCATATGCCGTTGCAAGCGTATCGCTTGCAGCGAGCCTTTTGTCAGTGAGTAGTATGCCATAGTCGGCACCATGTTCAAACGTCTCTATAAGAACTTCCACTGCAGGTGGAGGTCCCATAGTCACACAGGTCACTTCCGCACCTACGCTTCTTTTGATTTCTATGGCTTTTTGAATAGCATAGCGGTCAAAGGGATTGAGCATCCTCCTGGCTTGTGCCCGATTTATTGTGCCGTCCGGATTAACCCCCGCCTTTGAACTGGTATCAGGCACCTGTTTGATGAAGACGATAATCTTAAGCAGAGCAACTCCCTCCAATGTAAGGGTATTATATCAGCCTATCTATGGCTATTGTTTCTATAAAAATTCAGATGTTAATAACTTTAGATTTCTATTATAGGGTTTAGATTGGGACTGTAAGATAGTCTAAATATTTACCACTTTTAACACATCGTTTATTCCAAATTAAAGAGATTTGTGCAACAGGCTCTTTATATATAAATTTAGTATAGGAATTTCAATCCTATACTTGATTACAGTGATTATAAAAAGATTTCGGAGATTAAAATCTCTGTAATCTAAACTAATCTTTGTAATCAAAGTTAGTGTGAGCGAAGCGAACACCTAATTTTATCAGGGTTTAATATATGTTGCAATGTAAAAGGGTATATGATACCATTTTAAGTCAGTGTGTTTGGTAAAAAAAGTAAAAAGTAAAAAGATTTGAAATAGGAGGAATGAAAATGGAATTCAGTATAGCAAAAGGTGATTTTCTGAGAGGATTGCAGAAGACACAGGGGGTTGCGGATACAAGAGGGGCGATACCTATACTTTCAAATATATTGATAGAGGCAGATACCTCAAAAAAAGGCATCTGGATATACGCTACTGATTTGAAGATAGGAATAAAAGGATTTTATAAGGCAGAGGTAAAGGGTGAGGGGAAGTTTACAATAAATGCCAGAAAGGTATTTGATATAGTTAAAGAACTGCCTGAAGAAGATATTCTTATAAAGATTGAAGATAGAGTTGGAGAGGGTGGGGAAGAAGGTGTTCAGCTTTCCGGGATGTGGGTGACACTCTCCTGTGGTAATTATAAGACCCGTCTATCAGGACTCCCTGTTGATGAGTTTCCGGCTTTTCCATCTTATGGTAAGAGTTATCTGGTAAAATTTGAACCGTTACAGTTAAAGGAGATGATTAAAAAAACCTTATTTTCTATCTCTTCAGATGAGACCAGATATGCACTGAATGGAACACTCCTTGAGGCAGAGGGTAATATTGTGAAAATGGTCTCCACTGATGGACACAGACTCTCATATATCAGAAGAGAGAATCCCAAAAAGGTAGAAAAAAATTTAAATGTGATTATTCCACAGAAGACAACAGTAGAATTATTGAAACTTATTGAAGATGGAGAAGAGGATGTTTTGTTTAGTATCTATGAGAATCATGTGGTATTTAAAAAAGATGATTTTATACTTGTATCCCGCGTTATTGATGGACAGTTTCCAAATTATGAAGCGGTTATACCCAAAAATAATGATAGAAGGGTTGTCATTGATAAAGAGACCTTTAATCATGCCCTTAAAAGGGTATCCCTCCTTTCAGATGAAAAATCAAGGATGGTCAAACTGAAGATTGAAAAAAATCATATGGAATTAATTTCTGATACTGTGGGAATAGGTGAAGCAAGAGAAGGGATTGATGTAAATTATAAGGGGGATGAATTGAATATAGGGTTAAATGCCAGATATATGCTGGATGTTATTGCTACAGTGGATAGTGATAAAGTATTTTTAGATTTAAAGGACTCTATCAGCCCTTCTATTTTAATGCCATCTAATGATGAAAATTACAAGTGTGTCATTATGCCAATGAGACTGCAGTAAAAGGCATTTAAGGGAGTGTGAACTAACTAACCTATAATCGGGATAGTTGCTCCACAAAAATTACATTTCCCCTGCCGGTAGTTTTTCTCAGCGACAAAATACCCCTCCCTTGCTATGATAAGTTTCTTGCAATTGTGGCAGTATGTGTTATTCCACTCTATCCTGCTGACATTTCCTACATAAACATAATTTATCTTTTTTGTGGCAATATCCCTTCCCCTCTTAAGGGTCTCAAGGGGTGTTGCTGGTAAAGAAATCTTGTAATTGGGAAAATATCTCGAAAAGTGTAATGGTATGTTTGGGTTCAGAGATGCAAGCCAGTCTGTAAGTTTATGAAAGAGTTCATCTGTATCATTGAGTGTCGGGACAACAAGATTTGTAATTTCCACATGACAATATTTCTGGGATATTTCCACTGTTTTCAGGATAGGTTCTAATCTTGCCGAACATACTTTGCGGTAAAAGGAATCTTCCATAGACTTTACATCTATATTCATTGCATCTATAAGTGGAAGTAATTTAAGCAGGGGTTCTTCATTTATATAGCCATTTGTAACTAATACATTTTTCAGTCCATATTTCCGTGCCAGTTCAGCGGTGTCGAGGATATATTCATACCACATCAGTGGTTCGGTATATGTATAGGATATGCCTATAGATTTATATTCCTTTGCAATCATCACTGCCTTTTCAGGAGACAGATTGCTTGTATGGGTTTCCATCTGGGATATCTGCCAGTTTTGACAGAATTTACAGCTTAGATTACAACTATTGGGGCTTATTGATAATATATCTGTTCCCGGATAAAAATGGTAAAGTGGTTTTTTCTCAATCGGGTCATTTGCTATAGAAGTAGTCTGTGCATAGTTTTTTGCATAAAGCACCCCGCCCCTGTTCTCCTTCCCCATACATATACCAATCTTTCCATCCTTGATAATGCAGTGGTGGGGACAAAGATTACATCTGACCCTTTTATCATCTAATTTTTCGTAATAGAGAGCCTCATGCATATTATAGATTCTGGTGAAAAATGACTTTTTTGAACGACTTTTTCCGGTGGATTATAAAAACTTTTCCTTACACCGCAATTTTCTTTTGTTCCATATCCCCTAACCCCTGTTTATATACATACCCTGTTTCTGCCAGCCTCTTTGGCACGATAAAGGGCAGCGTTAGCGTTTTTTATGAGGTCATCAATAGATTTCAAGTCTTCTCTGTATGAAGCTACTCCAAGGCTTATTGTAATCCTTCCAGATGGCTGAATTTCGCTGTCAGGAAAGTCATAAAATTCAACCTCCCTTCTCAGTCTTTCTGCCAGTGTGGTGGCATAATCAATTCCGGTTTCAGGCAGGATAATAACGAACTTTTCCTCTACATAACGGGCAACAGTATCTGACTGTCTAACCGTCGTATTTAAGATTTCTGCGATACCTTTAAGAATCTCGTTGCCTTTCGGATGTTCGTGAATATCATTGTGTTTTTTAAAATGGTCAATATCTATCATTATAAGGGAGAGATTTCTCTTATATCTCCTCACCCTTTCAAATTCCTCATTCAGCCGTTCCATGAAATAGCGTTGGTTATATAGCGATGTTATCCCATCCGTAATGGCGAGGGCCTTTATCTCTTCATTCTTTTCTTTGAGAGATTTTGCCATGTTATTAAATTCATCTCCCAGTATCTCAATCTCATCACCTGTCCCGACTTTCACCTTATAATCAAGGTCACCCTTGCCAATAACTCTGACTGCATTTGTAAGATTGAGGAGTGGTCTTACAATACCCCACATAATTGAGAAGATTATAAAAATAAATCCCGATAATAAAATAACCATAAAAAAGATATATATGTTCAAAGTCTTCTTTCTTACTTTAAATGCCTCCACACTATGATGTTCCATTTTTTTATTTGCAATCTCGTGAAGTTTTGAAATTTTATCTGTCAGTGCATTTGCAAAGGCATTCATTTCTTCCACGAGCCCTGCCGCTCCTTTATTATTAACAGGGTTTTCAGTTGTAATCAGACCCATAATCTTTTGCTGGAGTTCAATGAAACCCTTATCTACCTCTATTTCTATAAGTGTCTCTTCTTCAGTCTTATTTTCAATTGTCTTAATATTTGCAAGGGTGGAAGATATTTTAGTGACGAGATATACAAAATTCTCCCGTTCTTTTTTATCCCCTGTTATGAGGTAATCATTGGCAGGCATTACCAGTTGCTGGATAAAGATTTGAAGGTCGGATATAAGCTTTATCTTGTTTGCAAGGTCATTACTTTTTTTTTCAATTGAGAGGAGAGAACTTATGCTGATATAGCTGTAAATGATGAGGAAGAGAAAAAAAACAAATCCAATAGTATGAGCACCTATAAGTTTTTTGCCGATTCCTAATTTCATTTATACCTCTTCACTTCAAACCTCATCAGTTCCACATCTTCATCAGGCGATATCCCTGCCTTCCTCTTTGCAATATAAATTTGTTCCTCAACTGTATTTACACCTTCAATATCGGGGAGTAAAAGCCCCTTTCTCCAGCCCTTTGATACAATGACACCATATTTTTTTGTGTCAAGCTCATCAGGAGAGGATACCATTTCAGGCTCCGAAAGAATATCAACAGAGATATCAATATCATTCAATTCCTGTGAAGTAACAGGTGAAAATCTCGAGTCCTTTGTAGAGGTGCTTATAGCATTCTGTATTATCTCAAGGGCTACATTTGGCTGGGTCGGAGATAATGTGCCTATGCATCCACGCAGTTCACCATGTTTCTTTATTGAAACAAATGTCCCCGCCCTTCCTTTCATCTCCTTTGTAAGGACAGACGGAGGAGATATAATTTTGCCTGTTTTTATATAGACCTCTATTGTTTCACGGGCTAATTTGACTAAGGGATGCATATAAAAAGGTTAGCTCTTTCTCTCTACAATGTAATCAGCCAGCAGCATCAGGGTATCAAAATATTGTTTGGGAGAGGTTGACCGTAAATGGGCTATATCGTTTTTTGCATTCTCAATAAAAATTTTTGCCTTATTTATTGTGTAATCCATTGAGCCGTAGCTTTTTATCAGGGATATAACTCTATCTAACTGTTTTTTGGTTATTTTATTTGAGCTAATGATTTCCTTTAGCTCATTTCTTTCATATTCATCCGCCTCTCTGTAAAGATGGATAAGGGGGAGTGTGACTTTACCTTCTATCAGGTCCTTTCCGACAGGTTTTCCTATTACAATCTCGCTGGATATATAGTCAAGCATATCATCTATAAGTTGAAAGGCAATTCCGATATTTTTTCCAAAAGAGATTAAAACCTTCTCTTTCTCAGGATTTACACCGCCAAGTATAGAGCCAATCCCACAGCAGGCTGATATGAGGGCAGCGGTCTTGCGATGTACCACATCAAGATACTCCTCTTCAGCTATAGTAAGGTCATATTTGTTAACGAGTTGTTTAAGCTCACCCTCTGCAAGTTTTTTTGCTGCATCTGATATGAGATTTATTATCCGCACATCACCCTCCTCTGACATTAGGTGGAGAGATTCGGAAAATAAATAGTCACCTACAAGCACGCTTGCATTATTTCCCCACTTTACATTTGCAGATGGATTTCCCCTCCTTTTATCCGCCCCATCTACCACATCATCGTGCAGGAGTGTGGCTGCGTGTATGAACTCTACCACACAGGAATATCTTATATGTCTGTCTCCACCATTGTAGCCGCACAGCTTTGAGGTTGTAAGAACAAGTATTGGTCTCAAACGTTTTCCCCCACCGTTGGATAGATAACTGCTTATGGTCGGGATAAGGGTAACATCAGACTGGTAATTCTTTTTAATATACTCCTCCACCCTGTTTAAATCACCCTGTAAGAGTTGAAGAACATCCTTGAATTCCATAAGGGAAGGATAAATTAGATATTACTTCTTTGTCAAGGAAATTAATATACAGGGAAATTACAGATATGTTTTATTGGAAAAAATATTTTCAAAGATGAGGATTATAATATAGAATATATTTTAAACAAAGTGGAGGTTTGGTGAGAATAATAGTTGTAGAAGATGAAAGACAGTTAGCCAATATACTCAAAAAGGGGCTGGGAGTCGTTTTAAAATCTTTCTCCCGATGAATATGAATGGATAAATATGACAGGTAGATTACCATTCTGGTTAATAAAAAAAACTTACAGAGAACAAGGCAGATTTAGTAAAAGGGGAATTGATATACATAATGTTAAAATCATACTAAGGGAATATGGTCTTAATACCGTCTGCGAATCTGCAAAATGCCCCAATATAACCGAGTGTTTCTCAAAACCCACAGCAACTTTTATGATACTCGGTAGTGTCTGCACAAGGGGGTGCGGGTTCTGTTCGGTGGAGAAGATTACCCCCTTTGCTAAAGGGGGGTCAGTTGGGATTAAGGGGTATCCTGTGCCGCCTTCAGATGATGAACCTTTAAGGGTTGCAGAGGCATCTCTAAAAATGGGTATAAGACATGTGGTTATTACTTCTGTTAGCAGAGACGACCTGCCTGACAAAGGTGCAGGACAATTTGCAAATACTATTAATGCTGTTAAAATAATTAATAAAAAGGCTACTGTTGAGGTATTGACCCCTGATTTTTCTGGCTCATTTGAATTGATAAAGAAAGTTGTCGAGAGTATGCCTGAGATTTACAACCATAATATTGAAACTGTTCCAAGGCTTTATAAAAAGGTCAGACCACAGGCTGATTATAACAGGTCTTTAAATCTACTGCGAATGGTTAAAGAGTTTTATCCTGATATTATTACAAAGTCAGGTATTATGGTAGGACTCGGTGAGGAGAAGGATGAGGTGATTGGTGTTATGAAAGACTTGAGAGTAATGGGTTGCGATGTGCTGACAATAGGGCAGTATTTAATGCCAACAAAAAAGAATCTGCCCGTGGTAAAATATATTGAACCAGAGATTTTTGATTATTATAAAAAGGAAGGCGAAAAGATGGGTTTTAAATCTGTGGAATCAGGCCCATTTGTCAGAAGCTCATACAACGCAAGGATGATTTGAAACCACAAGATTTCACAGATTAACACAGATAAAAGCATTAAAAAGTTTTTAAATCTGCGAAAATCTGTGTAATCTGTGGTTTATTATTTTTTATGCATAAATTTCAAAGAATAGAAAGATTGCCGCCTTATATCCTTAGTGTGGTAACTGATTTGAAGATGAAGGCGAGACAGCGGGGGGAGGATATTATTGACTTCGGTATGGGGAATCCTGACCAGCCTACTCCACAACATATAATAGAAAAACTGATAGAGGCTTCTCAGAAGCCCCAGAATCACAGGTATTCTGCATCAAGGGGCATAAAGAGGCTCAGGCTTGCAATTGCAGACTGGTATAAGAGAAACTACAATGTAGATTTGGATTATGAGACTGAGGCAATTGTTACAATAGGGTCAAAAGAAGGACTCTCCCATCTCGCACTGGCAATCTCAGGTCCAGGGGATACGGTCTTGGTTCCTTCACCAACATATGCAATACACACATACGCATTTATTATTGCAGGTGCGGATGTGGTGACAGTTCTACTGAAAAAGGATAATGATTTTTTTGAAGAGCTTACAAATACCTTTAAAAGGCTCTGGCCCAAACCAAAGGCAATTGTAATAAGTTTTCCCCATAATCCTACGACTACCTGTGTTGAACTGCCATTTTTTGAAAAGGTTGTTGCCTTTGCAAAAGAGCATGATGTCATAGTAATCCATGACCTTGCCTATGCTGATATAGTCTTTGACGGCTATAAGGCGCCGAGTATGATGCAGGTTCCTGGGGCGAAGGATGTTGGAGTTGAGTTTTTTACACTTTCAAAGAGTTATAATATGCCCGGGTGGCGTGTTGGTTTCTGTGTTGGGAATAGTGAGATTATAAAGGCACTGCAGAAACTAAAGGGTTATCTTGATTATGGTATGTTTCAGCCAATCCAGATTGCCAGCATTATTGCACTTAATGGGCCACAGGATTGTGTTGAAGAAATCCGGAATACATATAAATCCCGCAGGGATGTTCTGGTTGATGGACTTAACAGAATCGGTTGGAAGATTGAGAAACCAAAGGCAACCATGTTTGTATGGGCAGAGATACCTGAGCAATATAAAAAAATAGGCTCAATTGAATTTGCAAAACTCCTGCTGGACAAAGCAAAGGTGGCAGTATCGGCAGGGATTGGGTTTGGTGAGGGCGGAGATGAGTATGTTCGTTTTGCCCTCGTGGAGAATGAGCAGAGGACAAGGCAGGCTATAAGAGGTATTAAGGGGATATTGTAAAAATGCGATAAATATGATTTCAGTAAAAGGAATTTATGACGCCTTCGTCTGTAGGCTATCCCTTTTTCTTTTTGATTAGCTCGTCAATACTGAGGTTTCCTCCACCAACCGCCGCCAGGAATAAGAAGATGAAAGAGTATAATGCAGCTAATTCTCCATGATTCAGGAGCGGCCAGAATCCCATCGGAATATGTGCCATGAAATAAGCAATTGCCATCTCGCCTGATAAAATAAAGGCAACTGGTCGGGTAAAGACCCCAAACAATATCGCTAAACCACCGAAAAACTCTAATACACCCGCAGGCCCCATTAATGAAAAGAGAGGTGCGGTTGCCCCCGCCTTACCGCCAAATCCGCCAAACAAGCCAAACAATTTCTGTGCCCCATGCGGTATAAGAAGAAAGCCGCTTACAATGCGTAGCAGGTTCAATGTAATGTTTTGGAAGTTACCCTGTATCTTATTGAGCATAATAAATTCTCCTCAATTAATACCATGTTAGGAACCGAATAGATAGGAAATCTTCTTTATGCAGTGGATTATAAATCTCAATAAGAAAGGATGTCAAGTGAAAAATTATTATGTGTCAAGCTAAAGTAGAAATGTCCTAGAAAAGAGATAGAAATGGGAATTAAAATAAAGTATAATCTATAATAAATTTACTATTACAGTATAAATTTTTAAGGTAGATAAAAGGGGATTTTATGAAATCAATCAATATCGGCTTATTGGGATTCGGGACAGTTGGCACAGGGGTTGTAAAGATTTTACAGCAGAATAGTGGTGTTATTGAAAAGAGGCTCGGTGCAAAAT
>Ga0209342_10007439_pt1 | contig 11029 bp, 11 predicted proteins | sample RifCSP16_2_FD_184023 | JGI IMG/M metagenome (GOLD analysis project Ga0209342, IMG submission 184023) | Soil microbial communities from Rifle, Colorado - Rifle CSP2_sed 16_2 (SPAdes) (version 2) | ecosystem: Environmental > Terrestrial > Deep subsurface > Rock core/Sediment | place: Rifle... | reverse complement strand
TTTTTTAGAAACCACCGCATAAAAGTTTGGCTGCATATCGTGGATGAAATAAGCAATAAGAAGGATGTAGGTCGAGCAGCCATGATGGTTAGAACTTGGAATCCTGTTACTACAGACCCGTGGGGGTTAGACATATATCAAAGAATACTGCAAAAGCGCCAAAAAAAAGGAGTGAGAGAAAACTTTTATAGTCTTAATGACAAAATACGAATGCTTGAATTTTTGCCAAGCTATGTTGGAGTTTTAAATTTTCGCTGGTTGTCAGAGCATCATTGGCGAAAATATCTTGAATTAAAAGAAGCGAACCACGCTGATGAAATGGAAGAAATGGTTGAAGACGCAAAAAACTTGCTGACTGAAAAATGGAAAAGGCGCTCCTTAATGGCCATTAAAGCCATGCTTGCAATGGGGAAAACACAAGAAGAAGTTGGCAAAGAAATTTCAATGGATAGAACTACAATAAGTAAATTATTGGAACAAGAAAAGAATGCCAAAAAAATAGCAGAGTTTGCTTAATTTATGAAAACCATACCTCACAATACTTTGCCAAACAATGCCCCGCCAGAACTTACAATGCTGAACCTTATAAACAAAAAATTTCCTTGAGGCTCAATATTTATTTTACTAAAATCAAAAGGTTCTTGGTGTTCATTTGGCATGAATTATTTTAGTTGACTTCTTTTATTTATGTTTTCGGTATACACTGACAAAATCTTTAAAAAGTTCCCTCTTTTCATTTGTCAAAGTCGTATCAGTATGCATTTTGAGGAATCTTTTAGCGTCCTCGCCTGTTAAATCTGGAGTTTTTACAATCGGCTTTGCCATTTTCTAACCTTTTTTTGTTTTATGTTTTTGTATACAAAACATATGTATTTGGATAACCTTAAATAAATAGTTTATACCGAAATACCGTGTGCTTTATATCGGTTTAATTGTGTTTTATTATTTGATTTTTCATAAGCTTCTTTTATTTTTTCAGAATCTTCTTCGCTTAAAGGCGCACTACTGCCAGAATCAACTATATCTTTTAATCCGCCAGTTTTTTTGATTGTTGCCATATCAACCATGCTTTTAAAATTTTGGAAGTTGCCCAAATTTTTCTAACTCAACTTTATTTTGAGTTAATGCTACCCCAAAAACAAATATTTGAAATCCTATTAAAACCTCATAAAAGTTTTGTGGTTTTACAAGCCAAAAACCATCTATAAAAAAGAAACTACCTGCAATCATAATTACAATTCCTGCTATCACCCTAATTGCAATTTTTACTGTTTCTTCTTTCATTTACTCACCCAAAAAATAGTTACGATGAGTGTTGCGATAGCAGGCAAAATTTGGTTAATTGATGCCAAATAAATTGCAAATAAAATTCCCACAAATCCAATTATCGTTCTGTCATTACTTGTTAAATTCACAACAACACCTACCCTGCTTATTTCACCCCCTTGCAGTTTGTTTTTTATTTCCATAGCTACCACTATTCAAGTGATAACTGCTATTTTTCTGCAAAAGGGTTACCGCCCTTTTGATTTAATTTTTTGGTGAAAACTCTTTAAAATCAGTGCTAATGCCCAATTCGTGGATTTCATGGATTAGGACAACAATATTGTAAGCAATGACTTTACACAGCAATTCGTTGGTTTGGCTGGTAAATTCTTTGGATTTTAAGCAGTCGCCAAACTTGGTTTTTAGTGCCATGAAAGAGCTTTCAATATTTGACCTTGCATGATAGTGTTGCATAAATTCTTCTTGGTTCAAGCAAAAATAGTGATACATTTTTTTCCAGATTGGCGTGGCTTTGCTTTTCCCTGTCGCTTATGAGGTAAAAGGAATAAAGGCAGTGCCACCAAGCCCATCTATTAAAGCCAAATTTTTTCGGCTGGAATATGCTTTGTCGCCAGTCATTTCTTTTATTTCAAAAAAGAACATGCCATTTTGTTCTGACAGGTCGCAACAAAAATGCAAAGAGTGTTGCAACTGCCCCACAAGTGCCCGCAATGCAACAAAACCATTGGCTTATACAACTAATAATACTATAAATACCACAAAACACAATTAACTTTAACCTTAATAATCCAAACAAGCCGTTTCCTTGCCATTTAAATGAATTTCACGGCAAACCGCCCTTATGTTTTTTTAGCGCCATTTGTTCAGGAACAAGCAAAAGATTTTTTGCGGGCTGATTCGCAACAATCAAAACCCATGACCGGAAAAAGCCTGCATCCAAAAAATCTATTTTTGCCACAAACAAGCGGGCCGCAAAAACAGCGTTAATCGTTGCACCCAACTGTTCGGGCGAGTGAACCTCGATGCAATCACAAAGCGGCTCTTTGGATTTTGCCCAATCTTCCAAAGTAATGGTTTTTGGAGTCATGCGGTGCACAATCCCGTTATTCTAAAAAAAAGCAGTGAGCCCGCCAAAAAAACAAAGGCGACAAAGACAAAAAGGATAATTCTGGACATTTAGCCACCCCATGTTTTCCTCAAGGCCGGCGCAGCGGGTATCTTTTCACGCAACAGCAATAAAGCCGTGTCCGCTGCACCGATAGCCTGATTTAATTCAAATTCTTTGCCGTTATACAATCCTTGCACAAGCAAAGCCTGTATAGCATCCCAATTATTGCCATATAGCAAGATTATTCCTGTGGGTTGCTTGTTTTTTTGACCATTAATGCCCTGTTCACCTATACTAAACCAGTTTTGCCTTGAACACTGGCTTGCAAAGTCAATGCAGGTCTTGATTGTCACCGTGCGGTTGTCAAAGCCAAAAAAAGCTTTAAGCTCGTCAAGCTTTTGGATAGTTTCAGCCGCCAACCTAAACGGTGTAAGTTTTTTAGCCATGTCGTGCCACCGCCTTGCTTTGCTTCAAAAAAATCCCGTGCTCACGGGCAAAATCTGCAAACTCTCGTTTAGTGGCCTGTCGCTTCAGCATTTCAATGCCCAATTCATTAATTCCAAACGAAAGGTTGCGCTCGCAGTTCTGGCAACGCAAATTCAACCTTCGGCCTTCAATGTTTATTACGCCGCTAAAAAAGTTTGTGCCGCACCCTGCACAAGCCAAAAAAATAGACTTCATCCAGAAATCACCCGCCTTGAACAGGTTGAACACCCTGAACAGTATTTTCTACCCTGTCTGAAAATTCTGTAATTTTTGAATATTGTGATTTTTCAATAATTTTGGCGCGGGGTGGAATATGCCGTTCAACCTGTTCAGCCTGTTCAACTTTCCATTTTAAACCCCACCACGACCTAACCCTATCCCCATTTTTAAGGTTTGCCCATTTTTCATATAACTCAAAATTCGATTCTAAAGCGCTTTTTATGTCGCGGTCTGTGCAAGGTCTCACTTTTTCTGCCTTGCAATAGCGCAAAAAGGATAACTTCAGTTCTGCTTTTGGAATATAATCACTGTTAATATCGCCTTCTTCGATTTTTTCAGCAACAAAAACAGTTATTGAATCGGATTTTTTAAGCCACAATTGTTTAATATCGGCAGTGCTTTTTGAAAATGAAAAATCCTTTTTTTTGCGCAACTTGTCGAGCCCGTCAAGTGCTTTGTTTAATAGCCCAGACAATTCGCTTGGAATTGTTAATTTTGCAATTATTTCAGAGTCGGCAAGCCTTAATTTGCTTTTTTCCGACGCACTAAGTTCTTGGTCTGCAATTTGTTTGTCAAATTCTTTTTTTGGCAAAAAGGTATACGGAAACTCCAGCAAAACCCACCTGTTCCAAAATGCAGGTGTTAGGTCGCCAGTGCGCGGTAATTCATTGCAGGCGAAAACGAGCTTCGCGTAATTCTTGAAATGGATGCGGGGCAAAAACTTTCGGTCTGCACTAATCAAATCGCGACCTGTAAGCTGCTTAAAAATTCCAGTTGTTTTTAGTGCTGTGTGCGAGAGGTCGCCGCAAAGGTTTGCAAGTTTTTTAAACAATTCAGCCCTTGCAAAATTTTCTGATTCAAGTTGTTGCAGTGGAACACTGGCGCAATTTTCCGCACCTAAAAAATTTTTTAAAAGCTCGATTGTTTTGCCTTTTCCATTTCTCCCATCGCCAAGAAGCATTAAGGCTTTTTCAACAAAATATTCTTTGTGCAAACAAAAGCCAAACTGCTCATAAAGCACTTCTTTGTCGGTTAAATTTTTCAAAACCGCATCAAAGTGCGTTTCAATTGCAGGACATTGAGCAAATGAATCATAAATTACTGGCAGTTTGTTGAAAAATATTTTTTCTGGAGTAAATTCTGTAAGTTCACGAGTTTGCAAATTTAATATCCCATTTTGGATGCAAATTTCATCCGCAGAATTTTCTTGGAAAAAATCTTCCTCATCGATGAATGAATCAACCGCAACCTTGTGGATGACTTTGGTGACAAAATAAGGGTTGTATTTTTCCCCCAATCTGTGCCTGCAAAATTGCCTTATGTAAGTGCGGCCATGCGGAATATAAACGCCGCCAATGTAAATCCAAATTTCATCCTTTAAATCATTGCGCAGCGTATAAACCCGATTTGCAGCCATAAAATCCGCTGCAAGTTCTTCGGTTAATTTAGAATCGTCATGCTTCTCTCCGTTGCTTTTTTTATTTTGCTGTTCACTTATCTCCTGAATCTCGTCAATTAATCGCAAACGGTCATCATGCAGGTCAAAACCAATTTTTTTTAATTCTTCATGACGCTCTAAATTATTCATTGTTTCAAAACTTGCGGAATCAATCCAGTTCTTAAAACGCCCCTGCACTTTTATATAAATCCAGCCAGCAGTAATTTTTGCGTTCACGCCACCACCGCCCAAAGTTTTTTTTCCGCTAAATACAAATATCCAGAAAAGCGCTTTCCAAAATAATCTATAACAAGGTGTGCGCGGTCGCCCTCGATTTTAAAAAAAATTATTTTTATCATGGAGTGGCCATCGCCTTTTGTAAAAGTGAAACTTGAGAACGGTATTTAGTATGACGGCATACGGCACATACATATTGGGGATTCAAGCCTTGTCGCGTGATTTTTTTAAGGAATCCATTTTGTGAGCCACACGAATAACAAGATTTTTTTCGTACCGAAAATAATTTATTGTTCAAACGACCATATATCATTTAGCACCACCTGCCACTTCAATTATATTTCCGCTTTTCGGAGTGGTGGGTATTTTTCATCCACCATACACCCGAAAATTATTTTGATTATAGAAGCAGCAGGGTTTGTTCACCTGGACCGCTTGAAAAATAGTTTTGGGTTGATTTAAGCTTTATCCATTGCCACCCCGCAAAGTCGAACAATAACAGAATCGTAAGTTTCTCTTGGAATAATTTTTTGTCCAATCAAAAATTTTTTTGTTGGCGCTGATATGCGGATATAAATTGCTTTTTTTTCTTCTTGTTTCATAAAAACACCGTTGTTTTCAGGAGTTAATAAAGATATTGGTTAGGCGCACTTTATTTCGTTGGCGGGCATTTTTTTTCCCAAAGATATTTCGAGCCGCCAATTTCTTTCCATTCTTGCGCCGAGTATTCTTTGCCGCAATAAACGATTTTTTCAACTGCTATTTTTTGGGTTTCCTTTTTTTCCTGTTCTGGCCGCAAGGCAATAATCAAGCTTGCAATCAAAACCAATAACCCTAAAGCAATTATCCATTTTTTCATTTTTTCGCCGCCATGGCAGTTAATAATTCCTGCATTTTTTTTACCTGTTTTTGATTTTCAGGAAGGCTATCTGCTTGCAATGCAAACCAGTGAAGCACGGTTTCGGAAACCTTGTTTAATTCTTTTTCTAATTCCAAAACCCGCAGCGAAAGGTTGCTATCGTCTTGTTTTTCAAGGCTCTCAACAATTTTTTTAGGGTCTAAATAAATCTGACACTGCACGCAAATCATATCAGTGGGCTTGTGTGATTTGCCACACTTAAAGCAAACACGGATTTTAAACGGTTCTTGTTTTAGTTCAGTTTTTTGCCTTGCGCCAGTGGCAATATCATAGGCTTCATTTTCCTGTATTTTTGTAAAATGCCCATAAACCCTATCCATTTTTGTAGATGCATTATTCCAAATCCGTTTTTTTGCCAAAACAGGCGGCATATTCAATAACGCCCAGCTTGCGGCACGATGCCTAAAAATGTGTGGATTAACTTTTTTCTTTCCATAAATACCAATCTTTTTTGCTGCTTCCATTAATTCAATTCGAATTGCCGTGTAACTCAAAAATCCGCCTGAAGGTGAGGGAAAAAAAGGTGCTTCGTCGTCTTTTAGCGGTGACCGGTTTGCCCAATCTGCAATGTAAGAAGTCAGGCCTGCATGAATCTTGACGCTGTTGCGGCCTGTTTTTCCCACACTGTTTATTGTTGCACTGCCATCCTCGTTAAAGTGAACATTTTTTCGCAGTAAAGTGGCGGCTTCACTGCAACGGGCACCAGCTCCGTCAAGCACTGCTAAAAATGCCTTGTATTTAGGGGAGAGGATGTTCAAGAGGCTTAAGACTTCTTCATCGCTTGGTAGCTCATCAGGGTCTAATTGGCTGTCCCCATTTTTTGCTGGAATTGCCTTAAGTTCCTTGCAATGAAGTAAATCCCAGTTTTCTTTTTCGCCTAAAAAACGTAGCCAGATTTTTGAAACAATCCTATAATCGTTTATCGTGTTTCTGGTGTAGTTTCGTTTTGCGAGTTCAACATTTAGCCGTTCAAAATCGGTTTCTTTCAATTTATTTAATGGTTTGTTGAAAAAGCGGGCAATAAGGCTTAAAGTGTTTAAAAGTTTGAATGTTCTGGTTTCGGTTAGCTTATTTTTGATGCAATAGCGTTCTTTAAAGTCAAGCAAAAGCTCGTTGTTTGGGGGGATTAGTTTTCTAATCTTGGTTGTTTCCAGCTCAAGCTTGTGCCCCATTTTATAAATGTCTTTTTTGAGGTTTCCTGCCTTTTCCATAAATAAACCCGTTTTCTTCTGGAGTTATTAAAGATAACGGATTTACACTTTTTTAGCCACGCTGGGGGTGGGCTAAACTATAAAAGTGCAAATCTGTTACTATCTTAAATTGTGTGCCATAAGAATTTTAATACTTATAGCCGCTTTCAACGGTTCGAAATTCAAACAAAAAAATGGTTTTTGCATGAAGCAAGGAAAGCAAAGCAGGTTTTGGGAATTGTTGGTTGCAATAATTTTTTTGCCTTTGATTGTTTTGATTTTGCTCGCGTTCATTCAAGCATTGCCGGAACAGTTTTTTTTGTTGTTGGCGCTTGGCGCAATAATTGTTTTGTCAAACCTTTATTTCATTGCAAGCATTTCAGTTAATCTTTTCTTTTCAAAGCGCCATAATAATTAAACATGACTCTCGTTGCAAGCGGGACAGTGAATAGGAACGCGCCGTCAAACATTCGTGTCAGCACTGTCCGCATTGGTGGCCGTGACTATTCGCCTGAAGAATTTCAAAGGTTAAACCGTGCAGGGCGCTTTGCAGGTTATGGTTCTTTTTTTAGAACACCACAGCAAGCCCAACAACAGGCCGCACAAGAGCAGGCTCGCATTGCAGAGATTTTGCAAAAAAGCGAAAAACAATTATTGACACCGCAGGAACGGGCGGAGTTAAAACAGCTTTCAATTAAAACCGTGCCAACCCGTATGCAGGTCACGCCAAAAACACAGGGCTTGTCACCGCTTGAAAGGTATCAGGCCCAGCAAATGGCGCAAGTTGAAGGAATAGCCGAGCAGTTGCGGGCAAAAGATGCAGCGCTTGCATTAAGGGAACAGGAATTAATGAATCGCTTAAAGGTTTTGCAAAAGCAGGCTGATACTGGCGTTTTGCAGGCGGGTGTTGTTGCAAGGTTTAATACTGAAATTTCTGAAATTCAAAACGAAAGAATGTTGCTTGAAGCAAACAAAAGGGGTTTTAATCAAACTGCTGAACAATTTCAAAAATTGCAGCCTTCAAGAGGCGTTTCTATTTCTGGTGCAGGGGCAAAAGCACAGCCAACGGCTTTTTTGCAGGCAGCTCCAAGCCGAGCGGAGAGTTCAATCATTCCTTCTTTTATAACAGAACCCGCTAAAAGAATTGAATCGGCAATAGGTTTTGGTTCTCAAAGAATTGGTGAAGGCGCTTTTGGGTTTGGGCAATTCGTGCAAAAACAAATCCCGCAAGGGACACAAAAGCAAATCAAAGGCGCAATTTTAGGCATTGGACCAATTTTTAAGGTTAAAGGCCAAAAAAAAACTTTTGGAGAACTATTTTTTCAGCCAGTCATTGAAACCCCAAGAGAAAAAGCCAGAAAAGAATTAAGCGGTATTGTCAGGACTTCTGGCGAGCTTGGCTCTATTTTTTTGCCCGGGCCAATCGGCAAAGCACGATTAGTGCAAAGTGCTTTTGCAGCAGAACAGCCAGAAACAAACATTGCGGCAGGCGCTTTGTTTGGCGTTGCAGTCAAAGGCGGGCAAAGCCTTTTTGGAACAGCAAGCAGGAAATTGCCGGGCTTTTTTGGAACAGCTGCCGCAAAAACAGAGTGGGGTTTAAGCAAAGCCATACCTGCTTTTTTTGCTTTTGAAACCGCAAAAGAATTGCCTGCAAGCATTGAAAGCCCTGCGGCAACAAGGCGTTTGACAGCAAACATTGCGGGCTTTGCATTAGGCGCAGACGTTGGCGGTTTTGCTTACAAAAAAGCAGGCGAAATAAAGTTTGTGGGCGCAAAAAAAGTTCCGCTTGAAACAATTGCTTCAAAGCAAAGCATTGAAATGCTTAAAGTAAATGAGCGTTTTTTTCCTTCAACAAGTGCAAGCCCAAGAGGGTTATTAAAAGAGTTTCGGGAAACCCCTTTTAGTTTTTTCAAAACAGCACAAGGCAAAGCACGCAGCGCTTTCAGCGTCACTGCCGAACCATTAAAAAGAAAAGGGGTAATTGAAAAAAAAGGTTTAAGTGAAGGCGGTGGCTTGTTTGTTTCACCAACCGCAAGCCTTGAATTTTTGCGGTTAAGAAAAGCAGAGGACAGGCTTGCAGGCATTTTTGGAATATCAAAAGAGCCAATGCCAACAATTTTTGTGCCAGAGTTTTTTTCGCCTAAAAGCTTTGCCCGAATACCTGCAAGCCAAAGGAAAAGTTATTCACAGGCCGTGCGTTTTTTGTTTGGAGAAAAAGCTTCAAAGCAAGGCAAAGCATACATTTCGCCGGCGTTCGAGTTTGGCAAAACAGAAAAAGAAGCAGTCATCCCGGCAGGCACTCGTTTTGCTTTAAGCTTGTCAAAGCAAAAAAACAAATTGTTTGGCGTAATAAACCAGTTTCGGGGATTTGAGTTTTACACTGATGTTTTGGGGACAAAAGTGCCGCTCAAGGTTTTGGCTTTAGGTGAAGGAAAAACAAAAACGCAAACATTTAAACCGATTAGTTTTAAGGAAATAAAAATTGCTTCAAGCGAAGGCTTAAAGCCAAAAGAATCTTTTTTGTTAGAGCCAAGCAGGACAGGCGGGGCAATGCGCTCAAATGTTTTACGCCCTTCTTCTGTTTCAATGCTTGAAAGTTTGTTTATTCCAAGCAGTTCAAGGGCTTTTCCTAAAAGCAGTTCATTGTTTTTAAGCAGTTCACGAAGGCCGCCATTAAGCAGTAGCTTGTTGATTCCAAGCCGGAGCAGGATTTATCCGCCAAGCAGCCCGATATATTACCCGCCAAGTAGTCCTGCATATTATCCGCCAAGCTCTCCGCCTTCTCGGCCGCCAAGTTCTCCGCCTTCAAGGCCGCCAAGCAGGCCGCCATCTCGCCCACCTTCAAGACCACCGTCAAGACCGCCTTCACGGCCACCGTCAAGGCCACCTTCTCGCCCACCATTCAGGCCGCCAAGCTCTCCGCCTTCTCGACCGCCAATCTCTTACAGGCCACTTTCAAGTTATATGTCAGCAGAAGCATTTCTTTTAGGCTTCGATGTTTTTGTGCGGCGCAAAGGCAAGTTTGTAAAGGCATCAAAAGAGCCTTTGACAGAAAAAAGCGCGACTGGATTGGGGCAGCTTATTGCTTCTCAAACAAGCGCAAGAAGTTTTTTCATTGCGCCAGCAAGCGGCAGGGCAAAACGTGTTTCAGAATACGAAAACGTTAATTTAGGTTTCCAGTTCAGGCGGCCAATCGGGCGCACAAAATTACCGTTCCAAGCATTTGTTGAAAAAAGCAAGTTTGCGATTAATCGACCACAGGAAAAAAAAGAAATAACTGAAAAAGGAATTGCCGCAAACAAGCGGCGCTTACAGTTTTTTGGTTTTCCAAAAAAGAAAAAAAAGAAAGGATGGTTGTTTTGAATGAAAAAAAAGTATCCAACAAAAGCAGTGCGTGAATATGACCGACTGCAAGAACAAAAGCAAAAGTTGCGGATTGACTTTATGACTGGTTAATTGTTCTGATTGTTTCGTGGCTGATTGTTTTGCCTTGTTTGGATAAGAATTTTTGAATAGAACGACAAGAATCATCTTTAGCAACAGAACCGTTAAACAATCCTTTTTCTTTTTTCTTGAACCGACTGTCAAACCGTTTGACAGTCCGCAAATCTGATTCTAACCACGCTCTTGTCAACAGCAGTGAATCCAAAGTATCACGAAAATCAATTTGAAACAAAAACATTGAGCCACTTTTTCCCAACTGCCTACCGACAGAATAGCCAATACTGTCGGTTACCGTCTGTGGGCATGCGAATCCCGACCAAACCCACCACCCCCAGTAATAATATTATTTGGTTTATCCAAAATTTGAATTAAAATTAACTTTCCAGCCCCATTCGTTCCACTTTTTGCCAACAGCCACGCAACAGAATAGCTTAGAGTGTTGTTTTCGGTGCTGTGGGCAGGCAAACGCAACCGAACACAGCCCCCCCAGTAATAATATTATTTAACTAATTCAAAATTCAATTTAAAATTCACTTTCCAGCCCTATTGCTTGGGTTAAGAGTGTTGCAACTGCCCCGCAAGTGCCCGCAATGCAACAAAACCATTGGCTTATACAACTAATAATACTATAAATGCCACAAAACACAATTCACTTTAACCTTAATAATCCAAACAAGCCGTTTCCTTGCCATTTAAATGAA
>Ga0209342_10007434_pt1 | contig 11035 bp, 12 predicted proteins | sample RifCSP16_2_FD_184023 | JGI IMG/M metagenome (GOLD analysis project Ga0209342, IMG submission 184023) | Soil microbial communities from Rifle, Colorado - Rifle CSP2_sed 16_2 (SPAdes) (version 2) | ecosystem: Environmental > Terrestrial > Deep subsurface > Rock core/Sediment | place: Rifle... | reverse complement strand
TATCGGGCGGCAGCTCCACGCGAGGCACATGTGTCTCAAGCCAAGCCCGCACTTCTTTGCGGAACTCTTCCTGCTCTTCTGAGTAGTCCAGCTCGAAATCCATGCCTCGTCCTCAGGCCATCGCGGGTGAGGGCACGCTAGCGCTCCACCCAGCAAGAGGTCGCCTAAGGCGACCCCTTGCTGACGCGCAGGTGCGGCGCCTCTAGGAAGCCTAGAGGCCTCGACCTAAAGTTAGACCGGTGGCGTCTCGGCCGCCTCGCCGCGGGTCCGGCTGAGGCCCATGCGACGGGCCATGATCAGCTTCTGCACCTCAGGGGTGCCGCCCGGGTGTGTAACCAGGCCTTGACGCTGCTGGTTCTCAAGCTCCCCACGGAGGGGCGCCCACTTGGGGTCCTTGATCAGGGCGTATGGCCCGAAAATCTGCAGGAGGGCCTTTGCCGTGTTGGGACCCACTGTCTTGCCGTGCAGAGAGCTCTGCGAGCCCTCGTGCCCTAGGCCACGCTTGCGGGCGACGCGGGTGTAGTAGTTGCGCAGCCCGTACAGCCGACCCACCTGGGCCTGCACGTACAGGTCAGCCAGAAGCTGCTGCACATGCGGCTCTTTGCCCAATGTCATTTCCATGTACCTTCCTCCTTCTTGATCTGCTCCGCTTCGCTAGGGAGAGCGGCTTTGGCCGATAGGTACTTGCTCAGCAGACAACCCCTCCCGCTCGCAGGCGGGCCGCCTATCTATACTACGTGCCGCGCCTTTTTGTCAAGGGCCTGTGATGGCAATTGCAGTCTCTCTTTACACTTGGTTGGTCAGGATTGAGGTCCCGGTCGAGGAGAGGGAGCCGCCCGTGCCGTTCATGAGGGCGATCTTCGCGTTGGGCACCTGGCGGTCGCCGCACTCGCCGCGCAACTGGCGCACTGCCTCTAATACCAGGAACATGCCATACATCCCCGGGTGGGTGTAAGAGAGGCCGCCGCCGTTGGTGTTCATCGGGAAATCGCCGCCGGGCGCGGTGCGCTGTCCCTTGACGAACTGGCCGAACTCGCCGGGTTTACAGAAGCCCAGCGACTCCAGCGTCACGCCCACCGTATACGTGAAGGAGTCGTAGATCTCGACCACGTCGATGTCCTTGTGGTCGACGCCGGCCATCTGCATGGCCCTGGGGCCGGAGATGCGCGCGGCCGTCCAGGTGAGGTCGGGCATCTGGCCGATGTTGCCGTGGGTGTGGGCCTCGCCGAAGCCGAGGACGGCGATGGGCTTCTTCTTGTAGTTCCGCGCCCGTTCCAGCGAGGTGACGACGTAGGCGCCGCCGGCGTCGGTGACCAGGCAGCAGTCGAACAGGTGGAAGGGGTAGGACACCCAGCGCGAGTTGTGGTAGTCCTCGAAGGTCATGTTGTCGCGCATGAGCGCCTTGGGGTTGAGCTGGGCCCACTTGCGGGTGGCGACGGCGATCTCGGCGAGGTCGTCGTGGGTCGTGCCGTACTCATGCATGTGCCGCTGGCCCGCCAGAGAGTAGGAGGACGGAGCGCCCACGGTGCCTTGCCAGCCGTACCACAGGTCAGGCCCGCCGGCGGCGCCGCCGGCCCCACCCACGCGCGAGTAGCCGCTCTGGCCGTGGGTCACGAGGGCCACCTCGCAGAGGCCGTTAGCGATGGCCATGGCGGCGTGCCCCAAATGGATGACGAAAGAGGAGCCGCCGACAGAGGTGCTATCGGTGTATCGCGGTGTGATGCCGAGGTACTCCGCCATCTGGAGGGTGCCCCAGCCGGCGGTGAAGACGGCGTCGATCTCGCTTTTCTTGACGCCGGCGTCTTCCATGGCGTTCCAGGCTGCCTCCACGTGCAGCTGGACGTCTGTCTTGTCCGGGACGCGGCCTATCTGGTCGGACTCGGCCACGCCGATAATCGCCACCTGGCGGGAGAGATCTCGCATATTCCTGGGCATCGGAGCCTCCTTCTGCACAAGTCCTGTGGCGTTGTGGATGCACTGGCTGTTGAGGCACGGCCTCGGCACTGTTCGAGGCCGCCATATTCTAGTGCAAACGCGGGCCGGTGAGAAGTCCAGGCGACGAGAATGGGGAAGCCGATATAATCGGGCCGATGGCTGTTCCTTACATCGACCAGGGGCCCGCGCTTCCGATCGGCGGCATCCGTGGCGCTGTCCTGAAGTGGTATGCCGGGCACGGTCGCGACCTGCCCTGGCGCGGCGTTAGAGACCCTTACGCCATCGCGGTCTCCGAAGTGATGCTGCAGCAGACGCAGGTGGAGCGGGTCGAGCCGAAGTACCGCGAGTTCTTGGCCCGTTTTCCAACCTGGGAGGCGTTAGCCAGCGCCGGCCTGGGCCAGGTGCTGCGTGTCTGGGCGCCGCTGGGCTACAACGGGCGTGCGGTGCGCCTTCACCAGCTGGCGCAGTGGGTGGTGGCCCATGGTGGCCGCCTCCCGAGCGATGAACATGCGCTGCGTGCTCTTCCTGGCGTAGGGACCTACACGGCATCTGCGCTGGCAGCCTTTGCCTTCGGGCACCTGACGACGGTGATCGACACGAATGTGCGGCGCGTGCTGGCCCGCGCCCTGCTGGGCGAGCCGTACGCGAGCCCGGCGATCGACCGGCGGCTGCGGCCGCTCGCCCGCGACCTGGTGCCGACAGAGGCGCCCGGCCAGTGGCACGAAGCGCTTATGGACCTGGGGGCGACCGTCTGTACGACGCGGCGCCCAGCGTGCTCCGCCTGCCCGCTGACCGACGTATGCTTGGCGCGGCCGATTGTGATGGACGGGGTCCCTCCGAGGCGCGGGACGCCCGGAGAGGTCTTCCGTGGGTCACGGCGGTACTATCGCGGGCGCTTCCTTGCCGAGCTGCGTGGACTGCCCGACGGCGAGGTGCTGCCGCTCGACGACCTCGGTCCGCGGCTGCGGCCCGACTACAAGCCGGGGCAGGCTCCTTGGCTGCGCGATTTGGCGCGGCGCCTCGTGGCCGATGGGCTGGTGCGCTACGACGGGGAGGCAGAGACGGTGGGGTTGCCTTGACCGGCCAAGTCGGCTTCTGACCTCAAACGTCTTCCCCCAGGTCGTGGTCGGGGTGGTTGGGAGTGCTGTATTTCCAGTAGCCCTGGGTGTGGATCGCGCCGCGCGACAGGTCCCCGCTGGTGAGGAGGTGCCGCCGGATGTCGCGCATGACAGACGCTTCGCAGCCCAGCCATACGCGACCATCCCCGTCCGGGAACTTCAGATTCCAGATCGCTGCCTCCAACTGGCGGCCGGCGAGGTCCTCTTTGGAACTGCGATGGAGCCAGGTGACTTGCACCTGCGCGTCGCTATCGATGGGTTGCTCCTCGGACGCACCGGCAACCTCGATGAATACGTGGACGCGCGCCGAGCGGGGCAGCGCTTGAACGATGTTGCCGATCGCGGGCAGAGCGCTGTCATCGCCGGCAACCAAGTGCCACTCGGCGTCTGGGTCTGGGCGATAGGGCGCGCTGGGGCCGGCGATGGCGAGGATATCTCCTGGCTGGGCCCGTTCGGCCCAATTGGAGCCGGGACCGCCGCCGCTGTGCAGGACGAAGTCGATTTCGAGCTCTCCTTCTTGGGGACGCCAGCGGCGGGGCGTGTACGTGCGGCTCGTGGGCCGCTCCTGGCCTGGGACATAGACTGGGCCGTCGGCACCCCAGGTCGGGAGGACAGGCCCGTCGTGACCTGGAGTCGGGAAGAACACCTTGATGTGCTCGGCGGGGCCGTGGGTTGTGAACCCTTCCAACTCGTCCCCAATGACCGTGATTCTGACCATATGAGGCGTGATGCGGTCCACCCTGCTCACGCGCACAGTACGGAGTTGCGGTCGCGGTCGACGGACAGGTGGCTGCTGCTGGGTCATGGGATCCTCCTAGGTGTCGTATGGGATATGTTCTCGTCCTTGGACATCACGGCCGCTGAGGCCGGGCGATTTTGCATAGTCGCAAGCGAGTGTAGTCCCTCTGGCACGATGACGCATCGGTCAAAGGAGCTATTTTCGCCAGCAAAAACGGCTAGCGATCGAGCCACTCCCTGAGGTGCGCCTGCACGGGCTGCCGCAGCCTGGCCCAGGCAGCGGCTTCGGCCTCGATTGCGCCGGGTTCCACTGAGAGCTCCGTTCGGTATCTACCGCGACGTGGGTAGTACAGGAGGCTGCCGGCCCAGAAGTTGGGGATCAGGCGCTCCGGCATGGCCTCGGCGATTAGGGCCGCCTTCCCTGGGGCCTCCCACTCGCCTACCAGCTCGCCTCGATCCGCTACAGCCACTGCCTCTACGAAGAAGGAGCGGCGCTCGTCGCCGTGGAGGCCCTCCATCAGCGCCAGCAAGGCGCGCGCCCGCTCCGTATCCGACGCACTGTCGCCTGCGAAGCGGTGGGTCAGGAGCGGGTCCCAGCGGTCGCCGAGGGCGGGAATGTGGAGGCCACCGTCGCTGGCGATGGCGAGGCTGTTGGCGGCCCGCGAGTAATGGAGGGCCTTGAGGCGGGCGTTCTCCGCGAGCGTCTGTCCGGACTCAGCCGGAGGCGGCGGGAGTCCTTCGACCGTGCCGCATTGGAGGCCAAGGCCATCGACCAGCCAGGCAAGGTAGGCGGCTTTGGTGGGGTTGGTGGTGCCGAGGACGATGTTCATGAGTGAGAAACCTTCTTTGTCCCGCCCACCCGCCCTGGGAAGTCTAGGAATACCTAGAACCTAGCCGAAGGGGCTCTGCCCCCTCGGTGCTCCCCAGCTTCTGTTCTGTTGGGCGCCACTCTAGATCAGCAATCATCATGGCCCGCCGCCACGCTCCCGCAGCTTTCATCGCAGTATAGATGGGAATCCCGCCAAGTTGCTCCCAAAAACGCTCGCCGAGCCATCCACGATCTCCACATGGAGAAGTTGTCTCCTTACGGGGGCTGGCAGTGGCGGCAGAAGTTGGTGAGACGCTGGCGGGCGGTTATCTGCGATATGCGGTTGCCGCACTTGGGGCAGGGCTCGCCGCCCTTGCCGTGGACCTGGAGCCACTCCCGTGGCTTGAGGTCGATCTGGTCGCCCATGAGGCCGCGCACGACGCCGATGGCCTCGATCAGCACCGCGCGCATCGCCTCGTGGAGGTGCTCGATCTCCTCTGGCTTGAGCGAGGGGCGGGTGCGATAGGGATAGATGCCGGCCGAGAAGAGGACCTCGTCGGCGTAGGCGTTGCCTATGCCGGTGAGGAAGGTCTCGTTCGTGAGGATGTTTTTGACCTGGCCGGGATGGCGACGCAGCCGCTGGCGGAACTGGTCGAAGTCGACCTCCAGCGCTTCGGGGCCCATGCGATCCCAGCGAGGGATGCGGCGCAGCTCCTCGGGAGTGACGACGTACGTCATGCCCATGTTGAGGTCGTCGTAGTAGCGCAGGTCGCGCCCGTCAGCAAGGCGCAGGAGCCAGCAGGTGCGCGCGCGGAGTCGCTCCGAGGTCGGCACGAGCTGGAAGCGCCCGCTGAGCATCGGATTGACGGCGATGAGGTAGCCGTTGGCGAGGTGCAGCAAGAGGAACTTGCCGCGACGCGTCACGCTGCCGACCTCGGTGTCCGCGCAAAGTGAGGCGAACTCAGTGGTGGAGGGGAAGCGGAGGACGGTCGGCCGTCGCACCTCGGCCGAGGCGATGGGGACGCCGATGACCTGGCGGATCAACACCTCACGGATGGCTTCGAGCTCAGGGAGTTCGGGCAAGGAGCGAACCCTCTTGGATGAAGGAGGACCGACGGGGGTGGCGGGCTAAGGTGTTCGGGCGTTCAATTGAACGCCCCTACGCTGCTCTGGGCGCGCTGGTGGCGGTACTCTCGGAGGGGGCGCACCTGGTATTCCTGGGTGCCGGCGATGCGGGCCTGCAGGGCGGCGCGGAAGGTATCGAGGGAGGTGAAGCAAGGGATGCGGCGCTCAACGGCTGCGCGGCGGATGTCGAAGCCATCGCGCAGGACCGCGCCGGTGCCGCCGGTGAAGGTGTTTACGACGCTGTCCACGAGGCCCTCACGGATGACGTCGACCACGCTCGGGTAGCCCTGGCCCAGCTTGGCGACGACCTGCCACACTGGCACGCCTATGGCCTGCATGAGGGCCGCCGTCCCCTCAGTGGCGTAGAGGCGGTAACCAAAGGCCAGCAGTTGCCGCAGGAGCGGCACCGCCTCGGTCTTGGTGCGGTCGGCGAGCGAGAAGAGCAGGCCGCCCTCCGCCGGCAAGGAGAGGCCGGCGGCCATGAGCGCCTTGATGAGCGCCGCATGGAACGTGGAATCGATGCCCATTACCTCGCCGGTCGATTTCATCTCCGGCCCAAGGTAGGTATCGACACCGGCGAGCTTGGCCATGGAGAAGACCGGCGCTTTGATGGCCACCAGGGGCTGGCGCGGCCACAGGCCGCCCTCGTAGCCGAGCGAGCGCAGCGATTTGCCCATCATGACCTGGATGGCGAGCGAGACGAGCGGCACGCCCGTGGCCTTCGCGATGAAGGGGACGGTGCGGCTGGCGCGTGGGTTCGCCTCCAACACATAGACTGTTGAATCCACGCCGGCTGTCGCTCCGGGGCCGCCTGGCGGACGGGCGGGCATGATGACGAACTGTACATTCATGAGGCCGCGGACGCCCATGGCGAGGCACATGCGGGTCGTGTAGTCGATGAGGGTGTCGACCTCCGGCGCGGTCAGGTTCACTCCCGGATACACCGCCATGCTGTCGCCGCTGTGGACGCCGGCGCGCTCGATGTGCTCCATCACGCCGGGGATGAGCACCGTCTCGCCGTCGCAGACGGCGTCGACTTCGACCTCCTTGCCCTCGAGGTACTTGTCGATGAGGACGGGCCGGTCGTTGTTGAGCTCAAAAGCGGCACTCATATAGCGGACCAGCTCGGAAGGTGTGTGGACGATCTCCATAGCCCGCCCGCCGAGGACGTAGGAAGGCCGCACGAGAACGGGATAGCCGATGGCCTCGGCGACGAACAGCGCCTGCTCAGCGTTCGTGACAGCGGCACCGGGCGGCTGCGGGATGCCGAGGCGATGGATGAGGTCTTCGAAGCGGCGGCGGTCCTCGGCCAGGTCGATCGCCTCGACGGAGGAGCCCAGGATAGAGAAGCCGGCCCTGTGGAGGGGCTCGGCCAGGTTAATGGCGGTCTGGCCGCCGAACTGCACGATAGCGGGAGGTGACATCTCCTCCGCGGTGTCCGGCATCAGGCGCTCGTTCTCGAGCAGGTCGCGGATGCTCTCGCTGTCCAGCGGCTCGAAGTAGAGGCGGTCGGAGGTATCGAAGTCGGTGGAGACGGTCTCCGGGTTGGAGTTCACCATGACGGAGCGCACGCCGGCCTCGCGAAGCGCCCAGGCGGCATGGACAGAGCAGTAGTCGAACTCGATGCCCTGGCCGATGCGGATAGGCCCGGAACCAATGACGAGGGCCTTGGGGCCGGGCAGCGGCTCCGCCTCGTTCTCTTCTTCGTACGTACTGTAGAAGTAGGGCGTGACGGCGGCGAACTCGGCGGCGCAGGTGTCGACCATCTTGTAGACGGGGCGCAGCCGCCACTCGTGCCGCAGTTCGCGCACCTGCTCCGGCAAGCGGTCCGCCAGAGTAGCAATGTGCTCGTCGGCAAAGCCGAGCCGTTTGGCGGCGTGCAGCAGGTCGGGCCGCAGCGGCTCGGCGAGCAGACGGCGCTCCATCGCCACGATGCGCTCCATTGCCCAGAGGAACCAAGGATCGATGCCGGTGCGATGCGCCAGCTCTGGGACCGGCGCGTGGCGGCGGAGCGCCGCGAGAAGGGCCCAGAGGCGCAGGTCGTTGGGGTGAAGCGGTAGGTGATCGAGCGAAGCGGCGTCCGTCGGAATGCTTGCCCAGGCCGTGTCCTCCCATAGGAGGGAGTGGCCGCTGAACTCGATGGAACGGAGCGCCTTCAGCAGCGCCGCCTCGAAAGAGCGGTCGATGGCCATGACCTCACCGGTGGCCTTCATCTGCGTGCCGATGGTCCGGTCGCCGGAGGCGAACTTATCGAAGGGCCAGCGGGGGATCTTCACGACGCAGTAATCGAGCGCGGGCTCGAAGGCGGCCGTGGTCTTGTCGGTGACGGCGTTGGCGATCTGGTCGAGGGTGCGGCCGACGGCGATCTTGGCGGCGACGCGGGCGATGGGATAGCCGGTCGCCTTGGATGCGAGCGCCGAGGAACGGGAGACGCGTGGGTTCACCTCGATGACGTAGTACGGGGCGAGGCCGTTTTGTCGCGCGACCTCGGCGATGAAGGGATGGGGCGCTAGGGCGAACTGGATGTTGCAGCCCCCCTCGATGCCAAGCGCACGGATGATGCGCAGGCTGGCCGAGCGCAGCATCTGGTACTCGGGGTCGCTGAGGGTCTGGCTGGGGGCGACGACGATGCTGTCGCCGGTGTGGACGCCCATCGGATCCAGGTTCTCCATGTTGCAGATGGTGATGCAGTTGTCGGCGCCGTCCCGCATGACCTCGTACTCCAGCTCCTTCCAACCCTCCAGACTCTGCTCAAGGAGGACCTGATGGATGGGGCTGGCGGCCAGGCCCCCTGAGGCGATGCGCTCCAGCTCCTCCATCGTTCGGGCCACGCCGCCGCCGGTTCCCCCGAGCGTGTAGGCGGGACGGACGATGAGCGGCAGGCCAAGCTGCTGTGCAGCCTCGTGCGCCTCTTCCAGCCCGTTCACGGTGAAGCTGGGCGGCACCGGCTCGCCGAGGCGCTCCAGGAGGCGCTTGAAGAGCTCGCGATCCTCTGCCTGGCGGATCGTCCCCAAGGGGGTCCCGAGGAGGCGGACATTGTAGCGCTCGAGGATGCCGGCGTCGGCGAGCTCGACCGCGAGGTTGAGGCCGGTCTGGCCGCCGAGTGTGGGCAGAAGGCCGTCGGGCCGCTCGCGGGCGATGATGCGCTCCAGCACCTCGACGGTGAGCGGCTCGATGTAGACGATGTCGGCGATGTCCTCGTCGGTCATGATGGTGGCGGGGTTGGAGTTGACGAGGACGGTGATGACGCCCTCCTCGCGGAGGGCCTTGCACGCCTGCGTGCCGGCGTAGTCGAACTCGGCCGCCTGGCCTATGACGATGGGCCCGGAGCCGATGACGAGGACTTTTGTGGGCTTGGTCATACCTTACTCAGGTAGATGATAGCGGCAGCGGCGGTCGCTAGCACGAATTCGGCGTCGGCTTCGACGACGCGCTTGCTAGCATCGCCCGGGTGGGCGACGCGAGGAGCGTCCCCGCGATACGCGTTCAGCTTCTTGGTGAGTTCTGCGAGCGCTGGGTGGATGCGACCTCTAAGCAGGTCGAGGTCGGAGTCGAAGTCATGGCCTTTGGCTCTTGTCTCAACTACCTGAACCATCGTGTGGACAGCCATGGCCGCATTCAGGACACAACCTTCCCAATCTGGTTTGGGACGGTTGCTCCTGTCACTCAAGGCCTTCTCAAATAGCTCGTTCACATGTTGGTACCGCTCATCTTGTTGGAGGCCACGAGTTTCTTGTACGACCGGGTCGGTATGAACGTCGCCGCGTCGCTCAAGGCGGCCATCGCGCATCTCCCAGCCAATGCGGTTTCTCAAAAGAAGCGCATTTAGCGCTGTTGCAAAACGCTGTTGATCACTCCTGCTCACATCCCCCAGTGCGGAATGCGCATACTCGCAGAAATCGTAGACCTGATACCAAAGGCCAAGTCCTTCGTATGGGTAAAATCCAAGAAGCCTCTCAATCACAATCTCTGGAAATCGGCTGTCATCAGCCAATTCTGGGAACCCTAATTGTTGGGCGCACTGTTCAGCTACAAGATAAAGATAGGGTGGATTGGCACATATCTGCTTGAGGAGCACAACTATCCCAAATCGGACTGCTTCTGGTGCATCCCCATAGATAAGCTGCTCAGGCGCTTGCCAATAACCCTGTCGTCCTGAGAAAGAACCTACCACTCTACCCTCCCACCTCATGCAGCGCCAGGCCGGGGATGCGCTGGAAGTGCTGGTCGAGGGTGTACACGCCGCAGCCGTTCTCGATGGCGAGGGCGGCAATGAGGACATCCGCCACGGGGGCGGGGCGCCCCTGCGACCGCAACTGAAAGGCGAGTTCAGCGACTTTCACCCAGGTCGCCTTGCTCTCCTCCAGGAAAGGCTGAGCGACAAGGCGCGCAAGGAGGTCGGCGAACTGGCGGCGGTCGCGGGCACCTTGAAGTACTTCAGCCAGCACGACACCCACAACCGCTGCTTCTCCCGCTTCCAACAATCTCGCGAGTTCGTGCCCAATGGCGGTCGCCGGCGTGCGCAGGAAGTGGACCCATACCGTCGAATCGACAACTACCACTTCGCCTGCTCCAGCGCCTTCAGGTCCAATTCCTCCAGTTCCTCCAAGTTGTCCACTAAGTCAATCTTACCCGCCATGGCGATCAGCTCCGCCGTCCTCTTGCGACGTATATAGTCCTCGATCGCCTTGCTGAGCGCTTTGCTTAGGCTCTTTTCACCGGTCAGCTCGACAACCTCGTCTATGAGCCTTTTTTCGAGATCCACAGTCGTACGCATTGCTCACCTCTCGGCGATGACGGCCACCGTCGGCTCCATATGGCGGAGTTCATACCAATCGTCCGCTAAATCGATCGTCCCGAGCATGGCGCGTAGCTCCTGGATGCGCTTATGACGGATGTACTCGTCCAGCGCCTTGTTGACGGCCTTGCTCTTGCTGCGCTCGCCGGTCAGGGCGATGGCCTCTTCCAGAAGCTTCGGATCGATGGTCAGGGTGGTACGCATCACATGTCCGCATCAGAATGGCGCATCACTATTATATGCGATTCGTCGGCGTCAGCCAACCTCCAGGGCGCTGAGGGCGTCGCGTGAGCCGGCGACCACGAGCTGGTCTCCTTCCTCGAGGAGCGTGTCGGGTGGTGGGTCGGAGAGCAGCAGGCCGTTGGCCTTGATGACCGCGAGGACGCTGACGCTCACCGTGCCACGAGCGCGCAGCTGTTCCAGCGTGCTGCCGATCAGAGCGCTGCCCGCTCGCACGAGGAGCTCCTCCACCTGGAGCTCACCGTGGCGGCGCTGAAGGAGCGTGTCGAAGTA
>Ga0209342_10007432_pt1 | contig 11037 bp, 10 predicted proteins | sample RifCSP16_2_FD_184023 | JGI IMG/M metagenome (GOLD analysis project Ga0209342, IMG submission 184023) | Soil microbial communities from Rifle, Colorado - Rifle CSP2_sed 16_2 (SPAdes) (version 2) | ecosystem: Environmental > Terrestrial > Deep subsurface > Rock core/Sediment | place: Rifle... | reverse complement strand
CAATCCCGAGGCGGCGCGGTACTGGGATACCGGCGACTCGGTGATGGGGTTATACGCAGCCGTGTGTGACGAGGTGTACGAGGTGCGCAACCTGCGCCAGCTGGCCGGATTCGTGGAACGGGTGGCACTTCCGGTGTCGCGGCCGGTGCGTCGCCTCGTGTGATCCGCCACCGGCGTCCTCTCAAGGATGCAGCGCGAGGTGTCGATACCACATGGGGAAGCGACCATCGCAGCGAGGTCTCGGTGCCACAGCGTGTACTCGTCGTCGAAGACTCGGCCGTGATCCAGCGGTTGATTTCGGTCTGCCTCCGTCCCGCCGGGGTGGAGGTCGACACCCGCGCCGACGGGCCCAGTGGCCTCGAAGCCGCGCTCACCACCGCACCGGACTTGGTCATCCTGGACGTCGGCCTGCCCCGGATGGACGGATGGGAGGTGCTGGAGCGCATCCGCTCCGACGCCCGCACTCGCGCCATGAAGGTGCTGGTGCTCACCGCCCATGCCCAGGAGGAGACTCGGGAGCGGGCAGATCGCGGCGGCGCCGACGCCTTTCTCACCAAACCGTTCCGCCCCGACGATCTGCGCGCGGTAGCGCTCGGCCTGCTCGCGGGCCCCACCGCAGCCACCGCCTGACCGGGGCTCTATTCACGGGCCTTTCCGATCGGTAGCGTGCCTCCCGGCGCGACCAGTTCCGATGACCGTTCTGCTCCTCACGCTTGCCCTCTCGCCGCCGTGCCTGTTCGCACGACCGGTGGACGGCGCCGTCCTTGTCGGATTCGCACCGTCGGGGGCCTACGGCGGGCACTGGGGCGCCGACCTGGCGGCACCGATGGGGACCCCGGTGCGGGCCGCCGCGCCCGGAACCGTCACCTTTGCCGGCGAGGTCGCCGGGATGCTCAGTGTGACGGTCCATCACGGGGGAGGGGTGCGCACCTCGTACTCCTACCTGTCCACCGTCACCGCCACCGAAGGGGCGCGGGTGGGCCGCCGGGAGGTCGTCGGCCTCTCCGGGATCGATCACGACCGAGAGTCGGTCCACTTCTCGCTTCGCGTCGGAGACCGTTACCTCGATCCGCTCTCACCGTGCCGCCGGCTCTCGGTTCCCGCCCCCGGTGTCCGGCTCGCCGGGGTGCCGATGGTGGCGGCGCTCTATCCTGTCCTGCGTGCGTCGCGGCATCCTCGGCGGGACGTTCGATCCGCCCCATTTCGCCCATCTCATCGCCGGCGAGGCCGCATATCGCCAGCTCGACCTCGACGTGATCTCATTCATCCCGGCGGGGTCGCCGTGGCAGAAGGCGGATGACCGGGTCACCCCGGCGCAACGCCGCTGGGAGATGACCGCACTGGCGGCGGATGGCGTCGACTACTTCGTGGCCGACGATCGTGAGGTGTCGCGGGACGGCTGGACCTACACCTATGACACACTGTCGGAGTTTCCCGACGACGAGCTCGTTCTCATCCTGGGAGCCGATGCCGCCTCCCGGCTCCCCAGCTGGCATCGTGCCGCCGAGGTCATCGGCAAGGTCACGGTGGCGGTGATGCCCCGCCCCGGCACCTCGCGCGCCGCCGTGGTCGCCGCCGGGGTCGGCGCGGTATGGCTCGACGTGCCCGAAATCGCCATCAGCGGGACGATGCTGCGGGACCGGCGTCGATCCGGTCGCAGCCTGCGCTTCTTCGTCCGCGAACCGGTGTACCGCTACATCGAGGATCACGGCCTCTATGCACCGTAGATGGATCTGGCCCACGGTCTTGTTCGTCGTGGTGGTCGGCGTGGGGGCGGCGGCGATCCTGCGCCCGGAGGTCCGAGAATCCTTCGGTGATGTTGCCGACGTCGTCGCGGGGTGGAGCACCCGCCTGCGCGACCTCGCCGCCACCCTGCCGGAGACGGAAACGGAGGAGCGATCGCTCGGCGGCGAGTCGGCGTCCGTGCTGCTCATCGTCGGCGAGCCGGGCGCCGCCGCCTTCGCCCTGGTGTCGACCGGTCCGACCGGGCCGCCTTCGGTGATCGTCCTCCCGCAGGACATGCTGGTGTCCATCCCCGGGTTCGGGGAGTACCGCCTGGCCGACGCGATGCTGTTTGAGGGCCCGGATCTGGTAGCCCTGTCGGTGACCAACCAGTTCGGGATCCGGATCGATCGCATGGCCGTTCTCGGACCCGGGTCGGTCGCCGCAGCATTCACCGCTCCGGTGGCCGTGGACCTCGCCGCTCCATTCTTCGTCGAGGACGGGAGGTCGATCGTGCGCCAGCTCCCGGCGGGCGAGAGCCAGGTGGCCCCCGATCTGCTCGAGGAGCTGCTCGTCGTCGAGGGTGCGGGCGACGCCTTCGAGTGGATCCAGAGGCAGGGGGCGGCGTGGCGGGCGATCCTGGGGGCGGTGGAGGCGGAACCCCGCGTCGCCGATCGCCTGCTCGCATCCGTCGGCGGCGATGCCGCCGACCTGCTGGTCACTGTTGCCGGGGCCGAGGACGCGGTCGTGGCGACGGTGCCCGTCGAGCGCGCCGACGACGGTGGCAGCCGGGATGCGCTCAGCACCGTCAATGATCGCGTCGACGGGTTCGTCGCCCAACGCCTCGGGCACCTGCTGCTCCGCCCGGAGGGGCGACCTCGCATCGAGATCCTCAACGGCAATGGGAGGATCGGATCGACCCGCCTGGTGGCCGACATCCTGATCCGCAACGGGTACTGGCTGATCCGAACCGACAACGCCGACACGTTCGACCACACCGACACCTTGGTCATCGCGCAGGGCGAGGCCTCCGAGGCCACCGCCCGGGAGATCGTCGAACTCCTCGGCCACGGATTGCTCTATCTGGAGGTGCGCGCGCCTTCTGGGATCATCGATGTCTCTATCATCGTGGGCACCGACGTACCGACCGGAGAGGGCTGACCCATCCCGCTGCCAGCAGAGACCATCTCGACCGCCGAGGCGGCTGCGTCCGCCATCGACGCCAAGAAGGGTCAGGGAATCTCGCTCCTCGACGTCTCGAGGCTCATCGTCATCACCGACGTCTTCCTCATCGCCTCCGGGACCTCGCGGCGCCACGTGCTCAGCCTCGCCGAGGGGGTTGAGGAGAGGCTGAAGGAAATCGATCGCCGCCCGCTGCGCCGCGAGGGGGTCGAGGACGCCACCTGGGTGCTGCTCGACTACGGCGAACTGGTCGTGCACGTGTTCGACCAGCCCACCCGCGAGTACTACGCGCTGGAGCGTCTCTGGTCCGACGCCCCGCGTCTCACGGTCCCGGTGAGCGCCACCTGATCGGCATTACAATGCGGCCGCTCCGGGGGCTGTAGCTCAGTTGGCAGAGCGCTTGCATGGCATGCAAGAGGTCAGGGGTTCGAATCCCCTCAGCTCCACAAGAAGTCTCCTCCTCGGGTCAAGGTTCATCGGGAGGTCGTCCGCGAACCCTCTCGTCCGGGGAGCCGCCGGACCTGGTGCCGCGTCACGCGATCGGGACGGATAGGCAGAAGTCGCGCACCGCCGCATCGAACTGCTCGGGTGCCTCGAGGTTGCTCACGTGCCCGGCCCCGGAGATGACCGCGAGCCTCGCGTCCGGTATCGCCTCGTGAAGCTGGTGCGCAACGGTTATCGGTGACCGCGTATCCGCGTCACCCCAGATCAGCAGAGTGGGGACCCGGATGCTGGGAAGCAGATCGCGTGTGTCCGCGTGCGCCAGAGCCGCCGCCATCAGGCGGAAACCACCCGGGTGAAAGTCGGACATGATGCTTGCCAGCTCTTTTGTGACTTGCAGCGTCGCGGACTCGCCGAACATCCCGGGCAGGTATCTCGGCACGAACTCGCCGGGCGGTAGCGAGGCATCTCGCAGACAGGCCGCCAATCGCTCCTCGGGGATCGGTTCCGGGAGTGAACCCTTCCAGCCGGCGTAGGTATCCGCGAGCACGAGCGACCGCACGCGCGTCGAGTAGCGCCGATAGAACTCCTGGGCGAGAAGCCCTCCCCACGAAAGACCGAGGATGTGTGCCCGCTGAACCCCGGCGGCACCGAGAAGTTCCGCGAGACAATCGGCCCAGTCGCCGATCTCGAATGTCTCCGGAGGGTCGGGCGACCGACCCGCACCCGGTGCGTCCCAGGCAATGACGGTGAACCGATCCGATAGGCTCGCGAGTTGGGGCCTCCACACCCGCGAGTCGTGGGTGAAGCCGTGTAACAGAACCAACGCGGGACCTTCACCAGTTCGCTCGTAGGAGACCGAAAGACCGTTCAATTCAGCGCGAAGCATCTCGACTCAGTTCTCGCAGGACGACGGGATGTGATCCGCCCGGTCGAAATCTCATGTCCCTCAGCTCCGTGGACCGTAGACGTGGTCGCCGTTCCGATGCCACCCGCGGGTGTCGCTCGGTCTGGCCGATGACGGTACGCCTCCTCACCCGGGGGCTGTCGGGTGAGGATTGGAACGGCTCACTACGCTGACCCCGCCGGAGCGGAGAAAGCCCAAGGCCCCTCGGCTCCACCGACATCACCGGGAGGTCGTTCGTGAAGTGGGTCACCCGCAGCCACGTCCACGTCGACCGGGTCGCCTGCCCCTGGCTGATCGCCCGTTTCATCGACTCCGAGGCTGAGTTCCTCTTCGTCGCTGCGAGCAGGGTGGCCGCCGTCGCCGAGGAGGAGGACGCCGTCCCGTTCGACACCCCGGGTGCGGCGCTGCACCATCGCGGCGACCTGTGCACGTTCGACGTGCTCATCGAGGAGTACGGGCTGAAGGACCCGGCGCTGCTCCGCATGGCGCGCATCGTCAACGCCGCCGACACCGATCGGCTCGAGGCCGATCCGCTCGCCGCCGGGCTCGAGGCGATCGCGGTGGGTTACTCGCTCCGCCATCCCGATGACCTGGAGAACCTGGCGCGGCAGTTCGAGGTGTACGACGCCCTCTACGCCTGGTGCCGCCTCGACGTCGCCTCCACGCGGTGACCGAACCCCCGGTCACCCGCAGGGCGCGGATCGGCACCTTCCTCGGTCTGCAGCGTGCCACGGTCGGTGTGCTCCTCGTGGTGGTGCTCGTCGGGTCGGGGGAGCACCTCGCCGAGCGGTTCCTCCCCATCTACCTCCTCGCCCTCGGCGGCGGGACGCTCCTCATCGGCTTGCTCCAGGCGATGGACAACCTGCTCTCCGCCCTCTACTCGTATCCGGGGGGATACCTCGCCGACCGCATCGGGCCGCGGCGCTCGTTGGTGGTGTTCAACCTGGTGGCGATGGCCGGCTACGCCATCGTGATCGCCATCCCCGCCTGGCCGGCTGTATTGGCGGGTGCGGTGCTCTTCATCTCGTGGTCGGCGATCTCGGCGCCCGCCACGCTCAGCGTGATCTATCGGATGCTCCCCGCCGGGAAACGCACCATGGGGGTGACCATGCACTCGCTGGTGCGCCGGGTCCCGATGGCGCTGGGCCCGGTACTGGGCGGAGTGTTCATCGCGGTGTGGGGCGAACGGGACGGGGTGCGGGCAGCCTTCGGCGCCGCACTGGTACTCGCCGCGGTCGCCCTCGTGTTCCAGCAGCGGATGATCCCCGCCGACCCGCCGAGGGAGAAGGCGGGGTCCGTCCGCTTCCACCCCGGGGCGCTCCTGCGCAGGATGAGCCCGGCGATGCGGAATCTCCTCGTGTCCGACATCCTGATCCGATTCTGCGAGCAGATCCCCTACGCCTTCGTGGTGGTGTGGGCCATGAAGACGATCGAGTCGCCGGTGACCGCCGTCCAGTTCGGGTTGCTCACCACCATCGAGATGGCGACCGCGGTCCTCATCTACGTGCCGGTGGCCGCCGCCGCCGACCGCCTCACCAAAAAGCCTTTCGTGCTGGCCACCTTCGGGTTCTTCACCGTGTTCCCTCTGGTGCTGTTGGTGAGCCGCTCGTTCGGGTGGCTCATCGTGGCCTTCGTGGTGCGTGGGTTGAAGGAGTTTGGCGAGCCGACCCGCAAGTCCCTGATCATGGACCTCAGCCCCCAGGACGCCCGGGCCGCGATGTTCGGCCTCTACTACCTGATCCGCGACCTCGTGGTCTCGCTGGCGGCGTTGGGTGGGGCCTTCCTCTGGATGATCAGCCCGGACGTGAACCTGCTCGCCGCCTTCGGCTTTGGTGTCGCCGGAACGATCTGGTTTGCCGTGTTCGGCAGGGATGTGTCCCCACCGGGGTCGCGGTGACGGACCCGTCGGGAGCGTGCGCGAGGCGGTGAGGGAGGTCGCGCTTGAGGCTCTATCCTCCGTGACCCACGGGAGAGGCGATGGCGGGCTACGACCATCAGGCGATCGAGGAGAAGTGGCAGCGGCGCTGGGCGGAGCGGCGCACCTTCCGGGTGCCCAACCCCGGTGAGCCCGGGTTCGACGCCTCCAAACCCAAGCTCTACGTCCTCGACATGTTCCCCTATCCGTCGGGGGAGGGGCTCCACGTTGGGCATCCGGTCGGCTATATCGGCACCGACATCTTCTCCCGCTACCAGCGTATGCGCGGGTACAACGTGCTGCACCCGATGGGGTTCGACGCCTTCGGCCTCCCCGCCGAGCAGTACGCGGTCGAGACCGGGATCCACCCCCGGATCACCACCGAGCGCAACGTCGCCACCTTCGAACGCCAGTTACGTTCCTTCGGGCTGTCCTACGACTGGGATCGAATGCTGGATACCACCGACCCCGGCTACTACCGGTGGACCCAATGGATCTTCCTCCGGCTGTTCGACTCGTGGTTCGACCCGGCCGCCGAAAAGGCGCGTCCCATTGCCGCCCTGATCACGGAACTCGAGACCGGCAAGCGGGAGGCGGACGGCAAGCCGTGGTCGTCACTCGGCGCCGCGGAGCGCCGTGCCTTCGTCGACGGGCACCGGCTCGCCTACCTGGCGGAGGTCATGGTCAACTGGTGCCCGGCCCTGGGCACGGTGCTGGCCAACGAGGAGGTCACCCGCGAGGGCCGATCGGATCGGGGCGACCATCCGGTGTACCGCCGGCCGCTGAGACAGTGGATGCTGCGGATCACCGCCTACGCCGATCGGTTGATCGACGACCTCGATCTCCTCGAGTGGCCCGATTCGGTGAAGGCGATGCAGACCAACTGGATCGGACGCAGCGATGGCGCCTCGATCCGGTTCCCGGTGGCGGGGTCCGACGAGGTGGTCGAGGTGTTCACCACCCGCCCCGACACCATCTTCGGAGCCACCTACATGGTCCTCGCCCCGGAGCACCCTGCGGTCGGCTGGCTCACCGCGAAGAAGTGGCCGACCGGCACCAGGAAAGCCTGGACGGGCGGAGCAAAGACCCCCACCGCAGCAGTGGATCGCTACCGCAGCGCCGCCGGCCACAAGTCGGAACTCGACCGGCAGACCGACCTCAAGGAGAAGACCGGGGTGTTCACCGGCTCGTTCTGCGTGAACCCGGCGAACCAGGAACCCATCCCGATCTTCATCGCCGACTACGTGCTGTTCGGATACGGGACCGGTGCGATCATGGCCGTTCCCGGCGAGGACGAGCGCGACTGGGAGTTCGCCGAACAGTTCGACCTGCCGATCGTCCGCACCGTGCAGCCGCCCGCCGAGTTTTCCGGGAGTGCCTACCTGGGCGACGGGCCTGCCGTCAACAGTGGCTTCCTCGACGGCCTCGGAGTGACCGCGGCCAAGGCAGCGATCATCGACTGGCTGGGGGCCAACGGGTTCGGGCAGGCCACGGTCTCCTACAAGCTGCGGGACTGGCTGTTCAGCCGACAGCGATACTGGGGCGAACCGATCCCGATCCTGCACGCCCCGGACGGGTCGCTGCATCCGGTCGCCGACGCCGACCTCCCACTGCTGCTTCCCGAAATCGACGACTACCGCCCCCTGGCGTCCGACGACCAGCACGCCGACCCGATTCCGGCGCTGGCCCGGGTGGGGGAGGACTGGCGCTTCGTCGAGATCGATGGGGTTCGCTATTCGCGAGAACTCAACACCATGCCGCAGTGGGCGGGCTCGTGCTGGTACTACCTCCGCTTCACCGATCCCCATAACGACCGGGCGATGGCAGATCCGGCAGCGGAGCGCTACTGGATGGGGGAGTCCGGTGTCGACCTCTACGTGGGCGGGGTCGAGCACGCCGTGCTGCACCTGCTGTACGCCCGGTTCTGGCACAAGGTGCTCTTCGACCTCGGCCACGTCTCGACCGCCGAACCGTTCGGTCGCTTGTTCAATCAGGGCTACATCCTGGCGGATGCCTTCCAGGACGAACGCGGCGTCTACGTGCCCGCCGACAAGGTCGAGGAGCGCGACGGGGAGTTCTGGTACGACGGGCGGCGGGTGGCCCGATCCCACGGCAAGATGGGCAAGTCGCTGAAGAACTCGGTCAACCCCGACGACTTCTTCGGCGAGTTCGGCGTCGACGCGTTGCGCCTCTACGAGATGTTCATGGGGCCGCTCGACGCCTCCAAGCCGTGGACCACTCGGGACACGGTGGGCATCGTGCGGTTCCTCCACCGGTTGTGGCGCAACTTCGTCGATCCCGACACCGATGAGGCGCTCGTCACCGATGCCGCCCCGAGCGACGATCTGCGCCGCTTCCTCCACCGCACGATCAAGGCGGTCACCGAGGACATGGAGGGGCTGGGGTTCAACACCGCCATCGCCCGGTACTTCGAGTTGAACAACGAGCTGGTCGCCCTGGATCGGGTGCCCCGCGGAGTTGCGGATGCCTTCGTGCGGCTGCTGGCGCCGATGGCCCCGCACGTCGCCGAGGAGCTGTGGGAGCGGATGGGCCACACGGGGTCGGTGGCGTACGCCCCCTGGCCGGTTTACGACCCGGCTCTTGCCGCCACCGAGACCGTCACGATGGTGGTGCAGGTCGACGGCAAGGTGCGGGATCGCATCGAGGTCTCCGCCGACATCGGTGAGGCCGAGGCGCGGGCCCTGGCTCTGGCCTCGGACAGGGTGCGAGCCCAACTCGGGAGTGCCGAGCCGGCCCGGGTGATCGTGCGGGCTCCGGCGCTCGTAAACGTCGTACTGCGGTGACGCCGCGTGCTGCGGAGGCAAGCGGCGTCGCCGGCCCGGGCCCGCTGAGTGGAGGTGGCGGCACGTGACTCCAGCCGAGGAGACCCTGCCGGTCACCGAACCTGCGCCGTGGCGGGCCCGTGACGCCCTGCTGGCCACGCTCGCCGGGTTGGGGGCCTCGCTGGTGGGGGCGCTGTTGGTGTTCCGGGGCGGACTGAGCACCATCGACCTCTTCGCGGTGGTCCTCCCCCTGCAATCGGCGGGGACGCTCGCCTGCGCGTTCGCCATGGCGCGGCGCCGCGGTCCGATGCGCCGGGTGCTGGCACTCACCGCACGCTGGTCGGACCTCACCGGAGTGGCGGTGGGGGCCGGGATCCAGATCGTCGGTGCCGCGGTGGCACTCTCGATCATCGAAACCTTCTTCGAGGGGGAGGTCCCCGGTCAGGAGATGGTCACCGCCGCCGCGGAGTCGGTCGGTTGGGGGACCAGGCTTCTGGTGGTCGCCGGCTTGGTGATCGTCGGGCCGATCGCCGAAGAGGTCGTCTTCCGCGGCATGCTGCTCCCGGCGCTGCTCGGCAGGGGTCGGAGGTGGGCCGTCTCCGTCTCCAGCGCCTGGTTCGCCCTGCTCCACCTCGTCGACCCGGCGGCGGCGTTCTCGGTGCCGTTCCTCTTCGTGCTGGCGCTCGTGCTCGGCAACGAGAGGCTCCGCACCGGCCGGCTCGGCCGCCCGGTGGCGATCCACGCCGGCTTCAACCTGATCACCGTGATCGCGGTGTTCGCCGCGTAGCGTCTCCTGTTTCCTGTTTCCTGTTTCCCGTCGCCCGTCGCCCGTCGCCCGTCGCCCGTCGCCCGTCGCCAACTGTCGGTTGGCAGTTGGCGATTGACGGGTTCACGGTGGAAGGCGTGCTGCCAGCCGGCCGAGGTGCGTCGGCTTGGCGGGAAGCGGGTGGCGGGAAGCGGGGAAGCGGGTGGCGGGCAGCGGGTGGCCGTCTGGCTGGAGACGGGCGTCGGGCGTCGGGCCAACTGGCGTCGGGCGACTGACGACCGCATAGGGGTTCCCCGGGACCCGCCGACCTGATACATCGCGGGGCGTGGACCGCTCCTGGGTCGCCGCCATCGCCATCGGCATCGCCGGGATCGCCGGGGCCTTCCTGTTGTGGCCGGCGCCGGCCGCAGCGCCGCGGGTCGAGATCGCCCCGCCCCGCACCACCGCCGGCATCGTGACCGTGCACGTCTCGGGGAGCGTGGCATCGCCGGGCCTCGTCTCCCTGCCCGCCGATGCCCGGGTGGCGGATGCGGTGGTCGCGGCCGGGGGCGCCCTGCCGGGAGCCGATCTGTCATCGTTGAACCTGGCGGCACCGATCACCGACGGCCAGCAGTTGGTGGTCCCCGATGCGTCGACGCCCGGCAACGCCTCCGCACCCACCGACGGGCGGGTCCGCATCAACACCGCCGACGTGGCCGCCCTCGAGGTGCTCCCCGGAGTCGGCCCGGTGCTGGCGGCTCGCATCGTCGAGTACCGCGACACCCACGGTCCGTTCGGCACGATCGAGGATCTCCTCGACGTTCCCGGCATCGGGGAGAGCAAGCTGGCTGCGATGCGGGAGAGCGTGATCGTGCCCTGATCGCGTTTCCCGGGCACGGCGAGTGGCTCGCCACCGCCGGCGCCATCGCCGCGTGGCTCGGAGCCTGGGTTGGGAGCGAGAGCGTGCCCAGCGCAGTCCTCCTCGCAGCCGCGGCCGCCTCGGGCGCCGTGATCCTCCGCAGCCGTCCCATGGTGGCGGTCGGGGTGGTGCTGCTGGCCGGGGCTCTCTCGGGACACGGCGCCGCAGTGCGGGACCGGCCTCCCGTGGTCGCCGTGCCCGCAGGCCACGTCGCTCTGGTCGGTGTCGCCGCGGGTGATCCCACCGGCGCCGCCGGGGAGCGGCGCCTGGTGGTCGACCCTGCCCACGTCCTCGTCGGGGACGACTGGGTGCCGTGGGAGGGGCCCCGGCTGCTGGTGACCGGCGCCGTCGACGATGTCGCCGCCGGCGAACCGGTGGCGGTCGATGGCGCGCTGCAGCCGGCCTCGTTCCGTACCCGCCGGG
>Ga0209342_10007431_pt1 | contig 11037 bp, 11 predicted proteins | sample RifCSP16_2_FD_184023 | JGI IMG/M metagenome (GOLD analysis project Ga0209342, IMG submission 184023) | Soil microbial communities from Rifle, Colorado - Rifle CSP2_sed 16_2 (SPAdes) (version 2) | ecosystem: Environmental > Terrestrial > Deep subsurface > Rock core/Sediment | place: Rifle... | reverse complement strand
GGCCACGGACGGCGGCTGCGCCGGCGGCTGCGCCTTCGGCGCAAAGCAGGCCGCCGGCTTCGCCGACATCGACATCGGGGGCTCCGCCCCCGATACCCCCGGCGGCTAAGCGGCCGCCGGCTTCGCCGTGATTGATATCGGGGGCTCCGCCCCCGATACCCCCGGCCGTGAACCGCGCGTTTTCGTGGACGATTCTCTCTCTCACCCCGCCGCCGCGGTCCATCCGCTATCGACCGTGATGAGGTTTCCCGTGACGCACTTGCTCTGCGGGAGGCACAGCCAGAGCGCCGCCTCGGCGATGTCCTCGGGCGTGATCTCCCGATCCTTGAACAGGTGGCCTTCGCAGAACTGCTGCTTCGCCTCCTCCTGCTCCATCCCGAAGTGCTCGGCCAGGCCCGACATCATCTTGGTCCAGACCGTGCCCGGGCACACGGCGTTGACGTTCACGTTGTGGTCCGCCACCTCCATTGCCAGGCTCTTCACGAACCCCAGGATCCCGTGCTTGGCCGCGCAGTAGTGGCTGCCCATGCCGAAGCCGCGCTGGCCGCCCACGCTGGAGATGGCGATGACCTTGCCCGAGTGGGCCTTGACCATGTGCGGGACGACGTGGTGGCAGAGGAGGAAGGTCCCCTTGAGATGGGTGTCGACGGTGTCGTCCCAGGTGGCCTCGTCCATGTCCGCCACGGGGACGAGGCTCGTGATGCCGGCGTTGGCCACCGCGATGTCGATCTTGCCGAAGGTCTTCAAGACCCCTTCGACCATGGCCTTCACGGCGACGTCCGAGCGCACGTCGCACACGACCCCGACCGCCTTGACGCCCATCCCCCCGATCTCCTTCACCGCCGCGTCGAGGTCGGCCTTGGTCGCGAGCTTGTAGGGGGTGGTCGGGATGTCCGCACAGATGTCCGCCAGGACGACGTTGCAGCCCTCGGTGGCGAGCGCTTTCGCGATGGCGAAGCCGTTCCCCCGGGCTCCTCCGGTGATGATCGCGACCTGATCCTTGAGTTTCATTAGTTCCTCCTAGTCAAGCCGGCGCGGGGCTCGGCTTCCGTCCCAGCGTCACCAGCGGCGATCCACCTCCAGGGCGTGGACCACCCACAGTCACATCATGGATCTCGGCCGCCTGGCTCAGGCTCGCGTTGATCTCCTGCAGATCGTCGCTCACCGAGTCGAGGCCGTACTCCCGGACCTGGAAGTCGAGCTGGCCCTCGAGGCTGTAGACGAGGTGCAGGATATTGAGCAGGGGCGCGTGCTCCGGCCTCTCGACCAGGCGGGCGATGTACTTCTCCAGGAGCTCCGAGGGGCGCAGCTCCCTCAGGCCCCACTCCAGGATCTCCCTGTCCACCTTCTTGACCGCCACCCCCCTGAGCAGCACGACCGCTCGCATGCCCAGGCGCGTGATGTCGTCGATCATCTCCCGATCATCAGTGGTCATTTGGCCGCCGTTCGCTCGAGTGAAAGGCTTCCCCCTCCCCCCACGCCCGCTCACGTCATCCGGACCTTCATCGTCTTCACCAGCTCGATGAGCCGGCTGAGCTCGGCGAAGATCGGGCCGCAGAAGGCCTGCGCGCTCGCCTCGTCGCCCGCGAGCTTGTCGCCGAGCCCCTGGACCTTCTCCGCGACAGCGACCATGTCCTCCGTGCCCTTCTGAGTCTTGAAATAGAGCTTGCCGGCCAGGGGCTCGATCTCGTCGGCCAGGGAGACGAGCTTGGCCTTGATGTCGGCGTGCTTGCAGTCCGGGGCGGCCTTGCGGAAGAGCTCGGCGACCTCGCGGACGTACTGGGTTCCCATCTTCACTTCTTCGGACATGGAGTCGTTTCTCCTCTCGTTTGTCGTTCGCGAGCTGGCTCGCTGCTACGGATCCTGGCGATGGCGGTCGTTGCCCTCGCCGTGAAGGTGGCCGTCGTGTTGATCGTGGCCGTGATGCTCGTGACCGTGTTCATGGTGGTGGTGGCCCGAGCCCGGGCACGGCTTGCTCACCTCGACCGGGGCCTCTGGTACTTCCTTCGGGGGGAGCTCCCGGGCAAGCGTCTGGGCGATCTGCACGAATGCCCTGGCGGTGAGGCTCTCCGGGTGGAGGGTGACCACCGGGACGCCGCTGTCGGCGGCCTCCGAGAAGAGCGGGTCGATCGGGATCGACCCGAGGAAGGGCACGTCCATCATGCGCGCCAGACCCTTCCCCTTGTCCTGCCCGAAGAGGTACACGACGTCTCCGCAGCAGCGGCATGTGTATTGGCTCATGTTCTCGATGAGCCCCAGGACCTTCGCGCCCAGGGTGAGCGACGCGTTGATCGCCTTGGAGCAGACGACCGTCGACACCTCCTGCGGCGTCGTCACGATGACCACGCCGTCGAGGTCGGGGATCGACTTCAGGATGGCGGTTGGCTCGTCCCCGGTGCCGGGTGGAAGATCGATCAGGAGGAAATCGAGCCCTCCCCACTTCGCCGCAGAGAGGAGCTGGCGGATGGTGCGGCTCTTGGCCTGGCCCCGCCACATGACCGGCGTCATGTCGCCCGGCCAGAAGAGCGCCACCGAGAGCACCTTGATCCCGGCCTCGGTCACCACGGGGTCGAGCCAGAACCCTCCGTTGAGGCGCGTCTCCTTCTTGATCCCCAGCATCTTGGGGACACTCGGGCCGTGGAGGTCCGCGTCGAAGAGGCCCACCCGGTAGCCGGCCTTCTGGAGCGCGGCGCCGAGGTTCACGGTGGTGGCCGTCTTGCCGACGCCCCCTTTCCCGGACAGGACGGCGATCTTGTACTTCACGTGCTGGAGCGCCTCGGCGATGGCCCCCTCTTTGGTGAGCCGCCGATGTTGCAACTCCTCGAATTCGGCTTGCGTCGGGTCCATTCGTCCCTCTCGCCAACTCGTGTCAGGAAAATCGCTGGATGGCCGGCTCGGCGCTCCCCAGCCCTAGCGACTCGGCAGCTCGCAGCACATCGCGGAAATCACCTGCTATTTCGCGGCATTTCGAGAGCGACGGCTCCAGCGCGGCGAAGGTGGCGGCGTCCAGCGCCACCGGGTCCTGGGAGGCCAGAAAGCCCAGGTTCTCCGCCACGGGAACCTCGCTAAAAGGGAAATACTCGGGCCTCGGTGTAACATCCCAGAGAACATTGACGTAGGTCACTCGCCCTCCCACGGAGGACCTCACGCCGAGGTGGCTCTCCAGGGCCCGGCGGCGCACGCGCGCCAGGCTCTCGGGCGGGGGAGCGGACCCGTTGAAGGCGTAGGCGTCCACGCCGTCCAGCACCCGGGTCCTCTCTCGTCCGACCAGGCACTCGAAGCCCCCGTTCCAGAGGGCGCCCGCGAGCCCGAAGAGCGGGTGCAGCGTCACGTGGGAGAGGACCCAGAGCGCGTCGCTCCGGCAGACGGCCGCCCCCACCTCCACGCCCCCCAGCACCGAATCGGGAGCGCCGCAGGGGTAGAGGTTGCCCTCGTCGCCGCTGTAGCCGCCGTTGATGACGAAGCCGCCCCCGAGCGTGTCGATGGAGTAGCCCTTGCCGCGGGCCACGTGCAGGAAGGAGTGGCCCTTGGCGCTGTTCCAGTAGTCGACGAGCTTCAGCCCATCACAGATGATCGGACGAACACCGGTGGCCTCCTGAACGGCCGACGCCACCGTCCGTATGAGGCCGGGCCGCAGCCCGTACTCGTAGCCCTCCTCGGCGGTGTTGACCTTCAGGGCCACCCGCGTGCCCTCCGACAGGCCCGCCGCCGCCCCCGACTCGCGCAGGAGCCGGGAGAGCTTGTGGGCCACCGAGTTGTCGAAAGCCATGCGGGTCAGGTCGACCCAGAAGACTTTGCTCATCGATAGGCCTCACTCGATGGGGCTAGCGTCTGCGAAGCGGACTCACTCACCGTCGTGGGGCACCCCGCCTTCGGCGGAATGCCCCACCCTACGGCGAGATCTGGGGAGAAATAAAGGGAAGGCGGGCGAGCCCGCCCTCCCCTGATGGGCCGCTATGGGCGCTTTTCGCCCTTGTAGGGGTCGTACTTCTTCCACTCGTTCTGCACCCACTCCTTCGAGTACGCGGCGCGCTCGAAGGGCATGACCTCGGTCGTGAGGTCGTGCTTGTCGAACACGTCACGCAGACGGACGGTCGTGGGCTTGTTGGGCCGGATCTGCCACTTGGCGATGTTCTCTGGGGTGAGCACCGGCTCGTAGTTGACGAGCTTGTACTCGCGGCTCCCCATCCCGATCTTCTCACCCGACCGGGTGATGATGCGCGGGCTGAAGCCATTGACGGCCCGGAACTTGTCCTCACCCGGCTTGAGCCCCTTCTCCGCGGCGACCGAGCCCGGCATGATGGGCGCGTTGTCGATCGCGTCGAGCGTGGCCTCCTCGAGGGCCATCAGGTCCTTGCTGGCGAAGATCCCGATGTCCGGGCAGATCGCCTTGCCGGCCCACGGGAAGCAGTCGCACTCGGGGACGATGTCGATGGCGCAGTTGATGAAGCCCACCTTGCCCTTGTCGAAGCACTTCAGGGCGCCGAGGGCGGCGTCGGCGTGGGCGATCATCGCGTTCGGGAAGTAGACGTCCTCGAACGTGATGCCGGTCATGCCGGAGAAGAGGCAGGTGACCTGGCAGGAGTAGCAGAGGCGACACTTCTCCGGGTACCACTCCTTGCCGTGCTCCATGACCTTGTGGGCGCTGTGGGGGCACGAGTCGTCGCACATCTGGTGGAACTTGCAGGCCTTGCCCGGGCACTTGTCGGTGAACTTGGGCCAGCCGATGGCGTCGTGGGGGTCGCCCCAGTGGGCGAGGTGGGTGATGTACTTGCCCCGCTTCGACTGGCAGCCGATGCCGAGCTGCTTGGTGCAGCCGCCGTACATGGTGATCGAGTGGCCGCGGGCGTGGCCGAGAATGATCATCGCGTCGGCCTCGGCGACGGCGCGGCCGATGTACGTCTCCTTGAGGATGAGGCCCTCCGGGATCTCCACCCGGTAGTCGTCCTCGCCCGCGAAGCCGTCGGCGATGATCACCGGGCACCCGAAGGTGGCGTCGGTGTAGCCGTGGCGGATGGCGCCCTCCTGCTGGTAGCTGGAGAGCGCCATGCTGTTGTAGAGGTGATAGCTCAGGGTCGTGTCGTTCACGACGTAGGGGTGGCCGCCGCAGGCCTTGACCTCCTCCACGATCGCCGCGATGTACTCGGGCCGGAGGATCGCGGTCCGGTTGTACTCGCCGTAGTGGATCTTGATCGCGACCTCGTCATTCTTCTCGAAGCAGGTGTTGAGCTTCGCCTCGTAGAAGAGATCCTTCGTCTTGCAGATCATCGACTCGGTCCAGTTGGTCGCGTTGGCCTCCGCGAACCAGACCTGGCCCGGCCCCTTCTCCGAGTAGGGGCCCCACTTCTTCTTGGTGGGGTTCCAGCTCTTCTTCTGGTACGTGGCCTTGCCGCCTTCGACCGGCTTGGTCATCTCGTGCCACTTGGTCGGTTCGTACTTGTATTCCGGCATTCCCTTCACCGTTCCTTTCCTGCTCGAGCAGCGGACACTGGCTCAGGATCACTCGACGACCACCGTGGCACCGGAGCTCCGCCACCTTTTACCGGCACCCGACCCGCGTACCTCGCGGGACCTTTTGCTGCATTCAATACCTGAGCCAAGACGCGACGTTATGCCTCACCCGCGGGCGGGCCCGCCTTCAGGGGTGAATGGCCGATCCCCCTTTCGGTACACGCCTTATGCGACATGTCACAAGGTAACCTCGACGTTACATGTCGCCGAGCCACCCCGCCGGGCAGGCGGCCGCCCCTTTCATGGCAGCGACTATCGTGTGGATCGAGGCTGGAGCCCGTGAACGCCCGGTATTGGTAGCTTGGACACCAATCGGGCGCGGTCCCTTGACGGGTATCATCGCGCCGCGGCCGTGACCTTCGGTCGCATCCACGCTACACTGTAGGTCATGACAATGCTCGATAAGTTCGCAGGCAACGTCCGCAAGCTGCGGTCGAAGAAGGGGCTCTCGCAGCGGGCGCTCGCGGACGCCGTCGGGATCTCCGTCTCGTACGTCTCCATGCTGGAGCGCGGTCAGCGCTCGCCTCCCCTCGAGACCATCGAGAAGATGGCTCGCGCACTCAGGGTGCCCCCAGGATCGCTGTTCGACGGCCGGTAGCCAGGCCGCGAGTACCGACTGGGCAGCCACCGGCTCCGGCAGCTCCGCCGCCGGCAGGCCCTTTTCCGGCCGCGGCGCGAGGCGGCCGGTTATAACGTGCCCGGACTCGGCGCCGGCACTGCGCCGGGCCACCTCAACGGAAAAAGGGGGCGCCGTGGCGACCAGGACCTTCGACGCGGTCGTGATCGGGGCTGGCCCGGGCGGCTACGTGGCGGCCATCCGCCTCGCGCAGCTCGGGAAGAAGACGGCGCTGGTGGAGAAGGAGTCCCTGGGGGGCGTGTGCCTCAACTGGGGCTGCATCCCGTCCAAGGCGCTCATCGCGGCCGCCAACCTGGTGGAGGACCTGCGCGGGGCGGCCGAGCGCGGGATCTCCCACGAGCCCAGCTGCGCGGAGCAGTGCTCTTACGCGATCGACGTCGCCAAGCTGCGCGAGTTCAAGGACGAGGTGGTGAAGAAGCTCGTGGGCGGGGTGGGGATGCTGGAGAAGGGCAACGGGGTGGAGGTGATCCGCGGCACGGCCCGGTTCGTCTCCCCGAACGCCATCGAGGTGGACGCCACCGGAGAGAAGGCGCGCGTCGAGGCGCAGGCGTTCGTGCTCGCGACCGGCGCCCGCCCCATCGCCCTCCCCGGCTTCGACTTCGACGGGCAGGACGTGTGGAGCGCCAGGGAGGCGGTCGACCTGCGCGAGATCCCGCGCCGCCTGGTGGTCATCGGCGGCGGGGTCATCGGCCTCGAGCTCGGCACCGTCTACGCCAAGCTCGGATCGAAGGTGACCGTGGTCGAGGCCCTGCCGTCGATCCTCTCCGGCGTCGATCCCGAGGCCGTGCGCCTGGTGCAGAAGGGTTTCCGCCAGCGGGGCGCGACCGTCCACGTGAGCGCCAAGGCGAAGGGGCTCGAGCGCGTCGACGGCGAGCTCGGCGCGCGCATAGAGGTGGGGGGCGAGGAGCAGGTCATCCCGTGCGACAAGGTGCTGGTGGCCGTGGGGTTCAGGCCCAACAGCGAGGGCCTGGGGCTCGAGGCGGCCGGGGTGAAGATCGGGCAGAAGGGGTTCGTCGAGGTGAACGACCGCATGCAGACGAGCGTCCCCAGCATCTACTGCATCGGCGACCTCGCGGGCCCGCCTCTCCTCGCCCACAAGGCCAGCAAGGAGGGCGAGATCGCTGCCGAGGTGATCGCCGGCAAGAAGTCGGCCCGGGACTGGGTGGCGATGCCGAACGCCATCTTCACCGACCCCGAGGTCGCGACGGTTGGTCTCTCCGAGGAGGAGGCGAGGGCGCAGGGGTACGATCCACTGACAGGCAAGTTCCCGTTCGCGGCGCTGGGGCGCGCGCTCGCCATCGACCGCACCGAGGGCTTCGTCAAGGTGGTGGCCGACCGCGCGTCGAAGCTCCTGCTAGGCGTCACCATCGTGGGGCCGGAGGCGTCCGATCTCATCGCCGAGGCGGCGCTGGCCCTGGAGATGGGGGCGTACCTGGAGGACGTGGCGCTCACCGTCCACGCTCACCCCACCCTGCCCGAGGCGTTCATGGAGGCCTGCAAGGTCGCGCTCGGGGAGGCCATTCACGCTCTGAACCGCCCCGAGCGGCCGAGGAAGGCGGCGGCGAGCGGCGCGGGGGCGCCGGTCTAGTGGCGCGCGACGATGGTCTCGATCCGGCAGGGGTGCCGGGGCCGGAGCCGCGAGCGCTCTTCGTCCAGAAGCTCGGGCGCGTCGAGTACGCCGACGGGCTGCGCCTCATGGCGCTCGCCCGCGACGCGGTGAGATCCGGCTCCCCCCCGGGCACCGACTTCCTCTTCCTGCTCGAGCACCCCCCCGTCTTGACCCTGGGGCGCGGCGCCGACGCCCGGAACGTCATCGCCTCGCCCGACTGGCTGGCGCGGCAGGGCTTCGAGATCCACGAGACGGACCGCGGCGGCGACGTCACCTACCACGGCCCGGGACAGGTGGTGGGCTATCCGGTCCTGGACCTCTCGGAGAGCCCCGACGTCCGTCGGTACGTGGGCGCGCTGGAGGAGGCGATGATCCGCGCCTGCGCCGACTTCGGGATCGAGGCCGGGCGCCACCCCGAGCACCGCGGTGCCTGGGTGGGCCCGAGGAAGATCGGCGCCGTGGGCGTGCACCTCTCGCGCTGGATCACGAGCCACGGCTTCGCCTTCAACCACGCGCCCGACCTGTCGCACTTCCGCGTCATCGTCCCCTGCGGCATCGCCGACCCGCGCCTGGGCGTGACGACCCTGACGGAGGAGCTCGCGGCCCGCGGCCGGTCCGCTCCGGGCGAGGCCGAGGTGGTGGAGAGCCTTGCCCTCCATGCCGCGGCAGCGCTGGAGCGCCGGCGCGTGGACCGGGGCCCGCGCCTCCGGACCGTGTCGGTGGTCCCCGTCGGAGCCGATGGCCGGGTCCTGCTCCTCCTGCGCGAGGCCGCTCGCGGCGGGTTCTGGCAGCCGGTGACCGGCCGGCTGGAGCCGGGCGAGGAGCCGAAGGCGGCAGCTCGCCGGGAGCTCGGCGAGGAGACCGGCGCCGACGTGGAGGTGTCCGCGCTAGGGTACCGGCACGCCTTCGGGCTCGAGCCGGAGCTCGCCGGCGGCATGGGCCCCGGCCCGGTCGTCGTCGAGGAGACCGCCTTCGCCGCCCGGCTGCCACCCGGATTCGCCTGCCGCCTCTCGGGCGAGCACACCGATCACGGATGGTTCACGCCAGCGGAGGCGCTGGAGCGCCTACGGTTCGCCGGCCTGCGGCGCGCGGTGCGGCTCGCCACCGGGGTGTGATCGCGCGGCTCGTTCGGGCACGGGCTCGGGAACGGCGTCACAGCGGCGACCACTTGGACTGACTCCGAGCGGCGCCATCAGTGCCGATGCCGATGGTGCGCATCGGGCAGGTGTGGATGGTCATGGGCGAGCGCCGCGTGGACGTGCGGGTGCGAGTGGGACTCGCTCACCCCTTCCTCGTGGAGGTGCCGGTGGTGCTCGTCATGCGCGTGGGCGTGCTCGTGGTCGAGCGCCTCGTGCACGTGGCCATGGGAGTGGCGCACTCGCAGCATCACCACGACGCCGAGGGCCATCACCAGCGCCGCCCAGACGGCTTGTGACGAGAGGCGCTCGGACAGGAGCGGGACGGAGGCGAGCGCGCCGGCGAACGGCGCGGTGGCGAAGAACGCGGCCTGCCGGGCGGCGCCCACCTCGCGCATGGCGCGCAGATGGAGGACGATGCTCACGCCGAACCCCAGGAATCCGGTCGCCAGCGCGCCGGCCAGCGCTCGGCCGCCCGGGAGCCGCTCGCCGACTGCGTAGGCGAGGAGGACGTTGGCGGAGCCCGCGACGATGGACTTGATCCTGACTATCGCCACCGGATCGTGGAGGGAGAGGCGCTGGCTCAGGTTGTTGTCGACCGCCCACGCGAAGCACGCCCCCGCGACGCCGAGCGCTCCCAGGGCGTGGACCTCGCCCAGCTGGCCTTGCAGACCGAGCGCTGCCGCGCCGGCCACGACCGCGGCGGCTCCGGCGACCTCGGCTCGCTCGAGCGACTCGCCGAAGACGATCACCGCGAGCCCGATGGTGAAGGGCGCCTCCAGGTTGAGGAGGAGCGACGCGCTCGCGCCCGGCAGCCGGCCGAGGCCGAACATGAGGAGCACCGGCCCGATGACGCCACCCGCCAGGACGACCCCGAGGAGCGGCGCGGCGTCGCTTCGCCTCAACGGTGCCTCGCGATGTCGCGGCAGGAACGGCCGGAGGGCGACGAGCCCGAGACCACTCCCCAGGTAGAGCAGCCCGGCCATCATGAAGGGGCCGCTCGCCGGCAACAGGAGCTTCGCGACCGGCATCGAGAAGCCGAAGAGGAGCGCCGCGCCGAGCCCGATCGCGGCTCCCTTGACCTGCGGGCTCCTCATGCCATGGACTTACTCCGGAGCGCCGCTCGACGCTCGACGCTCGGGCTAGGCCCTGTGGGCTCCCCCGGCGGCGGCGCCTTCGGCGCATTCGCTCGCTTCGCGAGCGAGCCGCCGGCTTCGCCGACGTCGAAGTCGGGGGCTCTGCCCCCGCGAGACCATCCTGCGACCGTTTGCCGCTCGCAAGACCTCCTTGCAACGGCATGGGATTGGCTTTGCGTCGTGGGACTATGGTGCGTCACGCGCTTCGCCCTGCACGAGTGCGACAGTTAACCGCGCTCGCATTCGCAACACGAGCGCAGCGATTTGGTATGCAATGGCGTTCGTATCCACGCCCACTGGCTGGGAGGATCCTATGAGCAAGCACGCTTCTGCCGTCGAGCTAGCCACGCCCGAGGCCTTGATCGAGCCCGGCCGTGCCGCCGCCATCGCCGAGACCATCATCAAGGACTCGAGCGCGAACCCCGCGCCGCTTGGCCTCATGGGGTTCGGTCTCACGACCGTGCTCCTCAACCTGCACAACGCGGGGATCATCGGCCTCGGGAGCATGATCCTGGCGATGGGGCTTTTCTACGGAGGCATCGCCCAGGTCATCGTGGGCATCATGGAGTGGAAGAAGAAGAACACGTTCGGCATGGTCGCGTTCACTTCCTACGGCCTCTTCTGGCTCTCGCTCGTCGCGCTGGTGCAGATGCCGAAGATGGGGCTCGCCGACCCCTCCGACCACCGGGCGATGGCCGCCTACCTGTTCGTGTGGGGCTTCTTCACCTTCATCCTCTTCCTCGCGACCTTCAAGACCTCCATCGCGCTCATGGTCGTCTTCTTCTCCCTCACGGTCCTCTTCTGCATGCTCGGGTTCGCGGACGCGAGCGGCAACAAGGGCCTCACGCAGATCGCCGGCTACGAGGGCATCTTCTGCGGCCTCTCCGCGATCTACCTCGGCGCCGCCCAGATCCTGAACGAGGTCTACGGGCGGACCGTGGTCCCGATCGGCCCCATGCGCTAGCGTCCCTCGGTGCGCGATCGCCCCGCCGCGCGATCGCCCGGTCA
>Ga0209342_10007428_pt1 | contig 11039 bp, 14 predicted proteins | sample RifCSP16_2_FD_184023 | JGI IMG/M metagenome (GOLD analysis project Ga0209342, IMG submission 184023) | Soil microbial communities from Rifle, Colorado - Rifle CSP2_sed 16_2 (SPAdes) (version 2) | ecosystem: Environmental > Terrestrial > Deep subsurface > Rock core/Sediment | place: Rifle... | reverse complement strand
GCCCGCCGATACCGCGACCTCCACCTCGGAATGGCCGACCGCTGGAAATCCTACCGCGCCTGGTACCTCTCCGCCGGCGACGCCTACGGGAAACGCTCCACCACCTACGTCAACCTCATCTTCGAGAAGGTCGAATCCGTCCCCGCCGAGATGGGCGAATCCGACCCGTCATTCCTCTACAGCCCGCGCTCCGAAAAAGACGTCCGCCTGAACGACTTCCTGAATCACCACGTCCCCTTCACCTGGGACGCCGAGGACGGGCGCGGGAAGTACCACGAAGGACTCAAGGGCGGCTGCCTCTACGGAACTACCTACTGGAAGATCCCCCACGATCCAGGATTCCCGAGCTCCGGCCCACGCATCCGCATCCAGCCACTCGCCCCCTGGTACCTCTATCCAGCACCGTATGCGACCTCCATGGAAGACGCCCCCTTCGTCATCGAAGTGCGACCCCGTACCGTCGGCGAAATCTTCAACGACTACGGAGTTCGCGTCACCCCCGAGATGGTCCGCCGAGATACCGACATCGCCGACCACCTAAAAACCTACCCGCCGACCGTCCAGACCGAGACCGCTACCAACACCGACGCCGGCCAGGCCGGCGGCGAGCTCGTCACCGGCGTCTACGGAGACTACCTCTCCACCTTCGGAGATACCGGAATCGTCTTCCAGAAAGAGCTCTGGATCAAAGACGCCTCCAAGGTGATGGAATGGCACTTCGAAGAACTACCCGACTCCCCAATCCCAAAGTTCCGCCGCTCGCAGAACCTCAAGTACCCGACCGGCCGCGTCATCTCCTGGGCGAACGGCCGCCTCCTCTACGACCGGCCGAATCCGTACCGAGACGGCGAGTTCCCCTACGCCACCTTCCGCGACATCCCCATGCCGGACTTCTGGTTCGGACTCGGCGAGGTCGAGCCCCTCATCAACCTCCAGATGCTCCACGACGATACCCACGAGGTCATCAAGCAGATCCACCTCTTCACAGCCCTCGGCCGCCTCATCGTCGATACCTCGACCGGACTGGAAGAAGGCCAACTCGGGAATTCCCCCGGTGAAATCTGGTGGACGAACCCCGGCACTTCCGACCGGATCAAGTGGTTCCCGGGCCTCCCCCCGCCCGCAGAGCTCTACAACTACCTGAACGTCGTGGAGCGCGCGATCGATACCGTCTCGGGCCGCTTCGACGTGACGCGAGGGATCAACCCAACGGGCGTGACGTCTGGCCGCGCGCTCTACAGCCTCCAGTCCGCCGCCAATACCCGAGTCCGCTTCCGCCTCCGCGAGACCGAGCGCACGCTCAAGCGCGTCGCAAAGCTCCTCGGCTCCCGCGTCCAGCAGTTCGCGAGCTCAGAGCTCTCCGCCCGTGTCGGCGCACCCTCCCTCAACCCCGACGAGAAAGTCTTCCGGCGCTTCTTCCTCACCCCAGAGGATCGGGAAGCGGGCTTCCACGTAGAGGTCGCGGCCGTCGCGAACGTGGACAAGCTGAAAGCCGCCGAGTTCCAAAAGCTCCTCCTCCTCTACCAGATGGGACTGCTGGACGAACGACGACTCATCGAGGGAGCGGATCTCTCCCAGGAAGTCGCCATCCTCGCCGAGCTCCCCGCAATGCAGATGAAGAAGATGCTCAAAGAGCAGATCACCGCCGCCGCCCAGAAACCAGAACGCGCCCGCGCCGGAAGCGAAGCCGACCAGCAGTCCCGCCGCCAGCGCGCCAATACCCGCGCCATCTCCCCCCAAGGAGCAGGAACGTGATTCTCGGAACCATAATCTTCCTCGCCCTCCTCGGCTTCCTCATCTCCGGATACACCACGAAAGAGGCCCGAGGCACCAAACAGGAGTTCCACATCTCCACAGGCGCCGAGCCCATCATCGGAGGCGCAGGCCCCATCGCGGCCGGACGCACCTACGTGACCGTCAAAGCCGTCGGCTCAGGTGCCGCTGCCGGGAGGAACTCCTACGTCGCCATCACCGGCCGCGACGTCCAGGACGATTCCGAAGTCTTCGGAGTCGGAGAAGGAGCGCCCTACGACCAGCACCTCCCGCACGGAGTCGCCACCATGACGACCCTCGTGGTCGCGACCGACGACACCCTCTGCATCCACGCCTCGAACTAGGGAGAAACCCATGAAGAAGCGGAACGTGCTCGACTGGCTCCCCCATGGAATCCTCATCTCCCTTATCCTGGTCGGGTACACCACGAAAACCGCGAAAGACACCGAGCAGTCCTACCACACCGCCGGCGCGACGGGAGCGGTGCTAGGAACGGGCGTCTCGCTCCCGAAGGGCCGCACATACCTCAAGATCACGGCCACCGGCTCCGGCGGAACCGCGCGACTCTCCCGCGTCTACATCACAGGCGACGATCTGGAGCAGTCCCCGGACACGATCGGAGTCGGCATCGGAGCGCCCTTCGACGGCTTCTTCCCGAACGGCGTAGACTCGCTCGCCATCGTGGCGATCGCAGCTGGAGATACCCTCCAATTCACCACTAGCAACTAGCTTGACTGTCCACTGGAGAGGACGCTAGGCTTGAAAGCGAGGAGAGATAGCCCATGAGCGCCATCGACGTCATGCTGAGCCGCCAGAGCCCGGACGGCCCGCCGCCCCCCGGCTCCCCCGGCGATCCCAGGGTCAGAACCCCCCAGGATCGGGAGCTCCGCTCCATCTACATGGGCATGGGCCAGGGCTTCAAGCTCTTGGGAGACGAGCTCTTGAAGGAGAACCCCGATCCCCTCACCCTCGTGAAAGCCCGCGCCATGATCGCCCAGGCGACGGCCGCCATTCCAAGGCCCGCCGCCGCCCCGCCGCCCCCGAGACCCGTCAACCTCGAACCTCGTACCGGCGTCCCTCGCCCCGTAGACGGGGAGATCGACGCCACGACCGGAAGACCCCGCGAGCTCGGGGCACCCTTCCAGGCTACCCGAACCTAGGAGCACCCCATGTCATCGGGCTCCATCCCAGTAGGTCCTACCGCTCCTGCCGTCCACACCGCACCTGCCCCGCAGACGGTGACGATCGACGGCAAGGAGTACGCGGTCGAGGACCTCCGTGAATTCCTGAGAGCAGGACTTCGCGAGGCCGACTACACCCGCAAGACCCAGGCGGTCGCCGAGGAAAGGCGCCGCATGGAAGAGTGGGAAGCCGAACTCAGATCCCGAGAGGAGCAGCTGGCCGCCTACGAACAGCAGCCCGCCTCTTCCGAGACCTATGACGATACGGCGCCGCCCTACGTGAAAGCCCTGATCTCTCGCATCGACAAGCTCACCCAAGCGTCAGAACTCGATCGCAGGCGAGCCGAAGAAGCCGCAGCCCAAGAGCAAGAGGTCGAGCACCTCGAAGCCGAACTCAGCCTCCTCCGTGGAAAGCCCTACTTCGACGAGCGCGAGATCCTCCAATTCATGAAAGACACGGGCCTCAAACCCGGCCAGGTGAAAGTCGCTTACGACGCCCTCTACGGACCGAAGATCGGACAGGTCCTCGGCGAGAAGATGGCGGGCGCGAGAGGCGCCACGGAGCCGGCAATCCTCGGCTCCAGCCCACTTTCCATGACGACACCCTTCGCGAGCCCCGGAGAAGTCGCGAAGGCCGTCGATTGGAAGAACGCCTCCTGGCAGGATGTGAAAAGAATGGCCCTGGAGGATTCCACGCGACCGAGAGGCTGACGCCATAGGGGAAACCCGTGGCGAACGTCAATACGCTGTACTCCGAGGCAACCTGGTCTACCGACCGGTTTTTCTCGAAGAAGGTCACGGACAACATCTTCGCATCGAATCCCGTCGCCATGATGCTGCGGAAGAACGCCCGCACCATCGGCGGCGGCGAATCGCTGGAGTTGTCCACGGCCTTCGCCAAGGGCACCGGAGAGTGGTTCACCGAATTTGCTACCTACCAGGCCGTCTACACCGAGCAGCTCGGCGCCGGCCGGCTCGAATGGAAGCTCTACACCACTCCGGTCGTCCTCTCGATCATGCAGCTTCTCAAGAACGGAGAGTCCGAAGAGCGCCGCTACGACCTCGCCATGCAGAAGAACATCCTGGCGGCGAAGACGGCAGCGGATGATCTCGGGATCGCTCTCTTCGCGACCACGCAGGTCACGAACGCCGTCGATACCCTCGACAACGCCGTCGCGGCCGGCACCACCACCTACGCGAACATCACGCGCGCGGCGACGGGCGCAGGAGCCACCTGGCTCGCGGTGGTCGATTCCACGACCACGACGCTCTCTCTTTCCGCGGTCCAGACGAACTACGGGGACGCTTCGGAAGGCGCGGAGCAGCCGAATCTCCTGGTGATGACGCAGGCGAACTACAACCGACTCTACGATCTCTACACTCCGATCCAGCGCGTCGGCTCGGACGAGATGGGGAAGGCTGGATTCCGTTCGCTCCTGTTCAATATGATCCCGGCGGTCGTTGATAGCCACGTCGCGACCGGCTACGTGTACGGCTTCAACATGAACCACATCGAGATGGTGGCGCATCGCGAGGCGTTCTTCTCGTTCGAGAAGTACGTGGTCCCCTCGAACCAGTGGGTCAGCATCGGACGGTACTTCTTCATGGGGAACGTGCTGTGTCACGCGCCCCGGTACCAGTTCAAGATGACTGCCATCACGGCCTAGGAGACAGGCGATGAGTCACTATCCGGCTGCCGTACCGCAGGATCTCTACGAATCTTCGACGAGCCAGCTTCTACCGCTCGGAACCGAATTCGTGTTCCAGAAGACCACCGGCCCCGTCTGGGCGAGATACCTGTCTTTCGGACAGACCGTCTCGCATCTCGGCGGGATCGTCGTGAACTTCGCCGGGGCCGGTGGATACAACACCGACCACATCGCGAACATCGCTTCCACGAACATCATTCCCATCAACTCCATCGCCGGGATCGTGTGCGCTTCGCTCACGACGGGTGGCGGATATTGCTGGGTGGCGTATCGCGGAGCGATCACGCAGGCGAATTTCGCGGCCTCCAGCGCGTCCGCATCGGTCACGGTTCTCTGCTCGGCGAACGCCGTCGGTCGTCTCATCACGATGATCTCGACCTATCCGTTCTCCGTGACGACGGACATGACCAACGCGCTGATCGGCGTCAATGGATGCGTCGGATACCGGCGCTCCAGCTCCACCAGCTATGCCGCGACCACGCCCAACACGGGCGCGATCTTCGAGGTGTGCTGGCGGTAAACCCATGGCCCGAGGAGGATTGGAGTGAGCGAAGAGAACGAACCCCTCGAAAGAGGAGGTGCCTTCCTCGTCGAAGAGGAAGACAAGAAATTCGAATCTCCTCGATTGCTGGATCCGTCCGGCACTCCGTCCAACTTGAGGCTGTGGCATCTCGCGATCGGGGTGCCGTGTCCCACGAGAACCATGTCGCGGGACACGGCCCTCGCGCTGCGAATGATGGCTGTACCCATGTTCGCCCAAATGGTTCCGATCTCGCCGGATTCCCTGGAAGTCGGAGAGGCACGGAACCGAATCGTCGAGATCGCCCTCGAACAGAACTGCAAGTGGCTCTTCTTCCTCGACTACGATGTAGCTCCCCCTCCGAACGCGATCGTCAAGTTGCTCTCGCTCAAGGTCCCGATCGCCGCCGGCGTCTACCACTTGAAGTCGATTCCCTCGGCACCGCTCATCATGGTCAAAGGCTGGCCCGGCGCGTTCGAGGATTACCAGATCGGGGATCTCGTGAAGGTGGATGGCGTCGGCATGGGCTGCACCCTGATCGACATGGACGTCTTCAAGAAGATCGACCCGCCGTGGTTCCGCACCGTGGCCGGATACTCGGACGCGAATCCGAACGCGATCCTTCCCTACATGACCGAGGACATCTACTTCTGCGACAAGGCGAGGGCGGCAGGATACGAGATCGTGGTCGATACGTCGATTCAATGCCAGCACCTCGACGCCAGAAACGGAATCTCCTTCCACCTCGTCCCGAGCCCGCATGATCCGACGACGGGCACGCCAGGCTGGACGTATCGGAAAGGCGACAGGTACATCACGGAAACCGTGGCGGCGGCCGATCACCCGAACCGAGCCTGGGCGAAGACGACGCCACCCGCGATCGAGACGGCAATCCGGATCGACCTCGGGTCCGGGCCGATCCCATTCCCCGGATTCCTCGGGATCGACCTCTATGCCGAGGGAGAGAGCGTGCTCAAAGGAGACGTCACCGATCTCCAATGGTTCCGGGAAAAATACGGCCTCGCTGACGAGATCCGCGCCTCGCACGTGCTGGAGCACATGAGCCACCGCGACGCGACGAAAATCTTCCGCGATTGGGTCCTGACCTTGAAGCCGGGCGGGACCATGACGGTCTCGGTTCCGAGCCTCACCTTCGCCGCGAAAAGGCTGCTTGAGGCATCGGAAGTCGGTGACGACGTGAGCGAGACTGCGGACTACTACCTCATGATGATCTACGGCTACCAGATGGGCGAAGGACACCAGCACATGAACGGCTTCACTGAGAATCGACTTCGTCAGCTTGCGCTCTCATGCGGGCTCGCGGAAATCGAGATCCGAACGGATATGAGCGAAGGAGGCGGATGGGTCTCCGAGAACGAATCCCTCGTCCTCACCGGCCGCCGCCCGGGAGGGGAATGATGCCGGCCATTGCGATCACGAATCGGAACGTCACGAGTCGAGGGGCGCTGCGACAAGAGACGGGAGCCTTCACCGACGACACGACCTCCAACTACGAAATCTACACGAAGCTCGGACGCATCGTGTTCTTCCAGATCCAGGGAGTCGGAACCACCCTCGATAACGAGATCGAGGCGTATGCGAACTCCATCACCGCCTCCGCCACGGAAGACGATCGCGGCGTCATCCACGTGGAAGCCGGGGCGACATCCGCCGGTACCTACATCTACCGCGCGATTGGATTCTGAGATGGCCTTCACGATCACGTACCTAGCTCACAACGTCGTCGGGAACCACCGCGAAGACTACCTATCCGTCGTCACGGACGGCACGTCCTCCGCCATCAAGACGCGCCTCTCCTGGGTCGAGGACGTCTCGATCGCCCAGGTAGGTAACGCTTCCAGCGATCGGCAGGTCGATATCTATCCGAATTCCGCGACCGCCGTGACCGTCGAGGACGATCCAGGACAGTTCTTCATCCAGAATTGCGCGAGCGGGCAGACGCTACGATTCCTCGTAGCCGGGAGGTAGATCATGGCCGAGACCATCACGGAATTCCAGAGACGGAATATCGGGAGCATGAGGCAGACGCGAGGCCGCTTCACCTCCTCGGGAACGGAAGTAGACGTCGTGACGGGCCTCACGCGAGTCGTCTTCGCGGCGCTGCAAGGCGTCGATACCGTGGACAACCAGGTGTCGATCGCCCGGAATTCCTCCACCACCACCGACGAGTCCAGGAACGCGATGGGCCAGATTCACTGCGAGTCCGTGGACGCCTCCAACATCTACCAGTTCATCGCCGAGGGATATTGAGATGAGCGAGATTCATCTCACCGCGCCCGTCTCTGTGAACGCTGGCGTCGCCTACGATCTCGACATCATCCAGGAGATCCAGGGCGTCGAGGCGAGCGTCGCGGGCGTCCAGTTCTCGAACTACGTCACGGGACCCTGGACCACGGCACGAGCGCCAGGCGGCGGCGGCGCCGTGGAGGCGGCGGCCGTCCCGTGGACCGCAGCCACCGGCGAGTGGATCTACGAAGGCGTCATCTCGCATGAAGTCGCCTGGATTCGAGTCGGCGTCTGGGCGGATCAGAGCCTCACGGGACCGCCCGCCCTTTTCTCCAACGCGAGCCGGGTGCTGATCTCCGAAGGAGCCTGAGTGGCCTCCTACCTCAAGTTCGACGGCCAGCAGGATAAGGCGGAAGCGCCGGTCCAGACGGGTCCGGCGCCTACCTCGATCGTGCTGACGGCATTCGTGCGCGTCCTGGAGATGCCCGTGCGCTCCGCACCCATCCTCCAGATCGTGAAAGCGACCGATACGACGCTGACCGTCATCGGGATCTGGCTCTCGGGGCCGGGCGCTTCCAACGTCTACAACAAGCCGTTCGCCGTGAATTTCGGCCTGCCTTCCGGTGAAGCCTGGGTTCCGGACGTGCCGATCGACGCCTCGGCGAATCCAATCCGCCTCGGACGGATCTACAAGATCCAGCTCCTCCTCACGACCAGCGGGCCGTTCTCCGTCGCCGTCGATGGGGTCCGTGTCCTGACGGGAACCCTCGCGACTCCGCTGGACGATTTCACGCTCTTCGGCTGGCTCGCTTGCCTCGGCGGCGAGAAAGGCACCCTGAACGCCCTCGCTCCGCTCCGCGCCATGCACGCCGACATCATCCAGGCGAAGATCGAAGTGGATCGAACGCTCGCGACCTCCGGCGGCTTCCCGACCGCAGACGCCGACTCCGATCCCTTCACGAACATGACGCTCGAAAACAGCCACGGCTCGAATGCGCTCTGGCTCCTGAACGACGGATCCGGCACGACGGCCGCAGACTCCTCCGGGAACTCCTATCCCCTCACACTCACCACACCCACCTGGGCGTCCGCCGCCGATCCGACGGTGCCCTCCACGGGAGTCGCCCGGTGGGACTTCGCCTCCGTCGAGGGATACGCGCTCCGCGCCTCGGATGCGCCGGCGGTGCTGGCGCTTCCCATCTACGGACCGAACGGCCCGATCGGCGACGATACGGCCGGAGAGCTGCGACTCGCACCGAGGGGGCTGCGCTGGTGGGAAGACGGCGAGCAGAACAGCCAATTCCCCGTTGCGAGCCAGCTCACCGCCTCCACGGACCAGCGGGTCTCGTCGCGCCGGTCCCTCAAGACGGACGGTGCGGTGGCAGTCTCGAACACGAGCAACATCCCGCAGGACGCCGGCGGCGCCCCGAACTACGAAAGATTCTGGGCGCGGACCTGGTTCTACGACCCGGGCGGCGGGACCGCAGGCAGACTCCAGCGATTCACGTTCTTCACCAGCGCGAATGCCATCATCTGCTCCGCCGGAGTCTTCCAAGCCCAATCCACGACCGAGTACGTCACGTCCGTCGTGGGCGGCGGGCCGGATCATGCCGCTTCGGGAATTGCACGCTCCGTCGGCTGGCACGAGTTCGCCATGTACGTGGATCAGCAAAGTGTCGGGAACTCCACGATCAAGTTCTATATCGACGGACAACTCGTCCGAACGAACAGCGCCGTGACCACGGATATCGCCCGGATCGGATTCCGGGAGCTCGGGGCGTCCGCTTCCAACGACCACGGCTACTGGGACTGGATGCAAGTCGGCTACGAGCGCGATGGCGTCTCCAACCTCCAGTATTCCCGCCTCCTGGAGGCCACGGGCTCGGTCGTGCTTCCCATCTTCAAGCCGACGAGCGGCGTGAACGCCTACACGGGCGTCACCATCACGGAGGCGACGGCAGGCACCACTTCCATGACGCTCGGAACGACCTCCTACACGTTCCGCCACTCCACCGATGGCGGCGCCACGTGGTCCGTTGCCGCCACGCTGAACGCCGCGAATCTCGCCGCCCTCGTCACGAATCCCTATCCGAGCGGCGACGCCCTGGAGATCACTGTCACTCAGACCGCCTCGATGGACGACATGGGAAGCCCCGCAACGCGCCAGATCGACGTCGCCTATCAGCCATCCTGGAGCGAGGAATCCCCCGCGATTTCCACCTGGACTGAGGAACTTCTCGCGGCGGCTACCTGGACGGAGGAATCCCCGGCGGCCGCCACCTGGACGGAGGAATCCCCCGCCGCCGCGACCTGGACCGAGGAGTCTCCGGCCGCCGCGACTTGGACGGAGGAATCGTGAGAATCAAAGGGCTTGGAGCCTTTCTCAACAAAAAGCTCCGCGAGTTCTCCAAAGGGAAACGCTACGAAGGCCCGTGGGTGGTGGGCTTCCAGGACTGCTCTCTCTGCGGGCAGACGCAGGCGGCCATCGCACCGCTCGCGAGCCTGGATGGCGAAGGACTCTACGAGTGCATCTACTGCGGCCAGCAGACTTGCCGGTGGAACTACGACCCTACCTTCGCGCCGAAGTCCCTGAGCGGCTACGAGGATGAAGACTGATGGGCACCCCGCACCTCTGGACAGGGACGTCCTTTCGCACGGCGATCCGGAACATGATCCAGGATCCGACCTCGGCGGCTTCACAACGCTGGACGGATGCGGAGCTCCTGGACGACTACGGGAACCGCGCCATCCTCCAGGTGGTCCTTGATACCGAGACGGCCGTGGAGACCTCCTGGACGGTTCCGCTCGTCACGGCGACGCGCGAGTACGCGCTGCCGTCGAACTTCCTCAAGGATAAGGTGGTGGAGTTCGTGAAGGAGACCACGGACGTCCGCCGCCTCGCCTATCTGGAGCGCGATCAGTTCGAGGACCTCTATTCGCGCGATCCCACCTCGGCGGGCGAGCCGGGCTTCTACTGGTACTGGGCGCGGAAGGGAAGCGATCCCACGACGTACCAGACAGGCTCGATCTACTTCCATCCCGTCCCGACCGCCGCCGAGAACACGAAGCTGGTCCGCATCTGGGGCTACAAGATGCCGGATGCGCTGGCGGCGGCGGATCTCACGAAGACCGTCGAACTGGATGGTCCTTTCGTCGAAGCGGCGCTCTCCTATGCGGCGATGCTGGTCAAGGCCGACGACCGCGACACGGCTCTCGCGGATTTCCATAAGGGGAACTACCGGGAGCAGATCCAGAAGATCCTGGACTTCCGAGCCTCCAAGACGAAATCGCGCGTCGGCCGGATCGTGCCGCGCGAGTCCGCCCTTCTGCCCTTCCCGGAGCGGCGCCCCCAGTTCCCGTGGAAGCGGACTTGGTGGGGATGATGCCGCGCCGCGTCGCTTTCCAGAACTTCAACGGCGGGCTGGATCTCTCCCAGCACGTGACGTTGATCGGGGCGGACAAGGCGTACCGAGCGGAGAACGTCGTCTTCACGAGGAAGTCCGTGCGCCGCCGCTTCGGGCAGCGGGCCGCCTACGGTCCGGCGACGGCCGTGGCGGCTGCCGTCACGATGCTCAAACGGTTCTACAGGCTCGCGACGACCGGGACGAT
>Ga0209342_10007421_pt1 | contig 11047 bp, 17 predicted proteins | sample RifCSP16_2_FD_184023 | JGI IMG/M metagenome (GOLD analysis project Ga0209342, IMG submission 184023) | Soil microbial communities from Rifle, Colorado - Rifle CSP2_sed 16_2 (SPAdes) (version 2) | ecosystem: Environmental > Terrestrial > Deep subsurface > Rock core/Sediment | place: Rifle... | reverse complement strand
GATTTCCTTGCCTTGTGCAAGGTTTGTGTTGCTGAATATGTTCCGCCCAATTGAAGAAGAGAGGAACGCATGAACTCTTTTGGAAACTTCCTGCCTGTGCATCTCTAGCGCGTTGAATTGGACTACCTTTCCGTGCATCAGTGCCGTTACTGCCATCCGCATCAGTGACCAGGACTTGCCCTCGCCCAACCTCGCCGCGAGGACTCCTAGTTGACCACCCTGTAGCCCACCAGTCCGCTCGTCCACTGACTCGAAGCCTGTGGGGATTCCGGCAAATCCTTCTGCATCATACTTTTCTTTGCGTTCTTGGACATCCTGGTACAACGGTTCCCAGTTGTCAATAATGTCTGTGTCATGATGTAAACGTATAGTAGAGTAGGTTTTGACTGTTCCTCTCTGAACGATCTCTAGCGCCTTCTCTACCTCTCCGTCGTGGATCATCTCAGCGGCGTTGGACAGGGTCTCGGTGAGTAGGACTGCGCTATGGCGCTTGCGTACCTCGGCGCAGTAGTGCTCGACGTCGTCCACAGCGTACAGACGGAAGTCCGGGAACTCAGCTTTGAACAACGCGCGGCTAGGTGCTCGCTTGCGTCTGTCGATGTACTTGAACAACCACTCTGCCTCGTCCACGTAACCGTCGAAGTAGTCCGGGGAGATCATTTCTTCGAGGAGAGGCTGGTGCTTTTGAGTCCTAAGAACCGCTGAAATCAAAGCTCTTTCGGGATTCAGGTTACTCACCGGGTCACACCCCAGAAGCCTTGGCCGGCAAGCCGTAGGTGACTCAGGTCAGCTTGCCCGTTCTCCGCGAGTCCTAGCGCCAGAGGGCTTCTGTATGGGTGGCCGCATGTTGCTACACACAATATATATAACCACTCTGACATCTTGCAACCTCCATTAGGAGAATTTCTGTGGACAACATCGTCAACGAGTGGTGGTGATCTTAGTGATGTGATGTTGACGGGGACCAGTCATTGCAGTGACCGGCCCCCGGTGCCTGACCATCCTGGCAGGGACGCATGGCTGCGAGGCCCGACTAGCGTACTGCCGGCTGGACAAGATCGGTAGTCTCTGACCCCCAACGCACAAGATCCCCACGAGGCTACTGGCGGTCAACCAGATCATGGCCTACACGGGGATCTTGTGTTAGGGTGCTCCTGCAACGAAAGCGCACCCACCATACGTCATGAGGTGGGGTCGGTCTAGTCAGCCGAGCTAACAGGGTCAGAGCCTGTTACTACTGCTGTCGGCATGACCGTGCCGGCAAGGGTTGCACCAGGACGCTCGCCTACTTCCGATCACCCACGAGCCGCTAGACCATGTCCCTGGTGCTCCGGGAAGTCCGGAGGGGCGATCGGCAGGACTCATGCAGACGTGATGAGTCCTGCTCCTGTGATCCTTAAAAATTAATCTTGCTTTTCAAGATTTTCTTTGGGGACCACAGGGGCCGGATCTATACTCCGTGATATATGATCTACGGCTAAAGAATCTTGAAGCTCTGGCTTGACCTCTGGACAACTCCTCTGTAGCTTGTACGTCAGTCCTGCCTCGTGGCCGGGAAGTTGCTTCGTCCCCCGCGACCACCTTCCTTATCCGTGAGGCAGGACCATAATCATCATCACGAATGCGGTAGGCTAGCATGATCGGGAGATCATGATCGTAAGACCTAGATCAGCACACGTACATTGACTCCTCAATAGTGACGTGAATTGGTGGGACCGCTGGGGGACGACGGTACCAAGATCCCGTAGTGCCGCCTAGAGACATCTGGGGTACCGAAGTGTACTAGGGGACTCTCACCAGTACAATAAATAAAGAACCCGTAGCTCAGTGGTAGTAGCTTCTGACTTTTAATCAGACTGTCGTCGGTTCGATCCCGACCGGGTTCACGGGGTCTAGGACTAGGTAAAAAGTGGTTGCACCGAATACGAGGGCACACTCGTTCGTGGGCGCATTAATGTCGGTGGTTTTAGGTATTCCTGGGGAGGTTCGCCTGAGACATTAGAGTCCTACGCCGTGCCACTTACCCTTATTTAGGAAGGAAGCAAGTGCCTATCAAGGTATATGTAGAACTTGCGGAAGATATTTACCCCGTTTACAAAGTTCGTGACGTCGATGGTCCACCCATTAACAATATTACAGAAAAAATGTTAAGCGTAGAGAAGGCAGTTTTTAACCGGTGGTTCCGTACGATCATCGAGTACGAAATAGTTCAGGAGCAGATCGCAAAAAAACTTAAGGAACAAACTACATAGATTTATGAGTTACCTGTTACGGTTTAGGAGAGCGGAAACCTCATCACTTAAGAGGGGTACCGAAACAGGGGAGAACGACAACCTCCGTGACTCATACCGATCAGGCTGGGGCGCGTCAGCCTTAGAAACAACGCGCGTAAGCTGACCGACTAGGACTAGGAGCCGGAGGAGAACTCCGGACCGGGTTTTGGACATTCTCCCGGAGTGAACACCTAGCCGGTCGTTATTTGTACCCGTGGTTAAACCTTTCGACCGGGCAGGCCACGGGTACTTACCGCCGTATTTCACCGGTCGTGGAAGCTTGTCTTATAAGCAAGTTCGAGCTGGGTTCGACACCCAGGCGGCGGACAGGGACTTCTAGGAAGGTAGTGAAGCAGGCTACACACCTGCCGGACGCCGGGTGGCGTCCGTCGAGCTAGGGGTTCGATTCCCCGGTCCCGTAAGTTGCTGCACAGTGGGATGACGTCGCCATTGTGTAGAGTCTGTGGGCGTTGAGGGACACCGCGACAGATAAATTGCTAGTCGAGCATGGTGCCTAGGGAGATCCTAGGACGCCTTTCCAGTAAAATGGGCCATGAAACACTCGGCTAGCAACTAATCTCCCATAGCTCAATTGGCAGAGCAAGCGGCTGTTAACCGCTAGGTTCTTGGTTCGAGTCCAAGTGGGAGAGCGTGAGCGATATATTCAAAGACATACAGGACGCTCTAAGTAGGCTACCTAATACTTACAAATCTAGAGATTACGAGGTTAGCGCATTTGACGAGTATTTTCCGATAGCACAAAGAGAGATGGCCGGATTTGATTACGACGAGAACGTACTAGCGCTAGTCGACGCCGACACCCTAGATACGATAGCCGCCACCGTCCAGGCTAATAGAGTGTGTCATTCGTCTAAAGCTTCTAGTCCAGCTTTGTTGAATCTAATAGTATACATGCTCAGCAAAAAGTATTTGATCTCTCCGAGGTAATGTGAAAATAAAAAGAAGTGATTGGAAAGAAGAACTAACATTGTACGGATGCTGGTTTTGGATCAGGTGTAGACTTTTCCATAGAAGGTAATTATGGGGTCAAGGTTTTATCCCTCGGCTGCAAAGATAGTTAAGATAATAGAAACTCACGGAGATATATGTTATCTATGTGGCGTGAGTATATATGACGAGAGGATTACAATGATCTCTCAGCGCCTAAGACATATATCTGTCAAGCGGTACGTGTGCAGCGTCGACCACGTGGTTTCTGTGCATGACGGCGGTACTTCTGACATAGAAAATCTTCGGCCCACCCATCATATTTGCAATATGTCGAAGGGATATCTGTCGGTGGAAGAGTTCGTATGGCTAGCAGGACTTTGGTCGGGGCTAAAATGACAAGGACTAAGAAACAGTACGCGCTGAAGTATCGTCTACCGTGGGTGTACCACGACAACGCTATGTTTCCCACTGCATTGCACGCACAAGAGTTCATCCACTTCGCGGACGTTGTGCTTACTCAGACTCACGGTGACAGTGTGACGTGGTGGGTAGACTTGCCTGACATGAACGAGAGAGAGCTAGACAGAGTGTTCGTCTACCGTGCAGAATGGATGAAGTAGAGTCATGGCACAAGTAAAGATCAAAGCGGGTAAGCTCAGGCGTCGAGATATATTCAAGGCTCGTAAGCCACCTACCCCTGACTCCAACGGAAACAGAGCGGAGCGAAGAGAGGCAGCTAAAAAGAAGAGGTAGGTAAGATGGCAGATAACGAGTTGTTTGATTTCTCTATGATCGATCTTGTAACTGAGGCCAAGTACAACTTGAGCCGTAGAGAATGGGATCTGTGCACTAGCTATGGTTTGCGTATGGTTTCGGAAGACAGAATCCGTCAAGGGACGAGATTTCTAATTACGTTTACAGAACTACCTAACCCCACGTAGCTCAGTGGATAGAGCAAGGCGCTTCTATCGCCAAGGTCGGGAGTTCGAGTCTCTCCGTGGGGACGACTGACCAATGGATTGGAGGTGAATTAATGGGCTACACAGTTAAAAGCTGTAACTCTGTTGTCCGCAGAGACCGCCTGTTATTATGACCAGCTAGCCGCTGTTTTACAGTAGCTGCAAGATGTTGAAAGACCTGACAATTAAATAGCACTACGGTGTACCCCCGTCAGTCTGTGGATAGCTGGCGGGGGTATTTCAAACTAGTTCTGGGTTTGCGGGTGTGTCGGAACTGGAATACGAGGCTGACTTAAAATCAGTTGCCCGAAAGGGATTGCGGGTTCAAATCCCGCCACCCGTACGGCCACACTCAATCGGGCAGACAGATAGGAAAGCTTAGACAAATGTCAACAGCTACTCTGGAAGAGACTATGCCGAAGACAAAAGAAGAGGCACCGCCTACTTTCACAGACTGGACTAACGAACTTCCTAGCAACTTCCTAGAGTGCCGCACCATGGGCCATCGTTGGAATCGTCATAGTGCTACGTGGGACAAGTTTTCTCAGGCGTACTACGTCATCCATGATTGTGATCGTTGTGGGACCGAACGTCGTGCGTGGTGGAACAAGATGGGAGAGATCTTGTCGTCCAACTACGCCTACGTCAAGGGTTATTTGCACAGTGGTACTGTCACTAGGCAGCCTGTTGACGGTAGGGGGCGGCAGACGTTGCGCGCTGAATACTTGAACCGAATGTTCACCTTCTAGACTTCCTACCTCGTTCTTGCCGGGGGGTAGGAGAGCCTCTCATCGACAACCGGGACAGTCGGATGAGAGGTGCGGGACCGTCGTCTAACGGTAGGACGCGAGACTAATTCTCGTTATGCAGGTTCGACTCCTGTCGGTTCCACTAGCGCCTAGTTATCAAAACCAAAACAACAACCTTGTTCCTGTTGAACTCTCGTGACGGCGTGGGTAGCTAGGCGCTTTAATTTTTTACAGAGAGGCAGTCGACATGGGAAGGAAGCAGAAAATAGTGACCGTGGGCCGACTGGATTCTCCCGAGTCTTTGATACCACCGCGTAAATATTATGACGAGTACATCTCTCGTGAGATCGACAGGGGTGTCAGCGAGTTCGACGTGTTCAAGTACGCGCTCGCCAACAAAATGAACGTGTTGATCGAAGGACCGACCGGCCCTGGCAAGACGTCGGCATGTCTTGCGTTCGCCGCACTTCACGACATGCCGTTCTATTCTATTCAGAGTAACGCGGGTGCGGAACCTTCTCAAATCTTTGGCCGTATGGTGCAGAGCGAGGCAGGCATCTGGCAGTTCCAAGACGGTGGTCTCACGGCGCTGATCAGAATGAGTCACAAGCGTCCGTGTTTTTTGCTAGTTAACGAGATCAATTTCATGTTGGCTAAAATTTCTACAGTATTGTTTCCTTTGCTTGACAAGCGTAGATCAGTTTCACTCGTCGACAACCGTGGGGAAGTGCTGGAAGCTGGGCAGCTCCTCATCGCCGCTGACATGAACCCCGACTACACGGGCACGCGGCAACTCAACGAAGCTCTGCTGAACCGCTTCCCGATCCGGCTGGTGTTTGACTACGATCCCGCCATTGAAGTCAAGCTAGTCAAGTCAGCGTCCCTGCTACGGGCGGCTCGGCAACTGCGGACACAGTACGTCAGGGGCGAGCACAACACCCCGGTGTCCACTAACTCGCTCATGGAATTTGACACGTTGGCCAAGGACTTCAGTGTCCAGTTCGCTATTAATAATTTCAAGAACATGTTCAATACTGAGTACCGAAGCGCGGTACATCAGGTGTTTGTGCTAGAGAAATCTAACATCGAAAGTGATTATGGTATCTCTTCTGATTCGGAAGATATAGACCCGGACAAGTTGTTGGAAGAGTCGGTAAAAACTCAGCGGGTCGAGCTCAGTGACCTCGGCGTCAGCACAGACACTCTGCCGGTCGAAGAGTATATGAAACTTAGGAAAGCGGGGAGAGTTAAATGAGTAACTTTGCTCTTTCCACTAAAGAAAAGCAGGAGCTACTCTGGGGAAACCTAGCTCACTTGTACCAAAATGTCGACCGAATTATTTCTGGCAAGTACGTCCAAGTGAAGTTGGTTAGCTTGTCAAAAACACAGTCAGCGGGGGCTACACCAGCGTGGACGATGTTGGACTCGAACGAGGTGTTTCTGAACACTGGTGTGCTCGGTACACCTAGAGATTCTGATTCTCTCATCGCTGTTACCGCAGTAAACTGGCATGAGTTGTGTCACGTGACCAGGACACCGCTGGTGATAGGTAAGCGTATTCCGGAACATCATCTATACGCTTACAACTTGCTAGAGGACCAGCGTATCGAGCGTGAGTTTGTTGCCGACTACCCGATAGCCGGTACCTATTTTAGCAGGATGATTGCTAAGTATATTCTGGCCAGAGGAGATCTACTAGGCCCACTTGTTCTGTTCGTTCTTACTCACGGTCGGTATTATCTACCGGACCAGTTGCGTGCTGACATTGCAAGTAGATGTCTGGCCGGTGGGACGACTATCAAAGACAAGCTAGTATCTAGAGGAAAATATGAACTACGACTAAAGGCACAACAAGCGCAGAAAATCATCGATGAGTACGTTCAGCTACCTCTCACTGGGGTGAGTGAGTATTCTTATAGTAATAAGACAACAGATAGAGCAGTTGAACTTATCAAGAAAATGGCCGCGCTACTAGCTGACGAGAGTACGTCGGCGGTTGGTTCTTGTTGTGTTGTAGTGGCGGCAGCAGGTCAGCTAGAGACGGATGGAGATATTCAGAGAATAGACGCCGAAATCGTAGAGGCTCTGAGGGGTGTTGTCTCTGGTGGTGCGGTTGAATTGTACGAGGACGTTGCTAAGTACCAGGAGACAATGTCTAAGGGAGTGAGTACAGAACATTTGCTCACGTCACCAGCGGAGTCGTCTAAGATGACTGTGCCGGCAGAGTGGATGGGTGTCACCCGCAAGAACTCGCGTAGGTTCGAGCGTATCTACGCCGACAAAGATCCAGGCTGGGAGACAAGGACGTCGAGTGGAAGACTTAATTCTGGACGTATTGCTAGTGGCTGCGATCCGACTGAAGCTTTTGATAGCTGGACTGAAGACCAGACGGACGACACCGCCGTCGAGCTAGCTATTTGTATGGACTGCTCGGGCAGTATGCAGGGCATAATAAAGCAAGCATCGTTGGTGATGTGGTCCTTGAAGAGATCGGTTGAATCGGTGGGCGGGCACGCGACGTGCTTCGGATTTAACGCGTCTTCATTTCTACTGTATGCCAACCATAAAGCAGAGAGAAATCGTTACCAGCTTTGCGGTGCATGTGGTGGCACTGTTCCTTTTAATGCTTTGGTGGCAGCACACACGCTTCTGGCTACTAGCGGTAGGCCGAACAAAATTCTGATAGTTGTGACCGACGGTGCGTGGTGTAATTGTCATAATATTGATGGAAGCAAAAAGCGTAGGGGTGCTTACGAATGTCCTGCCATAGAGAGCAATCAGAGAATAGAGCGCACAGGTAAAGGGGCTACTACCGCACTCTTCTATCTAAACAAGGGTGTTAACGTCTTGTCTCCTGATTCTCACGGTTGCCAATTGGTGCGTTCTGTTCTTACTATTAGCGAGTTGGATTCGGCGGTTAATAATCTTGTTGCTGACGTCATGAAAAGAGGTGCCCGTAGATGACAAGCAAAGAAAAAGATCAGATCCTTTGCGCTCACGAGATCGTCACGTCTATATACTGCGGGGACCTTGACCCGTTCCTCGGAGTCATAGAAGAGGCGCTACTCCATCGTGGTCTTGTGCGATCAGGTGCTCCTGACAAAGGGCCAGTTGTTTTCTTTACCAGGATCATGCATGTCGACGGGAAGCGGGTCATCAAGGTGACAAGCAAATGAGTCGCCGTGACATGTTAGGCCGTCGTCTTCATCATGTGCGTAGGATGGCGCATAAATGTGGGGAGTGGGCAAGTAAAGCTCAGGAAGAATTAATAGAGCTTACTGATTTCGAGCAACGGTTTATCACAGACGGCGCTACAACACGAATTTCTGTGAACAGGATAGATCCTAGACCGAACATGGAGATTAATTACAAGTTGCTGCGAGAGTCGGTTAGTGCCACGACCTGGTTGTCGATTACATCTTGTTCTGTTGACCCGAAGAAACTTGAAGTAGAGATCGCGCGTGGTAACATTACACAAGAGGTGGTGAGTGCGTGCATCAAGTACGTGCCACGTAAGCCTTACTTCCGTACGGAGGTGGCTAGTGATGCTGCCATATCAGACCGGGACGAGTAGCTGGCCAGAGGTGTTGGCCAAGGATTTTGTCAGGTTTCGTGAAGGTCATCTGTACCGGCTGCGCGATGATACTCTTGTGGTTATCTACGACACGTACCGGGAGCGTGAGTGTTCTCTACGTATAGGCCAGGGGATTGTCGTCCAAGGGAATATAGAGCATCCTGTAGGTACACATCTCTATCCTATTGAGCCGTACTCAGTTGTGCGGGAGGAATATCCCTTGACTGACCAGGACAAGAGAGAATTATTTAATCGTGGTGTCGAACAAGGGCGTGAAGAAGCCAGGGCCGAGAACAACTTCTAAGGTCACTGTGTGGGTTTGGCAGGCCCGTGGTCAGGGCGGACCTTTTAGATTTTCTGACAAGAAACCGCAACATAATCCTACTGATGTTCGCACATATAAATTGACACAGGAAGAATTAGATATATGGTTGGACGTTCAAGCGGAGTACGCAGTGTTACAGGAAAATCTTCAGTGCATTCTGAAGGGAATGTTCAATCCAGCGTAAATGGTAATGTGTTTGTATCCATACGGCGCGTAGACATGTGGCCGTTCTTTGTTGCGCGCAGATTCCCGTCGTACATAAAAAATGCTAAAGAACTTTACGACGTTCCTAACGAGACATGGGCTAAATGGATCAAGGTGATGCATGATTTTCGAGACGTCCAAAGAGAGATGCGCTTTTACTACGAAAAGAATCACTGATGACATATACACGTAAGGGAACGCGTTGGCGTCGATTTCAAGAGCTGCCTAGTAGGCGTGGTCCGGGTCCAGTGCACGTCCAGTGGTGGTTCGACAACGAGCGACGCTGGCTATTTTTCTGCTCCAACACAGCTCGACATCGTGGCCAAGCCGTGCTAGATACTCAGCCGATTACATGCACGGCTTGTGGGCACATGTATACCGACTAGGAGAGATGATGGGTCGTAAACACCAGGTGCAGATTCATCCTGTATCTCTTAGATACAAGACGGACACTGAGACTCACAAGGCCGGTGACATAATTCCATACAAGTATAAATATTATGTGATCTGTCTTCATTACAATTGTGCCGACACAATTCTTGGCAGTCCCGAGTACACTTTTAGTAGTGTCGCTAAAGCCGAGGAATGGAAAGACCGGCACTTGCACTCAGCTAAATACGAGACATTCTGGCAACGAGTAGCTCGTCACCTTGAAGGGCTATGGGGAGAACTCAAGAGATAGGTAGATAATGCCAGCACATGGATATAGTGACGTAACACGACAGATTAGAAAAGAAACTGGCTGGATGATTGGCGACTACATCGTCAATTTTATTGTCGAGCACAGTACCCGGAGGTGGGTAGACTCTCGGTCGGTCATGCATCATATCTATACTGACACGGGATACAAGCTAGAAATTAATCAGATTAGTAACGTCTTGTTTCGATGGGCTACTGGTTCTTATCGTGTCGACGGGGTGCTGGAAAAGCACAAAACTAAGCGTGGTAGTTATCGTTGGATTCCTGCCGGTCCGAAACCAGAGGATACATTGGTCGAGCATATTCCCGTCAAGGATTTTCTTGGTGTTGATCTTCTTGATAAAGTCAAGAGCGGCGCAAGAGCTAACGTCGTGTTGGAAAATCCAGTTAAGAAATACCAGACTATGGATCATGACACTGACGGGATCATGATTGTCACTAGTATAGTCGGCGGGTATCTTATTAAGATCGACGGCCATCTTTACACTGCAAAGAAACTAGAAATATAATGTACCGCATGTATGTTAATATGCGTACTCGTATCGGAGATTCCATTGTTGAGACCGAACATACTGGTAGGGGTATTTTTGATACGTACCTGACTGTTATGGAACTTGAGGGTATGAGGAGTAGGGTTGATTGGAGTGACGACCGACAAGGAGCATGGGAGAATCACAAACAATGGGTAAGGCACGTCATGCAAAAGCATCCGGGGCTGATAGCAGTAGCGATACCTTCGATTTCAGAAGAGTAATCGAGGTCTCTGAGGCTAGCACATCTGGCATTAATATTCGTGATCACTGGAACACTATTTTGTGTAAGGCTATTGCGGAGGAAAAGGATCAACTGGAGAAGGCATGGCTTCGTAGCCAGATAATTTGAATAGTGCACAAGAGCACTTACAAACAGATAGAGAGAACATGAACTCGTCTCCTGTGGTGCAATTACTAGGTATTAATTTCTATTTTTCCGTGGATGAGGCCAAATCACTTATTTCTGAGCTTGATTCATTGACACAAGCGGGTCAGCTACTTCCTTCCGTGCTTGAGGGTGTGCGGCGTGATATAAATATGCAGCTCAGCCAACAGTACGGAGGTGGGTTCACTAGTGGCTCTTAAGGCTAGAAGGATAGAGACCAAAGGACGTCTGAAGAACGCGGCTAAGAAGGGTGGTGATTCTTGGGTAACAACTATTCGTGACAACGAGACGATCAATCTCCGGTTTTTAACCGAGCCAGAAGAATGGATTGAGTACACCGAACACTACAACGACACTTACAAATACTTCCCCTGCTCGGACGACTGCCCCGGGTG
>Ga0209342_10007419_pt1 | contig 11047 bp, 6 predicted proteins | sample RifCSP16_2_FD_184023 | JGI IMG/M metagenome (GOLD analysis project Ga0209342, IMG submission 184023) | Soil microbial communities from Rifle, Colorado - Rifle CSP2_sed 16_2 (SPAdes) (version 2) | ecosystem: Environmental > Terrestrial > Deep subsurface > Rock core/Sediment | place: Rifle... | reverse complement strand
GCTTCACGCCGGGGTGCAGGCACGCGAGCTGGTCGATCGCGCGCTGGCGCGACGCCGCCAGCGTCGGGCGATCGTACACGAGCCGTCCGCCGCGGAGCACGGGGACGAGCAGATCCTCGCCGGCGGTGCCGGCGGCGATCTCCCGACGGCGCGTGTGGTCGAGCGGATCGACGATCACCGCCGGCGACGGCAAGCCCGTGAGCTCGTCCCAGATGCAGTCGGCGAGGAACTCGCCGTCCCGGCGGAAGCGCCGCACCTGCAAGATGCCGGGCAAGCTCGTCTTGGCCGCCTGGTCCGACAGCTTCACCCTGTGTGACCACGTGCCGTCGGGGCGGCGCACGGCGTTGAGCTTGTAGACGCCGCCCAGCGCGGCCTCGTCGGCGCCCGTCACCAGCCGCGTACCGACGCCCCAGACGTCGATGCGCGCCCCCTGCTCCTTCAGGCTCTCGATGACGTGCTCGTCGAGCTCGTTCGAGGCGATGATGGCGGCCTTCGGGAACCCGGCCGCGTCCAGCCGCCGGCGCGCCTCCTGGGACAGCCAGGCGAGGTCGCCCGAGTCGAGGCGGATCCCCGCCAGGTCGCCACCCTGCCCGCGCAGCCAGCGCCCGGTCTCGATGGCGTGGTCGACCCCCTCGAGCGACTGGTACGTGTCCACGAGGAGGACGCAGTTGTTGGGCATCGCGGACGCGTAGGCGCGGAACGCCTCGAGCTCGTCCTCGAAGAGCATCACCCAGGCGTGCGCGTGGGTGCCCTTCACGGGGATCCCGTGCATCCGGGCCGCGAGCACGTTGGAGGTCGCGTCGCAGCCGCCCAGGTACGCCGCGCGCGAGGCGGACAGGCTGCCGTCGAACCCCTGCGCCCGCCGCAGCCCGAACTCGAGGACGGGATCGCCCCGCGCGGCCAGGCAGACGCGCGCCGCCTTGGTCGCGATGAGCGACTGAAAGTTCAGGAGGGCCAGGATCGAGGGCTCGACGAGGAGGCAGTGGAGGACGGGCCCCCTCACGCGCACCATCGGCTCCCAGGGGAACAGCACCGTGCCCTCCGGCACCGCGTCCACGTCCAGCATGAGCTCGAGCCCGCGGAGGTGGTCGAGGAACCGGCTCTCGAAGAGAGGTGCGCCCCGCGCGTCGCGCAGGGAGGCGAGGAACTCGAGGTCGTCGTCCCCGAACCGGTAGGCGAGGAGGTGGTCGATGAGCGGCCCGAGCCCCGCCGCGACCGTGAAGCCGCTCTGGAACGGGTTCTTGCGGAACGACGCGGTGAAGACCGACTCCACCCCCTCGATGCCGCTCTTCCAGGCGGCGGCCGCCATGGTGAGCTCGTAGAGGTCGGTGAGGAGCGCGAGCGAGGGGCGGTAGAGGTCGTGGAGGGGGGGCATGCGTGCAGTATTCAGCCGGTGAGCTCGAAGAAGGAGCGCAGGCGCCTGAGGACGCTGCCCCGCGCGCGCTCGCCCGGCTGCAGCGACGCGGCGGCCGCGAGGCCCTCGTTGGCGAGCTGCCGCTGGGCGAGCAGCTCGCCGAGGCGGCTCAGGAGGTTCGGGTTCTGGCTGAGGAGGACGGTGAGCGCCGCCTTGGTGATCTCGACCGCCTCGACCTCCTCAGCCGCGACGGCGGTCGCGCTGCGCGCCTCGCCCGTGAGCAGCGACATCTCTCCCAGGCAGTCTCCCGGGCCGAGCACCGTGACCACGGACTCGCTCCCGTCGCGCAGCAGGCGCACCTCCGACCTGCCACGGACCAGGAGGAACATGGAGTCCCCGGGCGCGCCCTGCTGCACCAGGGGCTCGGCGGGCGCGAAGAGCACGCTCGGGCAATGCTGCACCAGCTCCTCGATCTCGGCCCCGGAGAGGCAGCCGAAGATCGCGTGCGCGCGGAGGGCCGCGGCGGCGGAGGAGAGGGCGTCGGCAGCGGAGGCGGGCGGCGCGGGCCGGTGGAGGGTCACCACGGGGTACGGGATCTCCATCCCCGCCCGGCGCACCGCGTACCAGCAGTGAGATCGGATCTCGCTCAGCACGCGCGTGTGAACCGCGTGGTCCTCGATCCAGGCCCGGATCTCGTAGGTAACGGCGGAGTCGGCGAACTCCTTCACGAACACCTCCGGCGCCGGATCGGCGAGGACCCCCGGGACGCTGGCCGCGGCGGCGCGGAGGACCTCGCAGGCCCGGGCCGGCGGCACCGCGTAGGAGAGGCCGATCGAGGCGCGGACGGCGTGGCGCGGGCCGGGCTGGTGAAAGTTCACGAGCGGGCGCTTCAGCAGATCGGCGTTGGGGACCTCGAGCAATACCCCGTCCGAGGTCACGAGCCGGGTCGACCGCCACGTCAGCTCGAGCACGCGCGCGTGCTGGCCGTCGAAGAGCAGCCAGTCCCCCATCTTGAACGGCTTGGACCAGTACAGCGCGAACCCGCCGAGGACGTTCCCGAGCAGGTCCTGCATGGCGAGGCCGAGGATGATCGCGGCGAGCCCGGAGCCCGCCAGGAGCCCCGGGACCTTCACGCCGTACCCGAGCTGCAGCACGGACACCGCGACGCCCGCGAAGACGAGCAGCCCGGTCGTGTCCCGGAGGAGCGGGGGAGCGTCCACGCGCTGCCCGTCGGGCTGGGTGCGCGTCCAGAGCATGCGGTTCAGGACCGCGACCACGGGGAAGACGGCGAAGAGGAAGAACGCCGAGCCCAAGTGCCTGAGGAGCTGCGGGCGCCAGCTCGGCTCCCAGGGAGCGACGGCGAGGCCGCCGAGCAGGCCCGCCGCCGCCGAGAAGGCGTGGTAGGTCCATCCGAAGCGGAGCCCCCTCGACCGGTGGAGCGCCCGGCCCAGGGCGACGAGCCCCAGGTACAGGAGGAGCGCCGCGCCCAGCAGGAGGAGCGCGGCGGCGGGGGATGGGAGCTCGCTCGGCACGGGAGCCTCGCTCACTGCAGGGGACGGAGCCGGGCCTCGAAGCGGCTGGCGCGCTGGGAGGGGATGGACGAGACCACCACCCGCCCTCCGTCGCGCAGCGCCGCCACTCGATCGGCGGCCGGAGGGTGCCGGGAGAAGAACCCGCCCTGCGCCGACTTCCCCTCCAGGCGGCCCAGGAACCGGGCCAGCGCGGCGCGGTCGTATCCGACGCCCTCCAGGACGCGGGCGGCGAAGGCGTCCGCCTCGAGCTCGTCCGCCTTGCCGAAGCCCTTGTCGAGCACGAAGTCGGCGCCGAGCGTGACGACCTTCCCGAAGAAGGCGTGGACGACGTCGTCGGTCCCGGCGAGGAGCGTCTCGGTCAGGTGCTCCTGCTCGCGCGCCCGCTCCACCGGCCGCATGGCGTGTCCGCGCTGCACGTGCGCGACTTCGTGGGCCAGGATTGCCGCCACCTCGTCCTCGCTGCGCGCGGCCCGCAGGGCCCCCGTGGTCACGGCCACGAACCCGCCGGGCATGCCCACCGCGTTAATCTGGAGTGAATCCACCAGGAGGAAGCGGTAGCCGTTCAACGGGTAGGGGCGGTCCGACTCGACGCGCTGCTCCGCGGCGGCCAGCGCCACGGCGGTGCCGATGTTCCGGACGTAGCGCGCGACCTCGTGCTCGGGCGGCAGCGCGCGCCCGCCGAGCCGCGCCACGACGTTGGCGGCGATGGTCTTGCCGAGGTGGAACTCCTGCTCCATGGAGAAGGTGGCGCTCTTGCCCAGGTCGCCCCGGGCGGCGGAGTCGACGGCGTTCTCGCCCACCTTGCGGACGTTCTCGGCGGCGCGGTCGCCCAGGGCGCCGCCGGACAGGTCGTTGAGCGAGGCGCAGCCGACCGCGATGCACGCCCCGGCGAGCGGCGCCACGAGCCAAGCGCGCCTCATCGCGCACCTCCCAGGTGCCCCTCGGCGAGGAACTGGCCCAGCTCGGGGGGCGCGGTCTCCGGGGCTCGGCGCACGTACTCGTCGACCACGGCGAACTGGAGGGAGAGGTCCGGGTTCTCGGCCCGGTAGCGCCCCTCCTCCGCCTCGCTGAATCCGCGCGCGGCGAGCTCCACGTCCCGCTGCGACGAGGAGGCGCCGCCGCGCACGAGCTCACCCGACTCGCGGTCGAGCCAGGCCGACTCGTGCACCCAGCACTTCCCGTCCCCCGGCGAGGCCAGCCGGGCCCAGCCGCCGCGCCGCTCCAGCACCCGGAGCTGCTGGCCCGCCGAGACGTCGGCCGTGCACGCCTCGCCGAAGAACCGCGGGCCCTTCATGACCCGGACTCCCTCCCGCTTCACCACCACCACGTCGGAAGCTCCCGCCGCAACGAGCAGGAGCGCCACCACCGCGAGTCTCTTCCCCACGAGATCCCTCCTCACTTTTCGTGCAGCACGTGGACGCCGTCCCAGTCCTCCGCCGGCGGAGCGGCGAGGAGGTCCTTGCAGCGGGCAGCGTAGAGCTTCGCGGGCACGTCCGCCGGCGCCGCCCCGAGGACCTCCTCGAAGTCCGGGAGCGCCGCCTCGAACCGGCCCGCGCGGTAAGCGGCGATCGCCCTCTCCCATCGCTCGAGGCGCTGCGCGTCGGCGCTCCTCGAGGTCCCGGCGAGGCCGATCAGCTCGTACACCGGCACCCCGCGCCTCTTCCCCTTCACCTGGAGGAGCTCGATGGGGCGCGCGACGATCCCGTCCCGGGCCGCGCGATAGGTCCCCTCGCCGACGAGGATCCCCACCCCGTACTGCTTCGTCGCCCCTTCCAGCCGGGAGGCGAGGTTCACGCTGTCGCCGAGCACCGTGTAGTTGGCCTTGCGCCGCGAGCCGATGTTGCCGGCCACCATGGGGCCGGTGTTGAGGCCGGCCCCGGACGCGATCTCCACGCCGTACCGCTCCTTCCACTCGGGCCGCCGCGCCTCGACGAGCGCCCGCATCTCGAGGGCGGCGCGGCAGGCGCGCAGGGCGTGGTCGGGATCGGCGAGCGGCGCGCCCCAGATCGCCATGAGCGCGTCGCCGATGTACTTGTCGACGTAGCCGCCGTGGCGCTCCACGATCTCCGAGAGCGCCGAGAAGTACTCGCCCAGGAGCGCCACCAGGACCTCGGGCTCGAGCCGCTCCGAGAACGAGGTGAAGCCACGGATGTCCGAGAAGTAGACGGTGAGGTCCTGGCGCGCCCCGCCGAAGCGGTCGAGGAGCGCGCGGTTGGCGAGGAGGGCATCGACGAGGGCGGGCGAGGTGTAGCGCCCGAGCGCGTCGTGCACGAAGCGGCGGTCGCGGTGCTCGAGCCCGAGGAGCCGGAGGTCCACCGCGCCCGCCGCGAGCACGCCTGCCACCATGGGCACCAGCGCCGGCAGCCAGAACCCGAGCGCGAGCGCCCGCGTCGAGAGCCACCACCAGCCGCCGAGCAGCGCCGCGACCGCCAGGGCGGACGCCCCGAGCAGCGCGACGGACCCGCGAGCGCTCCGCGCCACGAAGACCGCCGCGAGCGCGACGAGGGCCGTGTAGGCGAGGGAGACGAGCGCGTCCCACGCGCGCGGCAACCGCTGCACCGACTCGCCGCGCAGGAGGTCGTCGATGGCGTTGGCGACGACCTCGCCGCCCACGGCCGCTCCGTTCACCGGCGTCGGCCGCTTGTCCTTCGCGCCCGCGACCGTCGAGCAGATGACGGCGACGGACCCGCGCAGCGGGGCGAGCGCGGCGGGCGGCGGCGGCGAGCCCTCGCCCTCGCGCGCGAGCCGCGCCCGCAGGAGATCGGCGGCGCTGACCGCGGGGTAGGTCGACCCGGAGGCGCCGCCAGCGTGCGGCCCGCGCCAGCGGACGAGGACGCGCCCGTCCTCGTCGAGGGGCAGGCGCGCCGCGCCGAAGCGGAGGGCCGCGGCCTCGACCCGTAGCGAGGGTCGACCTCGCGCGAGCCACGCCGCCGCGAGGGGGAGCGACATGTAGTCTCCCTCGGCCGTCGCGTACGCATGCCGGAGCGCGTAGACGCGGCCGTTCGCCGCCTGCTCCTGCGAGACGCCGCCGAGGGCGTCGGCCGCGAGGGCAAAGCGCGCGAGCGGCGGGACGAGCGCGAACCGCTCCGGGCGGCTCCCGGCGCCGAGCGGACGGGCGTGGCGCTCGCGCACCCGGCGGAGCGGCTCGCCTGCGTCGTCCCCCGCGGATCCCGACGCGCGCGTCAGGACCGCGCCCATCGCCACGTCACCCCCTGCGAGAGCCCGCTCGAGCGCCGCATTCTCGTCGGCGAGCGCCGCCTCGAACGAGTCCTGGAGGACGAAGTCGAGGGCGAGCACGCGCGCGCCCGCAGCGCGAGCCTCCTCGACGATCGCGGCGAGCGCGCCGCGCGGGATGGGAAAGGAACCGCCGGCGAGCTGGAGGGTGGCGTCGTCCACCGTCACCAGCACCACCTCGCGCGACGCGGGCTGGCGCGCGGCGGCGGAGGCAGCGCGCGCGTCGTAGAGGGCGAGCCCCAGCCCCTCGAGCGGTCCGGGGCGCGCCGCGGCGAGCGCGGCCGCGGCGATCGCGACGAGGACGCCGGGTGACATCGACGCGAGCAGCCTCTGGTGGCGAGCTGTCTCGGTATGGGGAGAGGGCCGCACGTTGTGAGCGGTGAGGCGGATCCTTGTGCACCGAGCGCCCGCTGCATGGCCAGCAGGCGAGGCACAGGGGAGGCGGCGGACCGTGGCACTCTACCACAGAGGCGAACTTCGCGTGCCCGGAAGGGCCGCGAAGAAGAGCGAGGATCCCCAACCCGCCACCCGAAGCGCGTGCAAACCAACGCCCCTCGCGTCTCGACCCCGACCTCCTCTGCTACAACCGACCTCCCATGGACCCGCGCGCGCCCCGCACCGAGACGCTGCGCGCGCTCGCGGCGGCTGTCCTGTTCCCGTTCCTCCTCTCCCGCGCCCTGCTCCTGGCGGTGGCCTGGTTCGGGCGGCAGTTCGCACCGAGCTGGACCTACTTCGACCCGGCGGGCGCCACCCGCGGCTGGAGCAGAGTGCCGGCGCTAGCACTGGACGTGTGGGGGCGCTACGACACGGTCTGGTACCTCGACATCGCGGCGCGCGGCTATCTCGCGCCCGCGGTTCTCCTTCGCGAGCAGTCAACCCTGGCCTTCTTCCCGCTCTACCCCTGGCTCGTGCGCGGACTTCATACGCTGTTGCCGGCGGCGTGGCAGGGGGACGCGGCCCGCTACCTCGCCGCGCTCGCGCTCTCGAACGCGCTGGCGCTCTGCGCCCTCGGCGCCGTCTACGCGCTCGTCCGCGCCGCGTACGGCGACGAGGCGCGCGCGCGGCGCGCGGTGCTCTACCTCGTCCTCTTCCCCGGGAGCTTCTTCCTCTCCTGCGCTTACTCCGAGTCGCTCTTCCTCTTCCTCGCCGCCGCGGCGCTCCTCGCGGGCTTCAGGGGGCGCTGGGGCCTCGCGGGCGCGTGCGCCCTGCTCCTCGGCCTGACGCGCCCCGCGGGCGTCCTGGTGGCGCCTGCGCTCGCGGTCCTCTACCTCGAGCAGCGCGCCTTCGACCTCCGCCGGGTGCGCTGGGACGCGCTCGCGCTCGTCGCGGCGCCGGCATCGCTATTGGCGCACGCGGCGCACCTCGCGCTCCTCACCGGCGATCCCTGGGCGCTCCTGCACGCGCAGGCCGCGTGGGGCCGGGCCCTCTCTCTTCCCTGGGCAACGCTCCTGAGCCCGGCCCACTTCCACCCGGTGATGGGCCCGCTCGAGCTAGCGGCCACGCTCCTCTTCCTGGCGCTCTCCCTGGCGCTCCTCCTCGAGCGCCAGCGCGCGTTCGCGGCGTTCACCTTCCTCTCGCTCGTGCCCATCCTGGCGTCCGGGACGCTGATGTCCGCCGTCCGCCTCCTGGCGGTGGCGTTCCCGGCCTTCGCGGCGCTCGCTCGCGCCGGCCGGAGCGATATCGCCGATCGAACGATCGTGATCGCCTCGGCGGTGTTCCAGGCGCTGCTCTTCCTCGCCTGGAGCCGGTTCTACTGGGTCGCCTGAGCACGTGCCGGTCGCCCGGCGAGTAGCTCGAGGCCCTCGCGCCCCCTGGGCCTCCGGTCCATGATGAAACGGCCTTCCTGGACTTGGACCTCGACTTGGACCTCGACCTCGACCTCGACCTGGACCTGGACCGGGGGACCTGGACCTGGACCGGGACGCCCCCGCAGTCTTGCGAGCCCCCCTCACCTCCATAAGTAATCTCTCGGGACGGGCAGACCCCGGAGGGCCACATGCGTGACGCGTTTGGGACGCTCTCGGAGATCGACTGGGGCGGCAGCCGCAAGGTCCGCTGCTTCGCCCTCCCGAAGCTGGAGGCGGCCGGGCTGGGGCGGATCTCCCGGCTCCCGGTCTCGCTCCGCATCGTGCTCGAGTCGCTCCTGCGCAACTGCGACGGAGAGCGCGTCCGCGAGGACGACGTGCGCGCCCTCGCCGCCTGGAGGCCCGCCGAGCCGCGGACGCGCGAGGTGCCGTTCGTCGTGGCGCGCGTCCTCCTGCAGGACTTCACCGGAGTGCCGCTCCTCGTCGACCTCGCGGCGATGCGCTCGGCCATGCAGCGCATGGGGAAGGACCCGCGCCTGATCGAGCCGCGCGTGCCGGTGGACCTCGTGGTCGACCACTCGGTCCAGGTGGATTTCTTCGGCACGCCCCAGGCGCTGCAGCGGAACGCGGACATCGAGCTCCAGCGCAACCGGCAGCGGTACGAGTTCCTGAAGTGGGGCACGCAGGCGTTCGAGACCTTCAAGATCGTGCCGCCCGGGCTGGGCATCTGCCACCAGGTGAACCTCGAGCACCTGGCCAAGGTCGTGATGGAGGAGGGCGGGATCGCCTATCCGGACACGCTCGTCGGCACCGACTCGCACACCACCATGATCAACGGCCTCGGGATCTTGGGCTGGGGCGTCGGAGGCATCGAGGCGGAGGCGGCGATGCTCGGGGAGCCGAGCGCCTTCCTCACGCCCGACGTCGTCGGCGTCCACCTCCACGGTGCGCTGCGCGAGGGCGTGACCGGCACCGACCTCGTCCTCACCGTCACCGAGATCCTCCGCCGCGCCAAGGTGGTGGGGAAGTTCGTCGAGTTCCACGGGCTCGGCGCGCGGACGCTCCCCGCGCCCGCGCGCGCGACGATCGCCAACATGGCGCCGGAGTACGGGGCGACCATCGGCTTCTTCCCCGCCGACGACGCCACCCTGCGCTATCTCGAGGCCACCGGGCGGAGCCCGGAGCACGTCTCCGCGGTGCGCGCCTATCTGAAGTCGCAGGGCCTCTTCGGGATCCCGGAGGCAGGGGCCTGCGACTACTCGACCGTCATCGACGTCGACCTCGGCGCAGTCGAGCCCTCCGTGTCGGGCCCCAAGCGGCCGCAGGATCGGATCGGGCTCTCCGATCTCGGCCAGCGCTTCACGGCGCTCCTCACCGCCTCCGACGCCTCCGGGTTCGGGCGCCCGAAGGACGAGCTCGGCCGGCGCTTCGACGCCACCGAGGTCGAGCACGGCCCGGGCCAGCCCGGCGGCGGCCTGCAGAGCAGCGAGAGCTTCCCCGACGTGCACCGCACGGGCGAGTCGGCCCGGAACACCAATCCGGAGACCGAGGCGGAGATGATGAACAACCGCCCCACGCCGAACGCGGTCCCGCCCGTCGCTGGCCACCCGCCGCCCCCGCCGCGCCCGACGGGCGAGATCGAGCTCGGGCACGGCGACGTGGTGATCGCCGCCATCACCAGCTGCACCAACACCTCCAACCCGCAGGTGATGCTGGCCGCCGGCCTCCTGGCCAGGAAGGCGGTGGAGCGCGGGCTCACCGTGAAACCAGCGGTGAAGACCTCCCTCGCGCCGGGATCGCGCGTCGTCACCCGCTACCTCGAGAGGACGGGGCTCCTCCCGTATCTCGAGAGGCTCGGGTTCGGCGTCGTCGGGTACGGCTGCACCACGTGCATCGGCAACTCCGGACCGCTCGACGCCCGGGTCGAGGAGCTCATCGGTCGCCACGATCTGGTCGTGGCCTCCGTGCTCTCGGGCAACCGCAACTTCGAGGCGCGCATCCACCAGTCGGTCAAGGCGAACTTCCTCATGAGCCCACCGCTCGTGGTGGCGTTCGCGCTCGCGGGGACGGTGGCGAGGGACCTCACGCGCGAGCCGCTGGGGCGGGGCGCGGACGGCTCGGAGGTGTACCTGCGCGACCTCTGGCCCTCGGTCGCCGAGGTGCAGGCCGTCGCCGACGCGGCCAGCGATCCCGCCGACTACCGCCGGAACTACGAGAACGTGCGATCCCAGAACGAGGCCTGGAACGCCCTCGCCGCTCCAGCCGGCGACGTGTACGACTGGGACGCCGAGAGCACCTACGTCCGCGAGCCACCCTACTTCTTGCCCTTCTCGATGGAGCCGGCCGCGCCAACCGCCATCCGCGGGGCGCGCGCCCTCGCCATCTTCGGCGACTCGGTGACGACCGACCACATCAGCCCGGCCGGCTCGATCAAGCCCGGCTCGCCGGCCGGCGAGTACCTGCGACAGCAGGGGGTCGCGGTGTCCGACTTCAACTCCTACGGCGCGCGGCGCGGCAACCACGAGGTGATGGTCCGCGGCACCTTCGCCAACGTCCGCATCCGGAACCTCATGGTCCCGGGCGTGGAAGGCGGCGTGACCGTCCACCGGCCCAGCGGCCAGCGGATGTCGATCCAGGAGGCGGCGCTTCGCTACCAGGCCGAGGAGGTGCCGCTCCTCGTCGTGGCGGGCCAGGAGTACGGCACCGGCAGCTCGCGAGACTGGGCGGCGAAGGGGACGCGCCTCCTCGGCGTGCGGGCGGTGGTGGCCCGCTCGTTCGAGCGGATCCACCGCTCGAACCTGGTCGGGATGGGCGTGCTGCCCTGCCAGCTCCCGGAGGGCGCCTCGGCTCAGACGCTCGGGCTCGACGGCAGCGAGAGCTACGATCTCGTGGGTACGGAGAAGCCGCCCGCGCCACGAGGGCAGGTGACGCTCGTGGTGCGCCGGACGGATGGACGGCGTGACGCGATCCCGCTCACGTCGAGGATCGACACGCCCATCGAGGCGGCGTACTTCCGCCACGGCGGCATCCTGAGCTACGTGCTGCGGCAGATCGCGGCGCGGGCGTGAGCATGACAGCGCTGCCCACTTGACTGACGCTCGAGATGGGGGGCGCGGGGGGGG
>Ga0209342_10007416_pt1 | contig 11048 bp, 11 predicted proteins | sample RifCSP16_2_FD_184023 | JGI IMG/M metagenome (GOLD analysis project Ga0209342, IMG submission 184023) | Soil microbial communities from Rifle, Colorado - Rifle CSP2_sed 16_2 (SPAdes) (version 2) | ecosystem: Environmental > Terrestrial > Deep subsurface > Rock core/Sediment | place: Rifle... | reverse complement strand
AGCCATTTTGCTCGCACGCTCTTTCGTTCTAAAGACAAACTTGGCGACCTCGATCGCAACGGCGACGATAACGCCCAGCCCCACGATGATGCCGATATCGGACGCGGATGGCATTGCGATTCCGAAGGCATCACGCACGGCCGGAAGTTGGATTAGCACAGCTATCAAACCCAACTCCCACGCGATGGCGAGAACGAGCCATTTATGAGGAGGCGCCTGAATAAGGCCATATCTCAAAGAACGAAAGTTAATCGCGATGATAAGCTCAACGAAAACGAACATGAAGAACACCCTCGTTCTTGCAAGCTCCATGTCTGGCTGACTCTGGAAAAACACCCACAGAAATAGCGGACACTCGATTAGTACCGCCATCAGGATGAGGGTTCTTACGTCCTTTGAAAACATGCTCTCTCGGGGATTACGGGGAGGCTTACGCATTATATCCGGATCGGGGGGCGCCACACCTAGAGCAAGAGCCGGAAGTCCGTCGGTGGCGAGATTGATATAGAGGATCGCTGCGGGAAGGAGCGGCAAGTACTCTGGGCCCATCACCACGACCACGCCACCCAACACGACCACCTCGGTGATATTTGCCCTGAGAAGGTACGTGAGGTACTTCTTAATGTTGTCGTAAATCCACCTCCCGCGCTCAATAGCGCGGACGATCGTGGCAAAATTATCATCGCTCAGCACCATGTCGGCTGCTTCCTTAGCGACTTCCGTCCCGGTAATTCCCATGGCGATCCCGATGTCAGCGTGTTTTAGGGCTGGAGCATCGTTGACCCCATCGCCGGTCATCGCGACCACTTCGCCCCTGTTTTTCCATGCCCTGACGATCTTGAGCTTATCCAGGGGAGAGACCCTGGCATAGACTGTGATTTTGTCGACGATTCCTTCAAACTCTTTATCTTCTATTTTGTTAAGCTCGTCCCCAGTGAGCACGAGGTCTCCCTCGCGGTAAATACCAATTTCCTTGGCGATCGCTACTGCGGTGAGTTTGTGGTCCCCGGTGATCATGATGGGCCTAATTTGCACCTCACGGCAAACCTTCACCGCATCGATAGCCTCCTCCCTCGGCGGATCCATCATCCCCACCAAGCCTACAAACACGAGTTTTTCTTCAACGAGATCTTCACCATAGCCATTCGCCTCGGGAAGATCTTTATAAGCAATGGCAAGAACTCTTAGGGCGTCATTAGCCATTTCCTCGTTTGCCTTCAGGATTCCTTCCCGTTGAGTGCTTCCCAAGGCCATGGTCTCAGCGCCATTTAGCAAAGATGAACACCGATCAAGAATCACTTCCGGGGCTCCCTTCACAAAAGCCCTTATTTTGCCATCTTCCATCCTGTGAATCGTGGTCATCCTTTTTCTGTCCGAGCTGAAAGGGAATTCATTGATCCTGGCATTCTTTTGCTTGGTCTCCTCGTGATCCACTCCAGCCTTGGCCGCAAGGACCACAAGGGCGCCTTCGGTTGGGTCGCCCCTCACAAACCATTTCCCTCCGTCTTCGAAAAGGGTACTGTCGTTGCACAGCACCCCTCCCCTGAGGAGCATGTTCAGAGACGGGTCATTGAGGGAGGAATGGAACTCGCCTTGAGGAGTGTATCCCACACCGCTCACTTCCGTGACGTTTCCGCCGGCGAAAACCCGGCGGGCTGTCATCTCGCCCTTTGTTAGAGTCCCGGTCTTATCCGAGCAGATGACCGTCGTGCAGCCCAAAGTTTCTACGGCCGGCATTCTCCTTATCAATGCGTTTTGCTTCGCCATTTCGTGCATCCCGATGGCTAGGACACCGGTTACAATGGCGGCGAGCGCCTCGGGAACGGCAGCCACTGCGAGTGCAATAGCGAACATCAGCATCGTCAATGTGAATTGGAGATCCAATTTTCCCACTATGGATTCCCGAACGACGCTTGCGCCCACCACCAGAACGCAGATCACCAACGCGATGATCCCAAGCCATTTGCCGATTTCTTTCGTCCTCTTTTCTAGAGGCGTTTTCTCCTGTGACACGGATACCAATTCAGCGGCGATCTTGCCGAACTCGGTATTTACCCCGGTCGCTGTCACGACCGCCTTTCCCCTTCCGTAAGTTACGCTGGTGCCGGTAAACACCATATTTTTTCTATCGCCGACGGGCATCTCCGCTGGCAGAGCGCTTAACTCCTTCTCCACAGGGAAGGATTCTCCTGTGAGGGGGGCCTCATCGCATTGCAATGAATGGATTTCGCTCAAGCGGCCGTCCGTGGGGATTTTGTCTCCGGCCTCAAGCAGCAGAATATCTCCCGGAACGAGTTCCTTTGCGAGAACCTCATGCTCTTTTCCTCCTCTGAGGACTGTAATGCTCGGGGTTAGCATTTTCTTTAAGGCATCCAGCGCTCGCTCTGCGCGATACTCCTGGATGAATCCTAACACCGCACAGAACAGGACGATCACTACGATAATGCCGGCATCAACTAGCTCTCCGACAAGCGCTGACAGGACCGTAGCGACTAGAAGAATGATAATAAGGGTGTTCTTAAACTGGCTAATGAAAAGAGTGTAGGGAGAAGTCTTCTCTTCTGCTGCCAGTTCGTTGTAGCCGTATATTTCGAGACGCCTTTTGGCCTCTTCTGAGGCTAACCCCCGCTGAGGATCTGTATCCAGCTCCCCGAGGAGAGAAGCTATCTCCATCGAATGCCAGGGTAGTTGTGCGACGTGTCCCCTTAAACGACCACGGGCCTCTTTAGACATCTTCGTTTATTCTCCTTTTGAGAAGAGCATCACGACCCCAATGACAATGAAGAGCAGTGCGTCGTGAATTTCCCGAAAGCTCCGAGAGAGTCTACTCCACCAAGTTTCCTGACTAACCTGCTCGCCTGCCGAGCCGCCAAGATAGCCTCCTCATAACGTTTCTCTTGCAGAGCTTCCGAGGCCAACCTCAGCGTTGCCTCGGGATTCTTGAGGGCAGAAGGTGCTGACTCTTGATAGACCATCTTGGCCTCAAATACTTCCCGCTGGGCGACTCGGATAGCCACGATCGCGTCGTCGGCTGAGGGCCCGGTCGTAATAGAAGTCAGGGCGACGAGGGCGAGGACGCTGAGGATAGTCGTGATCACGATCCATATCCTCATTGTGCTCATTTTAGTTCCCCAGGCTAGCGGGTCTTGATGGGCCGTGACCCGCTCCCTGCTTAGGGAGCGCCTGATTTCAAATCCCGGACCGCGGGAGCCCCTATCACCCTCGGTTTGACGAGAAGGGAAGCCACCATGGCAACGGTTAGTATCCCTGCTATTACCCCGAGGGAGATTTCGATGGGAATCTTATAGATGTCGGCGAGTATCATCTTCGCGCCCACAAAGCACAGCACAAAGGATAGTCCCACCTTGAGGTAGCGGAACATTTCCATGACCCCGGCCAGGAGGAAATAGAGAGCGCGCAGGCCCAGAATAGCGAATACGTTGGACGTATAGACGATAAAGGGGTCCAAAGTTATGGCGAAGATGGCTGGGATAGAATCCACAGCAAAAATCAGATCGGTAGTCTCAACTACTACCAGGACCAGTAACAGAGGCGTGGCCCAGAGCCGTCCGTCGACTCGAACGAAGAAGCGCTGCCCATCGTATTCCTTGGTGACGTGCATGACCCGGCGAAGCAGGCGGACGGCCGGGTTCTTCTCGGGCTCTACCTGATGATCCCCAGTGAGCAGCAGCTTGACGCCCGTGATGACGAGAAAACCACCGAAGACGTAGATCATCCAATGGAAGGCAGTTAAGAGAGCCGCCCCGACGGCGATAAAGATCGCGCGCATAACCAAGGCACCCAGGATGCCCCAAAAGAGAACCCGGTGCTGGTACATGGCGGGAACGGAGAAGTAGGAGAAGATCACGAGGAAGATGAAGATGTTGTCCACGCTTAGGGACTTCTCGATCAGGTAGCCGGCTAGAAACTCAAGCGCTTTTTCCGTTCCCCAGAAATAATAAATGCTCAGGTTGAAGAGGAGGGCGAGCGTAATCCAGACGACACTCCACGATAGTGCCTCACGGAGAGAGACTTTGTGCGCGTTTCGATGAAACACCCCCAGGTCGAGGGCCAGCATCCCCAGGACAAAGACATTGAAAGCAACCCATAAGATCATTCGCTCCGGTGTCATAGGTCCTTCTTGCCGCGAGGTAAAAAATACAGGAGCAGCGTAACAAGGCTTAAAACGGCCACAAGTCCGGACGGTATAAACTCACCGATTCGCGTGGAGCGATAGCCGAAAAACGCAGTGACGAGAACTGTTAAGACAGGGGCGAAAACAAACCCCAGCTCTTTGCGCCTGAGCACGCCCAAACCGCTGCCCACAAGCCCAAACCCAAAGGCGCAGCCGGCTATAAGGAACGACACGCTTCCCGCAGTGAGATAACTAATGATTGCAGTAATGAGGACAACGAGCCCATAAACCGCAATTACTATGCCCGGCCCGGTCATTGTCTTGTGCTTGCCATGCTCTCAAGCCGCCTGATCCGCTCCTCCATGGGCGGATGGGTGCTGAAGAGGGTCATCAGACCACCACCTGTGAGCGGATTAACGATGAACATGTGTGCCGTAGCTGGGTTGGCTTCCATGGGGATGCGTTGGGCGCCTCGTTCCAGTTTTCTCAGAGCATTTGCCAGACTTAGTGGATCGCCAGATATCATCGCTCCAGTGGCGTCCGCGCCAAACTCCCGGCTACGCGAGATGGCCATCTGAACCAGCATCGCGGCAAGCGGCGCAATGATGATCATGAGCAAAGCCACAATCGGATGACCTCCCTCCCGATTGTCGCTACTTCTTCCTCCCAAGATCATTCCCCAGTGCGCCATGTTCGCGAGCATCGAAATGGCCCCGGCCATCGTCGCGGCTATAGTCCCAACGAGGATATCCCGGTTCTTGATGTGGGAGAGCTCATGGGCGAGCACCCCGCGAAGTTCCGCTTCATCGAGAATGCGGAGAATGCCTTCCGTGACAGCCACGGCGGCGTGCTTCTCGTCTCTGCCCGTGGCAAAAGCATTCGGGGCTTCCTGGGGAATCAGATAGAGTTTGGGCATGGGCATCTGCGCACGCAACGTTAAGTCTCGTATGATGCGATGAAGTGCCGGAGCCTTGTCCGTGCTGATCTCCTTTGCCCCGTACATGCGAAGTACGATCTTGTCACTGAACCAGTAGCTGACACCGTTCATGATCAAGGCGAAGAGAAATGCGAGCATCATGCCCCCTTCCCCGCCCATGGCTCCGCCAGCCGTGACCAAGAGAACCGTCAGTAGCGCCATCAAGAAAGTGGTTTTGAGTGTATTCATTGCGTCTCCTTTAAAAGTTTGTTTCTCGCCCTAAAAAAACATCGAGGCAACGTAGGCGATTGCACCCAAAATAACCAAGAGGACGGGAATCCATTTCTCCAGCGCTTCTTGCTTAGAGTCCACGGATTATCTCTGTTCGCTCCCAACCGCATCGCTCAGGGTGAACACGTATGGTTTTTTGTCTGGGTCTCACGCCTCCGCTTCAGTTCACGCGTAACGGAGCGCTCTAGCCGGTCTGCTGCACGATCAATGGCCGTGTGGAGATCAGCATCGGTTGCCCCCACAATCACCTTCCCCGACGGACAGAGAGTCACCGTAACCCGGCACTGCTTTTCAATCCCGCCGCGTGCACCGTTGAGGTCCGTGACTTGCACGGCGATCTGCCGGATCTTTTGCTCAAACCGGCTCAGTGCGAAGCGCAGGCGGCGCTCCACATGGGCCAGTAGTGTGGCGGTCAACACCATATGCCGTCCTCGAATGCCGAGCTTCATATGCGCTTCCTTTCTCTCCAAAAGTCTTCATGTTTGCCGCCGTTCTGGGAATCCTTTCGGCACATCAGTTGGCAAGCTCTAGAGTTTTGGGCCCGCCTGCTCAGGTGGCAAGCACTTGGGTTATTGTTATCGGGCGTAAATATTCTGGAAACTAACCAGCTCAGTTTCTCTTTACGCGTATGTCCGCGCGCCGTCTAACCGGGAGGGACCAACCGACGCGTGGAGTCTAGCCGCGAATGAGAAACTTAACTGGAGCAGTTAGATGGAGGAGCGCGGATTATTACGGATTTTAGCAGGTGTGAACCAGGTAGGTTCTGCTTATCGACAACGCTAAGAAAATATGGATGAAAGGAAGTGGTCCAATGCACCGAGGTAGCCGTCAAGGCGACCTCAGGTCGCGCACCGTGGCTGTATTTGAAGTTTTTCCTGACCTTGGCAAAGGAACTGTAACTGACCTTGGCAGCGCCAGCCTCCGTGTGCAGCTCAAAGTGTAAGGACAGGGAAAATATGGCGAGAAGAAGCCCGTACGAGAGGATGCGACCAGGCCAGATTTTTCTATCGACTTTTGGCAAGGGAAACATTCCTAATAATCTCCATAGGGAATACCGTCGATGATGTCAAGACGGATGACAAGTCACCTAGCTACTCCTCGCAAATTGCTCGCTTTGACATTTAACCGTATCGCTCATGGTGAAGAGATAGATTCTCTCCCGCCGCTCCAGAAAAAAGCCCACGCAGATGTCGACGAGGCGCAGTCCGGTAATCTCGCAAAGAAGCTTATCGAGATCCGGCTGTAGTTCACGGCACAGACTTTCACTGACCTCTTGGAGCAGCAGTCGCCCGGCTTTCATAGTGCCCAAGTTGATCTCCGATGGAGAAAAAGCTTCTTTGCATCGGATCACAATCAAGTCACCAATGATGCTGACTCCTAGCCGCCATCTTCCACCCATTCGTTGCTCGAAGAATTCTTCCAGCGAACAACGTATGTGCCGTCTCAAATCGAGTTTAGTCACGTCAAGCATCCGTTGATGAAATATCTCTGGTAACTCGATTGTCAGTCCGAAGCCGTTTTTTCATTTTGCCCTTCAAAGAATCGATGGACAGGACGAGAGCAAGAATACCTATGGCGCCGCCAATGATCCAAAAAATGGGAATCCACCTTTCCATCGGGTTCTCCTTTCACGAAATAAAAAGGCCAGCCTCTCCCTTACGGGATAAGCTGGCCTGCCTTTGAGCAAGTCGCCCGACAAAGGGCTACTTCCTAACTGGCCTACCGACTGTATAACTAAAAAGCCGACCTGGTGTTCGCACCTTAGGTCGGTTTACGCCCCAACTGGCTTCTCTTTAGCTCGAGCCATTTGGGTCATCTGCAAACCAATCGCACGCTATAAAAACAGACCATCAAAAGTGAATATCAGTGAAATTCCAAGTCCTTCACTTTACTTCAACCCTGATCTGCCATTTCCTTAGTTCGAAATTTTCACAGCGATACCAAGAGGTAATGCGCTATCGCCGATACTCAAAGCCGTTTCTAATCTGGATACCTCCCAAGATGGGACAGGTTCTTTCGATAGTCCTTCCTTCACGCCGACACCCGATATGCCGGCTTTTTCCGATTTGACGAGGTATTTTACATTAGTCCCGTCGCGACGAGTCATAGATAGGATCAGCTCTTTTCCTTCCGCTGCGGATACTGTGATAGGATCACCGCTTTTCCTTTCCGCTGCGGACACTGTTTGAATCGCGGCAATTTGATTCGCCGCCGTTGTTTTATTCACTGTATCCAAATACATCCACCAGAAGGATGCAACAAATGTCAATAGAACCAACCAAGCATACTGACCTACCCTTTTCTGCCTTTTCAAAGATCGAGTTCTCTGTTGATCGAAGAAGGTGCGGTAAGCTTGCCTTTCGGCTGCCAATTTCTTAGCAGGATCTTGCTCTGACGAACTTTCAGGTTGATCGAATGAAAGTCCAACATTGTTCAATATCATGCCTACGATCACCAACACTAACGGGACGGCGACCACCAAAAGAGGATTCATGATTCTCTCCTTTTTGAGGCTCTTGATAGCCTTTAGATTTTTACGCCCCGACCCCTCGATCTAAAAGAAACTACGCCTGCGCCCCTACCTTGACCCGCCACGTATCAAACCGAGCCTCCAGCCTGCCTATGATCTCCATACAAAACATCCCTGTTGTGGCAAAAATAAGGATGCCGACAAAGACTTTATCAGTCTGGAAGGTCGCGCCGGCTACCGTGATCATGAAACCGATCCCGGCGGTGGCGGCATAAAGCTCGCCGACCATGACACCGATGAGCGCCCTGCCGACTCCAAGCCGCAGGCCTGTAATGATGAAGGGCACGGTAGAAGGCAACACGACGCTTTTGAAAATCCTCCACTCTGAGGCACCGAAACTCCGCGCCGCGATCAAGAGGTTGTGAGGTGTGGTTTTTACCCCGTCCCGGCAATTGATCAATATGGGGAAGACCGCGCCGAGAAAAATAATGCCAACCTTGGAGAGAATGCCAATACCCAACCAGATAATGACCAGAGGCAAAAGGGCGACCCGCGGTGTGGCGTTCATGGCATTGATAAAAGGATCAAAGATGTAGGCCATCCTTCTATACCAACCACATCCGATGCCAAAGGGGACGCCAACGGCAACCGACAGGAAAAATCCCCAGGCAAATTCAATCCCGCTGACCCTGAGATCATTATAGATCTCTCCCGAGGCAAATAGCTGCACCCCGGCCTTCCATACGAGCGACGGTGCGCTCATAAACATGGGGTTGATGAGCTGAAGCGTGTTGCCGACCAGCTCCCAAGCTGTCAAAAATATAATGACAGCACAACTCCCAAGGATCTTTTTTTCCTGGTTCAAATAAAATTTGTAGAGGTCTGAGGCCTCCGCTACCCTAACGTCTAATAGTACCTCTTCTTGTTGATTCGCTTGATTCGCCATAGATTTACCCTCCTTCTATAACAAAAAGGCCAGCCTCTCCCTCCCGGGATAAGCTGGCCTGCCATTTAGCAAGTCCCCCCTGAGCGGAGGCACTGTCCAATTTGCCTACCGAGCTATTCTTCAGAGAATAAAAAAGCCGACCTGAAACTTGCGTTTCTAGAGTCGGCCCATTTCCCGACTGGTTACATTACTATAGAGCGCAACCCTTCGGGTCATCGTCAGACTAACTCCTCTATAAAATCTCTAAATGATAAAGTCAAGCCCTTTTTCTACGCGGCAGCTGCGTTTCCAGATCTCGCTCTAGGCTGAAGACAAAGACCCGTTCTCCGGAGGCGGTGCTGATGTCTGTGTGTAGATCGACGACCTTGGCGCCGGTGATGTCGTTCACAACTTGATAAAGAAGGGGCTTGGCTTTCTCGACGAGCGTTGAGCGCATTTTCTTGACCAGCTCGCTGCCTTCGGCGCTTTTGGTTAACTGTTGCTCAGCGGGTGTGAGCACGCCCTTGAGACGAACCAGCATGAGGTCTTCGATGATATAGGTCCGAGCCTCTTTCGGGCCACGACCCATGTAGTCGATCTCGAACTGGACGATCGCTTGGCTGATCTCGGCTTCGATCTCGCCCTTCGATTTCGTCGCGGTGCCAGTCATCTCGGGGGTCTCTTCCGCAGAAGCGGCGTGGGGGCCGCAGCTTCGTCAAATCGGTGATAGATCAAAGCAGCTCTTTTACTTCCGCCTCGTTGAAGCCGGTAAGTCTCTTTTTGCCTTTGATAATCACCGGCCGTTTGAGGAGATTGGGATCTTTCAACATGAGCTTGATGGCCTCAGCTTTGGACGGTGACTTTTGCTTCATGTTCCGCTCGCGGTAAAGCGGCGTCCGGGTATTGAGAAAGGTTTCGATCGGGCCGTCGCCGATGATCTCGCGCAGCTCTTTCTCGGTGAATGGGTTTTTGCCGTATTCCCGTTCTTCGAAGGCGACTTTTTTTGCTTGCAAGAAACTTCTTGCTTTACGGCAAGTCGTTCACGTGGCTTTGTAAATGAACTTGATCTTGTCGGCCATTGGCACGCCCCTTATTTAAAGAACTTGGCGACCCGCTCATAAGCCGCGGGTTCGATCTCGTTGCGCGCCGGCCATTCTGATTTCGATTTCAACGGTATCGTCGCGTCGATAATCGCCACGGTGTCGCCGAGCCAGCCGCGGAAGCTTTGCACTTCGCGGATGATCTCGATGTCCTTGTCCCAGTGAACGCGGGTCGCCACCGCCCACATGACTTCCCGTTCGTTGAAGGGGTCGACGTCGTCGTCGACGATGACCGCGAGCTTCAAATTCGGCATCTCGACGAACGCTTGCATGCCGGCTTTGTTCGGCTCGTTCTCGAATTCTTTCTTGATCGATATGTAGCAGATGCACCGGCCGCAGCCTGAAGCCGCAAGGTGAATCCCCTTGATGCCGGGAATGTTTTTCTTGATGACGTTGTAAACGCTGCCTTCTTTGGGGATGCTGCCGAGGTTCCAGTGGTCCATGTGGCCGGGCCAGAAGTCTTCGACGATGCCGCCCCGCCGGTGGGTGATCGCGGTAACTTCGATGACCGGCACGTCCATTTTGGGTTGGGCGTAGCCGAGAATCTCGCCAAAGGGGTTTTGCGGTTGGCGCACGCCCGGTAGAATTTCCCCTTCGATGATGACCTCGGCGTCGGCCGGCACCATAAATTTATCGCCCCACGTCGTCGATGGCGTCAAACGCAGCGGTTCGCGCAAGAAGGCCGAGGCGGTTAAATAATCATTGTTGCCCATCGGCGTCATGCAGCAAGTGGACAGGTAAAAAGCCGGGTGATGTCCCAGAACGACGATCACCGGCGCGCGCAGGTTCTTATCCTCGTACTCGCAGGCCATGGCTTCGAGGTGGTGATGTTTGTGGGCGGAGAAACTCATGTGCTTGGGATCATGGTACTTATTTTTCGTGAACGTGATGTCGTAGAAATCTGCGTTCAGTCCCTTCATCGCGCAGGTCATGGTGTGATAGGGGCCGGCGTCGCCCTTCTGGTGCATCGGCATGGGAAGCACGCGGAGATCGGCCTTATCCCCCGTGAGCACCACTTCCTTGACGGGGGCTTTCTCCGGCGCGATGATTTCGACTTTTCCTTGCTGCTGTTCGAGCTTGGCGACTTCGAGGCTGACTTCCATGGGAGACTTGATGTCGCCCATGTCGAGGGAGTCGGCGACGTATTGGCGCGTGACCCAGGGGTTGTAGAACATCGGGAACGGCGACTTCTGACCGTTCAGCGCGGGAAC
>Ga0209342_10007415_pt1 | contig 11048 bp, 9 predicted proteins | sample RifCSP16_2_FD_184023 | JGI IMG/M metagenome (GOLD analysis project Ga0209342, IMG submission 184023) | Soil microbial communities from Rifle, Colorado - Rifle CSP2_sed 16_2 (SPAdes) (version 2) | ecosystem: Environmental > Terrestrial > Deep subsurface > Rock core/Sediment | place: Rifle... | reverse complement strand
TTCATCGCAAATAGATCTTCGATCAGTGGGTGGAACGCATTCAGGAATTCCTCGGAATACCGAAAGCGCATATCGGACAGTATTCAGGGATCAAGAAGAAGATTGGCAACCAGATTACTGTCGGCCTGCTCCAAAGCTTGGGTCGCAAGAAGGATTTATCCGAATTCAAGGGTGAGTTTGGAACAATCCTGGTTGATGAATGCCACCACATACCCGCATCGACCTTCCGAGACGTCGTCTCACAACTGAATACTCACTATCTCTATGGGCTGACTGCCACCCCTAAGCGCAAACACAATGATGAGAAGTTGATCTATGTCTACATCGGAGACATTGTTGCTCGAATGGAGACGATGGACTTTAAACCAGCATCACCTCGACCGAGACAATTCTTTGACGTTGTTGTGAGGGAGACAAACCTTGCGATTCCTTTCAAATTCACAACCGACCTCTTCCAGCTCCTGGCAAAGGTAGTCTGTTTCGACACAGCACGGAATAAGTTGATAGTGGACGATGTTTTGAAGGAGACATCTGCTGGCAAAAAGGTGCTTGTGTTAAGCGAACGCAAAGAACATCTCGAGATTCTCAACCTGTACCTCAAAGGTAAATGCGAGACCATCGTGATTTCTGGAGATGATTCGGTGCGAGCGAGAAGATCAAAGGTTAGGCAGATCGAGGATGGTCACTATCAGGTAGTCCTCTCCACGGGTCAATTCTTTGGTGAAGGAGTAGATATTCGCGGGATCACTTGCCTGATCCTCGCGTTTCCATTCTCATTTGAAGGCAAGCTTGTCCAATACATTGGTCGCCTGCGTGACATCGGGGACCAGAGGTTCATCATTGACTATCGGGACAGAACCATCCCCTTCCTTGAGAGGCAGTTCAAACAACGAGAACGGTATTACAAGAAGTTGGCTGCGAAGATACACTCAGCAGATTCTCTTGTTACACCTTTCTAATGTTGGACTCGGCATCAGATTCAAATCAGCTTGAGGTTCATTTCGGGGTCAGAAAAAAATAGGCCGACTCTTTTCGGACTTGGCCTGTTCCGTAGCGGGGGCCCGCCAAAAAGCGTGGCGGGTAAACAGGACCCTTCGACCGTTCAAAGAAAACCTCATTACGGTCTCAGGGCAGGCTTGAACTTCAGTCTACCTCATTACTATAAAAATGAAGACGGCCTGCCAAAAGGCGGGCCGCTTCATTTTTGTAGCGGGGGCAGGACTTTCCGCCTGCGGCGGATGCAACCTTCGGGTTATGAGCCCGACGAGCTACTCCGCCTTCGGCGGACTCCACCCCGCAATATTCTTCTTAAGCCATTCTCTTCCCACTCCACTCTTCAACCACTTCTCATACTTCATTGCTTCGGCGCGAGTCGCGAACTCCTTGGAGTACATGATCCTCCAATTTGTCCCTTTCTTGGTATAATGGGCCGTTTTGAGCCTGTGATTCAACATCCGGATATCAAGATCCTGAGTGTGACCGGTGTAGTGATACCCCTCTTCACTCTGCAAACAATATGTGTAGTACGGCACGAGCCCCCGATGAAAAAGAAAAGCCCCCAGAGGTTATCTGGGGGCCTGTTTGTAGCGGGGGCCCGATGTACACTCTACAGAAGAAGTAGCAGCAGTGAATCGCACCGCTTGTGTAACCGGCATATTTGTCAAAAATCAGCGCAAAAGCATCATCTTCTTCGTTTCCACATATTCTCCAGCGTGCGGCGACAGATGTACGTTCCGCTCGGAACATCGGCCTGCCATCGGACCATGAAATACCCCGGTCCAAGCGATGCAGTTCTGGCCCCGATGGACTTTTGAAGAGGGACCGCCAGAAACGCGTCAAGAATTGTCAAGATTATGTCAAGATTTCTCAGGAACCTGTTGATGGTATGCCTTCACAGAAACGAAGAAGCTATCCAAGACGAAGCCCTGCAGCGCTTTTGGAGACGCTGCAGGGCTTCTCTCACTGCCTTACACTTTCTCGAGCGGCCAGCCGATGGCGCTTCACGAGAACCACCGCCGTTGTTTTTGCCGCTCAAAACGACGCGCACGAAGCCGCTATCAAAAGACCAATTTCTTGCGGCGGAGTGCGCACACCAAGTCGCGGCAAAAACAATGGAGCGAGCACTACTATTTTGCAAACTCAGCTTCAACCCAGCCTTTTCAAATGTGCGGGCGTCGGTGTTACGGGTCGCTTGTGAAGTGGCGGCACGCATTTGTCGTGATTGTTTGGCATGACTTGGCACCTTGGATTACCCGCATGGAACCTTATCCTTGGCTTCAGACGGGTTGCTCCTGTGATGGTTCCTTCACAAGCGACCAGTGTGCATGAACAGTGGACCACTTTCCGCCGACGTATCGGTACACCACTGTAGCTTTCTCTTTCAGTCGATTGCCATCGGACATAGATCCATGCCATTGGAAAGTCAGGATACCGACATCACCATAGACCTGCACCTTCGGACTAACCATCTCATAAGTATGAGGTGGAATCTTTCCTTCCAGAGACGACAGGTATTTCCGCATCGCCTCGAGTCCCTGGATACCCGACTGTCCACCGATGTCGTCAAAGTACGTGATGTCGTTGGCAAAATTATCTGCGTAACCGAGTGGCTTCCCCTGTGCCCATTTGTCCAGTGCACTGTGCTCAAGAGCGATGATCTCTTGCTCGGCGTTTGGGTGTCTCGCCACTGAATCGCATCCTGTCAATGCAATTAACGCGAGTAGTACCAACAGGATTGTTATCCGTGTCATGTTTAGTCCTTTCAGTTGATGAGTGGCGCAGATAGTTGTGAGTTAAAACCGTGCGTGCCGCCATTTTCACATAACAATGTGAATCGTGCCAATGTTTTCATGGTTGTTGCCTCCCTTACGTTGGTTTGTGAGGATTGATGCGAAATTCGTAACTCCATCGCAAGATCAAAAAACACCGCCGCCGCTGTGCTGACGCTACCGCACGCCATCCTGCAGCCCCTGCACTACCCAGTACTCCCACCAGGGATTACTCGTCCAGAATCCGATGGACCTTCCATCCCCCGACCAGTCGGATAACCTCCAATACCCCCCACGCAATTCGGCCAGAGGGACGTTCCCACGCTGGACGCCTGTTGCCACCTCCACAATTCGGATCACACATGCTTTTGCTCCACTGTCTGGCTCCGCGATATAGGAGATGAAGCGGCCACTTGGATCCCACACTGCACTGTTGATCCCCCGGGCTGAGGCCAGCCGCCGGGCACCGCTGCCATCGGCTGCCACCACCCAGAGAGAGGCACCGTTCGACCCACCGTCTTGAGGGCTTGCGTCACCTTTCCGGACAAAGAGCACCTGATTGCCCTGTGGAGACATTCCCGGCATCGCCGTCATCTGTCCAGCCGCCACGACCCGTCCGTCAGGATGACCGGTAGCAGCAACGATGACTTCGGAGGGGGAACCCAGCTTTTCCCGCACGAACGCCATCAGCTGACTGTCTGCACTTAACGAGAAGCTATTACCCGTTATCGGCGGGAAGAGATCCCGTGTTTGGCCACTGACCGGGTCGAGAGCCCTCAAGAATCCCTTCCCGCTGGAGGGATCAAAGGTATTGAAGAGAACCTCCCTGCCGTTGCTCGAGCGCGACGGTTTGTACTGCATGGATCCAACGTCGTAAGACGTCATCGCTTTGGTGTCGGTTGCATAGAGCCTGATTGTGTTGCCCCAGCCGGTGTAGGTGATATGCTGAGCGTCTGGTGCCCAGGCGAAGGTAGACAGGTCATCCGGGGCGTCAGGAATTTGTTGGGCCCCAGCATTCCCCGGCTGTCCTGTTGTCGGATCTACCGTGACCTTATACGCGTGGAATCGTTCCCCGTTGTACGTGACGTAGAACCCGCCCGCTTCTGTCCACGTCAGGGGCCATCTGGGAATGTCCGTCTTGTAGGCTAAGCGCCCCGGACCGCTCGCCACACCGTTGGTCACTGGCACCACCCATATCCCGCTGGATTGTTGATAAGCGATCGCGCGCCCATCGGGAGACCACAGCGGGTGGAGATAGACTCCTCTCTGTGCGTCGGCGACTCGGTGACGCGGACCGCCTGCGATGGACTGAGTATACGCGCTTTCGCTGCCGTATTGGCCTCTGGCGAATGTGACGAACCGACTGTCGGGCGAGAACGACGCGCGCTGGCCATACCAAATGCTGTCTGACAGCGTCCTCATTGTGCCGTCCTTGATTGTTACTAACTCGAGTGTATTCCGTTTATGGTTGCAGAGGAGATAACGCCCATCGTGCGACCAGTCGAGGATGTAGAGCATAGATGCGTCCAAACCGGGTACTGCTACTGTCTTGCCGGAGGTGAGGTCATGGATCTTGATACTGCCGACCTTGGTTTCCGTGTTGACTTGCATGAACGCCACTCGCTTGCCGTCCGGCGACCAGACCACCGACCAGTTGTTTGCCATCGGCTGGCCGGGTGCCAAGTCCTTCACTTCACCAGACTCGAGATTGCGCACGCACACTTCGGACCCCTGGGTATATGCCACCCAACGGCCGTCCGGTGACGGCGTTATGATCCGCGGGTTGCGAATCGTGGGCTGGACATTGTCCGATATCAGCCTACGCGCGATCGGCGAACCGCCCAACTTCGTCCCGTCCATCAGCACAGCAAGTCGGGCTCGCGCCTCGGCAACAACATCGGACTGACTCGCATATTCTTTTATGATTCTCTCGTACGCTTTCTTTGCTTCGTCCTTCCCCAGTTTCTCGTAGCAGCGGCCCATACGGAGAAGTGACTTTGCGGCCAGCGATTGATTCGCCGGGTACTTCTTTACGACGCTTTTGTAGATTTCGATGGCCTTTGCGTAGTCCCCCTTCCCTTCCATTTCATACATCGCTTGTTGGTACATCTCCTCGGCCTTGTTTTGCTGTGCAGTGGCGATTGCTGTCGGGGCGCACGGCGCCAGAACAAGCAGAAAGATTCCCGCGATTCTTTTCATGGCGTATCTCCTCAAACGGTTCATGTGTAGTGAATTAACTTCACTACAATATACTCTCTGGCTTATCTGCCATTGTCGGATCGATGTAAATGGTTGTCGATTTCTTGTCAGAATCTGTCTGGGAGAGTGTCCTCTGGCGGTCTTTCAATCTTCCCAAGATCGCTTCCCCTTCCTGCATTCAGCGGAAGGCTGTTCATCTTCCTGCAAATTTGTATCCCAGACCGTGGACAGTGAGGATATACTCCGGCTTCTGCGGATCGTCTTCGAGCTTCTGGCGCAAGTTGAGGATATGATTGTCCACTGTGCGGGAGCTTGGATATGCCTCGTACCCCCAGACTTCGTTCAGAATCTTTTCGCGGGGAACGACCTCATTTCGATGTTTGATGAGCACTTGAAGAAGAGAGAATTCTGTGGAGGTCAGGTCAACCTGCTTCTTGTTCTTGAAAGCTTTGAATGCGGCAAGATCCAATTTGACGTTGCCAAACTCGTACTGCTCGAGCGGCGTCACCTTCTCCGTTGAACGCCGCAGGTGTGCTTTGACACGCGCCAGAAGCTCACGCGTGCTAAATGGCTTGGTGACGTAATCGTCTGCCCCAATCTCAAGACCGACTACCTTGTCAACCTCCTCAGCGCGGGCAGTCAACATGAGGATGGGAACCGCGACCCCGCGCTTCCTCAGGGTGCGGCAAACGTCAAAACCATCAGTTCGTGGCAGCATCACGTCCAAAATGATCATGTCCGGCTCATGGTCCTCGGCGAGTTGCAGGCCGGTTTCACCGTCCTTCGCCGCCAGAACGGTATAGCCGTTATGCTCGAAGGCGTCGCGCAGACCTTTGAGCATCGCTGCTTCGTCTTCAACAAGTAGAATTGTAGGCATAACCCTCCTGCTCACGGAGTGCTGATTAGTTATCCAACGGACCTTTTGGTACTATCATTCGAAAGCGGGAATGAAAGCGTAAACGTGCTTCCCCTGCCGATTTCGCTTTCCACTGCTATTGTCCCCGCGTGTGCCTCGATGATCTCCTTCACCAGGGTCAGGCCAATACCACTTCCCGGGATTTTTCTCCCATCCGGCAGCGGACCGCGGAAAAACTTGTCAAAGATCCTCTCGCAATCCTTCTTGCCTATTCCGATACCGCAATCAGCCACCGCGACGACGATAGAATCCTTTTGGCGTCTGGCAGATACCTCAACGACTTTTTCATCGCGAGAATACTTAACGGCGTTATCGAAAAGGTTCAGCAATGCCTGTTCATATGCCTCCACGTCCAGATCACACGGTGACAAATTGCTCTCGATGTTCTCTTTGATGACGACTCCTTGCCCATCGACGAGCAACCGGAAGCGTCCAATTGTCTTCCTGGTCGCATCACCAATCGACGAGAGTTCCATCCGATAGTTTCTCCTGGCCTTGTCAACGCGGGAGAAATCCAAAATGTTTTTAACGAGGTGGGTGAGGCGCTCGGCTTCACGTTCGATCAAATGAAAGTACTCCTGCTGTTGTTCCCGGCCTGTGACCCAGCCCTCGTTCAAGTTCTCCGCGAGTGTTCTGATTGCGGCAATAGGAGTCTTAATCTCGTGGGAAACGTTGGCGATGAACTCGGACTTCATCGCGGAAATCTCCTCTTCACGTGAAATGTCCCGCAAGATGAAGACTATCCCGAGCGCAATCAGCACGATAACCGAACCGAGAAGGAGGTAGTAGATAAGCAGACTTTTCGAGGAGATCGCTTCAAGAGGATTCCCTCCCATTGCAACCAATGCCAACTTGCTTCCTGCGGCAAGTTCTTCAAATCGAGAGAAGGGCTTTGTGAGCACAACTGTCGCTGCGGATAATCCGGCAGGAAAGAGGGTACGGTCTGCCGCATCAAGCAACGCGATGCGAACTTCTTCGGGTGGTTCAGACTCCTTGAGTACTGCCAGGGCTGCGTCTGTAAGCGCATTCCTGCGTATCCTGATGCCGATAAATCTGATCGCAGATTCCGCGTCATCGTTCACGCGCACTCCAATTGTCCAGGCAGCACTATCGGATTGCCCCGATAGATATCGAATATCGTTTCTTCCATCAGAATCATTGAATCGTGAATTTCCGTTCCACTTGAAGTTTATCCCTTGCTTGATTCGCGGAAGAGCATTCGTTTGAAGGAAGTCCCGGAAGCCTTGCTCATCCTCAACCTCTTTCTCGAGCCTCACTATGGAATCCAGTGTGGCCTCCTGAGATGGGGATAGAGAGTGTTGTCGACGCTCCAATCTCGATTTCACTTGATTGAGGAAGAACGCATATTGTGCGCGTTCGCATTTGTCGAATTGGACAACGAGCATCTTGTAAAAGTCGAGCAGCTGATTGCCCGTTACCAGGGAGGAACCATTCTTTTCCGCTATCTCGAGAAGCTGCAGATGTGCCACCAGAACGTACGGCATTCCTTCGCCGTCGAACTGATTGTGATCCTCGTCGATTATTCTCTGGTAGGTCTTTCGGGCATTCTCATAGTCGGTCTTCTTGAACTGGCACCGGGCAATGCGTGAGAGAAACGCGGATTGAAGGGGTTTGGACAGCCTGGAGGAAAAGCCCCTCTGATATTCTGTGAGAGCTTCATCAAGTTTCCCCTGAACCTCAAAAAGATCTCCGGCGCGGAGATACTCGCTTTCCTGGAGACGCAACGTGCTCCGGTCTTTCATCTCATCGACATCCACGTCCCGAAATGTCTTGGGAAAAACCACGCCTACGTTGTTATCGAGGAAGAAGACACCTTGCACGAGAGAAGAATGCGTGCTGAGCGTGCGAAGAGCCGCGATGTGGCTCGCAGTCAGTTGACGAGGAGGCGAGAGTTGGCGGAATGAGGCGCGGATCTGATCGTCCAAACTAGATTCAACCTGGTCAACCGCCAGCGAAAGAGATCTCTTGAGATTTTCAAGCACAAGCTGTTGTTGCCACTGCTTTTCTTGCTTAATGGACTTGAGGCCTAGGTAACCGAGAAACAGGCAGGGAAACAGAACGGCGATGACGAATATCGTCACGACGCGCTTCCGTAGCCTGGGCTTCAACACTCCACTGATCATGGGCAAGATTTCAATTCATTCACAGGAAAGATAGTGAATTCAGTTGAGTTCATTGTCAGGAAACCGTCAGAATTTGTCAGGAATTGTTGAGATCGTCCTCATTAGTCGAAGCAGACTTACGTCCACCTTCTATTTGACCACATAATTCATCTCTCGAAGTCTTTCCTTTACTCGTTGACACCTCGTTTGCTGAAGTTGATTCTGACTCCGGGGAAAAGTGTCATTCTCCTTCGAAATCGCCAACTCATATGACCTCCCGAGCAAGTGGAATTACAAACCATGACGGGCAAATGACGTATGGCTTGCATAACAACGAATTTCGTTTGTCCCGCCTATTCGGGAGCATGTACGCAGGACTGCGCCTATCTACATCATCAACTCAGCTGACATTGAGCGGACCCTGAACGAGGCAAGCCTCCGCTCTGTCAAGCCCCTCGATGTTCTTCACATCCTTCGCGACGAGTGGCGCTGGCTCGAATCAAAAAGGATTGACACACCATCCGGTTCCAAGGGGTATCGCATGATCCATGTCCTTGACGTCGACGTAGAATCCCGTCCTCCACTGCCTGGCTAACCGGCCGACTGGATTTTGGAAGCAGTCGAGGTTTCGGTCGGACTTCTCAACCGCATTCTTGTTGGTAGAAATTCGAAAACGACCGTCTCGACCGGTAACCCTCTCCTATGAGAGAATACATATCTGCTTATGCTTTGCTCTTTTCCCCATTCCTTCTCGAAGGGCCGACCTGCGCCGCTATTCTGGGGAGTGGCACCTTCCCCTTGGCTCGTAAGATCATGAAGGTATCGCAGCATTGAGACGGTGAGATCTTTGTTACTGGGAGAGGAAGAACAAAAGATGAGGAATTGAGGTAAGAGAATCTTCTTCCGAATCCACTTCTTGGCTTCTACAGTTTCATTTGGGATGTCGTTCTATTCGACATCCCTTTTCATCACCTCCATCTACGCTAATTGAGAAAAACTACTTTCGCACCTTCGCTGCTATAGCATCCCAATCTTTCCCCCGTGGCATGATGAAAAGGCCTTTGCCTTTGCTGCGTCGCTCCCAGAGTTCTCCCAGTTGCCTTTTTTCCACACTGTCATCATTCGTCCAATCGTTCGCTCTCTTGTACTCGACAACAAGAATGCGGCCATCTTCTAATCGGCAGACAAAGTCTGGGTAGAAACGATCACTGCTTGTTTGCAGTGAGAATGAAGTTGGCTTGCGTTCAACGTTACGGACCCAATACCTCACTCCATCTAATTGCCTCGCAAGGAAGTCTGCACATTCAAATTCTTCACCTTCAGCAGCCAGGTTTCCAATCTGCGGGAAGAAGTGCTTCGGCAACTCTCGGAAACCCACATAGACTCGGTCATAAGCGTAGCGCCCCTGCTCAAAGATCATCTCGCATCTTTCATCCACGCTAAACTGATCTTCATTCTTAAGCAAGGTCAATTGGATCAGCTTCAATGCCCGTCGCTTAGCGTCCTTCATCTTGTTCTCTATCGCGGCACCGGATATCAAGATCCTGAGTGTGACCCATGATTGGGACATTTGCGACAATCGAATAATTGTTGTATAATTACGGCACATATAATTGAATGTGCCTTAGTCATACAGGAGAAAACTTTCACGAAGACCTTCAAAGACACACTGCTTCAGGCGCTTAATTCCGCAAAATACGCAAGCGTTAATGGATTGAGAAAAAACCTTGGCAGCAAGAAACAAATACCATCAGCCTCTCTCTATACAACGCTCTACCGTTTCGTCGAGTCTAAAACGCTCTTCGATGCCGGAAGAGGATGGTATTCTACGATCCAAATGCCGTTCAAACCACAATACGATTCCGTAAAAGCAATCGCCAGGCAGGTAGAAAAACAATTTCCGCAACTGCAGTTTTCTGTCTGGAGCTCTGAGCAGCTCCAGCCGTTCGCGCATCATCTGATGAGCCGTTTTACATCGTTTCTTTATACGGAATCCGATGCGATTGTTCCGGTTGCAGAATTCTTACAGAACCAGAAGCACACGGTCTATCCCAATCCCAAACAAACGGAAGTCGAAAAATATGTAGCTGCCTCCGATAGGCGAATCATTATTCGTCAACTGGTTACGGAAGAACCGGTCGAGGATCACTATGCAACCATCGAAAAAGTGCTCATCGATCTGTATCTGGAAAAGGATCGACTGTTCCTGATGGATCTCGCAGAATTCAAGCACATATTTGAGAACATCATCCTCGCCAATCGCATAAATATGGGAAGGTTGTTCCGCTATGCCGGGCGCCGAAAAGTAAAAGCTTCAATCGTGAAGTTGTGTTCTGAGCATAAAGATTTGATTATCATCTGATTGGTGCCTGTGATCATCGACAAATCATTTACGAAAGAGTGGATTCAAGCCAAGCGCAGTGCCTACAAAGGTGCTGATCCCGGTCTCATCGAGAAGCAAATTCACGCGTTTGAGCTGTTGCATTGTCTCGTCAAAAGTGAAAAAGAATTCGTGTTCAAAGGAGGCACTTCGCTCCATCTTCTTCTGCCAGATCATAGACGCCTTTCTACCGATCTCGACATCGTTGGTACTTTTACGTTCGACGAGCTATCAAGCTTGGTCGCAAAGTCAAGATTCTCAAGGGTGGAAGAAAACGTCCGTAAGGAGAGCAATATTCCTAAGAGACATTTCAAGTTCTACTATCCTTCCGCCATCGATGGCCGTGAAACCTATGTTCTGCTCGATACGCTGGAACAAAACCATACCTTTCCCAAGCTGGAAAAGAGGTCCGTCACGACCAGGCTGTTTGAAACCGACGAAGAAGCAATCGTCCATACTCCATCGCTCGAAGGTATCTTGGGTGATAAATTGACTGTCTTCGCTCCACACACGGTAGGAATTCCTTTCGCCGCCGGTAAGTCTATGGAGATCCTCAAGCAACTGTTCGATATTGGCGAGTTGTTCGACCACTGTAAGGACGTCAAGACAATGATCGAAGCCTATCATGCCACGCAAGCGCAGGAGAGTGAATACCGGCGGCG
>Ga0209342_10007414_pt1 | contig 11049 bp, 12 predicted proteins | sample RifCSP16_2_FD_184023 | JGI IMG/M metagenome (GOLD analysis project Ga0209342, IMG submission 184023) | Soil microbial communities from Rifle, Colorado - Rifle CSP2_sed 16_2 (SPAdes) (version 2) | ecosystem: Environmental > Terrestrial > Deep subsurface > Rock core/Sediment | place: Rifle... | reverse complement strand
TCGTGGATCGACTCATCGGCGAAGGGGAGGTCGGTTGGTTGTGCCATATATGCCTCGACCTCGCCCGGGAACCGGCTGGACAACTCGGACCATGCCACCCCTGCCCAGCGTCGGGCGAGACCCCACTCCGTGAGGCGCTCGTCCGTTCTGAGCGGGGCGCCGACGGTGGCTGCGATCGGTGCGGCGGTCTGCACGGCGCGATCGAGCGGAGAGGTGATCACCAGCGTGGCTCCCGATGTGGCCAGATGACCGGCTGCGGCCGCGGCCTGGGCCGTGCCGAGTTCGGAGAGATGGAACCCGCTCAGTGCCGCATACACGACTCCTCCGGGGTTGTGGACCTCGCCGTGGCGGACCAGATGGAGTCGTCGGAGCACGGCGCCGGAGTGTAGGTAGCGTGGGCCGGTGGACCCGTTCGCCGAGCACGTAGGCCACGTCGACATGGACGCCTTCTTCGTCGAGGTGGAGCGTCTCGCTCGCCCCGAGTTGCGAGGGAAGGCGGTCGTCGTGGGAGGGGCGGGGCCGCGCGGGGGGGTGGCGTCGGCGTCATACGAGGCCAGGAGCAGGGGGGTCTCCTCGGGCATGTCGATGGGCCAGGCGCGCCGCCTGTGCCCCCACGCCGTGGTCGTCCCCCCGTCCCATGGTGACTACAGCCGGGTCTCGGACTGCGTGTTCGAGGTGATCGAGGGATTCACGCCGCGGGTGGAGGTGATGTCGGTCGACGAGGCGTTCATCGACATCGCCGGGCTCAGGCTCCTCCACGCGGGCCCGCTTGCGGTGGCCGAGGCGATCCGGGCGGAGATCATGCGGGAAGTGGGGATTCCGGCGTCGATCGGACTGGCGACAACCAAGCTTCTCGCCAAGATGGCATCCCGGGACGCCAAACCAGATGGCATCCGCATCGTGGCCGCGGGCACCGAGCAGGAATACCTTCGCTCCAAGCCGGTCAGGGCGTTGTGGGGCGTCGGTGAGGCGACGTATGCCCGTCTCGAGGAGCTGGGCGTCGTGACGGTGGGGGACCTGGCCGCGTTCCCGCGATCGACGCTGGTTCGGCGTCTCGGCGACGCCCTGGGAGGGCACCTATGGGACCTGGCGTCGGGACGAGACGACCGGGAAGTGCTGCCGGCAGGCGAGGCACGGTCGATCTCGGTCGAGCGAACCTACGACACCGATCTCCGTGACCCGGGCCGGCTGCGTCGTGAGCTGCTCGCCCACGCCGACCGGCTCGCCTCCCGGCTGCGCCGGGCCGGTCTTGTGGCCGCAACGGTGCAGCTCAAGGTGCGATACGACGACTTCACCACGATCACCCGCAGTCACACCTTCGATCAGCCGGTCTCCACGGGGAGGGACCTCTATCGGGCAGCCCTCGCGCTGCTCGATCGGACGGCGGCGGGCACCCGCCCGGTGCGGTTGCTCGGGATCGGCACCGACGGACTTGTGCCGGCGGCGGAGCCTCGCCAGATGGACCTGGCACCTCGCTCATGGGAAGACCTCGAAGAGGTCGTCGAGGAAGTGAGGGGCCGATTCGGTCGCGACGCCGTCGCTCGCGCCCGGCTCCTCGACGAATCACCCGGTGACGAATGAGGCATGGTCGGTATACTCAGAGGTCCGACCGCTGACGGAGAACCTCATGCCACTCGACGACAGAGAACAGCGGATCCTCGAGGAGATCGAGCGGCAGTTCTACCAAGAGGATCCGAAGCTCGCCGAGACCGTACGCGACGCGACTCTGGCGTCTGTCGCGGGTCATCACTTCAAGTGGGCGGCACTCGGGTTCTTTGTCGGGGTCGCGCTCATGCTCGGGTTCTTCACTCGCGTCACCCTGGTGGCCTTGCTCGGGTTCGCGGCAATGGTGATATCCGTGGCGTGGATGGTTGCGATTCTCAGACGGCGTTCGGGGGTAGGCGCGGCAGCGCCTGGTTCTGTGGTCGGTCGCATGCGTCGGCGCTGGCGCAGTCGCTAGAGTCGCCGAACTCGGGGGAGACTGCGCCGTTCGACCTGTACGTCGGTCGAACGGCCTGGAGGGAGAGAGGAAGGTTTGGAAGGGTTCACGTCACAGCAGGCTTGCCGTCTCACCGCGTGCACGCCTCACCAGCTTCGATATTGGGACCGCGTCGGGCTCGTCGAGCCCTCGATCCAAGGTACGGGCGGTAGACCGGGCCGGCGTCGTCTGTATGCATTCCGTGACCTCGTTGCCCTGCGCGTGGTCAGGAGCCTCCTAGACAACGGCATGTCGGTTCAGCGGGTCAGACGGGCGTGGGACTACCTGCGGCGCACCGCCGACATGGATCGTCACCTCGCCGAGGTCAAACTCGTCACCGACGGGCAGAGCATCTTCCGCATCGCCTCCGACGAGGAGGAGTTGATCGACGCACTGCGCGAGGGCCAGATGGCGTTCTTCGTCGCGATCGACGAAATCGCTCGTGAGGTGGAGGAGGACGTCACCAGGTTCGAGCTCGATCGAGAGCACTTTCTCGACATGTTGCGTCGGGTCGAGGACGACATCCAGGCGGAGGCTGCGGGGAGTTAGCGATCAGGCTCATCGCCGTCTTCTGAGCCACCTGGGCCACAGCGACGTCAGTCGGTACCGGGACAGCAGTCGTCGGCTGGTCGAATAGCGGCTGAGCAGTCGCTCCTCGGTGTCGCCCAGTGACCGGGCTGCGAGGGCGACCCGGCTCGAGGCGAGCGGCACTCCGGTGCCGTACATGAATTCTCCGTACACCGCGGCAAGGGGCTCCATCACGGGGTCGGTGGCGTCGGCGATCTCCGCAGGGGTGGTGGTCGGCGATGGTGCATCCCCGAGGTCGGCGAGACGATCGACGATCTCGGCCCATGCTGCCGACACGTCTCCGCGCTCGAGGCGGCGCATCCGACTGCGGCGCCGCATCCACTTGACGGCGGGGAGCAGGCCGAAGACGGCGACTGCTCCGAGGGCGGCGAACATCGCCCAGCTGGGCAGGCTCGGCGCGCCCCCGGCGCCGCCGTCCTCGCGGGTGATGTCCGGAATGTCGGTCGGGAGTTCGTCGTCGGGGAGGGAGGCGTCGGGCAGAGTGCCCTGGAATGCCGGTGCCTCAGGCTCGGGGATCTCGAGATACCGTTCGAGTTCGAACGGTATCTCCTCGGAGGTCGAGGAGTTGTCCCCACGCGGGGTCGGATCGAATGAAACCCAACCCTGCGTCGGCAGCCACAGCTCCACCCATGCGTGGGCGTTGCGGTCGCGGATCACGATGCGCCCGTCATCGAGAGCCGTCCCCGGCCCGAAGCCGAGCACCACGCGGCTGGGGATGCCGACCGTACGGGCCATCACCGCCAGCGAGGTGGCGAACTGCTCGCAGTAACCGGTGCGGTAGTTGGCGCTCTCGGGATCGAGAAGCCAGGCGGCGAGGTCGCTCGCGCCGTGGCCGGGCACGATCGACGTCGAGTACCGGAAGCTGCCAGGGGTTCTGAAGAAGCTCTCGAGCGCGAGCGCGCGCTCGAAATCGGTTTGCAGGCCGCGTGTCTGCGCACGGGTGAGCGAGGCGACTCCTGAGTCGAGGTCTTCGGGCAACTCGAGGTACCGGTCGGCGTCGGGCAGATCGCGTCGGGCCGCCTCGACGGCGTCGTCCCGAACGGCAAAGGCGCCTTCGGTGATGGCGCCGCGGAACACGATCGACGGCGACCCGTCATCGAGGCGGGCGAGCACGTCGAGGTCGGGCTGGGGGATGTCTGATGACACCGTGTAGGTCATCCCGCGGTACGTGAGGGCGTCGAAACGCAACGATCCGTCGTCGGTCTTCACGCGAAGGCCGCGTTCGACCGCGCTGTTCTCAGCGGCGAGGGCGGTCGGCGCGTACGGTGCGGGCAGCCAGTCCATCTGGAGGGCGAGGATCGTCACCGTGGAGATGGTCGAGGCGGTGGGGCCGGCGAATGCGACGTCGCTGCGTTCGAAGGTGTCGATGTCTTGGGCTGAGGAGATCTTCGGATCGCTGCCCACGTGCCACTGGCCGCCGTCGTATGCGTCGAGGGTGAGCAGTCGCCAGTACAGCTCTGTTCCGGGGAGGTCACCGTCGACGGTGGCGACGAACACCGGGACGTTCGTCTGCGATATGAGGTTCTGGCGGATCCCGACGAACGGGTTATAGGACACGCTGCCGTAGTACTCGCCGCTCAAGCTGCTGTTCGATCGCCAGTCGAGGTAGCCATTGTGGGGGATCAGTCCGGCCATCGCTCCGCTCGCGCTCACCGCCAGGACCATCGTCACCACAAGGGTGACGACGCCCACCGAGGGTAAGGATCGGACGAGGGTCATGCGGGTCGCCCGTGACGTGAGCAATCCGGTTCCGTCGCGGCGCCGGTCGAAGGCAACCGACAGGAGGGCGAAGCCGAGGGCGACCATGAACATCGTGGTCCACGGACCGCTTGGCCGGCGGTCCATCACCGCGAATTCCAGGTATACGACGAGCGGGGTCAGCACGGCGACGTAAGGCCGTCCATTGATCAGGCCCCAGGTGAGCAGGGCTCCCATCCCCCAGAACACGGCGGCGAGGATCGCCACGATCCCAGACAGGGGGATGACCGGTGCGACGCCAGTGCGGATCACGTCCCTGGCGAAGGCCATCTCGGCCGACAGTGCAGGGAACGAGCCGGAGGTGGGAAAGATCAGCCACGTCGTCTGCGGCACGGCCACCCTGATGACGGTGAGCGCCATCGCCACGAGATTGACCAAGGCGATGGTGCGATGGCTCAATCGATAGGCCAGCCCCGCCCATGTCAGGGTGGCGCCGAGGACAGTCGCTGCGACGAGGATCACCTCCCACGGGACCCCGTCGATCGATGAGCGCAGCAGGCGTTCGGCCCTGGCGAGGGCGAACGCGATGCCGGCGATGCCGGCTATCCAGCTGATGCGGTAGACCATGACAACTCCATGGCGGTGCGCCACGCCGACGCCCACGCCCCCGACGGCCCTGCATACACGGTGACGGCTCCGGCCCTCTGCAAGGTTCCCGCCGCTTCCGCCGGTCTATCGGCAACGACCATGACGACGGCCCTGGTGAAATCCTTGGCGAGCACTCGGTAGGCGCCGAGCACCCCTTCGTCGGGGATGCCCGTGACGACGATGAGGGCGCCGCCCCCAACACCCTGGCGCCTCAACCGGGTCACCGTCCGCCGGAGGTCGAGGTTCGGCGTCGGCTGGATCGACGCGAGGATCTCCATGGCCTGCTGGTACCGGTTGTCCGACCTCGATCCGGGAGCGCGTTCGGTCGTCCACAGTTCGGGGCTGAACCCACCCTGGTACAAATGCGTGACCGCAGACGCGGCACCCCTCACCGCGTGCTCGAACGCCTCGGGTACCGGGTAGCGATCGGAGCGCGCGTCAAGCAGCACCAGGGCGCGCGCCTGCCACGGCACCTCGAGTTGCTTGATCATCAGCGCGTCGCGTTTGGCCGATGACGGCCAGTGCACCTTCCTCAGGTCATCGCCAACTTGGTACTCCCGCAGCGTGAAGAAGTCCTCGCCGCCATAGGGGGCGAACGTCGGCCGGGTCGATTGAATCGCGGGGTCGATGCCGCGAACCGCTGGGAAGCCGGTCAGCCGTTCCACCCGGGGGTACACGGTCAATCGGTCGACCTCTCCGGTGTTGCTTCTGCGCTCGGTGAGCGCGAACGGGTCGCTTACCGCCACCTCGGCCGGTCCGACCCCGAACACGCCCCGCGACCGGCACATCACCTCATAACGGGCGATGAGCCTCTGGCCGGGGGCGGTGCGGGCTGCGGCGAAACGTGCGGTGCCCAGGCCGTGGACGGTGTCTTCGAGGAACACGTTTCGCAAACGGCGATCGGTGATGATGTCGACCTCGACGACCACCTCGTCACCTTCATGGACCTGAGCCGGATAGATGCGACGCGCCACCCCTACCGACGGTGCCGCGAAGCGGACGAACACCAGGCCGATGGCCACCGCCGCGACCAAGAAGACCGCGGTGGTCATCAGCTCCAGCTCGCCGAAGCCGGCCCACAGCGCGAACAGCGCCGACGAGACGCCGAGGGCGGCCCATCCGCGCCCGGTCGGCATCAGGCCCTGACCCCACTCCCCGGTACGGGGACACCGGCGGCAATACCGTCGACGATGTCGCTGAGCACGGCCCCGCGCATCTGCGCCTCGGGGCGGAGGATCATGCGATGGGTGAGGACCGGGCGAAGCATGAGCTTGACGTCATCCGGTGTCACGTAGTGCCTGCCCTCGACCGCGGCGCGGGTCCTCGCCGCGCGCTGGAGGAACAGTGTCGCCCTCGGCGACGCTCCAAGGAGCAGGTCCGGGTCGTGGCGGGTCGTCTCGACCGTGTCCACGAGGTATTCCTTCACTGCGTCGGACACGTACACGCGCCGAGCGATCTCCACCATGCGTTGGACGTCTTGGGCACTGACGACCGGTTCGAGGTCGGTGTACGAGGACCGCTGTCCATGGGTCTCGAGGATCTCGAGTTCCTTGGTGCGCGACGGGTACCCCATCACCAGCCGCATCATGAAACGGTCGAGTTGTGCTTCGGGCAGGGGATAGGTGCCTTCGTGCTCGATCGGATTCTGGGTGGCCACGACCATGAACGGCGGAGCGAGTTCGCGTGTGATGCCGTCCACCGTGACCTGCCGCTCCTCCATGGCTTCGAGCAGAGCGGCCTGAGTCTTGGGGCTGGCGCGGTTGATCTCGTCGCCGAGCACGATGTTGGTGAACACCGGACCTGCCCGAAACACGAAAGCACCGCGCTCCCGGTCCCACACCGACACGCCGGTGATGTCGGAGGGCAAGAGGTCCGGTGTGAATTGCACACGCTGGAAGCCACAATGAATGCTGCGAGCGAGAGACTTGGCGAGCAGTGTCTTGCCCACGCCGGGCACGTCTTCGATGAGGACGTGGCCCTCGGAGAGGAGGCTCATCACGACGAGGTCGACGACCCCGCGCTTTCCCTGGATGACCCGTTCGATATTTCCTGCGATCGCATCGAACTGCTCGGCGAACCAGGCGAGGTCGTCCTGGCCGACCGGTCGTGACGTCACGTGGCCCTCCTCGTTCGTTACGCGGGACGCGAGCCTATCAGTGCACCGAGAGTGCGCACCCGAGGGCGCACTATGCCGGTTATGGGGCATTCCAGCGCGTAACGAGAGATGCAACGTGTAGCAAAGGTGACTACTCTTAGTGACCAGTCCGGGTGACGGGGTCGAGACGGAACCGGGGCCGCCGCGATGAGGCGGCTTTGGCGAAGGAAGGGAGCGGCGGCGGTGATCGCCGAAAGTCTGCGAGACGAACTGTTGTCGGTCGTGGGTGTCGCCTCCGCGGAGGTCGATGCCGAAGGGGACGCCCCGTCGGGGGTCAGGGTGCGCCTGCTCCCGGATGCCGACGCGGCGCGTGTCGGACTCGAGGTGCAGCGAGTGCTCGCCTCCCACGGGATGCGATCGCGCGTAGCGGCCGACGAATCCGCACCCGCTCCCGTCATCAGTCTTGCGCCGCCTCCGGCACCCGTGCCTCCTCGCCCGGTGGCCCCGCCACCCGCACCTACGACGCCGCCGTCAGCCGAAACTGCGTCCGCCGAGACCTCGGCTGTGGAGCCGGCATCGCCCCCGTTCGCACCGGCCGCCGGCGAATCCGACCGGCCGGTGCTGGGCTCGCTCGCATTCGAGGAGTCCGCTGACGGGGTGAGCGTGACGGCGATCGCCGTCGACGGCAGGCGTTTCAGTCGGCGCGCCAGCGCGATCACCGACCAAGCGGTCTCCGAGGCCGTCGTCGCCGCGGTGGGGGCTCTGTGCGAGGGACGGCCCCAGCGGCTGCTGTGGGTGTACTCGGAGACGATCGAGGGGACCCAGGTGGTCACCGTCCTCATCGAACGTGCCGACGGCGCCCGGCTCGCCGGTGCCGCCGTCGTTCGCGCCGCCAAGGCTTACGCCGTGGCGAGAGCGACCTGGATCGCCCTGCGCGGCTGAGAGGGCGCGCCGATAGGCGCGGACTTCACCGCAGGGGCTTCCGAAGCCATGCAGCCTGTTCCTCGGCGCGGTCGGCGTGGATGATCTGGACGAGCACGTCTCCGTCGGGGAGGGTCGACGGGGGTGCCGGTCGATGCGATCCGATACCTCTCGCGTGTTCGCCGACGCGTTCCAAAACATCGCGGATGAGCATGCGGGTGGGACCCGGCTCCGCATCCGCGTCCAGCAGGGCGAGGTCCGACTCATCGGTCGAGACGACCCGCACCCCTCGCGAACGGAGGTCCCACAGCATGATCTCCTGGACGATTTGATCCGAGGAGAGGGTGCACAGTCCCGGGATGAGTACCGCGTCGACCGCCTGGGATGCAATCACGCCGAGGAGGCCGAGATAGCCATCACGAGCGAGAGGTTCGCCGGGGACCCGCGAGTCCTGACACACCGCGACGAGGTGGTCGCCATGCTCGGCGGCATGACGGCGAATCTCCTCATGTTGGGCGTACGCCGACCGCCCCGACTCGGGATCGGCGGACTCCCGCACGTAGCCGGCGACACGCACGGAGACCTCCTCGGCCACGGAGTGTATCAGCACCGAAAGTGCGCGGTCAGAACGCTTTGAGTGGCGAGACCTAGACCGCCACCCCGAGGTACTCGTGCCACGAGGGGTGGGGTGGGGCGCCGAGGCCGATCAGGAGCCAGCCGTGCTCTCGGGGTGCGCCCGGTTTGGCGGTCAGGCTCATCCCCGCCTCGCCGGGGGTACGGTCACCCTTGCGGGTATTGCAGGCGCGGCACGCGGCGACGACGTTCTCCCAGGTGTGGGTGCCTCCGCGCGACCGGGGGGTGACGTGATCGAGGTTCTCGGCTGCGGACCCGCAGTACTGGCAGGCGTGTAGGTCCCTGGCGAACACCGCACGTCGGTTGAGGGGGATGCGGCGACGGTACGGGACGCGGACGAATCGCCGCAGGCGGATCACCGTCGGAACCTCGATCGTCATCCGCTCGGATGACCACACCTGATCGCGGGCGTGTACGAGATCCGCCTTCTCCCTAACGAGCAGGACGACGGCGCGCCGGGTCGACACCACCGAAAGTGGCTCGTAGGTCGCGTTCAGGACGAGCGCTTGAGCCATGTGCCCGAGGGACGATACCAGCGGGTCGGCCCGTCCCTCGCGGCCAGCGGCTCAGGCCTCGGGCCCGGCAGCGTGCCTGCGCAGGGCATCGAGCTCGTCGGCCAGGCGGCGGCGGCGACGCCTCCACACTCGCCACACCCAGCCGAGCAGCCGGCTTCCGATCGCGCCGACCACGAGGGTGGCGACGATCACCAGCCATCCGGGTGCCGAATCCCAATCGAAGCCGGCGAAGGCGACCTTGATCGGGTCGGTGTTGGAGGCGACGAAGACGACGATCAGCCCGGTGACGAGCACGAGCATGATCGCCGGTCCCATCCACCGATTCGGGCGTTCGACGCGTGAAGTAGACGATGTGTCGGTCATGCCGGGAGACTAGGCGTCGGGCCGCCGGCCGGCCGCGTGGAGTCCCTCGTATGGATCGCGGTGGATCCAGTCTCGTGCCTCGAGAATCGCCCCCGACGGCTCAGGTGCATCCTGGTGGGCGAGGCGGAGGAAGATCGGTGCGATGTCGGCGGGCGACGGTACGGTCGCCGGATCCTCGTCGGGACGTGCCTCAGCTCGCATTGGAGTGCGGGTACCGCCCGGGTTGACCGAGTAGACCCTTCCCGCATCCCACTCGTCGGCCAGCACCGCCAGCCATCCCTCCAGGGCGTACTTGGACACTGCGTACATCCCCCAACCGGCCCGTCCGGCGCGGCCGATCGTGCTCGACATCCCGATCACCACCGGCGACCGCCCGGCGTCGAGGAACCCGGCGATCCGCTGGTGGAGGAGATGAGCCGCAGTGACGTTGACACCGAATACCTCGTGCCATTCCGCCTCCGGATAGTCGACCAGGGGGACTCCGACCGGGCCAAGGAGCGCGGCGGCGTGCACGGCCACATCCAGTTCACCTCCAGCGTGGTCGATCGTCGTCGCCACCTCACGCCGACCGGCCTCGGTGACCAGGTCGGCGACGATCGGGACCACCGCACCGGCCGGGGCGGCCGCCGCGGTCTCGGCCAGGGCGTCCCCGCGACGCGCCACCGCCCACACCCGAGCGCCCGCCTCGGCGTAGGCGATGCACAGCCCGCGGCCGATTCCGCTGGAGCCGCCGGTGACCAGTATTCGACGATTGGTGAGCACGGACGGGAGGGTATCCGAAGGATGTTGCCCCTTCCCAGTTCCCCGTTGATCCCAAGACCGGGGTTTCGTCGTTCGCCTTTCGCTCTTCGCCCGGGGTCCCACTGAGGTCATCCCGGAGCGGGGTAGGCCACGAAGTGGAACAAAAGGGTTGACAAGTGGTGAGAAGTGGACGAAAGTGGCGCGAAGTGGAGAACCAGGGGAAGGCCAACCCTTCCCTCGACCAGCGCCTTCATCGGAGGCGATCGGTGCAGAGGACGGAGCGACCAGGTGTTTCTGGGCGAGTACCAGCACAACGTGGACGAGAAGGGGCGCGTGGTCATGCCCTCGAAGTTCCGCGACGGGCTGGAGAAAGGGCTCGTGGTGACCAAGGGTCAGGAGCACTGTCTCTACGTCTTTCCACTCGACCGCTGGGAGGAAGAGGTGGCCAAGGTGAGGCGGCTGCCGCGTACGAGCGGGCCGAACCGCAACTACGCGCGAGCCTTCTTCGGTGGTGCTGCCGACCAGCAGATGGACAAGCAAGGTCGCGTGCAGGTTCCCCAAGCGCTCCGCGCCTACGCCCACCTGGACAAGGACGTCGTGGTCGTGGGGGTCGCAGACCGGGTGGAGATCTGGGACGCGACCGAATGGGCGGCTCTCTCGGACAAGGCGGACGAGTTCTACGCCGACATCCAGGAGGCGCTCAGCGAGGAAGGAATCTGAACGATGATGCTCGACCCAGTGTCAGCTCCCCGGATGCCACGTGGAAAGCCCCTTACTCCGCCCGCTTCCAACATGGCGCCAGCGCTCCGGGGGGCTGACGGTGGGCCGAGCAGATGCCCCGTATCACCAGCCGGTGATGGTGGATCGAG
>Ga0209342_10007413_pt1 | contig 11049 bp, 8 predicted proteins | sample RifCSP16_2_FD_184023 | JGI IMG/M metagenome (GOLD analysis project Ga0209342, IMG submission 184023) | Soil microbial communities from Rifle, Colorado - Rifle CSP2_sed 16_2 (SPAdes) (version 2) | ecosystem: Environmental > Terrestrial > Deep subsurface > Rock core/Sediment | place: Rifle... | reverse complement strand
CGGCGGGCGGGCGGCTGGGGGCGCTGCGGAACATGCTCGTCGCCGCGGAGCGTGCCCTCGCCGCCGGAGACGTTCAAGGAGCCCGAGAGCAACTGCGGGTCGCGTACGAGCGCACGGACGGCGCCCCGCGTCCGCCCGAGTTCGCCGCCGGCGCCGCGGCGCCCGAGCTCGCCGCCCGGATCCTGGCCGTAATTCAATGCCTCTCGGGCAGCCGCCCGCCATCCGCCCAGGTGGTGAACAACACGAACACCTTGCTCGCGAAGGCCTTCGTCGGAGCCGTGGAGTTCACCGAGAACCTCGACTTCTGCGGCAGCGGCTGCTCGACGGGATTTCTCGACGTGGCCGAGGGCTCCAATGACGTGGCCGCGCTCGCGCTGAACGAAACCGTGGCCGTCCAGATCGGCGCGCTCGGGCCGTTCGAGCCCAACACCCACTATGCGGTGAACCTCGTCGGCGCCGCGGGCAGTTACTGCGCCGAGCTGTGGATCCGGTACCAGACATCCACCACCTTCAACGACGATACCACTCGGGTCCTCGTGGGCTCGGCCTGCGCCCCGCCCCGCAACGTCATGCTCCAGAGCGCGAGCGGGACGCTGCGTCCGGCCGAGGGCACGTGGACTCAGTGCTACCCGGCGGGCACTCACGGCGCGAGCACCGATCGCAGCGAATCCTATGTGTTTGCCGGAATGACGCTCACCGTAAGCACCGTCGATTACCCGAGCACGAACGGAAGCTGCACCGAGCCAGGCACGGCGGTGCCGCAGTCGAGCGGCTCGGGAACCTTGACGGCCGCGGGCACGAAGACGATGAGCGGCTGGAGCGACGGCACGATCCTGACTCAAGCGCCTGCGCGGCTCGACATGGCCGGCAACCTTCCGGACGCGCCCACCGCGAGCAAGCTCGTCTTCACCGGCACCTTTGGCGGCACGCCCGCGACCGCGAACCTCGCCCTCTTTGTCGACGACACCGGACCGTTGTGGTTGCTGTATCGCGACCACGGCGACCCGGCCGTCCCCTGCGCACCCGACGCCGAAGGCTACGAGAGCTGCTTGCACGCGCTCGACTTCATGATCAAGCCGACGAATCCCGGCAGCGTCATGGTCGAGAGCGCGACCGGCACGCCGCGTTCGCTCGACGGGGTGTGGACCCGGTGCATGCGGGAAGAGACGGGCCCTTCGACCTTCGTCGATCGCAGGGAAACCTGGACGGTCTCGGCGAACACCGCGGTCGTCACGACGGTCGATTACGCGAGTAGCGGCGGCGCCGCGACCTGCGCGGGCGCCTTAGTCGGCAGCGCAGCCAGCACGGTGACGATCGCCGCCAACGGAACCAAAACGATCGCCGGATGGAGCGACGGAGCCGCGCTCCAGCTCGCGCCCGCGGCCGAAGGCGGCGGCGTGCTGCCCGCTGCGCCGACCGTGACCCAGCTCCGTGGCATCGCGACGGGTGGTTCACGATCGCGAATGGGCGTGCTGCTCTTCGCGGACGACACGGCGGCGACCTGGAAGGTCTACGGCGAGACGACGACCCCGGCGACTCCTTGCGCGCCCGACGCGCGCGGGTATCCGTCCTGCCTCTATACGCTCGGGGCGCATACGAAGGCGGACGCCTACGATCCGAACCTGGTCGATACCGACGGCGACGGAATCGTGGATGCGCTTGATCCGGACGATGATAACGACGGGATTCGGGACTTGTTCTTCGGTATGCGCTTTGATAACTGCCCGCTGATTCCCAATCCGTTGCAGGAGGACGCGGATGGGGATAGGTGGGGTGATGTCTGTGACAACTATCCGGACGACCCAACCAGGTACTAACCGCCTTCAGCCAAAGGCCGACGACTGATTGCTGAAAGCTCTTTCCCGCGTCTGCGCGGCGGGCGCGATGTTCCTTCGAGAAAACGGAATTCTCAGCGGCGCCCTCAGCACCGTTTGCGCGCCTAAATGGCCGCTGAGCGCGCCAAGGCACCGCTTTGAAATCTGCGTCAATCTGCGGATGTAACCGCCGTTTTCAGGGCTACTTCTTCGCCGCGATCTCTTCGAGCCGGGTCGCGCGGACGATGTCACCTTCGAGGCCATCGTATAGAACAACGCAACACCAACGGCCTTAAAGATCTTCCTCCGATAGCCCGGCCTGCTTCATAAGCCTGCGCTGCAACCCGACCTTCAGATCTGAATTGCCATGGACCGGAACCACCAGCAGATCCGTCCGACCCTCCTTGACGTAGCAGTGGTGGCTGCCGCGCACACGCAGGAGTCTTCAGTCTTTGGCCTCGGCCACCTTGGCGAGGCGCTTGCCGGAGACGATCTTCAGACGGCGACCTCTACCACCTGGACGCCACGATCATGGGGGCCGGGCGCGGGCGCCTTGATGTCCTCGAGCGATTCGAGATAGAGCTCGATCGCCTCTTGGACGTTCCGCATCAGCTCGTCCTTCGTTTCGCCTTGGGTAAAGCAACCCGCCAAGGCCGGAACCTCGGCCCAGTAGCCGCCTTCTTCGGCTTCGTGCACGATAACTTTGAGTTTCATGGGGATCCTATTCTGCGGAACTATTAAACCAAGTATACGACACAAATAATCCGCCCGCCGTTTTTCGCCTGCTCCCTGAGCGGCGGCAACGAGCAAAAAAGCCCGCTTCCGCGGGCTTTTTTGCCATAACCGGAGCCTTGCGGATTACTTCTTCGCCGCGATCTCCTCGAGCTTCGTCGCGCGGATGATGTTGCCGTCGAATCCGGCGGCTGCCTGGGTGGCACTGGCCGTAACGCGGGGGTCAGTTTTTCTCGGCCGCGGGCAGGCCCTCGAAAGCGATGCGGTTCCGGCCGTTCTGCTTGGCCTGATATAAGGCCATGTCGGCCCGCTTGATGGCGCGGTCAACACTTTCTCCGCGACCGTCGCTACACGTCACGCCGATACTCACGGTCACCGACAGCGATTCATCGCCCGTCCGGCAAGGCTGATCGCGAATGATCGTCATGATCCGCTCTGCCAGGGACATGGCTCCCTTCAGATCGGTGAGCGGCAGGATCAGCAAGAACTCCTCGCCGCCGTAACGCCCGACGATATCATAGGCACGCACCGTCTCCCGCAACCGGGCCGAGACCTGTTTGAGCACTTCATCGCCGGCGCAGTGTCCGCTCTTGTCGTTGACCTGCTTGAAATGGTCGATGTCCAGCATGATAACACCGACGGTGTCCGGTTCGCCGTTCTCATTCCTGTGACCCTTGTTCTGGCGTATGAGCTTCGCAAATTCCTCGTTGGCCCTGGACATCAAGTACCTCCGGTTGAATAACCCGGTCAGGCCGTCGGTCACCGCGAGCCGGTGCAGTTCGCCCTGGATCTCGACGACGCGACGCACGCCCTGGCGCATCAGGAGATACAACGGGCTGAAAACCAGCGCCAGCACCGTCAACAGGGTCAACAACGTGGGCCAAAGCACATTGGCAATCTCGCGCTGATAGTGGGACAGGTCGGTATAGACCTCGAAGCTCCCGATGACCCGCTTGGCATCGTCCTGCACCGGGAGGTAGGTACCCACCACCTCCACACCGAATCTCTGCTCGCCCTTGAGGTCCGTGACCCGGTCTTTTCTATATCGCTTGGAGACGATCTCGCCACGCAGCGCCCGCTCCAGGGTCTCGTTGTTGTTGTCGGCCTGGCCGATGATGTCGCGGTCGGTGCTGTAGGCGACCCGCCTGTCGGCCGAATACAGTTTGATCTTGTACACACCGAAAGGAGCAAAGAACAAACGCATGCTTTCATCCAGGCTGGCGAGGTCCGCTCCTCGGATATAGATGCGAGAAACGCCCCCTGCCGTGTTCATAAGCCGGTCCTTCTGGAGGGCGAAGATCGCCTTGGCACTGTCCACCGAGCGCTCCTCCGCGTCGTGGAGAATCTGCCGCTCATAGATGATGTGATAGGCGCCCAAACCCACGAGCGACAAGATGAGGATTGCCGAGACAAACACGAGCACGGCAAATAATCTCAGCAGCCGCTGCGGATGGTTGTAAATGCCGGAATCGATCACCGGGTGCTTCTCCTGACAAAGATGTATGAGGATAGCAGGGGGTTCGCCCGATTTTGGCCCGTGATGCGGCGAATCCCGAGAATCTTGTCTTACCTGGGAACGAGCAATCGCTGTGCCACCGCCCAGTGCAGCGGGTAACCTATTGATGATGATTGTGAAATTATGAGAGATCGCTTGCCGGGTCACCGCATACCCGCGACCAAAGCGCGGTTTTCGGTCCGCCCGGGTGTCGAAACGCATCACTTGCCGGCCGCCGGCACAACGGCAGGGGCTCGGGGCTTCGCCTCAGGATGAGGCGGGCGGCCGCGCCCTGCGGGTCAGCCAATCTCAGAGGAGACAGCGGTCCCCGCCCGAGACCGCCATCGAGTGCAGAAATCTCAATCTGGCGCACAACACGGGCTCAAGGTCACCGCCGAGGGGATGGAACCCAAGGGCACGCTGGAATTGCTCGCAACCATCGGGGGCGATACTGCGCAAGGCTATCATTCGGCACGTCCCACGCCCACCGAGCGGTGGGAGGAGTGGCTGCGATCAAAAATCGCAGCATAGGAAAACTTGAATTACATCGCCTTTCGAGCGCCCGGGCCGAGGCGCCTTGGGGCCGCAAGAAAGGCCGCTGGCGCGGGCTTTCTTGCCGTAACCGGAGCCTTGCGGATTACTTCTTCGCCGCGATCTCCTCGAGCTTCGTCGCGCGGATGATGTTGCCGTCGAGGCCGGCCTCTTTGGCATTGCCGCCGTAGGCGACGGTCATGAGCTGCGAGTAGTACAGCACCGGGATCTTGAACTTGGTGCCGTACTTCTTGTTGATCTGGCCCTGGTAGACCTCGACGTTCATCTGGCACACGGGGCAGGGCGTGACGATCATCTCGGCGCCGAAATCATAGGCGCTCTCGATGATCTTCTTGATCTGCGCCTGGGACTTCTCCGGTTCGGAAAACGCAAGCGCGCCGCCGCAGCAGGTGACCTTCTGGTCGTACTTCTCGACCGGCTCGGCGCCCACGATCTCGGTGAGCTTGTCGAGATACTTCGGGTTCTCGAACGACTCGCCGGCGACCCCGAACGGCCGGTTGGTCTGGCAGCCGACGTAGCCCGCGATCTTGATGCCTTCCAGGGGTTTCACGACCGGCTTGGCCAATTCCGCGTAGCCCAGGTCCTCGATCAGCACCTCGACCATGTGCCGCACCGGCTGCTTGCCCTCGTACTTGAGACCCGCGTCCTTGAGGATCGAGTTGATGTCGGCGAGCATCTCGCCGGAATGGGCGACGCGCTCCTGGGTCTCCTTCGTACCGAGCCAGCACGCGGCGCAAGTGGCGACGATGTCCTGGCCGGGGTTGTGCTGGTCGGAGAGCGCGATGTTGCGTGCGTTCATGATGTGGCGCGGCAGCTCGCCGCCCTCGGCGTAGCCGATGGAGGCGCCGCAGCAGTTCCAGTCGGGGATCTCGTTCAGCTTCACATCGAGCGTCTTGCACATCGACTCGACCGAGACCATGTAGTTGCTGGCCGAGGCCTTGCGCTCGGAGGAGCAGCCCGGGTAGAACGAATACTCTTTTTTCGCCATGGTTAAGGAACCTCTGAAATACGAGCGCTAACCACAGAGGACACAGAGATCACAGAGATATTCCAGTAGATAGATGTGCATGGCTTTTCTCTGTGCCCTCTGTGCTCTCTGTGGTTCAAACTCATATGTCCAATCCAACTCGCCGTCACGCGAACTGCTTGCGCTTGGCCTCGATCTCGTAGGCGCGCTTGAGCATCTTCTGGATGTCTTTCTTGCCCTTGCAGCCCTTGTGCGCGAAGAGCCCGAAGGGATTGAGCCGCCCGGTCCGGAGCATCCCGAGGCCGACGCCCGCCATCTCGAGCCCCTTCTTCACGCCCTTTACGAAGCCGTCCATGAAGTAGAGCCGCAGCGAAAGCTCCATTTCATTCACCCGCCCGCTCTTGGCGATGTTGCGCCAGAAGATCACGGAGAAGCGGCGCGTCGGATTCATCTTGGGCGCGAGCCCGAGGCGGTGGGCGTAGCTCGCACATCCACATGGACTCGCTCTGCAGGACCTCGTCGCGCTTGCCGGCGCGGATCATCATGAACAGCTCCTGCGGCGGGTGCTCCCAGAACGGCCCGAGCGGGCAGGAGCCCGAGCACACGCCGCACTGCATGCACATCTTGACCCAGTCGCCCATCTCGACGTTCGCCTCGACCTCCTTCAGGAAGTCGTTGCGGTATCTTTCCACCATCGCCGTGTTGAGATCGGTCATGATTTCCTCTAAGGAAGATCCGAATAATATCGTTCGCCGCAGAGGCGCGGAGAACGCAGAGGTCTTGCGTGTTTTCGGATCATTGATTTATCTCTGCGCCCTCTGCGTCTCTGCGGCAAGAATTCATATAAATCAGGGCTTCCTTAGAACTTGAGCGGCGAGAGGCCGATCTTCCGGATCGTCTCGGCCATCTCGTTGATGAGCTGCGGGGCACGCTGGATGTCGGTGATCGCGACCTCGTGGGTGCGCACGCGCTCGGTTTCGAGGCTCAGTTGCTTCAACGTGTCGTCGACCTTGCTCATGCGGTCGTGCGCCATCTGACTCCCGCGCACGAAGTGACACTGATAGTTCTCGCCCTTCTGGCAACCCATGAGCATCACGCCGTCGTAGCCGCTGTTCAACGCATCCGTCACCCAGATGGTGTTGACGCTCCCCAGACAGCGCACCGGGACGACGCGCGTGAAGGCGCTGTACTCGATGCGGTTCAGCGCCGCCATGTCGAGCGCGGGGTAGGCGTCGTTCTCGCACGCCAGCACCAGGATGCGCGGCTTTTCCGAGAACTGATCCGGCATGTCCACCGCCTTGATCTGGCTCCCCACGGTGTCGACCGAGTAATTCTCGAACGAGATCACGCGCACCGGGCACGCCCCCATGCAGGTGCCGCAGCGCCGGCAGCGCGACTCGTTGAACACCGGATAACGCTGCTCGTCTTCGTCGATCGCGCCGAACGGGCACTCCACGGTGCAGCGCTTGCACTGGGTGCAGCCTTCCTTGCGCACGCTCGGGAACGACAGGTCGCCCGAACGCGGATGCGCCGAGCGCCCGAGCGCGGCGTTCTCCACCGCCTGGATCGCCTTCAAGGTGGCGCCGGTGGCGTCCTCGATCGCCTGCACCAGGTCCATCGGCCGGCGCACCGGACCGGCGGTGTAGATGCCGGTGCGGCGGGTCTCGTATGGGAAGCAGATGAAATGCGAGTCGTTGAAGCCGAATTTGAGCTGCGGCAGGTCCTTGCCCTGACGATAAGCCATATTGAGCACGGAGTTCGGATTCGGCGCCCACTTGCCCGGCTCATCCTGCGGAACTTGCTCGATATCCACGCCCGAGTTCGCCACCATGCCGGTCGCGAGCACCACGAGGTCGGCCCTGGCCACCGCGTCCTCGTCGAGGATCTTGTCCCTGAACTTGACCTCGAGCGCGCCGTCGGCCGGATTCACTTCGTGCACCTCGCCTTTGCTGAAGATCACGCCCTTTTTCTGGGCGCTGCGATAGAAGTCCTCGCCGTTGCCAGGCGTGCGCAGGTCGGTGTACAGGATAGCCGTGTCCACGTCGGGATTGCGATCCTTGAAGTACATCGCCTGTTTGATCGAGGTGTTGCAGCAGTGGCCGGAGCAGTACGGCAGCTCACCTTCCTTGTCGCTGCGCTGGCCGGCGCACTGCACGAACACCACGCTTTTTACTTCTCTTCCGTCGGACGGCCGCTTGACGGGTCCGCCTTCGGCGGCGCGCGCCAGCGCTTCGAGTCCCGCCTGGTCCACGACATCCTTGCTCTTGCCGGCGCCGAGGTGCGGGAGCCTGTTCATGTCGTAGGCGCTGAAGCCCGAGGCCATGACGATCGCACCCACGTTCTCGGTCTGCGTGCCGCCGGATTCCATGGCGATGTCCACGCTGAACTGTCCCGGCGCGCCGCTCGTGCGCACGATGGTCGAGTTGAGGTAAACCTTAACCCGCTTGTCGGATTCGATCTTGCTAACAAGATCGGGAACCGTCGTGTCCGCCGGATCGGCATAGGGCTCCTTGTAGGGCACGCGCTTCCACAGTTTCGCCGCCCAGCCGCCGAGCGTCCCGCCCTTCTCGACCAGCAGCACCTCGTAACCGGCCTTCGCGGCCTCGCGCGCCGCCGTCATGCCGGAGACACCGCCACCCACGACCAGGATGCGCTTGTTGGCGCCGCGGTCCGGGTTGGCGCTCGGAACCTGCATCTTGGCCGACTCGGCGCAGGCCATGCGCACGTAGTCCGCGGCCATCTCCTGCACCATCTCCTTCTTGTCCTCCGCCGCCGACGCAATCCAGATCACGCCCTCGCGCAGGTTGGCGCGCGAGAGTGCGACGTCGTCGAAGCTGAAGGCATCGGTCTTGGAGCGGCGCGAACAGGCGGCGACGACGACATGGTTCACGCCTTCCTTCGCGATGTCCTCCCTTATCATGGCCACGCCCTGGCTGTTGCACAGGAACTCGTGCTCGCGCACGACCGCGGCTTTCCCCTCGCGCTTGGCGATCGCCGCGAGCTGCGCGGTGTCGAGACGCTCGCCGAGCCCGCAGCCCTTGCAGATGTAGGCGCCGATCTTCAGCTCTGACATAAGGCTACCTCTTGAATCTTTCTTGGAACCACAGATGCACACGGATAAACACAGATTGAAACCCAGTTGGAACCGCAGATGAACGCGGATAAACGCAGATCAGGAAAACTTCTCTTGCTTCTGGATTTCCTATCTGTGTCCATCTGTGTTCATCCGTGGTTTCGCCGGTGCTTTGTCTTTTTACTCTTTTGTCTTTGAATCTGCGTTCATCTGCGTTTATCTGCGGTTTCGCCGTTGTTCACATAAGAATGCCTTTTCTCTGCGTGCTCTGCGTTCTCTGCGGCGAAAATTCATAACTCAAGCCTCCGCCCGGGAAACGCGGTTGACGACCTGGATCGCGCGCAGCGCCGCGGCGGTGGCACTCTGCACCGCGCGGTTCACATCGAGCGCGTTGCTGGCGCAGCCGGCGCCGAAGACCGCGCCCTCGCTCGCGTTGATGTCAATGAAGCCGCTGGCGTCGGCGTTAAGGCCGATGCTCTGGGCGTTGACCGACGGCTCCATGCCGATCGCGAGCACGGCGAGATCGTGGCGGTTGTCGTAGCGGTGATAGCCCTCGGTGTCCACGCCGTGCAGGATCGGATCGCCCGTGGCCTTGTCCTCGGTGATGTTCGCGACCTTGGATTTGATGAACTTGACCTTGGGGTCGGCCTGGATCTTTTTGTAAAACTCCTCGAAGCGGTCGATGGCGCGGATATCTATGTAGTAGATGGAGACCTGGCCGTCGTCGCCGAACTTCTCGCGCACGTAGGTCGACTGCTTGAGCGAGGCCATGCAGCAGATGCGCGAGCAGTGCGTCAAATGGTTGCGGTCGCGCGAACCGGCGCACTGGACGAAGGCGACATTCTTCGCCTCCTTGCCGTCGGAGGGCCGGATGAGCTTGCCGCCCGTGGGTCCGAAGGGATCGAGCATGCGCTCGAACTCGACACTCGTGACGACGTTCCGGTAGCGGTCGTAGCCGTAGGGCTGGATCTTCGCCGCGTCGTACGGCCGCCAGCCCGTGGCCCAGACGATCGCGCCGACCTTGAGATTGATGACCTCTTCCTTCATGTCGAGGTCGATCGCGTTGTACTTGCACGCGGCCTGCGCGCGCCCGGCGTCGGGCGTGCCGATGATGGAAGGATCGAGCACGTAGCGGCTCGGGAAGGCCATGGGGAAGGGAATGTACGCGGCCTTCGTCTTCTTCATGGCGTAATTGAAGACATCGTCGATCTCTGTTTCGACGACCTTCGCGCACTCGCCGCAGGCGGTGCAGTTTTCGTTCACGTAGCGCGGCTGCACGCGCACGGTCGCGGTGTAGTCCCCGGGCTTGCCCGAGATCGCAGTGACCTCGGCGAGCGTGAGCAGGCGCACGCGCTTGCTGGCCTTCAGGCGGCGCAGGTTGATCTCCATGCCGCAGACCGGATGACAGAGCTTGGGGAAATATTTGTAGAGTTGCGTGACGCGTCCGCCGAGGCTCGGGTTCTTCTCCACCAGCACTACGTCCTTGCCGCACTCGGCGGCCTCGAGCGCCGCGGTCATGCCGCCGATGCCCCCGCCGACGACCAATATCGTCTCGTTCGTCGCGACTACCGCTGTCATGAACAGGCCTCCGCTATCGTTCGAACCGGCCGCGCGTGCACGCGCCGCCGCCGGATTTCGCCACGCACATGAGATTTGTCGGGATCATGGCTCTCGAATTAGCGGCAACAATACCTTGCCGATGAATCGGTTGCCACCGTCCAGCCCGCTTCGATTGATTGAACTTTCGTATGAACGGATAGAGCAGTTATATGGGCCACAGACTTTCCGGGGCGCGCATCGAAAAGCGCAGACTTTTTTGCGCGGCTGGAAAGGGTCTTCGTGAAATCGTGTGGGCGATTTCACGTTACCGGCTGCGTTTCACCGGTTGCGGTTCGGTTGTTTGTCGGGTTTTTGTCGAATCGCCTTTCGGCGATGATTGAACGGCTACTTGTGGGTGGCTGACCCACGGCAGGTAGCTTTTCTTTGTTCGTGCAAAGAAAAGCTACCAAAAGAAACACGCCCCGGTCGCTTCGCCGCGCACACAGCGCGCGGTGCCCTGCGCTGCTCACGCGCTCAGGCGCGAGCCTAACTCGCCGGCCGCTTAACAACGCGGCTCGGGCTCGAACAGGAGGCTCGCGAACCCTCCTGAGCGCGCTCCGCTGCTCGGCTTGCTCCGACGGGGGTTGGAACAAAACCCATTTGGCCGTGCTGTATGGGGAGAGTCTGCTGGCCTGAAGCATCTGTGAACGGCAACGGCCAAATGGGTGTTTTCGGGTCCCCGTAGCCGCCGCCGAGCATCGGAGCAAGAATCGGGGGTGTCGCTCGCCTCCTGTTCGAGCCCGAGGCGCGTCTTTTGCGCCCGGCGAGTTAGGCGAGCGCCGATTCTTGCGAGAAGCGCAGGGAAGCCGCGAAGCGG
>Ga0209342_10007412_pt1 | contig 11049 bp, 13 predicted proteins | sample RifCSP16_2_FD_184023 | JGI IMG/M metagenome (GOLD analysis project Ga0209342, IMG submission 184023) | Soil microbial communities from Rifle, Colorado - Rifle CSP2_sed 16_2 (SPAdes) (version 2) | ecosystem: Environmental > Terrestrial > Deep subsurface > Rock core/Sediment | place: Rifle... | reverse complement strand
TCGGTCTCGGCGGTCACCAGCGTGTTGACCTGGAGCGGGATCCCCGCCCCGGTGACGTGGCGGGCCGCCGCGAGCGTCTCGTCGAAGCAGCCGGGCACGCCGCGGATCCCGTCGTGGCGCGCGGCGTCCGAGCCGTCGAGGGACAGCGACATCGCCCCGACCCCGGCGGCCTTGAGCGCGTCGACCGCCTCCCCGGTGAGCGCATGGGTCGCGCTCGGGGCCACGGAGGCCCCGAGCCCGAGCCCGACCGCGCAGCGCACCAGCTCGAGCAGGTCCGGACGCTTGAGCGGGTCGCCGCCCGTGAAGATCACGTGCGGGAGCGGCGGCCCGGCCGCGGCGAGCTGGCCGAGCACGCGCCGACACTCCGCGGTGGTCAGCTCGTCCGGCTCACGCTCGGAGAGCGCCTCGGCGCGGCAGTGGCGGCACGCGAGGTCGCAGGCGCGCGTCAGCTCCCAGTAAACGCGCGCCGGCGCCCGCTCGAACGTCCGCGCGGATGTCACCCCCGCTTGCCCATCGGCACGACGTCACGCTGCGTGTACCCCGTGTAGAGCTGCCGGGGCCGCGCGATCTTCTGCTCGGGATCGTCCCGCATCTCCTGCCACTGGGCGAGCCAGCCGGTGGTGCGCGGAATCGCGAAGAGCACGGGGAACATCTCCACCGGGAACCCGAGCGCCTCGTAGATCATCCCCGAGTAGAAGTCGACGTTCGGATAGAGCTTGCGGCTGACGAAGTACTCGTCCTCGAGGGCGATCTTCTCGAGCTCGCGCGCGATCCCGATGAGCGGGCTCGGCCGGGTGACCGCGAACACCTCGTCGGCCATCTTCTTGATGATCTTGGCGCGCGGGTCGTAGTTCTTGTACACGCGGTGACCGAACCCCATCAGCTTCGCCTCGCCGCCCTTCACCTGCCGGATGAACTCCGGGATCCGCGCGTTCGAGCCGATCGAGCGCAGCATCCGGAGCACCGCCTCGTTCGCGCCCCCGTGGAGCGGCCCGTAGAGGGCGGCCGCGGCGCCGGCGAGCGCCGAGTACGGATCGACCTCGGAGGACCCGATGGCGCGCATGGCGTTGGCCGAGCAGTTCTGCTCGTGGTCGGCGTGCAGGATGAAGAGGACGTCCAGGGCCCGCTCGATCGCCGGCTCGGGCTTGTACTTCAGCTCGGTGGTCTTGAAGAGCATGTTGAGGAAGTTGCCGACGTACGAGAGGTCGTTGTCGGGATACGCGTAGGCCTGTCCGAGGATGTGGCGGAACGCGAAGGCCGCGATCGTCGGCACCTTCGCGACGAGCCGGAGGATCTGCAGGTCCCGCCGGCCCTTGTCGGCGTTCACCTTCGCGTCGGGATAGAAGGTGGAGAGGGCGGCGACCGTCGAGATGAACATGCCCATGGGGTGGGCGTCGTGGTGGAAGCCGTCCATGAACTTCTTGACGTTCTCGTGCACCCACGTGTGGTGGGTGACCTGCCACGTCCACTCGTCGAGCTGCTTCTGCGTCGGCAGCTCGCCCTGCAGGATGAGGTACGCGACCTCGAGGAACGTGGTCTTCTCGGCGAGCTGCTCGATCGGGTACCCCCGGTACCAGAGGATGCCCTTGTCACCGTCGATGAACGTGACCTTGCTCCGGGTGGACGCCGTGTTCGTGAACGCGGGGTCATAGGAGAGGAGCCCGAAGTCCTCAGGCCCGGTGCGGATCTGGCGAAGATCCATGGCCTTGATGCTGCCGTCGCTGATCGGAACCTCGTACGACTTGCCCGTGCGGTTGTCGACGATCGTGAGGCTGTCCTTCGTTGCCATTACACTCCTCCTGTCCGTCTCCAGCGTCGATAGGTCGTGCAGGCGTGGTGGTGGCCGTTCGTGCAGAACCACACGAGCTCGTCGGTCGAGGGCGCCCGGGCGGGGCCGCGGCGAAGCGCGCACTGGACCCCGTGGGGATAGGTCCTCTCGGGCTGGCCGCCGACCGAGGCCAGGAACGGGCACGTCACGAGCGGAGACTCCTGCTGCGCTTGTGCGGCGGCGCGCCACGGAGCGGTGGTCATGACTCTCTCTGAGGGTCGCAAGGGGTGCAAGCGATGTGCCGCTCCCGCGTCACGGGCAAGTCCGCGGAATCCGTGCGCTTGCCGTCACGCGCGGCGCGCCGGCGGGGCGGCGGCGCACCTCACCGTGGCGCCGTCGCCCCAGCGCGCGCCCCTCGCGCACTAGGGGAGTGGGCCGAGCGGCTCAGGCTCGCCCGGGCGCCGAGCCGAGCGGCAGGCCGGCGCCCTCGCGATAGCCCTCGCACGCGACGTGGGCGCGCGTCTCGCACACCGAGGCGCGCGTCGCCGCCGCGGGCACGCGGATGCGCTGGCCCGGGCGGCGGCAGAAGGCGCCGGTCGGGTAGAGCCACAGCCGGTCGGCCGTCACGGGGGTCAGGAAGGGACACGCCTCGCTCCGGTCCGTCATGATCGCCTACCTCCCTGCGGTACGCGTCCGCCACTGGATGACCAGCGCCCGCTTCCTGAACGGCGCGACCCACCCCGCGCCCTCCCGCGTGAGGCGCGCGGCGAGGAACTCGCGGAGGAAGTCGCGGGCCCCCGCGGCATCGAGCCGCATGTACTCGATCCAGAAGTCGCACGCTTCCTCGAGGGAGTCAAACGGCTGGTCGGAGTCGTACTCGATCGGCGTCGTGGCGGGCGCGATCCCCAGCCGCGCGAGCTCGCCCACGGTGTCGCGCGCGTCGCACGGGTGGACGTAGGGGCGCCCGAGGAGGATCGGGTAGAGCTCGCCGAAGAAGAACTTGTCCTGCCCGCCCGGCAGGTCGCGCACGAGCACGATGCCTCGCCCCGCGAGCCTGTCGGCGGCCGCGAGGAACGGCGAGCCGGGCCCGAGGAGATGGCTCACGTGGGCGCACACGACGAGATCGTGGGGGGCGACCTCCACGGCGCCCCACGCGGCCTGGTGCACCGTGAGGTTCCGCAGCCCCTCCCGCGCCGCGGCGCGCCGGAGCGCCGCGACCATTGCGGGCGTCGGCTCGACCGCCGTGACGTGCGCGAGCCGGCGCGCGAGCGGCAGTGCCAGCGCGCCGAAGCCGGCGCCGACGTCGAGGGCCGTGCCGCACTCGGCGAGGAGGTCGGCGATCGCGTGGAGGACCCTGCGGGCGTAGTCGCTCCGCGCATTGGCGCGCTCGTACCAGGCGACCGTGCGCTCGTTCCAGAGCTCCGTGCGCGGCAGCTCCGCCTCCCTGCTCACGCCGCGCCTCCTCCGCCCGCGCCCGCGGGGTCGAGCATCCGGTCGACCAGCGCGGTGAACTCGGCCGTGCTGAACGGCTTGGCGAGGTAGGCCGACGCCCCGGCGCTCATCGCCGCCAGCCGGCTCGCCTCGGAGCCGAGGCCGGAGATCACGATCGTCGGCAGCGGCGTCGGCGCCCGGCGCGCGGCGCGCACGACGTCCAGGCCGTCGCCGTCGGGCAGGCGGAGGTCCGCGATCACCAGCACGAGCGGCTCCCGCTCGATCAGCGTGAGCCCCTCGTGCCGGCTGCCGGTCGCGATGGCGCGGAGGCCCCGGCGACGGAGCAGCCGCACGTACGTCATCTGGAAGTCGGGCTCGTCGTCCACGACCAGCACCCGCCGATCCGGCACGGCGCGCCCGGCCCCTACCCTGACTTCACGAACGCGCGCAGGAGGTCGGTCTCGGTGATGATCCCCACCAGCTGCTGGCCGTTGCCCACCACCGGGAGCGCGCCGATCTTGCGATCGAGCATGAGCTGGGCCGCCTCGCGCGCGTCCTGGGCCGGGCTGATCGTCACCACGGTCTTGGACATGACGTTGGCCAGCGTCATCCGGGCCAGCAGGTAGTTGATCTCCCACACCGACAGGCTGGTCGCCGGCGACGGCAGGTTGAGCCGGATGTCCCGGTCCGTGACGATGCCCACGAGCCTGGTGCCCTCGGTCACGAGCAGGTGGCGGATGCGCTTCTCGAGCATCATCTGGCGCGCCTCGAGCACGGGCATCTGCGGCGGCGCGGTGATGCAGCTGATCGTCATGATGTCCTGGATTCGCATGGCCTTCCACGTCCTCCTATGAGCGGTACTCGCCGACGGCGGCGGTGCGGTGCAGGCGACGCGCCAGGCGGAGGATCTCCTCCGCGGCGCTCCCGAGGTCCTGGAGGTCGGTGTGCAGCGTGAGGTCGGGGGACAGCGACGGCTCGTAGTCGACCGCGAGCTCCGGCGGCCCGACGGCGCCGGCGCGGGCGCCGGGCCGTCCCCCGCCGAGCCGCCAGCGCACGGCGCGCTCGCGCTCCACGCAGACCTCCCGCGCGCACAGGAGCTGCACCTCGGCGAAGCGGCCGATCAGGGCCCGCGCCACCTCGCGCCAGGCGCGCCGCGACGCGGTGGCGTCCACGATGACCGCGACGCCGGCGTCGCTCAGGAGCTTCGCCGTATAGCCGAGCGCCCGGTGGAGGATCTCCCGCACGGCGTCCGACTCCGGGCGCTCTCCGAGGAGGGACGCGCGTAGCGCGCAGGGGTCGAGCACGCGGACCGGCACGCCGTGTCCGGCCAGCGCCGCCGCGACCGCGCACGCGAGCGTGGTCTTGCCGCTCCCCGGCAGGCCGGTGATCCAGATCGCCCAGCCGCCGCCCGGGATCCGCGGTGCCGCGCCCGCGTCGGCGGCGAGGCGCTCGGCCAGCGAGACGATCTGGCGCACCGACGCCGCCACGTCCTGTCGCGCCGTGTCGATCACCCGCTCCGGCGCGAACGAGGGCTCGTACGGCACGTCGACGCCCGGCACGCGGGCGCCGGGCGCGCCCGCGCGCGCGTAGATGCCGCGCGGCGCGTGGCCGCCCGTCCGCTGCGCCTCCCGGCGCCGGCAGACCTCGAGGGGGCACTCGAGTTGGACCTCGGCGAAGCGCGCGATCGAGGCCCGCGCGAGCTCCCGCCAGGCGCGCCGGTGCGCCGTCGCGTCGATGATCACGGGCACGCCGGCGTCGGTCAGCGCCGTCGCCATGGAGACGAGGGCGCGGTAGACGACGTCGCGCTCGGTCTCCGAGTAGGTCGGCGTCGGCGTCAGCGTCTTGCGGATCACGTCGAGCTCGAGGTGCACGACGGGCACGCCGCGCTCGCGCAACGCCGCCGTCGCGCCGCGGGCGAGCGCCGACTTGCCGCTGCCCGGCAGGCCCGTGATCCAGATCGCCCAGCTCACGGCGCCTCCCGGAGGAGGGCGGGCACGGCGTCGGGGCGGAGCGCGCCCCCCTCGAGCAGACGCGTCGCGAGCCGGATCAGCGCCGCCCGCGTCGCGGACGCGAGCGCCGGGTACCAGCGCGGGTGAGCGATGACGAGCGCACGGAAGGCGAGGAAGGGCGGCAGCACCTCCAGGAGCTCCGCGTCGCGGGACGCACCGAGATAGGCGTCGAGGAACGTCCGGAACAGCGCGTGGAACGGCTCGGCGACGACCGCGGGGTCCGTCGCGGCGCTCTTCCGGAGGCCGAAGAAGAGGTAGTTGACCGCGAGCCCGGCGACGTCGTCCGCCGGCTCGCCCCACTCGCCGCGGCTCCGGTCGAGCAGCGAGAAGTCCACGCCCTCGCGGAACAGGATGTTCCACGGGTGGAAGTCGCCGTGCACGCGCGAGAGACGATGGACCCGCCCGCGGATCCGCCACCGCCACGTCACGGCGGCACGCTCGAGGGCCGCGCACGCCGCCGCGGGCAGCAGCGGGTACGGGTGCGGGTAGCTGTCGAGGATCCCCATGAGGCACTCGCCGTGGGCGACGAGCTCGCGGACGCGGCGGTGATAGAGGGTCGGCTCGTCGCGCTTGGGGGCGTGCGCCTCGGCCAGGAAGCGCGCGAGCGCGTCGGCGCGGGCCGAGTCCAGGTCGCGTGGCGGGCCCGTGAGCAGCCGGTCCAGGTCGAGCCAGTAGAGACGGCCCTCCGCCCGCTCGACGAGCTGGAAGAACTCGCTGGCGTCCGCGACCGACGCCAGCTCGCCCGAGGCCCGCACGAGACCGACGTCGACGCTGCGCACGTGGCGCGGGAACGTGTTGTACGCGACGTGCCCCTGGAGCGCCTGCCACGCGCGGTCGGCGGGGTAGTCGTGGCCGAAGCCCTGCGCGGGCCGGGTGCGCGAGACGACGAGCGCGCGGACCTCGCCTGCGACCGCGCACTCGACGCCGAACGGCACCCCGTAGCCGAAGCCCTTGGGATCGCTCTCGCCGCCCGTCGCGCCCTTGAGCGGCGCGAGCGCGAGGATCTCGACCGGCGCGCGGAAGACGCTCGCCAGGTATCGCGCGAGCGCCTCGCGCCCGATCACCGCGGGCTCACCGGCCCCGGACTGTCAGCACCGGACACGGCGCGGCGGTCACGACACGGCCGGCGACGCTGCCGAGGAAGAGCTTCGCCAGCCCCGAGCGCCCGTGCGTCCCCATCACCACGACGGCGGCCCGCCTGGACCTGGCGAAGCGGACGATCTGCTCGTGCGGCACCCCCTCGAGCAGCACGCCCTGGACGCGCGCGCCCGCGGCCCGGCCCTTCTTGAGCAGCCGGTCGAGCTGCCTTCCGGCCCAGGCCCGCGTGGACGCCGCGATCTCGTCGTAGACCTTCGGCGAGATGTAGCCGTCGCCGGGCACGGGCATCACCGGGTTCAGGACGTGGACGAGCAGCAGCTCGGCCCGGTCGGCCTTCGCCATCTCGACGGCCTTCTTGAAGGCCGCGCCCGACGCGGCCGAGAAGTCGGTCGGATGCACGACGCGCCGGCTCATCGGACGGCCTCCCACGCGGCGCGCGCGGCCACCTGCGCCTCGGTCTGGCGCATGAGGAACACCGGGATGTCGGAGTGGCGGAGCACGGCCTCCGCGACCGAGCCGAACAGGAGCCGGCCGAGCCCGCTGCGCCCGTGGGTCGTCATCGCGATCAGGTCGGAGCCGGCCTCGCGGGCCCCGGCGATGATCTCGGCGGCCGGCTCGCCCCGGCGCACCAGCGTCCGGACCCGCACGCCCTTGGTGCGAAGGTCGGCGGCGATCGGCGCCAGGTACGCCTCGGCCTCGGCGCGGCGCCGCTCGACGTCCTCGACCTCGATGTGCCGCGAGCCCTCGATCACGGTGGGCGGCACCGGCACCAGGACGCGGAGCAGCACGATCTCCATGTCGAGCGGTCCGGCGATCTCCAGCATGAACGGGATGATCCCCTCGGCCACCATCGAGCCGTCGAGCGGGACGGTCACGCGCTTATACACGAGCGGCCTCCTTCGCGGGCCGCGCCGCCTCCGGGGCATCGACCGGGGCGCCCGCGGCGCGCACCACCAGGATGGGCGTCGTCGTGCCCCGCAGCACCGATTCGGCGACGCTGCCGAGGATCAGGCGCCCGAGACCGCTCCGCCCGTGCGTGGACATCACGATCATGTCGACCTTCTGCACCTTCGCGGCCTCCGCGATGGCGCCCGCCGGCGCGCCGTACCAGACGTGGGTCTCGACGGCCCGGACGCCCCGCTCCCTCAGGCGCCGGGCGACGCCCTCGAGGTACTCCTCGGCCTCGCGCACGGCGCTCACCTGCGCCTCGACGGGATCGGCCCCGGGCAGCGTGTGCGCCTCGGCGGCGCGGAGCAGGCTGTAGGCCGCACCGTCGGCGCCCCCGAGGTCCACGGCCTTCCAGAGGGCCGCCTCGGCGAGACTCGACCCGTCCAGGGGCACCAGGATCTTCTTCGGCGTCATGACGACCTCCTCGGCTCGGGGTCACTGCACGCCTTCGAGAAGGAGCAACCGGAATGCCAGAGCGAGCAGCCGAACGAAAACAGCCAGTTGGACGACGGCGCCCCGGGCGCGCGTGGGGCCGGGCAGCCCCTGTGGGACACCGCCGCCCCGAGCGCGACGCTCTAGCCGCGGATCTGGTACTTGTTGATGAGGCGGTGGAAGGTCTTGCGGTCGATGCCGGCCGCCTTGGCGGCCGCGGAGATGTTGCCGCCGTGCCGCTCGAGGAGATCCCGCAGGTAGGAGGCCTCGAGCACCTGCATCCACTTTTCCTTGGCCTCCTTGAGCGGGAGGTCCGCCTCGGCCGCCGCGGGCAGCCCCGGCGGCGGCGCCACGGGCCCCGCGAGGGCCGGCCGGCCGTCGCGGACGAGGTACTCGGGCAGGTCGGCGCGGGTGATGCGCTCGTGGTCGGCGAGCGCGCAGGCCCGCTCCACGACGTTCTGCAGCTCGCGCACGTTGCCCGGCCAGGCGTACGCCTCGAGCGCGTCGAGCACGGCCTCGTCGAAGACGCGCACGCGCTCCTGCCCGTAGCGCTTGAGGAAGGCGTGGGCGAGCAGGCGCACGTCGCCCGCGCGCTCCCGGAGCGGGGGAAGCAGGATCTCGATGACGTTCACGCGGTAGTAGAGCTCCTCGCGGAACTGGCCCCGCGTGACGGCGTCGCGCAGGTCGCGGTTGGTGGCCGACACGACCCGGACGTCGACGTCCACCAGGGACGTGCCGCCGACGCGCCGGAGCTGGCGCTCCTGGAGCGCGCGCAGGAGCTTGACCTGGAGCGGGAGCGGCATCTCCGCGATCTCGTCGAGGAACAGCGTCCCGCGGTCGGCGACCTCCATGAGCCCGCGCTTGGACTTCACCGCGCCGGTGAACGCGCCCTTCTCGTGGCCGAACAGCTCCGACTCGAGGAGCTGCTCGGGCAGCGAGGCGCAGTCCACGGGGACGAAGGGCTGCGCCGCGCGCGGGCTGTTGGCGTGGACGGCGCGCGCGACCAGCTCCTTGCCGGTGCCCGACTCGCCCCGCACCAGGATGTTGGCGTCGGACCGCGCGGCCTTCCGCACGAGCTCGAACACGCGCGCCATCGCCGGGCTGCGACCGAGGATGCTCTCGAAGCCGAGCGTGCCCTGGAGCTGCTCCCGGAGGTTGCGGTTCTCGAGCTCCAGCTCCCGCTGGCGGAGCCCGCGCTCGACGGCCATCCGGAGCTGCTCCACCGAGAAGTTCTTGGGCAGGTAGTCGAACGCGCCGTCCTTGATCGCCGACACCGCGGACTCGATCGTGGCGAACGCGGTGAACAGGATGACCGGCAGCGCCGGGTCCACGTCCCGCGCGCGCCGGAGCAGCTCCATCCCGTCCATGCCGGGCATCTTGAGGTCGGTCAGCAGCAGGTCGGGCCGCTCGGCCTCGACCAGCGCGAGCGCCGCGCGCGGGTCGGTGGCGGTGAGGCACTGGTGCCCGGCCTTCTTGAGGATCCGGGCGCAGTTCTCGACCATGTCCGGCTCGTCGTCCACGACCAGCACGCGGCTCGTCATGCCTCCGCGTCCCCCTCCGCGCCCCGGAACGTCAGGACGAACCGCGTCCCCTCGCCCGGTCTCGAGTGCACGTCCACGGTGCCCTGGTGCTCGCGCACGATACCATACGAGATCGACAGGCCGAGCCCCGTCCCGTTGGCCTTGGTCGTGAAGAACGGGTCGAAGATCTTCGTCAGCAGCTCGGGCGGGATGCCCGGCCCCGTGTCCCGCACGACGAGCCGCACGCCGGGCGGCGCCCCGACCGTCGCCGTCGTCTCGACCGTGATCTCGCCGCCGGCCTTCACCGCGTCGCGGGCGTTGGTCAGGAGGTTCATGACCACCTGCTGCAGGGCGTTGGCGTCGCCCCGGATCCGCGGCAGGTTCGGCGCGAGCGCGCGCGTGAGCGCGATCCCGTCGCGGACGATCTGCTTCTCGACGAGCAGCAGCGTCTCGTCCACGAGGCGATTGAGGTCCACGCGGGCGCGCTCGCCGGAGGAATGGCGCGAGAACGACAGGAGCCCCTGGGTGATCCGGGCGACGCGCTGCGCGTGGCGGTGGATCACGCGCAGGTCGTCGTGCATGCCCTCGGGCAGCCCGCCCGACTCGGCGTCGAGCAGCATCAGCTCGGCGCGCGTCGAGATGATCCCGATCGGGTTGTTGAGCTCGTGGGCCAGGCCGGCGGCCAGCGTGCCCAGGGCGGCCAGCTTCTCCGCCTGGCGGGCCGAGCGCTCGAGCGCGACCCGGTCGGTGATGTCCTCGACGAGGACGACGGCGCCCCCGGGGCGCATCCCCTCCCGCAGCAGGCTTCCCTTGAGGTTCAGGACCACGCGCCCGCGCCGGAGCGACTCGTGCTCGACGGCCTCGAGGTCGAACGCCTCGACCTCGCCGCGCAGCAGGCGCGCGAGCGGCTCGGCCATCGCCTCCCCGCGCATCCGCGGGAAGCACTCGAGGTAGTGCCGCCCGAGGACCTCGGACTCCTCCACGGCGTAGCGCCCCTCCAGCGCCCGGTTCCAGGCGACGATCCGCCCGGCGCGGTCGAGCGCGAACACGCCCTCGCTCAGGTTGTCCACCACCCCGCGGATGAACGCCTCGCGCTCCCGCGCCTCGGCGCTCAGCGTGCCGACCCTGAGCCGCTCGCGCTCCTCGACGTCGGCGAGGACGCCGACGCCGACCGCGGTCCCGAGGAGCACGACGAGGCGGATCGCCACGTTGCCGACCTCGATGCCCTCGATCGTCGGCCAGACCACCGCGAGGTACGCGACGGCCGACGCCGCGGCCACGGTGATCCCGCGGCGGATGCCGTAGTAGTAGGAGTGGAGCGCCGCGATCAGCGGCAGCGCGAGGTAGAGCCCGCTGGGGGCGCCGCCCGTCTCCCGGATCAGGATGAGCGCGAAGGCCAGGTCGACCAGGAGGATCGGGACGTTCCAGCCGAGCGTCGTCCCCGGCCGGAACCAGAGGGCGGCCTCGACGGCCGCGCTGTAGAGGACGAACGCGAGCACGGTCGTGTCGACGGCGTCCCAGCCGGGCGCCGCCGTGGGCGAGAGCAGGTTCCAGGTCAGGATCGCGAGCACGGCGAGCGTCCGGATCAGGGGCAGGGCGAGGACCCGGGGCCCGCCCAGGCGCTGCGAGATGCGATCGACGAGACGCTTGAGGCGCATCCGCGTCTATTATAGAGGCCGGGCGGGGATCGCTAGTGCATTCGCTCCCCCCGGCCGGGCCGGACCGCGGCCGCGGCAGTCATCCCGCCGACGTCGCGGGCGGCCTCGTCCCGGCCGGAACGCGCGGGGCCCCACGGGGGTGTTCCCCGTGAGGCCCCGGGTCGGTGGAGCGGGCGACCGGATTC
>Ga0209342_10007410_pt1 | contig 11050 bp, 11 predicted proteins | sample RifCSP16_2_FD_184023 | JGI IMG/M metagenome (GOLD analysis project Ga0209342, IMG submission 184023) | Soil microbial communities from Rifle, Colorado - Rifle CSP2_sed 16_2 (SPAdes) (version 2) | ecosystem: Environmental > Terrestrial > Deep subsurface > Rock core/Sediment | place: Rifle... | reverse complement strand
ACCTCGTGGCACTTGCCGAACTGCGCGGTCGAGTAGCCGTTGAGAAGGAGCGTCTGCGCAAGCGGGGCGCAGGTTTTGGGCCGCAGCGAGCTGTAGCCGGGCGCCGAGGTCGCGAGCTCGGTGATGACGCCCATCCCGACCGTGTGATGGTTGCGCCCGGTGAGTAGCGCTGCTCTGGTCGGCGCACAGAGCGCCGTCGTATGGAAGCGGTTGTACTTCAAACCCTCACCGGCGAGACGCTCGGCCGTCGGCGTCGCGCACGGCCCGCCGAACGCACTCGATGCCGCGAAGCCGACGTCGTCGAGGAGAATGATGAGCACGTTCGGCGCGCCCACCGGTGGCCGCAGCGGCTCGATCGGCGGAAACGTTGCCCCGGAATCCTTGGCGTCGAACGGGACCTCGCCGTCGTACGGCTTGTCGGGGATAGGCAGAACATCTCGTCGGGCTCCGGACTTGCTCACTGCGTACCCCTCTCGCTTCGGGTTGACGCCTCAGCCTATTCGATGCCCCGTCCACGCTCAGATGCTCGACGCCTGCTCGAGAGCGGATGTCGAGGAGACTCAAGCCGCTTCGAACCCCTGTCTGTCCTCTGCGTGGTAGGCGGCGCGCAACTGCTCCTCTTCCTCCTTCTTCGGGAACATGAAGAAGACGAGGGCGGCGCCGAGCACGATCGCGACCGCTCCGGCCGTGTACGCCCGCTGGTCGCCCTCGAGGAACGACGACTTCGCAGCCGCCGTGATCTGGCTGGCGTACTGCGGGTGCTGCGCGGCAAGGTTCTCAGCGCTGGCGAAGGAGAGCTGGAGCTGGCTCTGCGTGCTGTCCGTAACGTGCCTGCCAGAAGCAGCGATCGCAGCGCCCATCGCCGACGCATACCCCGCAGTGAGAAGTGCACCGAAGATCGAGGTCATCAGGGCACCGCCCAGATCGCGCTGCAGGTCGGCCGTCCCCGACGCCATACCCGCACGCTCCACCGGGACCGACCCGGTGAGCGAGTGCGAGGCGGGGGTGCCCGCGAGCCCGACACCGATCCCGACGAAGATGTAGGCAATGGCAACCTGCCAATAGGCAGTGCCCTCCTTCCACAGAAGCAGCATCGAGACGAAAGCGAGGAAGAGGAAGACGTAGCCGAGGAGGAGCGTGAATCGCGACCCTCGAGCGCCCACGAGCTTGGCCGAGCGCGGCGCGACGAGCACCATGAACACGACCGCCGGCAAGATCGCCGCGCCGGCCTGTAGCGTCGAGTAGCCGAGCACGTTCTGCAGGTACTGCTGACTCACGAACGCCGCGCCCATCAAGGATCCGAACACGATGATCCCTGCGCACGCCGCGACCCAGAAGATGCGACGGCCGGCAACGTGCAGGTCGTAGAGCGGGAACCTCGCGCGACGCTGCCGGATGAGAAAGCCGACCGTCGCAGCGATGGCGATCACCAGCAAGCCGAGGGCCAGCGTCCCCTCATTCGGCACCCGTGCGAAGTTGATGCCGAGGATGAGTGCACCGACGAGCAGAACCGAAAGGATTCCGCCGAGGTTGTCGACCGGATCGCTCGTCTCTTCGACATGGCTCGGTACGAAGACCACGGCCATCACGAGCGCGACGGCGACGAGCGGCAGCGTGACGAGGAAGACCGATCCCCACCAGAAGTACTCGAGCAAGGCGCCCGAGACGAGAGGCCCGAGCGCCGCGATGCCGCCGCCGATCGCGGACCAGAGGGCGATCGACTTCGTCCGGCCCGGTCCCGCCCAGAGCGCGGTGATGAGGGCCAGCGTCGTCGGGTACGCCATGCCCGCCGAGATCCCGCCGAGGACGCGGGCGGCGAAGAGAACTTCGTCGGACGGGGCGTACGCAGCGAGGAGCGACGCCGGAACGGAAAGCACCATTCCCCCGACGAGCATCAGCTTGCGTCCGTAGCGATCGCCGAGGGCGCCGAGCCAGAGCACCGAGGCAGCGAGCCCGAGTGAGTAGCCGACCGCAATGAGATTGAGGGTCGTCTGCGAGGAGTCGAAAGCCTGGCCGATCTCGGGCAGCGCGACGTTCGCGACCGACAGGTTGAGGTTGGCGACGGCGGCGACCACGATCAGCGAGCCGAGGACGAGTCCCGCGCGAGCTGGAGCGGTCGCGGTCGCGCCGCCTGGCTGGGCTTCCGAGGTCGTCACGTCGCGTACGACGCTATCCCGGGACGGCTGTCAGCAGCGCGACAGCCGCGATGTACGTGGCGAGGACCAAGAGCGAGTCCCTCCCGAGGCCGATCACCTTCTTCTCGTTTCTCACCAGCAACGAGAGGACGGCCGAGGCGACCGCCCTCTCTCGTCACATCGTTCCTCAGATGCCGAGGGCCTTGGCCTTCGCGGCCGCGAACTCCTCGTCCGTGAGGATTCCTGCGGCGTGCATCTGAGCGAGCTTCGTGATCTCGGCCATCGCGTCGTCCTCGGCCGGAGCTGCGGCGGGCGGCGCGGCGGCGGCGGCCTGCTGAGCCTGGAGCTCCGCGATTTGCTGGTTTTGTGCGGCTTCCTGCTGCGCGGCCGCCTGACTCTTCTGGGCACTCTTCGCGCCCATGTGGGCTGCTCCACCAACGACCACCGCCGTCCCAATCACGCCCATACCTCTGCGTCGCATCATTTGAGCTCTCCTCTCGCTCTGTCTCTTAGGCCTTCGCCGCTTCGAGCGCCAACTCGCGCGCTTCCTGGATGACGTTGTGCGGAATCCGCTCGAACGCGAGCGGCACTCCTCCGGCGTCGCGCATCGCCTGGGCGACCTTGCGCGCCCACACGTTCTCCCAGATCAGGAGCGCTGCCGAGGAGTTCGGCTCGAGGCCCTCTGCCGCGCCCATGAGGTCCTCGTCGCTGAACAAGCCGCCGACTTCGATGCCCAGCTTCTCGAGCCCCTCCTGGACGTCCGGGTCCAGATCGGTCAGCTCCATCGCGACGGTGCTGCCGTCCGCGTCCTTGCCGACGAACGCGATGTCGATGATGCGGATCGTGCCGGCCTCGACGAGGTCGGCGATTGCAGGCGCGATCTCACCCCGGAACTTGTTCCCCGGGAAGCCGATGATCAGGTAGTCGACGGGACCGATCTCTTCCATGCTGTCCTCCTTCGCTTTCGTGTCGGCGTAACTTAGGCGAATCCGAGCGGGCGCCGCACGTCGAGCTGCTGTTGCGGCTGCGCCCGGAGCATCATCCGCGATATAAGACCATCCGACAACCAACACCCAGGAGGTCCAATGCTCGCTGCCGATTACCCGTTCCTCGAAGTCCTCGGATCGATGCTCGTGTTCTTCGCGTTCATCATCTGGTTCTGGATCCTGATAACCGTGTTCGCCGACATCTTCCGCCGAAGGGATACGTCCGGAGGTTCGAAGGTGCTCTGGTGCATCTTCGTAATCGCGCTGCCGTACCTCGGCGTGTTCATCTATCTCATCGCTAACCACGAAGGAATGGCTGAGCGGAACATCAAGCAGGCGCAAGCTCAGCAGGCGCAGATGGACGAGTACGTGAAGTCCGTCGCCGGAAGCGGCGGCGGTGCTGCGGCCGAGATCGAGAAGGCCAAAGGCCTCCTCGACTCGGGCGCGATCTCGCAGGCGGAGTTCGATTCCATCAAGGCGAAGGCGCTCGCCTCGTAGCTCGAGCGGGTGGGGGCCGCACACGCGGCTCCCACCTTGCTACTACAGTCCGTTCCCATGCCGGCCGAGACGGAGTACGCACGTCCGCCGAAGGGCTCGGACGTGCGGCCGAAGATCCGCCCGCTTCGCCTACTGCTCTCTTGGGTGGTCGCCGGAGCGGCGCTCTTCATCGCGGCGTGGATCGTCCCCGGCGTGGACGTGCAGACCTTCCGGAAAGCGCTTCTCGTCGCCTTCGTCATAGCGATCCTGAACGCACTCCTGCTGCCGCTCGTCGCGGCGCTTCGGCTTCCGTTCACACTCGTCCTCGGCTTCCTGCTCGTGCTGATCCTGGACGCGTGGATGCTGGTCGGCGCGGCGCGGATCACCGAGGACGCGATCGAGGTGGACAACTTCTGGTGGGCGCTGCTCACAGCGCTCGTCGCGGCTGCGGTCACGGTCGTCCTGGACGTCGTCTTCGGCACGAATGACGACGACACGTACACGCTTCGCGTCATCCAGAGGATCGCCCGCAAGTCGGGCGAGCGCGTCCAGACTGATGTGCCCGGGATCATCTACCTCGAGATCGACGGCCTTGCGCTCCCAGTGCTACAGCGGGCGATGCGCGACGGCAACGCGCCCAACATGGCGCGCTGGCTCGCCGAGGACAGCCACCGGTTCATCGAATGGGAGACGGACCTCTCGTCGCAGACCGGCGCCAGCCAGGCGGGCATCCTGCTCGGCTCGAACGAGGACATCCCCGCGTTCCGCTGGGTCGAGAAGGAAACGGGGACGATGATGACGTGCTCCGCGCCCCCCGACTGCGCCGAGCTCGAGCGACGGCACGCGACAGGCGTCGGGCTCCTGGTCGACGGAGGCGCGAGCCGGGGCAATCTCCTCTCGGGTGAGGCCGACCACGTCATCCTCACGGTCAGCCGCATCGAGGCTGAGAAGGGTGCGAACCCGGGCTACCGCGCGTTCTTCTCGAACGGGTTCAACGTCACACGCGTCCTCGTTCTCTTCTTCTGGGAGGTCTTCCTCGAGTGGACGGCGGCGTTTCGAGCTATCCGCCGCGACGTCCAGCCGCGGGGCCACCGCGGCGGGCTGTACCCGTTTATGCGCGCAGCGATGTGCGTCGTCGTCCGCGACCTGATCGTCTACGGCGTCCTCACGGACATGATGAAGGGCCGGCCCGCGATCTACGCGACCTTCTCGAGCTACGACGAGGTCGCGCACCACTCCGGGCTCGAGCGCGCTGACACGCTCGAGGCGCTGCGCAAGCTCGACCAGCAGTTCGGCCGGATCGAGCGCGCTCGTCGCTACGCCCCACGGCCCTACGAGATCGTCGTCCTCTCCGACCACGGCCAGACGCAAGGGGCGACCTTCAAGCAGCGAAACGGCTACGGCCTGGACGACCTGGTCAAGCGCTCGCTGACGAGCGGCGAGGTTGCAGACTTCTCAGGCGGGGACGAGCAGAGCTCGATGGTCGGTCACGCGTTCAGCGAGGCAACGGGTAAGGACGAGGAGAAGAAGAAGCGCCCGAAGAACGACGTCTCCGACCGGAACGTCGTCGTCATGGGCTCCGGGAACCTCGGCCTCATCTACCTCATGGAGGAGAACCGGCGGCTTACGCTCGAGGAGATCCAGGAGCGACATCCCGGGCTCATCCCCACGCTGCGCGAGCATCCCCATGTCGGTTGGCTGCTCGTGCGCTCGTCGGAGTACGGCCCGATGGCGCTGGGAGGAGCGGGCGTGCGTTACCTCGCGGATGATCGGATCGAGGGCGAGGATCCGTTGGCGCACTTCTCCGCAAACGCCGCCCGGCATCTGCAGCGCACGGACGGCTTCACGCACGTCGCGGACATCATGGTCGGGAGCTTCTACGACCCAGAGCTCGACGAAGGCTGCGCGTTCGAGGAGCTGATCTCGTTCCACGGCGGTATGGGCGGACCGCAAACTCGCGCGTTCATCCTCTTCCCGGCCGACCTCCCGCTTCCCGACGAGCCGATCGTCGGTGCGGCCGCCGTGCACGGGCTGCTGCGCAGCTGGCGGCAGCGCCTACAGCCCGCCGCTTAGCCGCGCGTCGCCGCGCCGGCGATCAGGTCGGCGGCACGCTCGGCGATCATCACGGTCGGCCAGTTCGTATGGCCGCTCGGAAGAACCGGGATGATCGACGCGTCCGCGACGCGGAGGCCGTCCAGTCCGCGCACGCGCAGCTCCGGATCGACCACGGCGAGCGGATCCGAGCCCATCCTGCACGTGCCGGCCGGGTGGTACAGCGTCTGGGACAGCTGGCGGATGTGCGCTCGGAGATCGTCGTCCGAACGGACGTCCGCGGCGGGAAGCAGCTCGCTCTCGACGAAGCCCGCGAGAGGCTCCTGGGCGAGGATGCGCCGCGCGAGGCGAAGGCCGTTCAGCAAGGTGGCAATGTCCTCGCCCTCGGAATCGCTGAGGTAGCGCGGGTCGATCGCGGGCGGAACGAGTGGATCCGCCGAGCGCAGAGTCACGCTGCCCATGCTCTTCGGCCTGAGGAGGACGACGGCAAGGGTGAGCCCGTGCTCGGTGGGCTGTTTCAGACCTTCCTCCTCGAAGAGCACCGGGGCGAGGAGAAGCTCGAGGTCGGGAGCGGCGAGGTCTGGCCTCGTCCTGATGAAGGCGACTGCCTCGCCGAGGTTGGACGTGAGCGGCCCCCGGCCTCGAATCGCCCAGTTCGCCAGGTTGCGCAGAGATTCCGCGGTCGCGAGTGTCTCGACGCCCTTCGTCTTGACGAGGAGCCCGTTGGCCAAGTGGTCGATGAGGTTCGCCCCCACTCCCGGGAGCTCGTGCTGGATCTCGACGCCGGCATCCTCCAGCGCCCCACGCGGTCCGACTCCGGAGAGCTGCAGGAGCTGCGGCGTGCCGATCGCCCCCGCGCAGAGGATCACCTCGTCGTTGGCGAGCACCTCGTCCTCGGTGTCATCGTCAGCGTCGGGGCGGTACGCCACGCCAATCGCGCGCCCGTCCTCGAGAAGGACTCGTGTGACGAGGGCTTCGGTGACGACGGTCAGGTTCGGGCGCCTCCGTGCCGGGCCCAGGTAGCCGTCGAGGACGCTGAAGCGCCGGCCGCGACGCTGCGAGACGGGGACGAAGCCGACGCCCGCGTTGTCCTCGCCGTTCAGGTCTTCCGTGAACGGGATACCGACGGCCTGCGCGGCGTGGACGAAGGCCTCCGCGAGCGCGTGCCGATCCGGGACTTCTGAGAGCGGAAACCCGTCCCGCGCGCTGCGCGCGAACGAAGGCTCGACGTCGGCCCACGACCAGCCGGGGCAGCCCCGGGCAGCCCAGTCGTCGTAGTCCGCAGGGTGCCCCCGCAGCACCATCATCGCGTTCATCGCAGCCGTGCCTCCCAGCATGCGCCCGCGCGGGAACAGGATCTCCCGTCCACCGAGCCCGCTCTGAGGAGTCGTCGAGTCGCCCCAGTCCACCTCGGTACGAAAGAGACGCGAGAACGCGGCCGGGATCTTGGTCTCGAGCTTGCGAGAGCGTGCGCCCGCCTCGATCAGGAGAACGGAGACCTCGGGATCCTCCGTCAGGCGGGACGCCAGGACGCAGCCGGCGGTTCCCGCACCGACGATGACGATGTCGTGCATCCGCCGAGGATACGACTGTGACGCTCTCGACACGAAGGTGTTCCCCACGTGTGCGCGTATGCGACCTAGGCTCGTGCCATGGCGACAGCGACTGTGTCCGGGAGAACGGCCACGACTCCGTGGGGCGCAGCGGTACTGATCGAGGAGGTCTCGGTGCCTCAGCGCGCCGGCGAGAAGCGGTTCTCGGTCGTCGTCCAACTCCTCGAGACGCGAAGCCGCGAGCGTCTCATCCGCTTCGCGTATGCGACTGCGGGATCGGCAAGGCGCGGTCCCGTCACGATGCGGGCGCGCGATCTCGAGCGACTGCGGGCGGCGCTCGAGCGCGCGCCCGTTCTCAAGGAGGCTCTCGGCATGTAGGAATGATTCATGCCTCGCCGAATGTGCTCTCGTGGAATGTCGGGCGCCGGGTATGCCCGGCCCCGGGCTTCTACGCCGCCACGAACGCGTGCGCCGCGGCTGCGTCGACGAGAGCCGCCAGCAGGAGCCCTCCGTCGGCGGAGCCGAGGAGCGGGTCGACCGCATGCTCGGGATGGGGCATCAAGCCCATGACGTTGCCCACCTCGTTGACGACGCCGGCGACGTTGCCGAGCGAGCCGTTCACGTCCTCGCCGTAGCGGAGCACGATCTGGCCTCGCGCCGCGAGCTGGACGAAGGTCCCCTCGTCCGCGTACCAGGCGCCTTCGCCGTGCTTGATCGGGATGACGAGCTCCTGGCCGGCCGCGCAACGGCGGGTGAAGAGCGTGTCGGCGTTCTCGACCCGAACTCGGACATCGCGACAGACGAACTCGAGCTGCCGGTTGGGGCGAAGCAGACCCGGAAGCAAGCGTGACTCGCACAGGATCTGGAACCCGTTGCAGATCCCGAGAACGGGCCCGCCGTCGTTCGCGAACCTGCGGACTGCATCCATCGCGGGCGAGAGGCTGGCGATGGCACCTGTTCGCAGATAGTCACCGTACGAGAAGCCCCCGGGAAGAACGACTGCACCGGTGTCCTCTGGAAGCTCCGGATCCTCGTGCCAGACGAGCGCAGGCCCGGCCCCCATGGCTCCGAGGGCCCACGCAGCGTCACGATCGTCGTTCGATCCGGGAAAGACGACCACGGCGACGACGGGGCGGTCGCTCACGCGCCGTCGACCTCGATCTCGAAGCTCTCGATGAGCGGATTCGCCAGCAGGTCGGCGCACATGCGCTCGAGCGCAGCCCTCGCGCCTGCAGGGTCGTCGGCTTCGAGCTCGATGTCGATCACGCGCCCGACGCGGACCGTGGAGACGTCGAAGCCGAGCTTCCGAAGCGAGCCCTGGACCGCATCTCCTTGTGGGTCGAGAATGCCCTGCTTCGGCCGAACCAGGACCGTCGCCCTCATAGAACGACGTCCGGTCGCGCGAGATAGTCGGCGAAGGGGATCTCCGTGAGTCGCTCGAACGCCTCGATGTATCGCGCGCGGGTCCCGGCAACGACGTCGTCCGGCAGCTCGGGTCCCGGCTCGGTCTTATCCCAGCCGGTCGCCTCACACCAATCCCGAACGAACTGCTTGTCGAACGACGGCTGAGGCCGCCCCGGCTCGTAGCTGTCGGCGGGCCAGAACCGCGACGAGTCGGGCGTCAGTGCCTCGTCCCCGAGGACGATCGCTCCACTGGCGTCGAGGCCGAGCTCGAACTTCGTGTCCGCAAGGATGATCCCACGAGCCTCGGCATAGGACGACGCGAATCGATACAGCGCGAGTGACGAGCGCTTCGCGCTTCGGTAGCGCTCGGTGCCACACAGAGCCTCCGCCTGCTCCTCGTCGATGTTGACGTCGTGCCCCTCCTTGGCCTTCGTCGCGGGCGTGAAGATCGGCTCCGGCAGGCGCGCTGACTCCTCGAGCCCTGCCGGCAGCTGGTGACCACAGACCGCACCTGTCCGTCGGTAGTCGTTCCATCCCGATCCGGCGAGATACCCGCGCACCACACACTCGATCGGGAGCATGTCGAGCTTCCGGCAGACCATCGTCCGCCCGTCCTCGCGGATCTCGAGCAGGTGGTTCGGCACGATCTTGCGCGTTCGGGCGAACCAGAACGCGGAGAGCCCCGTCAGCACGCGTCCCTTGTCCGGGATCGGCGTTGGCAGCACGACGTCGAAGGTCGAGATCCGGTCACTTGCCACGAGGGCGAGCCTGTTGTCTCCGAGCGCGTAGATCTCACGCACCTTGCCGCTCGCTATGTGCACCGGGTCAACCGTCATGCGCTTACTCCCTCCTTCGCTGCGACGAGTGCGCGAAGCCGCGCGAACACGACGTCCACATGCCGAGTGAACGCGCCGATGTCGAAGATCTCGCCTACGTCGACGCGCCCCGCGACCTCCGCATCCGAGCGAACGAGATTGCGGAAGTCGAGACCCTCGTCCCACGCGCGCATGGCGTGTCTCTGAACCGCGCGATATGCGGTGTCGCGGTCGAGGCCCGACTCGACGAGCGCCAGCAGCAACCTCTGGCTGAAGAAGAGCCCACCGGTCGCCTCGAGGTTGGCCCGCATCCGCTCCGGTCGAACCACAAGACCCTCGGCGAGCCAGCAGAAGCGGTCGAGCATATAGTCGACGGCGAGGAACGCGTCAGGCAGCGTGACGCGCTCCGCCGACGAGTGCGAGATGTCGCGCTCGTGCCAGAGAGCAACGTTCTCGAGCCCGACGAGGGCGTGTCCACGCACGATGCGTGCAAGGCCACAGATCCGCTCGGACACGATCGGATTGCGCTTGTGCGGCATCGCGGAAGAGCCCTTTTGCCCGTGCGCAAACGGCTCCTCCACCTCACGAACCTCCGTCCGCGCGAGATGCCGGATCTCGAGCGCGAAGCGGTCGAGCGACGACGCAATGAGCGCGAGTGTCGAGAGCACCTCCGCGTGCCTGTCGCGCTGCAGGATCTGGGTCGAACTGGGAGCAGGCTCGAGCCCGAGCGCCTCGCAGGTGATTCGTTCGACGTCCGGAGTGGTCGTCGCATACGTGCCGACGGCGCCCGACAGCTTTCCGACCTGCATCCCGGCGAGCGCATGCTCGAGGCGCACCCGGTCGCGCGCGAGCTCGAATGCCCAGCCCGCGAGCTTGAGCCCGAAGGTAGTGGGCTCGGCATGGACGCCGTGAGTCCGTCCGATGGTGAGCGTGTCACGGTGCTCCTCGGCACGCACGGCCACGGCGGTGAAAGCGCGCTCCATGCCCTCGAGCAGAAGCCGACCGGCCTCCTGAACGGTGAGGGAGAGCGCGGTGTCCAGCACGTCGGACGACGTCAGGCCGTAGTGAAACCAACGGCCGTCCTGTCCGAGGTCGGCCGAGACCGCGTCGACGAACGCGGCGACATCGTGGTTCGTCGTCCGCTCGAGCTCGGCGACACGCTCCGCGCTCGGAACTCGCGCATTATTGCGAACAGCCCGAGCGGCGGAAAACGGCACAGCCCCAACCTGAGCCCACGCGTCCAGCGCAGCCAACTCGACGGCCAGCCAGCGCTCGAGTTTTGCCTCCTCCGACCAGACGCGCGCCATGGCCGGTCTGGCGTAGCGGGAGATCACCAGTCGATTCTAGTCGGCGTGCCCGAGGGCACTCGTCACTCTCTCGGCACGAGCTCGCACACCACTCGTATCACCTTCGACGATAGGCTCAAAGGTGGGTGGAGGCGAGGGGTGGCCCCAGGCCGCTCCGCAAGCTCAAGCCCCTCGAGGGCCGGAAAGAGACAACACGCCACCTTCCGCTGCCGCCAAGGCGATGTCCGACCGGTAACGCACGCCTTCGAACTGGATGCGGCTCACGGCCGCGTAGGCCGAAGCTCTCGCTGCCGCGACCGAGTCACCGAGAGCGGTGACTCC
>Ga0209342_10007406_pt1 | contig 11053 bp, 7 predicted proteins | sample RifCSP16_2_FD_184023 | JGI IMG/M metagenome (GOLD analysis project Ga0209342, IMG submission 184023) | Soil microbial communities from Rifle, Colorado - Rifle CSP2_sed 16_2 (SPAdes) (version 2) | ecosystem: Environmental > Terrestrial > Deep subsurface > Rock core/Sediment | place: Rifle... | reverse complement strand
AAAGGAAACGGGACAGCTGGCTGAGGCAATCGACGCGTATTCGGGAATCATGAATGCTTCGAAGTCGATTGTTACCGGCTACACCTGTCAGCAGGAACTTATCCCACTCCTTCTGATGACGGGCCGCATCATGGAGGCGAGGACATTGTTTGAGTCTCTGACCCCGAGTGCTCGCAACGATCTGGCGGAGCACAATCCCTCAATCCCGATTACTCTCAATGGTGTGAACGGCACCAGCCTCTCAAACGGTGCGTACGTGCTCCATCACCCGGATCCTTCGGCGAGCTCACCGATAGAACCCGTAGAATGGCCCGAGGCACTTCAGAAATTCGCCGTTGTTGGTCCCCTCTATTCCATCAAAGGCACTGCGGTTGGATCCAGTGTTTCCCTCCCGGTTGAGGAGTCGTGGATTTCGAGAAATATGGTCGTCCCGGGAACAGCGGGAGTCTATCGCTTTGAAAACGGGAACTGGCTCGCGGTAACGAGGGAATTCAAAGGCCAATCCCGATCTTTCGAGTTCTCCTCAGAGAAGCAGGGGATCTACGCCATCCTCGCCAAAGAACCGCGGGTCATTCGCTTGTTCAATATCTATTTTGATCTCGGGAAGGCCACAATCCGCAAAGAGGCAGAACAGAATCTGTACGAGGTCATCGATGCAATGAAGGCACTGACCGATGTGCGTCTCGAAATCGCAGGACACACGGATTCTACCGGCAGGGAGGAAGAGAATATCGACCTGTCGTCGCGACGGGCGCAAGCCATCAGAGACTTCATGGTTCAGAACGGAGTTGCGGCAGCCCGCTTACTGGCCCGGGGCTACGGCAGCCAGTATCCAATTGCACCCAACGACACTCCGGAGAATCTTCAGAAAAACCGGAGAAGCGAATTCACCGTTATCTCGACGATTGCGGATCCGATCCAGAAAACGACGGGAGAGACCCTTCGATACACGGTTCTGCTGAAATCCTTCCGAAGTCCCAAAGACGCATATGAAGAGAAGAAATTGTATCAGGGCCTCGATATCCCGGTTGCAATCGTCACGAATGATGAAAAACAAACTGACCGGTATGAACTCACTCTCGGGACGTATGCCAGCGAAGACGAAGCCCTGAGTGTGATTGAACGTTTTAAAAAGGAATACAAAAACATCGAACCGATTCTTGTGAAGTCGAATAGATCACGATGATCCTCTCGAGACGATATGTGTGGTTGCTCCTTCTCTTTCTGGGCGCTGCCGCACGCGTACAAACTCAGGATTTGAAGCAGGAGTGGACGAGGATTCAGGCGGAGTTTCTGTCGGGGATGCATGACTCGGTCGTTATTCACATCCGGCCGTTCATTGCGGAGCTTGAGAAACAGAATCTCAAACCGCAGCTCAGCGTTGCATTGTTCCACTATGGGGTCAGCCTTGCTCAGATCGGAAGTCTCATCGAGTCGGATTCTGCTTTCACAAAGGCAAAGGCTGTTGCATACGATGCCGGCCTAAGGGAGAAGGTCGGAGAGATCGAGCAAAAACAGGCGCAGGTGTATCTCGGGTTGGGAAAAGGATTGGAGAGATCCGATCCCTCCGGCGCGGCACGCTATTACACCCGGGCACTGTCGATCCTTGGAAGTCAAGGAGACGTAAAGGCATTGGCCCCCCTCTATTATCAACGCGGTCTTCTCTATCGTTCAATCGGCGATACATCCCTGGCCATTGCCGATTTTGAATCCGGCCTGCAAGGGATGCAATCAGATGATGTTCAATTGCGCAGATCCTTCGTTGCGCTGCTGACAGAGTTGTATCTCACGACGGGGCAACATGAGAAGGCAAGGGAGCTTACTGCCGGCACGTCTGCAACCAAAAGCCGTGTGGAATATATCATCAAGCTTGCCTTCGAAGCAGAACAGTCCGGTGACAGGAAGAAGGCCGAGGAACTTCTGGCCTCGATTCAAACCGATGTATTGGCGGATGCCGACCCTACGAGGATTTTTGAATACGTGAAGAAGCGCTATTCCCTGGCAGAAAAAAGGGGAGCGCAGACATCGAGAGACACGCTCGAATCGATCATCAAACACACTTCGAAGGCCTCGCCGGCCCTCCAGTTCCGTCTGCAGCATCTCATGGGACTCGCACTTGTGCAGGCGGGAGACGTCTCCGCGGCAGGGGAACGGGTTCGGGTGATGGAGCGTTTTGTCGCTCAGGCGAACCTTCCCCCCGATTCTCGTTCCCTCCTTTCCCAAATCCAGGGCGACGTGGCGTATCTCCGCGGTGACTATCAAAGTGCAATTGCTGCATACAGGGCTGCTCTGAAATCGGAGAGTGCCTTTGATTCCGAAACGCTTCTCAGCATGTCGAATAACCTTGGTTTGGCGTTATCGAAGGATGGGAGAGACGAAGAAGCCCTTGCAGAGTTCGATCGAATGGCGGCCAATGCAGATGGACGTGCACTCCCACTCTACAGGATCCAGGCCGACCTGAACGGGGGAATCGTCCTGATCAAGCTTGACCGCGTCAAGGAAGCAACAGAGCGGCTCACCGCGGCGAAGGAACTTGCCGAACGGCAGGGTGACGTTACGCTCCGTATTATGGCTTCCCTGCGGCTTGCGGAAAGCTATCGACGCGGCGGATTTGAGCAATTCGCGGATCAGATGTTTGAAGAGGTCAGGCAGGATCAGAATCGCCTTGAGAATCCGATGAACAGGATACAAGTCCTTCAGTCTCTCGCTGCAAACGCGAAGATTCGCGGAAACAAATACATGGCCCTCTTCAACCTCAGACAGGCCTATGATCTGACGCTGCAGATTGGGGCGCTGGGATTTCAGGGATCCCTTACCATCGACCTTGCGGATACTTATTTTCTTGTGGACAGTCTTGAGTCAGCCGCGAGAATGTACCGGAGGGCACTTGAGCTCTATGGTGGAACGGGGGAGAGGGGGGTCATCGTAGAACAGCATTACAAGCTTGGCCAATGCTACCTCACGACCTCCCAATTCGATTCTGCCCGCTCGGAAATTCTCACGGGCCTGTCGCTCCTTGTCGACCGGAAGACAACACAGTATGCTTCAGTTTCACTCGAATCTGTCAGCGATGCGGATCTTTTCGGTCAAGGGCTGGCAAACCTGGGATTCATCGACCTGATTGAGGGATTCCGGAAGAAAGAAATCCGCAGACTCCTGTCAGCTCTTGAAGAAGTCCGTCGTTCGGTTGAAGTGTTCGAACGGAAAAAAGGAGTGGGGGTGACGCAGACCCAGAAGGAATCCGAACAGCTTCGGAACGTCAATGCGTACCGACTACTGGTGGACGTGGCGTCGGCATTATTTGAAATGACCCGGGACCCGCAATATTTTGAACTGGCTTTCAACACCAGTGAAAAATCGCGCGCGGAAGCGTTTGTGACGGATGTTGGGGCGCAACTGATTGCTAAAATAAACGATCCAAATGTAAAAGAGCTGTCCGAGGTCGCAGCAAGAATCGTGGAAGAAAGAATGCAGGAACGGAGCCCCACAAGCATTGACCTGACATCGGGGCAGCAAACCCGCGGATTGACAGTGAAGGGCGGGGATGCGGCAAAGACGGATGAGAAAACCCTGGCACTCTATGAAAGGATCGTCAGGGACCTGGCATCCAAGAATAACAAGGCCGCGCAGCTGGTGAGCGTAAATACGATGAATCTCCAATCGGTGCGCAACGCTCTTTCATCGAACGATATGCTGCTGAGTTACTATGTCTCGATCGACAAGCTCTATTTATTTGCGGTTTCGAAAGGAGATGTCTCGCTGCGAACTATCCACTGGAATCCCGAAGAAATTGCGGGGAAGGTCGAGGCCTTTCGTTCGGCGGTCCACGATCTGAAACGCACCGATTTCCGGCTTCTCGGACGGGAACTTTACGATTCTCTTATCGCACCGGTACGGACGGTCATTGAAGGGAAGCGTCTTACAATTATTCCGTCGGGGAGACTCAATAACCTCCCCTTTGCCGCGTTGATGGAAGGAGATCGATTCCTTGCGGAACAATTCGATATGACGGTTCTGCCAAATGTGAGCACGCTCCAGTTTGTCACGAAGGAAAAGAAGCTCTCGTCGGTACCGAAGGTTATTGCCCTGGGAAATCCCATCAACCCGAGAGTGACCCGCCTCCCGGGGACTGAACGGGAAGTGGAAAACATCAGAACGATTTACCCGGGATCTCTTGTTCTTCTCGCAGGACAGGCAACGGAAACGAATTGTCGCAATCAAATGGCCGGCTTCGATATAATCCACATCGCCTCCCACGGCCTGTTTAACGACAACTACCCATTGCTCTCTTCCCTTGTGCTCTCGCCGGATCTCTCCAACGACGGCTTCCTTGAGGTCCATGAGCTGTATAACCTGAATCTCACCAAAGCCAGCCTTGTGATTCTCTCGGCCTGCGAAACAGGCCTGTCTCTGATCAGGAAAAATGACGATGTCATAGGGCTGGTGCGCGGGTTCCTCTATGCAGGTGTCCCGAGCGTCGTTGCCAGCCTCTGGAAGGTAGATGACGAAGCCACAGCCGCACTCATGTCCAACTTCCACCTCCTTCTCAAACTGGGGAATTCGAAGGGAGAAGCCCTTCGAAAGGCCCAGCTCCAGCTCATGCGCACAGAACGCACACAGCATCCCTATTTCTGGGCGGCGTTTGTCCTGTACGGTAGCCCCGACTAGCAGAAGTCCGACATCTGCAATAGCTGCGCGCTGTTGATGTCGGACTTCTGGCCTTGTACCCTGTTTTTGCGACTCCCCGGATTTTTTCGTATTTTTGTTCTGCAAATGAAATTACCATGCATCCCAAGAAGGGCAAAATAGTCGTTGGCATGAGCGGAGGCGTCGACTCATCGGTTGCCGCAGCCCTGTTGCTTGAGCAGGGCTTCGAAGTCATTGGTGTGACCATGAAGACCTATGAGTTCGACGACGTCGGCGGGAATATTCAGAATGAAGCCAGTTGTTGCGGGCTGGGAGCCGTCAACGACGCCCGGCTCGTCGCCTCGTCGCTTGGAATTCCGCATTATGTGGTTGATTTTCGGGAAGCATTTGGCCGCGAGGTTATCGCCAATTTTGTGGATGAGTACTTGAAAGGAAGAACTCCTAATCCGTGCGTCATCTGCAATCGCGAAATCAAATGGGGTGAACTCCTCAGAAAGGCCGAATCCCTCGGAGCCGACCGCATTGCAACAGGCCATTATGCAAGAGTCAGGTTCGACGATACGCGAAGCAGATATGTCGTCGCCCGCGGCCGCAATACGGAAAAAGATCAATCCTATGCATTGTGGGCTGTTTCGCAGGAGGCATTGGCGAAAACACTTTTTCCCCTTGGAGATCTCTCAAAACCGGAAGTGCGTACTATCGCGGCAGGGCTTGGACTTCGAACGGCAACGAAACAGGAAAGCTACGAGATCTGCTTCGTGCCCGACGATCGGTATGATCGGTTTCTCAATGAGAGGGTCCCGGATCTTCAACAGCGGCTGAATGGAGGCGAGATTCTTCTTGACGGAAAAGTCGTTGGACATCACCAGGGGTATCCTTTTTACACAGTGGGTCAGAGGCGCGGGATAGGCGCCTTTGGGAAGAAGATGTATGTCACTGGAATCGATCGCGACAGCAATACGGTGACGATCGGGCCCGATGACGCGCTCTTTCACCGGAACCTTACGGCGACGGGGGCCAATTGGATGGCCGGCAATCCCTCTCTCGGGACGATGCGAGTCCAGGCGAAGGTTCGCTATAAGGATGAGGCGACCCCCGCTACCGTTGTCATTGATTCCGAAAGATCATTCCACCTGACGTTTGACGAACCCAAGCGGGCAATCACTCCGGGTCAGTCGGTGGTCATGTACGACGGTGAAGTTGTTGCAGGAGGCGGGGTTATCGAAACCGTTATTGACTGAGAAACACTGGGAAAAAGAAACATGATGAGGCTCATTCCTGGGATGGAGTGAGCCTTTTTCTTTCCCGAGAATGGGAAACTTTTGCATCCACTGTCCGTTTTATGCGCAGAAAGACGTGAAATACTCCGGTTCAGATGATCAGTCCCTGGTTCGCGCCTTTCAAGAGGGCGACGAAAAGGCCTTCGAGGAAATCGTGCGGCGCTATCAGCGTCAGGTTGCCAACATTGTGTACCTGACAATGGGAAGCCGGAACGAGGTCGAGGATTTGACACAGGAGGTCTTTCTCAGAGTCTACCGATCGATCGGCAAAGTGAATGTTGAACTGTCGCTTTTCTCCTGGATCTATCGAATAGCGCTCAACCTCTGCATCGACGAGCTTCGGAGAAAAAAAATCAAACGCATGCTGGCGTTCGATACATCGGAGGAAGCAACCTCTGACCATTTGTCACTGCTGCAGGATTCAACCCGAGCCTCCGACGATCTGATGTCACACGAGAAAAAAGAGCAGATTCTTGCTGCACTTCGTAAGCTGACGCCTGCGCACCGGACAGCGCTGGTTCTTCGGGAATATGAGGATATGAGTTATAGGGAAATTGCAGAGGCACTTCACATCACCGAACAGGCCGTGAAATCGAGAATCTTCAGGGCACGGGAAGAGTTGAAGGACCTGCTCAAGGCCTATTTCAGGGAGCGGCTATGAACCACAAGAATATGCGAAAAATGATTTCGGCATCCATCGACGGCGAGCTTCGCCCGGGCGATCAACAGATCGTGATGAGTCATTTGGAGCAATGTCATGAATGCCGTTTGTTCGATGATCAGCTTCGACAGACATCGCGCGCGATCAAGGAAGCGGGGGATTTTCGCCTGCCCGAAGGATTTGCCTATGAAGTGCTCCGGGTTGCCCGCCGGGAGGGAGAGGAGTCGCGTCTGTGGCTCCCGGTTGAACAGATTGCCAGGCGATTTGTCCTGGCGCTCACAGTTGCCGTCATGATTTTTGTCAGCCTTTCGATGGTCGTGCAGCCGGACGAACCGGTTATCATGGAGCCGTATTTGTCGGGAGAACAATCCGATTCATCGGTGACGCGAACACTGCTCACGAAGGAAGAGCTGTCCAAGGACGATGTCCTGTTCGCTGCCGTTACCCGAAAGTAATGGAGAACGTATGCAAGCCAAATCAAAAACCCTCATGTTTATTTTGCTGAGTTTCGTCCTCGGAATTGTCGGCGGCGGCTACTTCGGTGCTTCGTATCTTGCGTCCAAGCGAAACTCCCGCCCCTCACACCAGGGTGTGAGGAAGGAATTCTCCGAGCGGCTCAAGCTCACAGGCATCCAGCCGGCACAGGTCGACTCGATTCTTGAGGCGAGCAGGAAGAGATTCGGTGAAATACGAAAAGAATACGACGAAGTGTTTCGTCATCAACGCGATTCACTGAGAAGGGGAATCAGATCGATTTTGTCGCCCGAACAAAACCTTTTGTACGATCAATACATCAAAGAGATGGACGAGCGGGAATCCCGTTATAGGAAAGAGAATAAATAACAAGGAGTGTGTTCGATGAAACGCATGTACGTCTTTGTCGCGGTGGCAGTCGTCGTCATAGGGAGTGTGGGTTATTATATCATTGGAAATGGAACAGACAATGAAGCGATTCAGCCGGTTGGGCAAATGACGCGCATCGTCACTGTGACGCGAGGAAATCTTGACCTTTCGGTCTCGGCAAACGGTGTTGTCCAGCCAATTGACAAGGTCGAGATCAAATCCAAAGCGAGCGGACAGATTGAAAAGCTCGAATTCGAGGAGGGGCAGCTTGTGCAAAAGGGAGTCCTCCTGATTGAATTGGACCGGAGAACGGCGCAGAATGACTACGATCAGGCAAAAGCCGACCTGGCAGTGGCAGAGTCGAACCTCCTTCAGGCGCAAAATAACTACCGGCGCTCGACGGAGCTGTTCGAGAAAAGCCTGATCTCTGAACAGGAGAAAGACCAGACGACTGTTGACAAGGTTCGCGCCGAAGCACAGTTGGTGAAGGCAAAGGCAGTTCTCTCCACGGCCGACGAACGATTGCGGGACACGAGAATCGTCTCTCCTATTACGGGTGTCATCCTGGGTCGCAGCGTTGCTCTGGGACAGATTATTTCTTCAGGAACTTCGAATGTCAGCGGCGGAACCCTTCTGGCGACCATCGCCGATATGGATGAAGTCTACGTCGAAACAAACGTCGATGAAGTCGACATAGGAAAGGTCCAGGTTGGACATCAGGCGAAAGTGGTGGCGGATGCGTTCCCCGAAGATACGTTCCGGGGCGAAGTGATCCGCATCGCGCCCCTCGGCAAAACACAGCAAAACGTGACGACCTTCAGCGTGATCATTTTGGTGCGGAATATTGGGAGCAAGCTGAAGGCGGGGATGAGCGCTTCAGTGGACATTGAGATCTTTAATCGACGGGACGTCCTTCTTCTGCCGGCGGAGGCCTTGAAAGACCCCAGAACCGAACAGGGGCGTGTCCTTATGGCTTCCATCCGCGAACGAGAGGAAGCGAACAATCCGAAAGGCGACTCGGTCAAACCGAGTGAGAGCACTGCCACGGCACCCATGCCGACGAACCCCGATGAAATTCGGCAACGGATGGCAAGCATGTCTCCCGAAGAACAGCAGAAGTATCGGGAGCAAATGAGGCAACGCTTCCAGAACATGTCTCAGGAGGAGCGACAACGGCTCTTTTCGCAAATGGGGAGGCAGGTTGGAGCGGGCGGCGGTGGCGGCATGAGGCGCCAGACCCAATCCGCCCGCCCGGATGCACCGAAAGAACGGATTGTGGAGGTGAGAGAGGGCGATGAATTTGTCGCAAAAGTGGTGAAGGTCGGAGCGACCAACTACGACTTCGGTGAGATTCTCGAGGGACTAAAGGACGGGGATGAAGTGCGGATTACGACAATTTCTCGTGCAAAGATCGCAGCGGAAGCGATGAATGAGCGGATGCGCAACATGTCAGGTGTGGGCGGAATCGGCGGAAGCGCGACCCGTGCGGCCACGGGCGGCGGAAGAAGGTAAAAGAGAGCCATGAACCTCAATGAGAGTTTTCTGACCGCCCTCAGCGCTCTGTTTGCGAACAAACTGCGTGCACTCCTGACGATGTTGGGCATTATCATCGGCGTCGCCGCAGTCATCACCATGATCGGGATCGGCGAAGGCGCACAGATTGCCGTCATGGAAAGAATCCAAGCGCTGGGATCGAACCTTTTATTTGTGAGCCCCGGAGCCCAGAGGGGCGGGGGTGTTACGGTTATTCAATTCGGGACAAGCCAGCGTTTGCGGAATGAAGATGCAGAGAGCATTGCAGAGCGTGTCACGGCAATCGAAGCAGTTGTCCCGGAATTCAACCGCAATGCCCAGGTGAAGTACGAGAACCGCAATTGGAATACGCGGATTATCGGAACTGTACCGGAATATGAAACGGTGAGGAACTTTGCTGCCGTTGCCGGACGTTACTTTACTAAGTCCGAGGAGAAGTCCTACGCAAAGGTGGCTGTGATCGGGCAGACGATCGCCGATAACCTGTTCCCAAATCAGGACCCTTTAGGGAAATCCATGAGGATCTCCGGTCAATCGTTTCAGGTGATCGGAATTCTGGAAACCAAGGGCCAAAGTGGATTTCAGAATCCCGACGATCAGATCATTGTGCCTCTTTCAACGGCTCAACGGAGGATTTTCGGGGTCGATTATGTAAGTCAGATTACAGCAAAAGTTATTGATGACAAGAGGATGGATGAGGCGTTCTATGAAATTGAACGCGTCATTCGCCGGCAACATAAGCTTCGCGAAGATCAGGACAACGATTTCACGATAAGGAACCAAGCTGACATCATCACAACATTTCAACAGACGCAGGAGACCTTCACATACCTGCTTGCAGGTATTGCGGCGGTCTCTCTCTTGGTTGGCGGGATCGGCATCATGAATATCATGATTGTCTCGGTAACGGAACGAACGAAGGAAATAGGCATTCGAAAAGCCATTGGGGCCAGGAAGAAGGACGTCATGCTTCAATTCCTTATAGAGTCAGTCGTCATGAGCGTGATGGGCGGTGTCCTGGGGATCCTCTTTGGAATCGGTGGCTCAATCCTTATCACATCATACGGGAATCTCCCATCATCAATCTCTCCAAATGCCATTCTCATGAGTTTCTTCTTTGCTTCCTTTGTAGGCGTGTTTTTCGGATTGTATCCTGCATGGAAGGCATCCGAATCGAATGTCATTGATTCACTGAGATACGAATAAACGAGAAAGAACCATGGGTCAGAAACTCCTGAGCATTCTCGGCGGAACAGCTGTTTTCGTTCTCATGGGATGTGGAAACTCACCATCGCCAGACCAAAGTCAGAAACGCCCTGTTATTTTTGTCGATGTCGAAGTGGCAAAACAGATGCCGATTGTTGCGACAGTGACGGCAACCGGAACGATTACCGCAAAGAACGAAGTCAAGATCCTGGCCCAGACGGAAGGGAAGATTACATTCCTTGGCGTTGAAGAAGGCGCTTTCGTGAAGGCGGCGCAGATTCTCGTCAAGCTTGATGCATCGGTCTTGGCAGCACAAGCAAAAGAGGCGGAGGCAAATGCTGCCGATGCGAAGGCAAACTATGACAGGCTCAACCGGCTGATGAAATCAGGACTGATATCCGAGCAGGAATTCGAACAGGCGAAAACAAGGAACAATGTGCTGAAGGCACGGCTCGAATATCAGAGGGCCCTTCTCGAATACACGACGATCAAATCCCCCATTTCGGGAGTTGTCACTTTTCGCGGCGTACGGGAGGGAGACATTGCGGTGCCGCGTGCCCACCTGTTGACCATTAGCGATCCTGCCACCCTGGTCATGGAAATCAACATCTCAGAACTCGAAGTGCCGAAGATTAATATTGGTGACCCGGTGACAATCAAGATTGACGCCTATCCGAATGAGGATTTTATGGGGAAAGTACGTCGGGTGTTTCCGTCGAGCGATCCGCTCACACGTTTGGTGAAAGTCGAAGTGCAACTCACCGACCGGGATGACCGCCTTTTCCCGGGCCTTTTTGCAAGGGCCGTATTGACCTCTTCGAAGAAAGATCGGGCAACGGTTCTGAGCAACGATGCGATCATGACAAACTCTGCGGGGCTCAAT
>Ga0209342_10007403_pt1 | contig 11055 bp, 11 predicted proteins | sample RifCSP16_2_FD_184023 | JGI IMG/M metagenome (GOLD analysis project Ga0209342, IMG submission 184023) | Soil microbial communities from Rifle, Colorado - Rifle CSP2_sed 16_2 (SPAdes) (version 2) | ecosystem: Environmental > Terrestrial > Deep subsurface > Rock core/Sediment | place: Rifle... | reverse complement strand
AGCCCTCGGTGTGGGCTTAGCCACTCGCCTCCCGGATCAAGGAAGACTCCCTCAGTCCGCGCGAGAGGACAAGCGAGACCACGAGTAGAAGAGCCAGGGCGATGAGCGACGGCGTCATAGAGCCGGTGGCCGAATCCTTGAACGCGTCCATGGCGAAGATGAATACGACCCCCGAAATCTGTCCCATCTGCAGCAGCAGCCCGTTGGAAGTACCTTCGGGGGCCGGGTATCCGATCTCGGCGCCGTATTGGAAACCGATGGGGCCGGCGCTCAACAGGCAGAAACCCAGGAGCGCGGCCGAGACAAGTAGCAGTGCGTAGCCGGTCGCGAAAGTCAGGCCCAGGAGCCCGAAAATCGCGCCCGCGAGAGCCAGCAGGATGAACGGGACACGCCGCCGCCAGCGATCCGACAACATCGGAACGACCAGCGCCCCAAGCACACCCCCCAGGATCAACACTCCGCCTATGACACCGGCCTGTGTGATCGCGAATCCCCGCGGCCGGACGATATCCTCGACCCAGGTTGTCACGGCGTTGAACACTCCCAGGCCGACGAAGAATACGATCATCAGCAAGACGAAATCCCGCTTGCGCATGAGATCGCGCAGACCATCGAGCATCAGCGAGCGCTCTTCCTGCTCTGGAGGGCAGGGTGGTGACGGAGGGCGTTCGCGCGAGAACGCCAGGAAGGCGACCGCGGCCAGGGCGGCGGCAATACCGTAGGCCATGAGCATCCCCGGGATCCCACTGCGGATCGTCAGGAATGGGGTGAGGAGCAGACCGAAGAGGATGCCGACGTAGATCGCCAGTGAGCCAAAACCGGAAGCAGTGGCTCGCTCCTCCATTGGGAACCAGCGGGCGGCGACTTTGGTGACCGAGTTGAGGATAAACGGCTGGCCGACGGCGATCCCGATCTGCGAAATGAGAACGATGCTGTAACTACCCGCCGACAGCCCGCGCAGCAGACCGAAGACCCCGGTGAGAATCGCGCCGATCCCGACGGCAGATCGAATTCCGTACGTATCAATCACCCACGATGCCGGGATGGAGAGGAAGATGTAGACGATCATGAAGCTCACCGACAGGATTCCGATGCTCAAGTCGGAGACCTGATAGAACGCGGCGGCGGCGCTAGTGATCGGGGCGAAGGTGATCCATAAGAGCTGGTTGACAGCGACACTGAGCATGAACACGAGAAGCACGACCCAGCGATAGCGATAGACCCGGTACGTCGAGGACTCCATCAAGCTTGCCTCCTTTGAGCGCTCAGTACGGGATGAATGCGGGGAGGCCGGCTACAACATGTCGATCCCTACGGCCGGTTTGCCTGCCCGGAGTGACCCATAGCATCGGCAGCCCGCCAGGTGTAACGGGCCGCCGAAAAATAGAGATGCTTCTCTACTCAACCGTCGCCGTCTTCGCGGCGTAGGAGAGCTGCGGCCAGCCCGATGGCGACAAGCCCTCCGCCGGCCCCGATCAAGATCCAACTCGTCGTGCTGAGTGGGGAAGAGGCCGGGATCGGCGTGAGGGGTGTGGCGGACGGACGATCCGAAGGTGTGACCGCCGGCCTGGCAACGGTGCGTCTCGCCGTCGGGACGGGAGTCGCCGGCGAGGTAGGCTCCGGCGTGGGGGTCTGAGTCATGGCGGGCTGGACGACGATCTTATCGCCGGTGTGCAGTAGAGGTGAGGCCGCCAAGTTGTTCAGCTCGCGAAGGACTTCAATGTCCACCCCGTAGTACGCGGCAATGGTCCATAGGCTCTGGCCGGCCTGGACGACGTGGACGATCGATCCACCAGGCTCCGCGGTCGACAGGATGAAGCCCGGAGATACGGGGGCCGCGCCGGCGCCGGCCGGGGCCGAAGTCGGGGCGACATACGACCCCCCGGCGACGTAGCCGGCATCGAGCGTGTAACGCCAGACGCCGCCCGACTCGCCGGCCCCTGCGCCGACGTCGGTGTAGTTCGGACCGAGCATCGTGTTCAGGTGCGGATCGTCGCCCTGCCACCATCCGACCGCTTCCGCCGGCGTCAGCCCGGTCCCGCCGGCGATGTTCTCGGAGATGAAGACTATTGCACCCCCGCCGTAACCGGCGGCGATGGCCCGGTCGCGCGGTCGCGATCCGTCCGGACTGTAGTGGGTCGTCGTCCCGGCCGCCACCTGATAGTCGGTGTGGGCCTGGGCGACGGCCATGAGGATCGGGTCGATCCGATAGGGGGGCAGGCCGTTGTCGGCGCGCAAGGCATTGACCTCAGCGATGAGGTCGTAGGCTTCTTGCTTGGAAGGCGCGCCGGTCGTTCCGTAGGGTCGGGCGGCCATCACGGCCAGGACGCCCAGGAGAAGCGCGCCGAGGCGGTTCCACCTTCTGGGGATTCTCGGAGGGCTGGCTGGCGGGTGCATACTGGGGCGCGGTCTCAGCGTCATTATCTCACAAGGGGCGAGGGGGGCGGGTGCCTCGAATCTGCTGTACATCGAATTGGGGCAGAATGGCATGCGGAGGAGCCCTCCGTGGCCGCAAATCCCTCCTCGCCCTTGTCATTCTGCCCCTTACGGGGTGCTGCGCGAAGCTCGCCGGTCTTGGGCGAGCGAAGAATCCTCATGATGATTCAGAATAGCGCTCCCCTCGGGTCGGGAGAAGGCCCTCCTCCTTGGGTGAGGAATGCGTGAGTGATGCTGACACCGGCCTTGACAGAACGCCTATCCTCATGCGAGAATAGAACATCTGTTCTGTCCCGCCAAAGGAGGAGCAGCGATGTCGATGGTCCAATATGAGGAAATCGAGGCCCGGAGCGCGATCAACCGCGTCGAAGGGATGCCGTTTCGTTGGAGCCTCAACCCGTATCAGGGCTGCGTCCACGGATGCCATTACTGCTATGCGCGTCGCTACCACGGATTCCGGGAATTGGACGCCGGGAAGGACTTCTCCAGCGTCATCTTCGTCAAGACGAACATCGAGCGTGTCCTGCGCAACGAGCTGCGGCGCCCCTCCTGGGCCAGAGAGACCGTGTCGATCGGCACGGCGACTGACCCGTACCAGCCGATCGAAGGGCGGTATCGGCTCACCCGCAAGTGTCTTCAGGCCTTCGCCGACCACCAGAACCCGGTGTCCGTCGTCACCAAAGGCACGCTAGCCTTGCGAGACCGGGACATCCTCGCCGCCCTCTCGAATGGCCCGGGTTGCACGGTGTGCTTCAGCCTGACGACGCTCGACCGAGATCTGTGGTGCAGGCTCGAGCCTGGGACACCGCCGCCGAGACAGAGACTCTCCGTCATGCGGCGGCTTGTGGAGGCCGGAGTGCACGCCGGCGTCTTCCTGGCGCCGGTGATCCCTGGGCTGACCGATGATCGCCAGAACCTTGAAGCGGTCGTCCGGGCCGCGGCCGAGAACGGGGCCCGGTTCCTCGGAGCGCAACTCTTGTACCTGAAACCCGGGACCCGCGAGCATTTCCTGGGGTTTCTCGAGCGGGGCTACCCGGACCTTCTGAAGGAGTATCGCCGCCTCTACCCCGGCCCTTACGCCCCCAAACGCTTCCAGGAAGACGTGAAATCGGCCGTTCGCGACATGAAACTCGCCCTGTCTTTCGAGGACCACGCGCGACCGGGGAACGTGCTGAGACAGTTGACCCTCGGCGTCTGACAGGCGTCGGTCTCACCCGGGGGAAGGGCGAGAGGCTCCCGGGTCCGCGCAGGCCCAACGATGATCGCTCTTTAGCCGGCTCCTCCGAAGGAGAGTCCGGCATGATCCGACTGCCGCCTAAGCCGATTCGGAGTTGATTCGCCCCGTCCGGAGAATGAGGGTAAAGTTACATGGGGCCTAGCGCCGGCCGGGGGATGGCGGCCTCAAGGATCTCGGGCCATCGAAAGGGCTAATAATGACCGAGACGATCCCCATGCCGATCGAAAACGCCTACTGGGTAATCCCCGGGAGGCTGATGGCGGGAGAGTATCCCGGTGCGCACGCCGCCAAAGAGGCGTCGCAGCGGCTGTCCCGGTTCATCGCCGCCGGGGTGAGAAGCTTCATCGACTTGACGTACCCCGGGGAATTCGGGATCAAACCATACGATTCCATTCTGGACCAGCCGCGCATCAGCAATGGCGAGCCGATGAATTACAGTCGATTCCCGATCGGCGACATGCGCGTCCCGACGCCGGAAGGCATGAAGGCCATCCTCGATTCGATTGACGAATCGATGGAAGCAGGACGCACGGTCTACCTTCACTGTTATGGAGGCCTCGGCCGAACGGGGACCGTCATCGGGTGCTATCTTGTCCGGCATGGAATGAGCGGTGATCAGGCGCTGCTCGAGCTTCGCCGATTGAGGCGCGACACGCCCGAGAGCTACCTCGACTCTCCGCAAACCCCGGAACAGGCCGAGTTGATCCTGCTTTGGAAGAGCCTGGACAAGAAGTGAGACTCACGGCGCCGGGCAGATATGGTTGGCGCCTGGTCGGCCTCGCCTCGATCATGTGGGCCGTCGGTTGCCGGTCGACACCGCCCGTCGACCCGCTTCCAGTGGCAGCCACGCCCCAACCCTCGAACGCCGAATCAGCTTCGGAGGTCACGCCGCCCGGGGAAGGCAGCAACTCGCTTGAGTTGACAAGTCCGGCCTTCCCTCCCGGCTCGCCCATTCCGATCGAGTACTCGTGTGACGGCGCCAACGCCAGCCCTCCGCTGGAATGGAATTTCCCTACAGGGGAGGCGCAGAGCTTCGCCCTGATCGTCGACGATCCGGACGCGCCCGGCCGGACATGGGTGCACTGGGTGATCTACAACATACCGGGGACATCAGCAAGCCTGCCGGAGGGCCTTCCGCCTGAGGCGGACTCAGCGAACGGAGTACGCCAGGGGGTCAACAGCGGCGGAGGATTGGGGTACGCCGGACCTTGCCCTCCAGGCGGCACCCACCGCTACTTCTTCAGGCTGTATGCACTCGACAGCGCGTTGGATTCGGCCTCGGGTCTCACTGCCGAGGGTCTGACTGAGGCCATGAAAGGCCACATCTTGTCGACGGCCGAGCTCATGGGCACGTACGGCCGCAAGTGATCCCCGCTCTAAGCCCTGCGATACAGCGCGACCTGCCAGAAGATCCCCTCATGGCGATAGCGTCCCTCGAAGCCGCGCGTGAGAATCTGGTCTTCAACCTCACGGTTCGGATGGGCGAAGACAAGGAAGGGATCCCGGCGAAGTCTTTGTACGAAGTTCAGGATCCTTATGGCGAGCCGGACCCACCAACGATCTCTCGGATAGACCAGGCCATAGTAGCGTCGGGCGCGGTCGGTGGAATTCGAGACCAGCGACGGCATGTCCGAATAGCAGCAGATCACGCGATCGAGCGTGACGATGTCGGCGGCGGCGATGCTCGAGGCCAGCTCCACAAAATCACCGTGCACGAAATCCACCTGATCCTGTGTGCCGTTAGCCTCGGCGACCCGGCGCGCAGCTCCCAGGTATGGGCCCGAGGCGTCGACGATGACCGCCCGGCGGACGCCAGAGGCGAGCAGGGCGTGGGTGATCGCGCCGACACCGGCGCCGATGTCGAGCAATGTCTTCCCTTCCACGCCTTCGCTCTTCAGCGCCTTGATCAACATGCGCGTTGTCCGGTCCGGCCCCTTACGCCGATATCGGCGGAGATCGTTCGACGCCAGGTTCTCGTCGAATTGCCTCTCATAGGTTTGTGTCTTGCAGCAGTCCATCGGCTCCCTCTAGCAGATCGGCCCTTGAACGCTCAATGGGCTCCCTCGCCGTATCAGAGATCGATCTGATCCACGAAGCACCACATCCAGTCTTCACCGGGTTCGATGGACCTGATGATCGGATGTCCGGTGGTGTGGAAGTGCGCGGTTGCGTGCCGATTCTTCGACTCGTCACAGCAGCCGACATGCCCGCACGTCATACACAAACGCAAGTGAACCCAGGTGTCGCCCATCTCCAGGCACTCTTTACATCCCTGTCCGCTCGGCCTTACGTCGCGAATCTCGCGCAAATGCCGGCACGCGCCTTGTGATAGGCCCGCCATCGCTGTCGGGTCTGGATCGTTGAGTTTGCTCATGCGCTGTCCCTCTCGATACGGACCAGTTTCATGTCGTCGAGTTCGCCAGGGCTCGCGGGAATCAGGGGGAGCAAGACGCGAAACCGCGTGTCACCCGGCGTAGAACGCACCTGGATTGAACCCGAACTCCGTCGGACGACGATACTGTAGACGATGTCCAGCCCGAGACCGGCGGAGTGGCGGGTGTCTTTACCGAGTGTCGTGATGAGTTCTTCCACTGAGAAAACGCCGCCGACCCAATTGAGCGCATCGCTGACCGCTTCGGGCGCAAGCCCGTCCGTGAAGTCCGCCAGGTGTGCCGGGGACATTCCCGCTTCGACGACACGAGGCGCGAGATCCCAGGCGTCTCCGATCTGGTGCACCGTGAGCCAACGCCCAACCGCCTCTTGCGCATCGGCCCGGCTCACGGGGTCGAGCGAGGGGTTCAGCCTCGCCCGGCGATCCTCCGCCGAGAATCGCAAAAGCGTGCGCGGGTGATCGGCATCGAGGTCTAATTCGCCGAGTCGGACAGCGATCCGATAAAGCCGCCTCAGTTTGCTGCGCACCTGGCTGGCGGCGCGCTTGTCGGCCGCGGCCGGGTTGTTCAGCTCGTGGGTCAGCCCGGCGGCCAGCTTCCCCAAGGATGCCAGTTGCTCGCTCTGATGCAGGATGGCTTCTGTGGTGCGGAAGCGCCAGATCAAACCCGAGAGGATCAAGCCGCTGGCCGGCGATTGGGAGGCGACGCGCTGCAAGTAGTCATCGGCCCCGACGCGCAGCAGCCTGCAATCGGACGCGGCCTCGAGGTTCTTCAAGAAGATGGCGCCCACCAAGAGAAGGGGCTCTCTTGGCCGACGCAAGAACCGACACGGCTCGCCCGAGCGCGGTGCGGCTCGTAGCTCCCCCCTGAGCAAGATGGGCAAGGGATCGGCCGAGTCACCTGCGGCGACCAGCGTCTCCTCGGCGCGGAGCCCTGCCGGCTCACACGACTGGGATAGCCATGCGAACTCTTCGCTTCCAAGTTCGGCCGACAGGAGTCCCGGGGTGTCTTCCACTTGCGGCTTTTCCGATTATCGAGACAAGTTGGAGCAGGATTACCCCATTGTGCCACGAGTGACCCGAATCCGTCGAGGTGTCCATGAGTGGCAAGTGACTGTTGGCGGCGCACTAAATATCGGAGAGTCCTCCGCTGGGCCAGCCCGAACCCCCTCGGGTGGTACACTTCTGACTTCGCCGCGGGCGGGGGGGGTGAAGAGATGATCCCGAGGCGTGCGAAGTCGTCCCATCTACTCCATGCGTCTGAAGGCAGTCATGCACAATCCGACACTCGAAGTCGTCGACAGCGCTCGTGCCGTGGAGCCGGAAGACGAGGCCCGAGCAAGCTTCGAGACCTCGAGCGTGATGACGCTCATCGCTGGGCATGCCATCCACGACATGTACACGGCGTTCCTCCCGCCACTGCTGCCGCTCTTCATCGCCGGCTTATCGTTGAGCTTGACGCAAGCCGGTGCACTCTCCTTGTTCTTGCTTCTGCCGGCGACGATCCAACCGATCATCGACCGTGTGGCCGATCGCAGAAACCTCCGCCCGCTCGTCATCGTCGGCCCGCTGGTTGCGGGGGTCACGATGAGCCTGCTCGGGGCCGCGCCAAGCTACGCCGCTCTACCGATTCTCTTGACTGTCGCCGGGCTGAACACGGCCGGCTTGCACGCGGTTGCGCCGGCGATGACCGGGCGACTCTCCGGAAAATACCTCGGGAGAGGGATGGGGCTGTGGATGGTGGGTGGGGTGCTGGGGAGGGCCGTGGGGCCGCCGGTCATCATGGCCCTGGTTCAGGAAAGCTTCCCTGAGTACCGCGCCCTAGCCAACGGCATGTACATGGCGGCGAGCTTCGCCACGGCCTCGGTCGGGGTGGTCATCGTCGGGTTGATGTCCGATCTGATGGGAATGCGCCCGGCCTTTGTGGTCAGCGCGTTGATCATGCTTCTGGCAGTCCCGATATTGGCCTTGCTTCCCGGCCGGGGTGTCCGGGCATACGATCTGGTGAAGTGACCCGGGCGCGTTCCTCCTGCGCGCCTACTCGGCCGGCTCGACCGAGACGACCGCGTTCAGACTGTTCACTCTGAGGATCCACTCGCTTCCCGGAAGGAACTGGCTGAACTCGGCGAGGTCCGTCGGGGTGTACTGATACGTCCCATCCGGCGTCTCGAGGATCACCCTGTAGGTTTCACTCTCCTCGCCTGCACGCGTCGACCCAGCCAGACTCACTTCCGGCCAGTGAGGATCGAGGTTTGAACCGCTGGCGGTGAGGGTGTCGACTGTATGCCATTCCTGCGCAGTGTACTCGCACCAATCGTCATAAACCTGGTAGCTGCAATCCTGGACGACCTCACCGTACCCGCCTCCGGTGTCGAGGGTGTAGGGAGTGCCGCAGACCTCGGTAGCGATCGGCTCCGGTTCGTCACTGGTCGATCGAAACTTGAGGCTGCATGTCTCTGCCTGAGCATCGGCGGGCAGCTCGTCCCGCCAGTCCTCGAGTTGGACCGGACCGAGGGCCTCGACGGCGATACTGCGCGTCCACTCGACTCCCTGGACTTGGCCCTGCAAGTCTTCGGTACGCGTGAGCAGGAACAGAGCCAGAACGGCAACAACGCATAGCACGACGCCACCGATCACGAGGCCGATGAGCGGGAGTTTCGCGGCGGGCCTCGCCGGCGTCTTGGCGCCAGCAGCGGGTTGGTCGGATGAGGGGCGGGCGAGGGCGCTCCCACATTGGGAGCATGCGAGGGCGTCGGCCGGGTTCTGGGTGCCACATGAAGGGCAGGTGATCGGCGCCGCAGCCGCAGCCCGGTATGCGCCGAGGACGCGCCCTGACTGACGGGCCTGAGCGCCGGCGAGATCTCCACCACATGCGCCGCAGAACTTCGCTCCGGCCGGGTTCCTGGCGCCGCAGTACGGGCAATGGACATCCGGCCCGGCCTTGGCCCGAGCGAGTTCCGCCTTGTCCTCGATCAACCGTTCTTGCGCTGGTTGCTCGAAGACCACGTCTTCCGGCTGCGGCGCTCCGCAACCGTTGCAGAACTTCTGCGGACCTGGATTCCGGGTTCCACAGCGCGGACAGGTCCACTCGAGCTTCACGTAACCGACGGTCTTCTTCACCATGAGGACACATCTCCCCGAGTGAGCTATCTGGACGGCGACCTTCCACCTTCAAGCCGCAAGATTATCCCGCAAGTCTCGTTTCCGCCACTCCACGCTACTCCTATCTCGGTTGGGATGCATGAACATATTGCCGGGACGTCGACCAAACCTTGGGAGGGCAGGGCTCTGGCTGCCTCTCCTCGACACGCCTGGGCACTCGGTGTATAACTCGTCAGGTCCCACTCCCGATCCTCCGAGGCGAGGTGCACACACCGATGCCCTGGTATACGATACCCGCTCTGATCGCCGCCGGCTTTGCAGCCGGTTTTATCAATACACTCGCCGGGAGCGGCTCGCTGATCACCCTCCCGGCGTTGATCTGGATCGGTCTTCCGGCGACGGTCGCCAATGGCACGAATCGAATCGGCATCCTGATGCAGAATGTGGTCGGGGTGGGGAGCTTCATGCGCCATCGCATCCTCGATCTTCGCGGAGCTCTCTTATTGGGAATCCCGGCGACCATCGGCTCGGTCATCGGGGCCCAGGTCGCCGTCAACCTGGACGAGGTCATGATGCGTCGCACGATCGGCGTGGTCATGATCTTGATGTTAGGGATCATCATAGTCCGGCCTCAACGCTGGCTTCAGGGTCGCCAAACCGAGATGACCGGCCGTCCGACGTGGACCCAGCTGGTGATCTTCTTCGTCATCGGGGTCTACGGCGGCTTCATCCAGGCCGGCGTCGGGATCTTCTTGCTGGCCGGTTTGGTTCTTGCCGTCGGGTATGACCTGGTGCGGGCCAATGCCGTCAAACTCGGCATCGTCATGCTCTACATCCCGTTCGCGCTGGCCGTGTTCATCCGAAACCATCAGGTCGATCTCCTGGCCGGCCTGATCGTGGGAGTGGGGAGCATGCTCGGCGCGTGGGTCGCGGCCAGGACCGCGATTGAGAAGGGGGCCATCTGGGTGAGACGCCTTCTGATCGCCGTCGTGCTGGTGAGCGCGATCGACCTCCTCGGAGTCGCGCAACTGGTCACCGGGCTCTTTCGGTAATCTGTTCTCGTCCTCGACTTGACAACCACCTCGGGCATCCGTAGGATGAAGCAAGGCGGCTCGTGGCCGGCGGTCCACCTTAAGACGTCCATTCATGCAATCACTGATCATCCGTATTGAGCTGACCGTTCGTCTCATCAGTGTTCTTACCTACCACAGTCTCGCTTCGCTTGCTGTGCTCTTCCTTTGGTTGAATGTCACCGATACGTTGCCGACGGTCACTGCGGGCATCGCCTCGGTCGGGATCCTGACGCGGCTGATCCGTTTGCTGCCTCCGGCGCGGAAGGAGTGGTCGCAGGTGACGCAGCGCCCGATGTCGATCCCTATGCCCGAAAGCCGACCTGGCGAAGCGAGGCCGGCGAGCGCGGCGAGAATTCAGGCACGCACAAGCCCTGACTCAGAGCCGCTTCGAGAACCGGTAGACCCCGTGGCTTCATAGGGGCGAGCATGAACACCGCGATCTTCCGCTTCTACGCCGAGCTCAACGACTTCTTGCCTTCGGCAAGGCGTCACAAAGGGTTCGAGCACCACTTCCGGGGGAGTCCGGCGGTAAAGGACACGATCGAGTCCCTCAACGTGCCTCACACCGAGGTGGATCTGATCCTCATCAATGGTGTTGCAGCAGCATTCGCCGCCCGGCTCAGCGACGGCGATCGGGTCAGCGTGTATCCCGTGTTCGAAACGTTCGACATCGGGCCGTTAGTCCGGCTGCGGCCTCGTCCACTTCGGGAGCCGCGCTTCCTTCTCGATGTTCACTTGGGCCGGCTGGCCAGGTCTTTGCGCCTCCTGGGTTTCGATGCCGACTACGGCAACAGCTACGAAGACGATGAACTCACCGA
>Ga0209342_10007402_pt1 | contig 11056 bp, 20 predicted proteins | sample RifCSP16_2_FD_184023 | JGI IMG/M metagenome (GOLD analysis project Ga0209342, IMG submission 184023) | Soil microbial communities from Rifle, Colorado - Rifle CSP2_sed 16_2 (SPAdes) (version 2) | ecosystem: Environmental > Terrestrial > Deep subsurface > Rock core/Sediment | place: Rifle... | reverse complement strand
CCTCCGTTCATGAGGCAGGTCCTATGTCTATCGGAATCACCAAAGACACTCGCGTATCGGAAATCTTGCAGGAGTATGGGGATATTGCGGATGTCATGGAGTTGTTTGGGATCAAGTGCGTGGGCAGATATTCCTTTCGCCGGATGCTTACGAAGGCGCTCACTGTGGAAACCGCTGCCCGGGTTCACCGCGTTCCACTCGATGAATTCCTAAGAACATTGCGGCAGGCTGTGAGTGAGGACAACCCGTAAGGTGGCGGATAGAGAGCTTGCTTCTATCACGGTCCCCCCTCCCCTCATCGAAACATGCCTTTGGGCGGGCCACCCACTCGCTGCCAGCCGAGGATGCGGCGCGATTCGTCAACAAAGTAATATGATGAGCGTGTTGAAGTTGTCAGTGATGGGGAGTCCCCGGCGCTTTTCCCCAAAGCCGTTAGGCGTCGTGGCGTCCTTGAAGATCTCGCAGAACAGAGATGTCCGGGTGGACTTAGAGTAAGGCTGGAAGGATTCCATATATGGTGAACCAATCAGTTCATATCGTTCCGGTAACCGAGGACCCGTATAACGCAGAAACTCCACTCTCCGCATTGCTCGAGGACGTGACGCCCATTGACTTGGTCTATGTGAGGAACCACTTCGACTTACCCCAACTCGACACATCAAACTGGTCGCTGGATGTGAATGGCGCAGTTGAGACTCCGATCTCAATCTCGTACGCTGAACTCCAAGCGCTGCCCGCCAAAACTCTGACAATCGCCCTTGAGTGTGCTGGGAACGGAAGAAAGGGCATGGATCCAGTGCCCGGCGGGACTGCGTGGGGTTATGGGGCTGTAAGCATCGTCGAAATCACTGGGACCCCAGTCTCCAACGTGCTCAGGAAGGCGGGGATTTCAGAAGGTGCCGTCGAGGTCGCATTCCACGGAGCGGATAGTGGGGTGGTCCAGCCAGGGCGGATTGAACAGTTCGTCCGCAGCTTGCCGCTGGCGGTAGCTCTTCACGCGGACACACTCCTGGTCTGGAAGATGAATAGGCAGCTACTGTCTCTTCGACACGGCTTTCCGGTAAGGCTGGCCGTGTCCGGATGGTATGGGATGGCATCTGTGAAGTGGCTCAAGCGAATGGAGGTTCTCACCGAGCCATACACCGGCCATTTCCAGCGCGAGCACTACGTGTACTTGGATGAGGAAGGTACTCAGCAGGGCGATCCAGTTCGACGAATACGAACGCGTTCCCTTATCGTCAGCCCAGGTGACGGAGCCGTACTCAGGAGCCGTGAGATTGATGTGGTCGGCATCGCATGGTCGGGCCAGGGAGCAATAACCCAAATCGAAGTAAGTGTCGATGGTGGTGCGCGCTGGTTAGAGGCCGAGCTTGACTCACCAACTTCCCCTTATGGTGTTCAGAGATGGCGGCATACGTGGAGGCCGGAACTTCCGGGCCCCCGAACGCTTGTTTCTCGGGCGAGAGACTCGCTCGGTAATCTACAACCAGCATCACAGAGATGGAATCGTCTTGGTTACGGCAACAATGGCCCGCATGCGATCGCTGTTTCCGTGGTTTAGGGATAGGAGGAACAAGGCAAGAAGCCACAACGGCCGAATTCTGAATCGAACCGTTCAGGCACATAGGTAACACATCCCGCACAGGAGGTGCCAATCTTGCCCTGGGAAGGTGTTATCGTGAGCGAACAGCGACAGGGTTCGTCGAAGACTACAAGCTCAACGATTACCACCTTGGAGAGCTGGCGGAGCGCTTCAGCATTTCTCGGAAGACAGCTCGCCCTGGCCTGACCACCAGGGCAGGCAAGTGGATCAACCGGTTCGAGGAGCACGGCCAGACCGGCTGTCGCGAGCACTCTCGACGACCCCACAGCTACCCTTCTCAGACCGACCGATAGTCCAGGCGCTGGTGAATCTGCGCCAAGCTCACCCCCGCTGGGGCCCTCGGACGCTCCTCGACCTCATGCACCAACCGGACCTCAAGCGAGAGCTTCCGTCGGTCTCCACGGCGGCCCTGATCCTGGCAAGATAGGGGGTGGCTCGCTCCAGGCGCCGCCATCGACGTGCTCACCCAGGGTGCTCAAAGAGCTTCCCTCAGGGGCCCAACGACCTATGCTTGCACGTGCCCGCCCTCGCGGTTGGGCCAGGGAGGCGCGAGGCCTGACCGGCGAGGACAACCCGGCCAGGTGAGCCCACGCTTGGTCCTTGAGCGATACTAGTCTTGGGCTGGCCAGGCGGCACCCCGCACAGAACAATGGACCTCTTCCGCTCCGGGGGGCAGGCAGGCATCCACTACGCTCCTGGGGCGAGCGAGGAAGCCATCAGGCGAGGCAGTTAGGGGCTTCGCCAGCTCACCCTTGATGACCCATACTCATTGCCATCCCGACCGAACCGTCCCCGATCCATCGCAGGGCGCACTCGTCCGGTCGACATTCGAGGTCCTCACAATGCCAAAGGTAGTTGTCTCCACCCCAGACGCGCCAGCATCTCTTGCCGCATACAGTCAGGGCATCAAAGCCGCCGGCCTCGTTTTCGTTGCCGGCCAAGGACCGTTTGATCCTTCAAGCGGAGATGCCGTCGGTACAACTATCCAGGAGCAAACCGCTCAATGCCTCAGAAACGTCGAAGCTATTCTTAAGGCAGCAGGCACCTCCATGGACAAGGTAGTCAGTGCTACATTCATCCTCGGCGACGGCAACGACTATGCCGGAATGAACGAGGAGTGGGCCAAGTGGTTCCCAAAGGACCCACCTGCCCGTCAAGGTGCCAAGCTGCCCATTCAACCCAAAGGCATGAAGGTCTCGATTGCTGTCATGGCTGAGGCTTAGCCAACATGCTACTCAGCGGCCAACCGATTTCCGCCTACCCACACGCAGGCCCCATCCGCTGAGCTCCTGGTACAAGCATGCAGGCGCCCATCCGCTTCGCTTCCGGGGCCCCGTAAGAACTCCGGGGCAAGCAGGCGCCTATCCGCATCGCTCCTGGGGCCCCGTAAGAACACCGGGGCAAGCAAGCTAGTAGGCGAGGCCGTTCGGCGGCGTCGCGAGCGATGCAGCCATATCATCGCCACCCAAGGGCCGACGAATGGATCCGAAGCCTCTTTCTCGCACTGCATTGCCCTTGATGGTCTCCTCGCGCTTCCTGGCGGGTATCATTCTCATGGGGTGCATGCTGTTCATCCCTGCCGGCACTCTCCGATTCTGGCAAGCATGGCTGTACATGGGTCTGCTATTCCTCCCCGTAGCCATCGTCGCCGTGGTTCTCTTCATAAAAGATCCGGAACTCCTTGAGCGACGGATGAGAACTCGGGAGAAAGAGACACCTCAGAAGAATGTCATTGCCGCGTCGAGCCTGCTTCTATTGGCGGTATATCTGATTCCAGGTTTCGACCGGAGGTATGCGTGGTCGACCGTCCCGTCCACCCTCGTGGTGTCAGTCGATATCCTCATCTTGCTCGGATACCTGTTGTTTGTACTCACCGTCAGAGAGAACCGCTATGCTTCGCGGGTAGTCGAGGTTCAAGACAACCAAGTCGTGATCAGTACGGGTCCATACGCCATTATTCGCCATCCCATGTACTTGGCGGTCAGCATCATTTTCACCCTTACGCCTCTTGCTCTTGGGTCCTATTGGGCGCTCATTCCCGCCCTCCTCTTGCCCATTGTGTTGGCCGGAAGGATCGACCACGAGGAAAAGCTCTTACGGCGCAGTCTTGATGGCGACGAGGGCTACTGCAAGCAAGTCAAATACCGCCTGCTCCCATTAATATGGTAGTGGCGACTCATGCCGCCGGACCACTTCATGCCTGCCCGGCCAGGAAGCTCCTCGCAGAGAGCGCGGGCTTCCATCTGTGACGCGTCTGGAGCCCCATCCGAGTCGCTCCCGCCGCCTCTGAAGATCATCCGGACACTCCTACACTTCGCTCCGGGTGCAAGCTAGCAGGCAAGCAATAATGCAAGGCGGTTTGGCGCGGCTCTTCCGCGGCTCGTGGCCCGCCCTCCATATTGATTGGAGTGCTCAGGAGGTGACCTCTTGTCTCTCTCGCCATCCCAATCCAGAACTCGCCCCGAACTGGTCGCCTACTTCGGTCTCGTCTTTCTTCTGTCATGGGGTATTGAAGTCCCGCTGGCCTTGTCGGCGCGGGGCGTGATCGACCTTAGGGTGCCATTCGCCCTCCACTATCTTGCACCCTTCGGCCCCTTCGCCGCGGCTGTCATCGTCACACTTGCCGCCCGAGGTGTATCTGGGCTTGGCAAGCTCCTGGGGGGGCTCGTCAAGTGGAAAGTTGGACGCACCTACGCGCTTTTCGCGGTTGTCTCACCTGTTGTTGTATTCGCGGGGATCGTGCTGGTCACCGCCATCCTGCAAGGATCATGGCCTGATCTTGCGCTATTGGGCCAGGTTGACTACCTGCCCTACATCGGAGCAGCGCCTGCGCTTGCCCTCTGGATGCTAACCTTCGGCATGGGCGAGGAAGTGGGCTGGCGAGGGTTCGCCTTGCCTCGACTTCAGAAGGGTCGCACTGCGAGCTCAGCATCTCTGCTCCTGGGGGCGTTTTGGGCGACATGGCACCTGCCGGCCCTTTTCTATCGAGACACCTATCTCGAGATGGGCCTGGTAGTGATTCCGATGCTAATCACCATTGCGGTCGTTGGATCAATCGTATACACGTGGCTTTACAACGGAACACAGGGTAGCCTACTCATGCTGGTCGTGTTCCATGGGTTGTTTGACTTCTTCTCTGTCTGGCCTGCCGGGATCATTGGCCCAGGAGTTGTTATGACTGTTCTGATGGTATTCTGGGCGGTCCGCGTCTACAGGCTCTACGGCCCCGTCAACCTCGCGCCAGAGGCGAAGATCGTTCTCTAGCCGAGCGGCTGCCGCCAACTGAGGCGCTGAGGCGCCTGACCACTCGCGGCCTATCTGTCCCGGCCGGACCGGCCAACCCGGCCAGCCAAGTGTGGGTCTTTGCGCGATACTAGCCTTGGCTGGCCGGGAGGACTCTTGCGTTTCACCCAGGGAGCACGAAGTCAGTCCAGCAGGCAAGCAAGAAAGCGGAGCCGATGCCCATCTCCCAGAACCGATCTCGGATCCTTGCTCCGGTGTGCCAGAGAGCGTTCAGTCGGCGGGCGGCCGCACCAAATGGTCCTTCTTTCGCTCGTTCCTTTCATCATTGCTGCTTCCGCGGGGATCTTCGTCTATTTCTCCTCCCTTGCCCGGCCAACCGTTTGGAGGTCTGCCGCAGTCCTGTCCTTCGTGATCGCGGTTATTCGGACAGCTTCCTGCCTCACAGGGCGATTGATCCTTCAGAACCAATCCAATTGGCTTCAGATTCCCGCATACTTCATGGCTCTGGCGAGCCTACCGGAAGCCGCGCTTGTGTCTCGTCTGCCCGATTCATCGATCGGCTACGCTTTCCTGCTCGGCGCCGTCACTCTACTCGGCACTTCGACATGGATCTTCGTCATCGGTGCGATTGCGAATGCGAGGGGAAGGCGGCCACCAGGCCCCTGATTGCTTGCTACCCGCCCGGGCCACGCCAGGACAGGCAGCCCACACAGGTCAGCGGGCGAGACCGATTGCGTTACTTCCCCGCACATCATGATCTTCAGCTGATTACATCTCTGCTGGACCGTGGCATATGGAGGGGTGAATGCTATGGTAATCACGGTAGGTGAGGAGGTTCATATCATCACACGCAGGCTATTCGAGAACGATCTCAGGCGTCACTTTGCAGGGCTCGTCGAGGAAGTTTCCAGATCGCTATTGCGAGCAAGAGGACATGTCTTTGTCTTCGACGAGTAAGCCAACGAATTTGTCCGTCGCGATGAAGAACGAATAAGGATCTTCTCTCCAGCCGACTCGGGGCTCATCATCAATGCTCTTCCCTCGGAAACTGAAATAGCCAACCTGAGGTACGAGATTGATGGGCAAGGGCGCAGAGTTGTGACCGACGGGAAGTCTACGACTCTGAACATATCCGAATTCGGAGCGAAACGCTGAAGAGAGGCCAGCCATCTGGCATTCAAGCTCGAACACGGAATCCGGAGTGGCAAAACCTCGCCCCCCGCCCGTCCCCCCGAGAGGCGCGCGGCGGGAAGCCGGAGTGAACGAGCGTCCGTTGCACCTTTTGGGTCGCTGATGAGGTCGCTTGAATACACAGGGCCTGCGGGCGAGCGAGGCTGGTAGGCTGGACCATCCAGAGTGCATGCGAAAGCGACGACTCGATCGAAGGAAAACATAGACGTATATCTCGAGGTCGGTAGCCGGCGAACCTTTGCCGGGGCGATCGATTGGCCCGGGTGGTGCCGGGGCGGCCGCGACGAGGCAGCCGCGCTTGCGTCCTTGGTGGATTTTGGTGCTCGCTACGCACGCGTTGTCGGCTCGGCATCGCTTGGGTTCAAAGCACCGGCAGATGCCTCTGACCTTACGGTTGCCGAACGAGTGCAGGGGAATGCGACCACCGATTTCGGGGCGCCCGCCATCGCACCCGCGAGCGACGCGAGACCCGTCAGCGACGCCGAGCTTAGTCGTCTTCACGCAATTCTGAGATCCTGCTGGCGAGCGTTTGACGGAGCGTCGGAGTCAGCGCAAGGAAAACAACTCCGCAAGGGGCCACGGGGGGGCGGCCGGGATCTTGAGTCCATCATCCATCATGTACTTGAGGCTGACGGCGCGTACCTTGGGCGACTTGGCTGGAAGTTCGAGAGCAACCAAGAAGGGGACATGGCAGAGCGGCTACGCCAAGTTCGACAGGTGGTCCTGAAGGCACTGGAATCGACGGTTCACACCGATAGCCCAAAAACTGGGCCACGCGGCGGGGCTCGTTGGCAACAACTCTATTTCGTCCGTAGAGTGGCTTGGCACGTGCTTGATCACGCATGGGAGATAGAGGATCGCATCACCTGACACTCTCATCTCCACGTCCAATGACTCGCTGCCCGCCGAGAACGCCCTTGAAGAACACAAGGACCCCACTACACTTCGCTCCGGGGGCAGGCACCCTCCGCCTTACATCGGGTGCCCCATGCGCCTCGCTCCGGGGGCCCCAGAAGAATATACCGGGACAAACAGGCAAGGAGAGGCAAGCAAGCCTCCATCCGCTTCGCTCCTGGGGCCCCGCAAGAACACCTTGACAAGCAGGCAAGCAACGGCCAGAAGACGGCCCAGAGGTGTTCCCGATCCGTGAAGCTCTTCTACGAGGTCCTTTACCGCTACTTCCGGGCTCCTTGGGACATTGGGCCACGCCGCGAGCTCGTCAGCCTCGTTGAGAGCGGCCGGCTTGTACCCGGCCGGGTCATCGATCTAGGCAGCGGAACTGCCTCCAACTGCATTTACCTGGCCAAACGCGGATTCGAGGTCACCGGCGTCGACTTTGCGCCTGCCGCGATCGAGAAGGGGCGAGCCCTGGCCAGGCAAGAAGGGGTATCCGTCAACTTCCTCGTCGATGACCTTACCGCCCTCAAGCACGTCACCGGCACATTCGACCTGCTCATCGACTACGGCACCCTTGACGATCTCAAGCCGGACCATCGCTCGCTTTACCTCAGAAGCATCATCCCCCTCACCCACCCGGGGAGTCTCTTCCTTCTATATTGTTTCGAATGGGATCCAGGCTGGTGGGAGGAGCCGCTTTACGATCGGTTGGCCCTCCGAATTGGCGAGGCAAAGTCGCGCTTCTCGCCCTACTTCGAGATTGAGGAGATCGCCAGAGAGGAGTCACCCTCTGGTTTCCCACGTGGTTTCGCGGTATATCTCATGACAAGAAAGCCGACTTGACAACCTTCATACCTGCTAAACTCTGCTAAGCCGCTAAGCAGCACGTGCTCATTGCCATTCGGAGGGCTACCATGGAAGCCACCAAGATCCTCAAAGAAGAGCATCGTGTTATCGAGCGCGTGCTTGCCTCGCTCGAGGCGGCCGCCGGCCGCCTGGAAGCTGGCGAGCTAATCCGTCCCGAGATCTTCATCATGTCGGCCGATTTCATCAAGGGCTTCGCCGATGGTATTCACCATAGGAAGGAGGAAGGCGTACTTTTCCCTGCTATGCAGGCGGCGGGCATCCCGAGTGAAGGCGGTCCCATCGGCGTTATGCTCGCAGAACATCAGGAAGGCCGAAGACTGACTGCGGCCATGCGCGCTGCCGCAGAGAAGCTTCAGGCTGGCGACGCAGGTGGAAGCGAGGAGTTGGTCCAAAATGCCTTGCTATATGTCGCCCTCCTGCGCGGGCACATCGCCAAGGAAGACGACATCCTTTTCCCAATGGCAGATCAGGCGATCCGGGGGCCAACCCGGGAAGAAGTCTCCCAGGCGCTCGAGCATGTCGAGCACGAAGGGATGGGCCTGGGCGCGCACCAACAGTTTCTCGCTCTCGCAGAATCTATTGAAAGAGAGATCGGACTGTAAGCGCCCAGTCAGGTACTACTCAATGGTCTGGCCAGCCAATCGCTGTCTGTCCACGAACGGACGAGGGGCGCAACTGCCAGCGATCATGGAGCGTTTGATGATTGATGGAGCGTCGTAAGACGGTCGGTTCCTCTCGGGGATCAACGCGACAGACTGCAACTCCATTGGTCAACTTACTCCAATACATACTCGCGCACCCTGCCTAAGGCGACGGCAGGCCGGCCTTCCGCGGGAGCCGTGAAAGGTCACCAGGATCCTGGGAGGTACATTCAGGACGAACGGGATCCGATGGATGAGGCAGGCCTGCGAGCGCGAAACTTGGATTCGACGTCAACTTCTTCAGCACAGAGTCCACGAGCTTCACAGATTTGAGCGGCGGATTTCGCTTATCCTGATGTGATGATGCCGGGGAAGATCGCCGGCGGACGTCTATCTGTCTGGACAGTCTAGGACGACGTACGGTTATGTGCTCCCGGCCCACGGGAGAAGATCCGTCCCGACCCGAGCGATCATGATCCAATTCTCAAAGGAGGAACAATGCTGAAGAGTTTTAGAGACTTCATCATGCGCGGGAACGTCCTCGACCTCGCCGTCGCGGTGATCATCGGCGGTGCGTTCGGGAAGATCGTGAGCTCCCTCGTCACTGATATCATCATGCCGCCGATCGGGCTCCTCCTTGGAAGAGTAGACTTCAGCAGCCTGTATCTCAATCTATCCGGGACGTCGTATCCCACGCTTGCCGAGGCACAGGCGGCCGGAGCACCCACGCTGAACTACGGCGCATTTATCAGCTCCATCGTCGATTTCATCATCGTCGCCGCGGTCATCTTCCTTCTGGTGAGAGCTGCGCAGCGCCTCGAACGCCGGAAGACGGATGAGGCACCGCCGCCTACAACGAAAGAATGTCTCTATTGCTTATCGGCGATCCCCGTCAATGCGACAAAGTGCGCTTACTGCACATCCCAGCTCTAGGCTGCCGTTCGGAAACCGGCGCTGAGAACCGCGCAATAGGATCGACCGCCGGGGACTAGCGCAGAGAGGCAGGGCCATTGCAGGAAGGAATGCTGTCGAACTATGCTGCAATTGAGGAGGATTAGAGCGGTTGGCCGAAGGGCGATGTTCGGTTTCTGGGGTGTTGCGGCTGTCGGGTTGCTGCTCTTGGGTTGCACGCCGACGACGACTGCTGGACCGTGCATGTTCACCTCCAACGTCGATGTCACCGCGTACCGCTTGCCGGATCCGACCTCCGATGTCTTCGGCACGGTCTCAGCCGGGGAAACCTACGAAGCACTTGCCCGAACAGCAGGTGGCTGGGTCGGATTTGACCCCGGTGTGGCCCAGGCAGGCAATGTTGGACTCGCGCATCATCGCTGGGTCTTGACCAGCATCAGCCTGTCCCCGTCTTGCCTGAGTGACGTCGACCTCGTAACGCTTGCAGATGTTGAGGCGGATGTGGCGGCCTCCGGCTGACCATATCCATGACCACGACATCGGAGGTTGAAGGCACTCGGCGCTTGACGCCTCGTCGCGGTCTCACCCGGGCCCCTATGGCTGGCAGCCGCCGAAGTCGGCCGCTCTCTCCGGAAGATCCCGAGGTTGCTGCTTGGCGGATCAGTGGGACGGGGCGGCCGAGGTAAGCACGGTGTCACGGATCTGAAGGCTCAATCCACGCCGCCCAGTGCCGGATCATAAGAGACGCTAGGGATTTACATCGCCACTCTTTGTCGCGTCAGCCAGGGGGGTACCGCAGTGAGGATACGCAGATGCCACCCGCGAAGTTTTTGCCGTTAACGACATACCGTGAATACCCGCGGGATGAGATGGACATTCGCGCGGCGGCATTCCGAGAGGAGATGCAGCGCTGCCGGACGGTCCGATCCTTCGCCCGTCGTCCCGTGAAGCAAAACCTCATCGAAGACTGTCTGATGGCGGCCGGCAGTGCACCCAGCGGGGCGAACATACAGCCCTGGCATTTCGTGGTCGTATCGGACCCCGAGATCAAACGTCAGATCAGAGCGGGGGCTGAGCAAGAAGAGCGTGAGTTCTACCGCCGCCGGGCCTCTCCGGAGTGGCTGGCGGCGCTTGAGCCGCTGGGCACAGATGAAAACAAGCCGTTCCTGGAGTACGCGCCGTATCTCATCGTGATCTTCGCCCAGAACCGCGGGCAACTCCCGGACGGACGCAAGGTCAAGAATTATTATGTGACTGAGTCGGTCGGAATCGCCACAGGTGTCTTGATCACAGCGGTCCATCACGCGGGCCTGGCGACCCTGACCCACACCCCGAGCCCTATGGGGTTCCTGAACGAGATTCTTGGACGGCCCACCAATGAGAGGCCATCTCTCATCCTGGTGGTGGGCTATCCTGAACATGATGCGGTCGTGCCGGAGATCACGAAGAAGCCCCTCTCGGAGATCGCCACATTTCTGTGAACCCCATCGTTCCAGACACCGCAATGGAGGGCATCATGATCAGCGGCTGCGGAACCGAGCAGAATTCGACTTGCGGAGCGCGACCTCAGCCCAGGACTTGTGTTTTCACCATTGGGCCAGCCCATGCCGGCTTGAAACCGGCGGGAGAGTGCCCGCCCGCTGGCCCAGGCCGAGGTCCGTCGTGGGAAACGGATGCAAGCCGTCCCAGCCCAGACAGGTAT
>Ga0209342_10007401_pt1 | contig 11056 bp, 7 predicted proteins | sample RifCSP16_2_FD_184023 | JGI IMG/M metagenome (GOLD analysis project Ga0209342, IMG submission 184023) | Soil microbial communities from Rifle, Colorado - Rifle CSP2_sed 16_2 (SPAdes) (version 2) | ecosystem: Environmental > Terrestrial > Deep subsurface > Rock core/Sediment | place: Rifle... | reverse complement strand
CGGCGCGCTCCAATTGGTCGCGCAGTCCGGGATGACGCCGGAATGGATCGAGCGCGGTAAATTCGAACATCAAGCGGGCCAGCTCGGCAGAATCGCGCCATACGGGCAAGTCTTCAAATTGACGATACTTCATTTCTGCTCCGCGGAATCTCGGATCTCAAATTGCAGATTTCAGAGTACAGAGTGCAATACTAAATCATGGGAGATTTGAAATTCGAGATTGCTGATAGTATGGCACAAAACTTACCTTTCAAAACGAAACAGCCTCCTCGCGCACGTTGGATAAAAAGGGCGTATCTCCCGTCAGCCATTCGGCCTGACGCATAAACACTTGACTGATCGTTATCCCGTACTTCAGAGACAATTCGGACCCCAGTTCGCTTGTCCTATCAACTTCGCGACCATAGCTCTCGAACTGCTCTAATACCACCAAAATGTCTAAGTCGGACTCTTCGTCCGCTTCGCTCCGCGCATAAGATCCGTAAAGGTAGAGGCACCTCAAGCGCTCGCCGTAAGTGCCGCTGAGTCCGATTTTAAGGTCGACCAACAGTTCACCAAGAAGTTTCTTGTCCATCCTCATGGCCTCACTATTTAAGCGGCATACAGCAGCGACTGAAGCTCATCCACGGCTTCCTTGAGCTTCTCCGCGCCGCCAAAGTAACCGGCGATCTCAACTACGTTGCCGCGCTCAGAAATCGGCGGGACCTTAAGAACATCAGGAATCACGAATTGGGCCGTGCCGTGCTCGGCATATTTTTCTAAAAGTTCCCCCAGTATCGCTCGTCCCTCCGGTCCGTATTTCTCGAAGAAACTCTTCTCTTCCTTTTTCACCCGGTCCGCCCGCTCGCGCCGTGTGCGCAAGGGACCGTTGAATGCAAGATGGCATAAGAGGTCGAACGGATCGGCTTCCGGCTGGTTGCTCGACGATCTGAGTTGATCGAAGTCGATACCTCGTTCATCCAAGTTGTTGATAATTTCGGCGCGCAACTTTGGGTCGGCCCACTGCTTGCGCAAATTTGCGGCTGAGGGGTAGAGCGTGCGAACTTTTTCCGCTGCGTATTCCGAAAACTTTACAACCCGGAGTTGCTTGCCATCCGAGTCCAACTCGTAGACTAAATGGGCGGCAATCTCGACTTGGCCGCCGTCGAAGTAAAGCTTTCGCCGGGGCCCTTCAGAATCGTCAGCGATGGTTGGCATTGAGTCTTGGTCTTGCTCGCTCACCACCGTGTCGGTCTGGACGATCTGGGAGATCAACTCGCCGGTCTCGCTCATCTCCTGCTCGGTGATAAAGGCGGGCTCGCCGTCAAAATCCGGGTCGGCGAAAAGCCGCGTGGCCGAGCCGGTGTAGTCGAGTATGTTGAAAAACAGTTTATCGTAATCGTCTCGAACGCGGGTGCCGCGTCCGATAATTTGTTTGAACTCGACCATGGAATTGACGACACGCGCAATCACGATGTTTTTACAGGTCGGAATATCCACGCCAGTCGTGAGCAGTTGCGATGTGGTCACGATCACCGGCGTGGTCGTTTCCAGCTCTTGAAAACGACTCAAATAGCCGCGGCCGACCGTCCCCTCTTCCGATGTGACCCTGCACACATAATCGGAATACTTCTTCGCCAAATCATCGTTCAGATTGTTCAGCGCGCGGCGCATCTCGTCCGCGTGCTCCTGATCGACACAGAAGACGATGGTCTTGGCAAAACGATCCGTCTTTTTCAGAAAGTCCGACAGGTTCCGAGCAATGGCTTCCGTCCGGGCCTTGAGGGCGACCGCCCGCTCAAAATCCGCCGTTTGGTACTCATTGTCCGGAATCTCGCGGCCGTAACGGTCAAGGTCGCCTTGGCTTGGTCGCCAGCCGGTGGCGTCCCACTCGGTGACGATTCGGTGCACTCGATAGGGCGCGAGAAAACCATCTTCGATTCCCTGGCGCAGGCTATAGGTGTAAATGGGATTCCCGAAGTAGCGATACGTATTGCGGTTATCGCTCCTTAAAGGCGTGGCTGTCATACCCAGCTGAAAAGCCGGCTGAAAGTAGCGGAGGATCTCGCGCCAATTGCTATCGTCTTTGGCACTCCCGCGATGGCACTCATCCACGATCACCAGGTTGGATACTCCTTGTAGAGGCCAGGCCGGCGTTCGTCTTTGGCGATGGCCTGGTAGATTGCGAAATACATCTCGCGCCCTTTGTTGACTTCACCGTTCTCGATCTTCCATCGCGCGTCACCGAAAGTCGAAAACATCTTGTCTTTAGGATCGTCGATCAGAATGTTCCGATCGGCGAGATAAAGAATCTTCGGACGACGGTGTTCCGCCGATCGATTCCAGCGCATGTTCCAGAGCTTCCAGCAAATTTGATAGGCAACGGCGGTCTTTCCGGTGCCGGTCGCCATCGTCAGCAACACACGTTTCCTGCCCTGGAGAATCGCTTGAATGACCCGATTGATTGCGATCTCCTGGTAGTAACGCTGGCCTTTGCCAACCGCGCTATCGGCGGGAGTCAGAACGCGCCCCGCGACGGTATCGTCAGTCAGCTTCTGCGAGAATCGAAGTCGCCCCCAAAGCTCCCCTGGTTTTGGGAAGACGTCGATTAGCCGCTCTTGCCCGGACGTGAAATCGAACTCAACGATACCGTGGCCGTTGGTGGAATACGCGAATTTGAGCCCCAATATCTCGGCGTACTCTTTGGCCTGTTGTAGGCCGTCGCTGGGAAGCTTATACGCCGCCTTGGCTTCAACAACGGCGAGCATAAAATCGCGCGCGTACCTGAGTAAATAATCGGCTCGTTTTGACGGCCGGCGACGGCCCTTAGTACCCATCACAACGATGCGACCGTCAGTGAAACTCTTTTGCTCACTGATCTGATCGTCATTCCACCCGGCGGCATAAAGCTTCGGCAGAACGTATTTTCGACAGCTATCGGCTTCGGTAATCACTGGCGATCCGCTCTGAAAATCCCCTTGAAACTATTGGCGATTCTACGCGATGTGGCGGAGGGATGGCAAGGCAGAGCGCGCCATCCATCTACGAAGCGGGCGGCGCAACCTGTTTGGTCGGATCGTAGCCCAGGATCGGCCCCAGCCAGCGCTCGACTTCGGCGACCAACATCCCTTTGCGCGCGGCGTAGGACTCGACCTGGTCTCTGCCGATGGAGTTGACGGCGAAGTAGCGCGCCTCGGCATGGGCGAAATAGAGGCCGCACACCGAAGCCGCCGGCAGCATCGCGTAGTTTTCCGTCAGTGTGATCCCGGTCGCTTCGTTGACCTTCAGGAGATCGAAGAGCAGCGGTTTCTCGGTGTGATCGGGCTGGGCGGGATAGCCGGGCGCGGGGCGGATGCCGCGGTATTTCTCTTGAATTAAATCCGCCGGCGTTAGCCTTTCGTTTTTACCGTAGCCCCACTCGGCGCGCACGCGCTGGTGCAGGCACTCGGCAAAGGCCTCGGCCAGCCGGTCCGCCAACGCCTTGGTCATGATCGAGTTATATTGATCGTGGTCCTTGTCGAATCGTTCCGCCAGCTCCTGGCAGCCATGTCCCGTGGTGACGGCGAAAACGCCGATATAGTCTATCAAACCGCTCTGCCGCGGGGCGATGAAATCGGCGAGCGCCAACTGCGGCCGGCCGCGCTGATTTTCTTTTTGCTGGCGCAGCGTATGCAGGCGGGCGATTTCCCGGCTGTGCGCCGCATCCGCGTAGATCAGGATATCGTCGCCCTCGCTGTTAGCCGGAAAAAAGCCGTAAACCGCCCGGGCTTGCAGCAACTTCTTCTCGACGATCTCGCGCAGCGACTCCTGGGCGTTGGCGAAAAGCTCGCGCGCCGCCGGTCCTCGCGCCGGGTCGTTCAAGAGATCGGGATAGCGGCCGCGCATCTCCCAGGTGTGAAAGAACGGCGACCAGTCGATGAACGGCACCAGCTCCGCGAGCGGAAAGTCCGCCAGCACGCGCCGGCCGGTGAATTCCGGCACGCAGATATGGTGCCGGTCCCACTCGGTGTGGAGTTTTCGCCGCGCCGCCTCTTCGTAAGTGAGCAAGATCGCGCCGGCGCGGTTTTCGAACTGCACGCGGATCTCCTCCTGTTCTTTTCGATTCTGCGCATCGAGCGCCTGTCGCGTGTCGGCTTTCATCAGGGCGCCCACCACGGGCACCGCGCGTGAGGCGTCGACGACATGGATCGTCTCCTGGCGGTAAAACGGCGCGATCTTCACCGCCGTGTGGCGCTTGCTGGTGGTGGCGCCGCCGATCAGCAGAGGCAGATGCAAGCCGCGCCGCTCCATCTCGCGGGCGACATGGGCCATTTCATCGAGCGACGGCGTGATCAGGCCGCTCAGACCGATGATGTCGGCCTTCTGCTCGATCGCGGTGTCGATGATCTTGTCGGCGGGCACCATCACGCCCAGGTCGATCACGTCGTAGTTATTGCAGCTCAGCACCACGCCGACGATGTTCTTGCCGATGTCGTGGACATCGCCCTTCACCGTGGCGAAGACCAGCTTGGTGCGGTTGCTGCTGTCTGCCGCGGCCTTTTTCTCCGCTTCCAGATAGGGCGTGAGATAGGCCACCGCCTTTTTCATCACCCGGGCGCTTTTCACCACCTGGGGCAGAAACATTTTGCCCGAGCCGAACAGGTCGCCGACGACGTTCATGCCGTCCATCAGCGGCCCCTCGATCACGCTGAGCGGTTTGCCGTATTTGCTCCTGGCTTCCTCGACATCCTGGTCGATGAAGTCGGTGATCCCCTTGACTAGAGCGTGTGATAAGCGCTCTTCCACCGGTTCGTCGCGCCAGGAGTCGTCTTTGACCGCGACCTTCCCCTTTTCCTTAACCGTTTCGGCGAACCCGACCAGACGCTCGGTGGCGTCGGGCCGCCGGTTAAGCAAAACGTCTTCCACGAGTTCGAGCAGATCCCGGGGAATTTCCTCGTAAACCGTCAGCATGCCGGGATTGACGATGCCCATATCCATCCCGGCCTTGACGGCGTGATAGAGAAAGGCCGCGTGCATCGCCTCGCGCACCGGATTGTTGCCCCGGAACGAGAACGAGATGTTGCTCACTCCGCCGCTGACTTTCGCCAGCGGCAGATTTTGTTTGATCCAGCGCGCCGCCTCGATGAAGTTGACCGCGTAGGCGTTGTGCTCCTCGATGCCGGTGCCGACGGTGAGGATATTGGGGTCGAAGATGATGTCCTGGGGCGGGAAGCCGACTTGCTCCGTGAGGATCTTGTAGCAGCGCGCGCAGACTTCGATCTTTCTTTCATAAGTGTCCGCCTGCCCCCGTTCGTCGAAAGCCATCACGATCACCGCGGCGCCGTAGCGCCGGATCAGTTTGGCTTGGGCGATGAATTTCGCCTCGCCTTCTTTGAGGCTGATGGAGTTGACGATGCCTTTGCCCTGAAGACACTTCAATCCGGCTTCGATCACTTCCCATCTCGAGCTGTCGATCATCACCGGCACGCGCGCGATCTCCGCTTCGCCGGCGATCAAGCGCAGGAATTTCTCCATCGCCGCCTTGGAATCGAGCATGCCCTCGTCCATGTTGACGTCGATGATTTGCGCGCCCCCTTCGACCTGCTGGCGCGCGACGCTGATCGCCTTCTCGTAGTCGCCGGCGAGAATCAACTTGGCGAACACCGGCGAGCCGGTGACGTTGGTGCGCTCGCCGATGTTGACGAAGTTGGACTCCGGCCGCAGGGTCACGCTCTCCAGGCCGCTGAGCCGGAGATAGGGTTCGACCAGGGAAAGCGTGCGCGGCGTTTTGCCCTTGACTGCGGCGGCGATGGCCTGGATATGCGCCGGCGTCGTGCCACAGCAGCCGCCGACGATGTTGAGCCAGCCGCTGTCGGCCCACTCCGACAGTTGGGAAGCCAGAGACGCCGGCGTTTCGGGAAAGCCCGTGGGCAACAGGGGATCGGGCAGGCCGGCGTTGGGATGGCTGCTGACGTAAACAGGGGCAATTTGCGACAGTTCCTCGATGAGGGGGCGCATTTCCTTGGGGCCCAGAGCGCAGTTCATCCCCACGCTCAGCAGCGGCGCATGCGCTATCGAATTCCAGAACGCCTCGACCGTCTGCCCGGTCACGCCGCGGTTGCTCCCCGGCTGAATGAAAGTGACCGAGGCCATGAGCGGCATTTCAATGCCGCGTTCGTCGAAAAGTTCGGCGATGGCGAAAAACGCCGCTTTGGCGTTGAGCGTATCGAAGATCGTTTCGACCAGAAGGATATCTGCGCCGCCGTCGATCAGCCCGCGCGCCTGGTCAGAATAGGCCTGGACCAACTCGTCGTAGGTCACGCCGCGGGTCGCCGCACTGTTCACGTCGGTGGAAATCGAGCAGGTCCGGTTGGTCGAGCCGATGGCGCCGGCGACGAAGCAAGAGCGCGATGGGTCGCGCGCCGCGACAATCTCGACCGCTTTGCGCGCGGCTTGCGCTCCCGCGAAGTTAAGCTCGTAGGCCAAGCTCTCCAGTCCGTAGTCGGTCATGGAAACCGAAGTCGAATTGAAGGTATTGGTCTCGACGATATCGGCGCCCGCTTCGAAGTACTGGACGTGAATGTCCGTGATCAATGCCGGCTGGGTGAGGCACAGAACATCGTTGCAGCCCTTGAGATCGCGCGGATGAGCGGCGAAGCGCCGGCCGCGGAACGCCGCCTCGTCGAGTTTATGGGCCTGGATCATCGTGCCCATGGCGCCGTCGAGGACCAGGATTCTTTCGGCCAGGAGTTGCCGCAGCGTTTTTTCGGTATCGTTCATCGCTCGACCTGTTGAGCCCGGCCGGCGGCCGCGGCGACCGGCAAATGCGCGCGGGCGACAAAAATTTCCACCGGCCGGTTGCCGTTGCGCGCCAGCTTTTCGCCGGCGTAGGAGCCGGTCAAATCATAATCGACGGCTTTAACTCCCGCCGCCCGAAACCACCCTTCGATGGACTGCCGGTCAAAGCCCAGCCAACGATGCGCCATTTGCTCGCGCATCCATTCCTGACTGTGCCGCACCAAATCGACCAGGATCACCGAACCGCCTCGGCGCGTGACGCGGCAGAATTCCGCGACGGCACGCTCCGGGTGCGGCAGAAAGTGCAGCACCATCACGCAAAACAGCGCGTCGACGCTGCCCCCTTTGAGGGGCAGTTTGAGCGCATCGGCGCGGCGAAACTCCACGTTGTGCACATCCTTGTCCTTGGCGCTCTCCCGGGCTTGGCGGAGCATCTCCCTGGAGAGATCGACGCCGATCACTTTGCCGGCGAAGCGCGCCAGCTCGAAGGTCAAGCTGCCCGTGCCGCAGCCGACATCCGCGACGACCAGATCGCGCGGCAGCAATTTCTCGATGGCCAACGACGTCACCCGGTCGTCGAAATAACTTTTCCGGATGCGCTCCCAGTCGCCGGCCACGGATTCGAAATAATCGCGCGAGCGCCGCGCCCGCCGCCGCCGGCAGGCCTCGATCCGCGTCTTGTCCGCTTTGGACTCCGGCAGTTCCGCCAAGCGTGATTGGAGGGATGCGAAAAGCTGCCGCGCCGCTTCCGGCATGTCCCGGCGCACGGAAAAATAAACGTTGGTCCCCTCTCGGCGATCGCGCACAAAGCCGGCCTCGCGCAGGATGGCCAAGTTGCGCGACACCGAGGATTGCACCGAGGCCACCACTTCCTGCACCTCGCTTACCGTCAATTCCTCGGCGGCGACCGCGGCCAGAACCCGCAGCCGCAAGGGGTCCGCCAAAGCCTTCAGGGTCCGCGCCAACTCCATAGAATCACCAAGAGAGCATCATTATATTTACATATTGTGATATTGACAAGCCGGCGCGCGAGCGCTCGCCGGGCCCGCGGCGGCGGCGAAAAGCCTTCGGTCAATCCGTTATTGAACCTTCTCGGCAAAGATCCCGGCGCGATGGGCGGCCTCTCCGCCGTCGGAAAATTTTCCTTCCCGGTACCAGAGCACGCGAAAGTCGCGGAACAAGTCCAGCAACTCATTGTGGCCGAGCAAAAAAGCGGGATTTTTCGGATGGCCGATGGCTTGCTGATCGATCAGGTAGGTCTCGAAAATGACATGCCCGCCGGCCTTGAGCGCGGTTTTGATGCGCGGGATCAGCGAGCGCTGCAAATAGTTGAAATCGACGACCAGATCGTAGCTCGCCACGGGCAACTCGATCCGTTCGAGGTCCGCCTGTTGCCATGAAATGGCCAGGGCTTTTTCCGCCGCGCGCCGGCGCGCGGCGTCCAGCGCCGCCGGTGAAATATCGAGGGCGGTGACCTCGAAGCCGCGCTCGGCCAGGAAGATTGCGTTGCGCCCCATCCCCGTAGCGACATCCAAGGCGCGGCCGGCGTCGATCCGCCAGATACCGCCGGCAAAAATCTCTCTCAGAAAAAACGAAGGCTGATCGGAACCATGCCCCGCGGCATGGCGCCGGTCCCATCTTGCCTGATCGTCCATTGCCATTATGACGCTCCGAGCCGCAAAGTGAAAATATTACGCTACCGCCCGGGCCAAAGTCAGCACCGTCACTGCCTTGGCCCCGGCCCGCTTCAACGCCCGGCTGCATTCGTTGACCGTCGCGCCGGAAGTATAAACGTCGTCGACCAGAAGAATGTTTTTTCCGTCCACCGAGCGCGCCGGGTCGAGGGCGAACGCGCCGCGGACGTTGCGCCGGCGCTCTTCTTCGGAAAGCTGGGTTTGCGGCGGCGTCTCTTTGATCCGAACCAGCACAAAGGGGTCCATGGGCACGCCGAGCATGCGGCTAATCTGACGCGCCAGCAAAACCGACTGATTGAAGCCGCGCCAGCGCAGCCGTTTGGGGTGCAGCGGCACGGGAACGATCAAAGCGAAATCGCCGGCGCTTAAAAAATCCCGGCAGCCGAGCGCCAGCAGGCGTCCCAGGGGTTTTCCCAAAGAGACCTTTCGGCCATATTTGAATTTTTGCACGACCCGGCGCAGCGGATGCGCGGCCTCTTCTTCGCGCGGATAGCAGGCCCACGAGCGGGCGCGGGCAAATACGGGAGCGCGTCTCAAACAGGAGCCGCAAAGATGATCGTCGCCGCTGCCGTCGGGGAAAGGCCGGCCGCAGATCGGGCAGAGCGGATGCGCGATCCTTTGAATCTGCGGCCAACAGGAAGAGCAAAAAAATTCGGCGTCGCGGCCGCGGATGCGCCCGGCGCAAGCCCGACAGCGCGGTGGATAGAGCCAATCCACCAGCCGATCCAGGCGATCCGTCAAGGATAGTCGAAGCTCCTTCTTCATACGAAGGTAAGGCATGAAACAGGGATCAAGGAACGCCGCGTCCTCTGGCCCGCCAACCTCCTAGAAAGCAAAAAAACGCGGCCCCCTTCGACGGGAAACAACACCGGCTAGGAATCCGCGATCAGCGAATGGCCCGTCATGGCCTCGGGTTGCGGCAAGTCGAGAAGTTGCAAGACCGTCGGCGCGACATCGATGGCCGTCCCCGATTTGAGTTTGCGCTGCTTGCGCTCTTCGTCGACCAGAATCACCGGCACGAGATTGGTCGTGTGGGCGGTGTGGAGCAAGCCGGTATCGTAGTCGATCATCTGCTCGATGTTGCCATGATCCGCCGTGATCACGACGCGGCCCCGCTTGCCGAGCGCGGCGTCAATCACTTTGCCCAGGCACTCGTCGATCACTTCGCAGGCGCGCACGGCGGCCGCGAAATTGCCCGTGTGGCCGACCATGTCGGCGTTGGCGTAATTGGCGATTACCAGTCCGACATCTTGCTCGCGCAGATACTTGACCAACGCTTCGGTCACCGGGCGCGCGCTCATCTCCGGCTTCAAATCGTAGGTGGCCACGTCCTTGGGCGAGGGAATCAATATCCGCTCTTCGCCGCGGAATGGAGTCTCTTCTCCGCCGTTGAAGAAATAGGTGACGTGGGCGTATTTCTCAGTCTCCGCGATGCGCAGCTGTTTGATCCCCGCCTGGCTGGCGACCTCGCCGATGATTTTGCGAATTTCGCGCGGCGCGTAGGCCGCCGGCAGCTTGAGGGTTTCATCGTAGCGCGTCATTGTCGTATAGACCGACAAGTTCAAACGCTTCCCGCGCGGGAACTCGCGAAAGTCCTCCGCCGTCAGGGCGCGCGTCAGCTCGCGCGCGCGGTCGGCCCGGAAATTGAAAAAAATCACCCCGTCGCCGTCGCGAATCAAGCCTTCGGGAACGACGCCGTCGATAACCGCGGGCAACATAAATTCGTCGGTCACTTGATTGCGGTAACTCTCGCGAACGGCCGCCAGCGCGGTGGTCGCGCGGGCACCCGCGCCTTCGGTCAAACAAGCATAGGCCTTTTCGACCCGATCCCACCGTTTGTCCCGGTCCATGGCGTAATAGCGTCCCGAAACCGTGGCAATTTTCACGTTCGGGTAATTTTTCAGCTTTTCGTCGAGATCGAGCATGAACTGCTCGGCGCTGGTAGGCGGCGTGTCGCGCCCGTCCAAAAAAAGATGAAGATAAACCGCGGGGAGACTTTCGCGCCGGGCCATTTCCAGCAGCGCTTCCATGTGGCGCTGGTGGCTGTGCACCCCGCCGTCGCCGAGCAGCCCCATGAGATGCAGCCGGCCTTTGGCGTCGCGAGTTTTCCGCATCGCGTCCAATAAAGTCGGATTATGAAAGAATCGCCCTTCGTCGATGTCCTTATGGATCAGCGTCAGGTCCTGGTAGACGATCCGTCCGGCGCCGAGAATCATGTGGCCGACTTCGGAGTTACCCATTTGGCCGGCGGGCAGGCCGACATCGACGCCGGACATCGACAGGCGCGCGTTGGGATAATCGCGCAGCAGCGCATTAAAGTTGGGCATCGACGCATGGGCGATGGCATTGCCCTCTTTTCTCGGATTGATGCCGAAGCCGTCCAAGATGACGAGGATCACGGGCTGCGTTTTGCTCACGGCGATGTCCTTTCTGGCCTTCTTACACGCAACGGCGCGGGTTGACCGCGCGGCGGTTGAGACAGGTTCGGACGGCTAGGATAGTTGTCCGCTGGCGATTTGAAACTGGTCGACCAGCGTCGAATAGGGCTCGGGCAATTCGACGATCGGCGCATGGCCCCACAAGCCGTCGAGGTCATAGAACTTGCG